>Ga0116170_10005448_pt1 | contig 11396 bp, 7 predicted proteins | sample AD_JPNHW1_MetaG_FD_89797 | JGI IMG/M metagenome (GOLD analysis project Ga0116170, IMG submission 89797) | Active sludge microbial communities of municipal wastewater-treating anaerobic digesters from Japan - AD_JPNHW1_MetaG | ecosystem: Engineered > Bioreactor > Anaerobic > Digestate | place... | reverse complement strand
CATCGATCGCGGCTTTCTGGTCGATGCCGTCATCATCCTCAAGCATATCAATGGGGTTGAGGCGAAGTCTGGAAATAAAACCCTGTACAATATCAAAAAAGACTTCAAGGAAAAACAGGGCGAACTGACGGTGAACGCGAGTGTTACCTATCGCGGCAAGACGGCGAAGGTTTCGCTGACGTTTCTGATCCGTGTCGTGAAAACATTCGTCCCACCCTTTAACTATTTTACTCTCTTTGTGAAAGACGCCTCGGTGTTCGGCAACTCCTTCTTCAATCACTCGCCGTCCGACATCGGCGCCCAGACGAAGAATCTGCGGCTCGATCACGGCTGGCGATCGATTCCCGGCCAGGAAAAGTTCGACGCGCTTGATAATCTCGCATACTGGGAACGCGCGCTGTCCCTCACCGGAAACAATGCCCAGGTTCCCCCCGGACGCGTCTACATGGGCCAGGAACCTGATGCGAACATGCCTCCCTCGATCATTCTCCAGTCCACGAACGGCACCAAGCTTCTGACCGAGATCCGCTCCGATGCGGCCGACTCGCGCCGGCCACTCAACGCCCAGGAAAATCTGTTCCTCAAATTCGATGTCGTGCCGACCTCCGAGGGCGGTGCATGGATTGGAATGAAAGATTACGTCAAGAAATACATGGCGCTGCAGGGCCAGGAAAAAACAAAAGACGGCTTCCTCGGCCTCACGACGGGTTGGGGAAATGACACGAAAATCCGCCTGATCAACGTCGGCGCCGACAAGATTCTCACCGATACCAAGGAAACGCTTGGCGAGCCGACATTCGGCAATGCAATGATCTCGTTCAACAACTACCGAAATCAGCGGCTGGCCCGTTCCACCGGAAACGAGAAAATCCTGCTCGAACGCATGTATCCCGAACCTGCAAACAGTGGTCTCGATCTTTTCGGGACAGCGGACCTCGAAGGGAAGCCGTCGTCTCCGAAAGACGGGCGCATCAATACGAAAAACGTCTCGCCGACGCTCATCTATGGACCGGTCTGGCGGATGTATTATCGCATCGCGTCGATCATGACGAAAAACGGCAAACGACTTGAACTTCCCTTCATCAACATCAGCCCGGGATCCGATGGCTCAGCTCCGCCAATTCCCATACCGCCTGATGTCAAACCCGGCACGAATCTCACTGCCACGCAGGCAATGAATCTGTTTACCCTGTTCGGCGTGCCGAAAGACCATGTACAGGCGCTTGTCGACAACTGGAACGATATTCCGGACGGTCTCAAGGAAATGAAGAAATACGAGAATTTCATGAGCGATGCCGGTGTTGAGCCCTACAATGCCGGACTCGGCAACTTCATTCAGCGTGTCGGGGGAAAACAGGAAAACTATACCGGGCCGCTCGCGAATCACCTGGTTCCCTTCCTCGCGAATGAACCTTACTCCGGCATGCCCTCGGAACTGAGCAGCGTCGTGACCCAGTCTCCGGTGCGGGAGTTCTATGAAGGTGATCTCTGGCATGCGCTTCCGGAAATGTCGGATGCCTATCTCATGGATTTTTATTTCATTCCGAGAAGCACGGAAGACTTTTTCCGGGGCCGTACGACAATCGCGATGGGGGGAAATGTCTACGACCGGTTCCATTTCAAATACATCGACGATGTGCGACAATATCTGGCCGGTGCCAAAGGCCAGACGCTCGAACTGAACGGAATCCTGGCTCTCAATGATTCAGAGCCGCTCAGATTGAACAACCTCAAATTCCGCGGCCATGGAGTCATTTACTCGAGCCCCATGATGGGCGGCGGAACCGTGACGATTCTGGGGGACTTCTCCCCCGCGGCTGCCGGCGCCGGCGCATCCAGTATCGATGCCAATCCTGAAAGAGACATGATGACGATTATCGCGCCTCAGATCGAGATCGATACGACGACGGCTGCCAATGACCCATGCTATATCGAGGCGAATCTTATCTCGGTGAGTGAACAGATCATCGTCAAGGGCTCCAAGAATGTGCGAATCAAAGGGCAGGTCGTGACTCCACGGCTGAATCTGAAAGAGACGTTCCAGACACCGGGCGGCAATGTCATCGAGTATAATCCGCTGAACTCTATCTGGCGCAAAGACCGGCCTTCCCTCATGGATGAAATGTATGTGGCTAAAATCGTCACCGGCGGTGTCGGCAAATTTGAATGGAAATACGAACATGATTGATATGCGACGCAATCGCGCCGCCTTCTCGCTCATCGAGATTCTGGTCGTGGTTATGATGCTGTCGGCGGGCATTCTGCCGATCTATTCGCTCATGAAAACCGGCCAGCGCCGAATCGTGCGGGCCGACACCCGCGTTATCGCGACGCTTTACGGGGCATCGGCCCTGGAACTCGCGCGAACGCTCGGGTATGACCGCGCGCAGAAGCTCACGATGGAAAAAGACTATGCCGAACTCAAGGACAATGCCTCAAAGAACGGATTCAATATCGAAGTTGCCTGTAATCTTCAACCGCTGCTTCCGTTACCGAAAGGGGCAAAGCCGATCTATCTGCTGCGTGTCATCATTACCGTGACCGCCGTTAACCGTACTATTTCCGACATTCCCGTGCTTCGCTTCGTTACGATCCTTTCGGATCCGCGATACAACTACTATTGACTGAGAACTATATGGTGATAAATAAAACACAGAGATTTTCTCTGCGCCGTTCGCGAAGCGCCATGACTCTGATCGAGCTGTTGTTCGTCATGGGGATGATCCTGCTTTTGAGCGGGACCATGTATGAAATTCTCCGCAATGTCCAGAAAACATTTACCCATTCGCGAAACAAACTCGACATTCTTCAGACGACGCGCATCATCATGTCTGGAATACGGAATGAGCTTCGCAATGCGATAGACAAGCCCGAGGCATCACTTCTGGACAATGCGAACATCATGAATATTCCGGTCAGGTCGGATGAAACGATCGTCTACCACTTCGACAAGAAGACCCGACGTCTCTACCGAGGGAAAAAAGGCAACATGCGCGAGGGTGATCCAGATATCGGCGATATGCGGCCCTTCATGTTCGATGACGGGCAGATCCTTAAATTCGAGTTTGACAACAGTTACAGAAATTCCGACTCATTCGTCGAATCCGAACTGGCACTGAACTCGAAGGTCTGGTTCAAGGTCTCGATGACGATTCTCTTCACGGAAAAATTCGCCTCCCTCAGCGATACCGAAAAACAGAAAATCATGAATGACCCAAACGATCCCCGGGTTAAACAGTTCTTCATGATGATCACCCCCCGTCGCGTCAACTGGCTGCTTCAGGCCACCCAGTAAGGGAAAACCCCTGTGTCCGGAGTGTGAACCGGTTCAGGTCAGCTCCGTTCCTCTGTTCCACCGTGGTTCGGTGCATTCAGGACCGGCTTTTGCACAGACGCTGCGCCGGGTCTGTTGAAACCGAAGTTCCCCGCCAGATCTGTGTTTTCCGCGCGCATCGCGACCCGGTCGTTCAGGGCTCGAACAGGATGCCCTGTAACGATTTTTCGCTGTCGGAATTGGCGAACTCGAAAATGGCCAGATATCGGCCACCCCGGCGGAGTTCGTCGATATCCTCCCCTTTGAAAAACCAGCCTTTGCCTTCCTCTTCGCGGCCAACGATGCGGCCCTTGCCGAGCAACGTCATCTGTGGAAGAGCGATCAGGTTCATATTTGCGCTGGTGATCCAGTCTTCAGAACGATTGGCGTAGATTTCCGCCTCGATGGTCGCAAAGTCGCGCCGCCTGGGCTCTTTCACCGATTTCCGTTCGGGAAAGGCGTTGAACATTCGCGTGCTTTCACCTGTCGGCCGGCTTTTTTTGAGCAATTCGCCGTTCTTCGCGGTGGCCGTTTTCGTCCTTTCCGTGGACGTTGAATCGCCGCTCGGCGCCTGATCGGGTCTCAGCCAGTCGCCACGCTTGAATTTCAGAGCCAGCGCCCAGGGACTGCCGATGATCGCTTTTACGAATGTCTGGCCTTCTCCTTCAATCTTCCCCTTCTTGAAATCCTCAGCTTCGCCCATGACATAGCGGGCGAGGAGATACCCGAGCCGCTCTTTCAGCATCGGGGACAGCTGTCTGTCGATCGACACCGCAAGCAGTTCCTCGAGGAGCTCGTCAGCGACTTTCCTGCCCGCATACAGTTCGGCTTCAAGTGCCAGGATGCGTGAGGCAAGACGATTCTCGCGCGACATCATGCCCCCCCGCGCGAGAGGCGCCAGCGTATCGCGTGTTTTGTCGAAATCCCCTCTGTAAAAGCACATCAGCGCTTCAAAAAAGGTCTGATCGCCAGGCAGCCATCTGGGAAAGAGATGAGATGCCGTCGTATATTTTTCCTTCGAATACGGCCCTTTCAGTTCTTTCAGCATGGACGCGACGATACGCGCCTCCATGCGCCACTGATCGTCATTCGTTGTTTCCGCAAGCCTGTCATAAACGCCTTCGAGAACCCAGAGAGCCTCTTCGACGGTGGGGTAATCCTGCGGCGGGACGATCTTGAATCTTTTCAGCAGTTCGGCTGCTTCTTCATACCGGCCCATCATAGCCAGAACAAGCCCCTTCATGTGCATCCAGGCAAAGTCGGCGCGGGCGGAAAGCGGCGTCATTGCTGGCATAGGTGTAAATATATATTCGGAAACGAGGCCGTAGGCCTCGGCGACCTCGCCGCCTGTCGCGAGACACTCGATCAGCTTCAGCCGGACTTCACGCGGCGTCAGCTCTTTTCCGAACAACCTGAAATCGCTCTTGTAATCCGGGGCAATGCCGATGCAGCGTCTGAACGCGTTTGCGGCGATCCAGAGGCTTTCCTTGTGTTCACTCCCCCTCTGGGTCAGCATCTTGTGCATGTAGTAATAGGCTTTGACGAACTGCAGGTCGGCATCGAGCGCGCGCGTTCGCCACCCGGCTTCGCAGCTGCGCAGCCACTTCTTTGCCTCCCGGAGCGTTTCCTGGACCGGCTTCACGTCGAGCACGAAAAACGGTTCGGGCCTGTTGGCCAGATACTGCCCCTTGAGGATATTGCTCTGATACTGCTTGCGGGCCTTGAGGGTGAGCGCGAGAACCAGATACAGCCGTGATTTATCTATGATCTCGCCCGCTTTGGCGTCTTTCTCGGCACTCTGAAGCACGCGGATGATCTCGTCGAGGTCTCGAATATCGTAGGCCCGTTCATTGACCGTTTCGAGCTTTTCCTTGGCTGAGAAAAAATACTGCTGGGGCGTAATCTGCATCAGCCCTGATTTTCCGGCAGAACAGCCGGTCAGCAGATGTGCAACGACAGCCAGTATGAGGATGAAACAGCCAGATTTTATTGTGTGCCGTATAATAGTGGGTTGCACATGGCCTCCTGGAACCTGGATAGCTGATCGAATGTTCCGGATCAGACATTCTTGAGTTTGATCTGAACCCGGCCTTTCTGCAGGGAATTATCCTTTTCCTTGTCAAAGAACACGATATAGTTCCGATCGATAAGGTCGTTGACGAGTGACTCGATCTTGCTGAATCGGAACCGGTCGTCATCATATTTTGGTCCGAGTTCGATGAATTTGTTGTCCTCGATGAAAAAGAGATACTGAAGCGTCGAATAGATGCCCTCGGGCGCGTCGCGGTTCTTATCGAGATACAGGTTGACGACATCGACCCGGGGAACGCGCGTCGGATCCTTGTTCATCTCCTCAGCCTTGTGAACAAGCTGATTATGGAGCTCTTTGGTGTCACCCCAGTCTTTCGCCTGGATCATCGCGCAGTCGAGATCATACTCCAGATCGCCCGAGCCCTTGCAGTGATACATCGTCGGCCGCTCGGCACTCTCCGTCGCATCGATCATGCAGCCTTCCTTCGAGAGGGAACTGATCGTCATGATCGGGTTGTTCAACTCGATGGAAAGGGCCTTCAACTCGGTTGAAATCTCCTCGACTTTGAATTTTTCATCCATGTATGCCCGTGAAAGCGGCATTTTCTGGATGTAATCGACGAAGATCATCAGATCGTGCGTGTTAAAATCCTGCATGACATTGTAGGCGTAGGTGCGGATACGGTCGATCGTATCCGCTTTTGTCGCTTCAACGATATAAAAATAATCCATGTAGGACTGCATGCGGCGCCAGCCACCCATGAACTTCGCGTCCATGATCATGTCCGAACGCACCTTCTTGCGCTGCAGCGAGTCGGGGTTGAGTCGGCTTTCCTTGGCGAGAAGACGATACGTCAGGTTGCGCTTCGTCTGTTCATACGTGAAAAACAACACGGGAATTTTACAGTTGGTCGCAACCGATGTGGCCAGTTCCAGGGTGAATGTCGTCTTGCCGCGTCTCGGCGCACCGGCAATCGCATACATGAAACCTTTTCTGAAACCGGATACGGCAACATTCAGATAATGGAACGGTTCGAACGAATAGCCGATGATCTCAATCTCGCCGCGCACTTCCCGGTCATCGATGTCCTTGATGATTTCGCGCATCTCTTCCTTGACCAGATTGATGCGCTTCGTCGACTTCGCTTTCTGGACATTCCTGATATCCTCGATAACGGAAGTCGTGAAATGTTCTATGGTAAGAGGTTTGTTCGGGTCGGGGTTGTCGATATATTCAGAAATATTTGACGATATTTCCTTGAGCTTGCGCTTGAGTGCCTGCTCCTTCATCAGTTCGAGATAATGAAGGACCTGATCCAGGGTGGGTGAGGGCTGAGCGATGACCCTGTTCAGATAATTCTGCATTGGCGGATCGAAAATACCCTGGTGTTTGAGTTTGTTTTTGATGACGATCTTGTCAATCAGCGATCCTTCACGGTTTTCCTCGCGCAGTGCCAGGATCGCCTTGCAGACCGAGCGCGAATAGGACGTCGAGAAAATGTCGGAAATGAGTCCCTTGGACGTCGCCGCATCGAGAATATAGCCATCGTTCAAAAGGCCGGCCAGAACGGCACACTCCATCTCCTCATCGCCGAGTCCGGTGATTTTTGAGCTGTAAACGCTTGTGTCGACGACCGTTTTTTCGGCTTCAAACGCAGTTCTTGGGTTTGCTGTGCCCTTTTTCTGAAGCAGAAATGCCTGGGAGTCACGTATTTGAGCATTCGGAACCGTTGGAGGCGAGGATACCGCCGGCGGAAGGGAAGCCACGGAGTCGTCGGTTCCGCCAGGTGAGAGCGGTGCCGATGGAACGGAAGACGTCATTCCGGCTTTCGCGCGAAGTCCGGCGAGCACGGAGCCGCCGCCAGCCGGCGGCAAAGGTGCCGACGGGGGCAAACCCTGATCAGGGGCTGAGGGAGATATGGTATCTGGACTGATCGGATCGGCCGTGGTCGGTATTTCCGCAGGGAACGCTTCGATGGGAGCGGCAGGCGGAGTTGCGGGAGGTGACTGGAATGCCGGCGGCGGAAAATTCGGCGCCGCAGGTCCAGCCGAAATGGGTCTGGTCTGGGCGGGCGTGTCGGCGGGAGTGCCGTCCGGGCGCTTCTGAAGAAGGCCTTTGAGCGAAAAACTTCCGGCTGCGCCGGCGTGCTGACAGAAAGGACATTTTCCGCTCAGGGGCAGATCACGATTGCATTCAGGACATTTAGCCACGGACATTCCTCCTCGCGACCATATCGCGGCAGTGACGGACGGGGCGCTGCGACGGTCCGGTGTCTAGCATAAATCATGCGGGAAATCCTGACAAGAAACGTCGACGATGTCAATGTGCGGCATGATTTCTACCGTATGGAGAAGGACCGGGATGTGTGCCTGAGAAGCAGACATGTTCCTGAAAAATGGCTTCCTGAGCCGGTTCCTTGACAATCTTCGAGGTGGTGCGTATCATGCCCATACTCTGATTAGTCTATCCTTGAAGGAGTGCTATGAGCCCGCGTCGCACGACCGTTACCAAACTCCTGATCAGCTCTTTCTGCGGCCTGTTCCTGATGGCCGGTTTTGTTTTCGGGTTCGAGAGCAATCTTGCTGTCGGCTTTAAGACCGAGGGGAATAAAATGATCCCCGAGTCCACGATTCTTATGAATCTTGGAATGAAGGTTGGGGACCGCCTCGAACAGGATGCCATTCAGGCTGAGATTTCCAGACTCGGCGAGATGGGCTACTTCTCTTACGTCGGAGCCGAGATCCGGAACGACGGCAAGGGCAAACTGCTTGTTTTCAAGGTCGAAGAAAATGCGATCATCGGCAGCATCGAAGTCAAGGGCTGCACGAAGGTCTCAAAAGAAAAAATCGAGAAGGCCATGGAAAGCAAGATCGGCACGGTCTTCAACTCGAAGCTTCTGACGCAGGACATCCAGAATGTGAACGAACTGCTCGCCCGCGAGGGGTATCTGTTTTCCAAGGTGAGCGATGCGTATGTGAAAGACAAGGGGTCGAAGATCTTCGTCGAGATCACGGAGAGCGTTCTTTCCGAGATTCGAATCGAAGGCCTCAAGAAAACGAAGGAAAAGGTCGTTCGCCGCGAACTGACCATGAAGCCCGGCGAAATTTATGACAACAACAAAATCGTGCGTGACCTTCAGCGCATCTACAATCTCGGCTTTTTCGAAGAAGTGAAGCGTGATCACCTCCCCGGAAAAACGCCTGAGGAAGTTGTGCTTGTCATCCAGGTCGCTGAGCAGAAAACCGGCCGGGCAGGCGTCGGCGGCGGTTACAGCTCTCTGAACGGTCTGGTCGGCTTCGCCAATCTCTCCCAGAATAACTTCAAGGGTGAAGGCAAACGGATCTATGGAAAGACGGAGTTCGGGGGTGTCCAGACCTTCGAGATCGGGTACTTCGATCCATGGCTGAATGACAAGCCTCGGAGCTTCGGAGTCGATTTATATAATACGAAATATACACGCAACCTGTATAACGGCGGCGATACCCTGACCGAATACGATGAAGAGCGCAAAGGCGGAAATATTTCGCTTGGTCGCAGAATTCGTCGTGATGTCGATCTCTCCTTCCGCTTCCGTGACGAGGATGTCAATCTGAAACCGACCGATTCGACCCTGGCCGCACCGATAGGGGTTGTAAACGGCCGTCTGCAGAGCCTCGGCGTGATTCTCGACAAGGATACCCGTGACAACCGGTTCCGGCCATCGGGGGGCATGCATGATACCGCCTGGGTTGAAACGACCGGCGGTCTGCTGCGCGGTGCCAACCAGTATACGAAATATGTCCTGTCCATGCGGCGGTATGTCCCCGTTTCCCGCAACAAGCGCACGGTGTTTGCCTTCCAGGGCGTCGGTGGCCGTGCATCGATCGGCGAGGGTTTCGTGCCGGTCTATGACATGTTCTCGGTTGGCGGCAGTGACACGGTCCGCGGGTATCGCGAACGTGAATTCCTCGGCACCAAAATGCTTTACGGCAACCTCGAGATTCGTCAGAATATCGCGAAAAATTTCGACCTGGTCGGCTTCTATGATGTCGGCAGCGCCTGGGGCCTCGATTATAACCAGCTTTCCAAAGACTTCGACGCCAAAAACGGATATGGATTCGGTCTCCGCCTCCAGACTCCTCTCGGCCCCGTCGCGATCGACCACGGCAAGGCATCGGATCGCAGCGACGGTCGCACCTATTTCAATTTCGGCAGTTCATTCTGAAAATTCAGAGACGAAACTCAATACACGAAGGAGAATCTGATTCCCATGAAGAAAGCACTGTTGCACCTTGGTCTGGCGGCCGGTCTGCTGGTCCTGCCTTCGGCATGTGCGGCTTTTAGCTTTGGCTATGTTGATGCCGGCAAGCTGTTTGCAAAATATTCGGAAACGCAGAAAACCAAGAGTTATCTCGAGACCGAAAAAACCAAGCTCCAGAAAGACCTGGACACCCGCAAAAAGCAGGTTTCCGACCTCGATGCGAAATATGTCGAGATCGCCAAGAAAATGCAGGATCTTCGCGACGCGAAAAAAGAAAATGATGCCCGCGCTCTTGAGCCGCAGCTGCGCGCTCAGCGGGAAGCTCTCGCAAATGCGAACTCTGAGCTTCAGAAGTTTTTCGAAGAGTCGCAGAAACGTCTCTATGAGCTGGAAGAAGAAAAAATGGGTGGTCTCTCCAAGGCTCTTGATGACAAGGTCGATGCCGTTATTGCGCGCATTGCCAAGGCAAAGAGCCTCGAAGCGGTATTCGAAAAGCGCTTCTGTTACTTTGGCGGTGAAGATATCACCGAAGATGTAATCGCAGCTCTCAATGGCGGTGCCGCCGCTCCGGCCGCCGCAGCTCCCGCTGCCGCGCCTGCTCAGAAAAAGGGCAAGTGACCTGGGATGACATGGCGCCCGCGCCGATCGATGGCGCGGGCGTTTTCTCGCGATCAGAGATGTTGGAAAAATGAGCCATTCGACTCCTGACAACCGGAAGAACCGCTCCAACGGCGAAACCGTCACCCTCGCTGAGCTTGCGGAATTGCTTGGAGGGCGTTTGGTAGGCACGGTTCCGGGTCCGGCGATTTCCGGCATTGCCGCGCTGGCTGATGCAGGGCCTGCGGATATCACATTCCTTTCCGATGCGAAGAATTTTACCAAACATCTGGAACAGCTGAAAGAGACTCGCGCGGTCGCGGTCATTGCGCCTGACAAAGCCGGCGAACTGCCGCTTCCGTCGATACGGTTCTCAAACCCATATCAGGGGTTTCTCAGGGCACTCACCTATTTTCACCCTGAAAAGCGTCCCCGGCCGGGAATTCATCCGACAGCGTTCGTTGATGAGATGGCTGTTGTGGATGCGACGGCCATCATCGGCCCGATGGCCGTCGTTGAGGAACATGCGCGTATCGATGCCGGTGCCTGGATCGGCGCCCACGCGTATGTCGGACGCGACGCCTGCGTCGGGGCCGGTGCAAGGCTGCATCCGGGCGTCAAGCTTCTTGAGCGGTGCCGCGTGGGACCCCGCTGCATCATCCATGCCGGCGCAGTCATCGGAAGTGATGGGTTCGGCTTTTTGACGACTGCTGACGGGCACACGAAAATTCCTCAGGTTGGGTTTGTCGATGTTGGTGCCGATGTAGAGATAGGGGCCAATGTTACGATCGACCGTGCCACCATGGGCAGCACCCGCGTCGGTGACGGCACGAAGATCGACAACCTGGTCCATCTTGCTCACAACGTCGTTGTGGGAAAGCAATGCATCATTGTGGCGCAGGTCGGAGTTTCCGGAAGCACGATCCTCGAAGACCGCGTGACTCTGGCAGGCCAGGTTGGAACGGTCGGTCATGTCACGATCGGCCGTGGCAGCACGATTGCCGCCCGAGGCGTCGTGACGCAGAATGTCCCGCCTGACAGCATGATGTCCGGCTTTCCGCTGAAACCGCATACCGAGGAAAAACGAGTTATGGCTGCATTGCGAAAGCTCCCGGAAATGCTGAAGACTCTCCGGATGGTTCAAAACAGGCTCGGAGTCGAATCTGCGAAGGATTCTGAATGAGACGGCACGCATCTTTTTACCTTCTGACACT
>Ga0116170_10005446_pt1 | contig 11397 bp, 7 predicted proteins | sample AD_JPNHW1_MetaG_FD_89797 | JGI IMG/M metagenome (GOLD analysis project Ga0116170, IMG submission 89797) | Active sludge microbial communities of municipal wastewater-treating anaerobic digesters from Japan - AD_JPNHW1_MetaG | ecosystem: Engineered > Bioreactor > Anaerobic > Digestate | place... | reverse complement strand
GAGGAGTTTGAATCGGACCCAGATGGAGGGGCTGGAATGGTTTTCGTACTCGACTTCGGCTTCGGCCAGGGCCGTGCGGCAACTCACGCACCAGTTGACGGGCTTCAGCCCCTTGTAGACGTAACCCTTGTCGAGAAAATCGACGAATGCACCGGCGATGACGGCTTCATAGCCGGCCGACATCGTGAGGTAAGGATCCTCCCAGCGGCCGAGGACGCCGAGGCGCTGAAAGCTCTTGCTCTGGAGAGCGACAAACTTCCCGGCGTACTTGCGACATTCGGCTCGGACTTCGGCCTTGGACATCTTCGCCTTCTTGCCGCCGAGCAGACCGTCGACCTTGATTTCGATGGGCAGGCCGTGGCAATCCCAACCGGGGACGTAAGGCGAGTCGTAGCCACCCATAGTCTTCCACTTGACGATAAAGTCCTTCAGCAGTTTATTGAAGGCGTGGCCGAGGTGGATGTTGCCATTGGCGTAAGGCGGGCCGTCGTGGAGGATGTAGGTGGGCTGGCCGCGGCGGGCGTCACGAATGCGGTGGTAGAGACCAGTTTGCGCCCACTTGTCGAGCATTTTCGGCTCGGTCTGGGGGAGGTTGGCTTTCATCGAGAAACCGGTTTGGGGCAGGTTGACGGTCTTTTTGAGGTCGGTTTGCTGAGGGTCCATTGTATGCTGGCCAGTGAAAACAGGAATGCGTGCTGAATCTTTCATCGTACACAATCGGACCGCAACCGCTTGAATGCGGGCGGCGTCTGGAAGGAGCGTGATGAAGGGTGTAGTGGCGGTGTTGGTGGCCGGAGCCGGCCTGGCCGGTGCAGGACAGAGTCTCCTGACCTACGACAAAACAGGTGCATTGCTGTCGCAGACCGAAGCGGTCGTGCGGCCGGGCGGCGTTGCCTATGTGAGCCGCGACGCACTGTATGGAGCGGCGTCGGCGCTGGTGGCGACAGAAGGTAGCGGATTGCATCCGCTCGTTTGGGTGACCGGCGAGGATGCCGAAATCGGGGTTGCCCGGATATGGATCGGAATGCAGGCCAAGGCAGGGCCGGACGAAGGAACGCGGAAGCCGGAACGGGCGTTCGCGGGCGGGCAGGAGTCCAGGGTGGGTGAGTTGAAGGAAGTGGGCGCGGAAGGGATGCTGGCGAGGCTCGACTATGGCGGCCGGCGCGTTGCCGCTAGTGCACCTCTGTACGACGAACACGGGCTTCTGGCGGGATGGCACCTATCGCGTGAGGTGGATGGAAGAGCCTTCTCCTTCGCCGCGCCCGTCGAGCGATTGAGGAGGATGCCCGAGATCCGGTTGATGCTCGATCAATGGAACCAGCGGCACGCACGCGATCGGGAAGCAACTTACAGCCGGGCGCTCGGGCACTTGTGGGCAGACGATATTGAAGGAGCGCTGTTCTATATGCGCAAGGCGGTGGACGCGGATCCATCGAACGGCCGGGCCTGGATGCAATTGGGCTTTGCCGAGGGCAAGGCCGGATTGGGGCCGCAGAGGATCAAGAGTTACAGAAAGGCGATCGAGATTGATCCGGGCCTTGAGGCGGCAAGGTACCTACTGGGAATGAATCTGCTCATGACTGGCGACCGCGAGGGTGCCAAAGAGCAGCATAAAGCCCTGGTCCGACTGCATTCCGACTACGCGGCAAGGTTGAAACAATTTCTGGACGCGTTGCACGTGGACGAGATCGACGACGGCAAAGTGAAGCACCGGCACGGCAAATCGGCCTGAGGAAATCCGAACTGCGGGTTGCCTTGGGCGGCTCAGTTTTGAAAAGCTTTGTAGAGCGTATGACTGACCAGCCGATTCAGCGATGCTTACTGGTTGCCATGCTGGCGTGCGCCGCCTGGGGCCAGCAGCGGCAGGCACAGATGATGGAGTTCCGCGCGCCGGCGGGCGACAGGCCGGCGGCCAGGCGCGTTGGAGCGGAGAGTATCCTCCCCGGTGGCCGGATGATTGAACCGTTGGGCCGGCAATATGCGACCGGACCAGGCGCGTTTGGGCTTGCGATTTCACCCGACGGCAAGTATGCAGTGACTGCCGACGGTGGCCCGGACCGCTACTCACTGACGATCCTGGACATGGCGGACGAAACTTGGCGCTTGTCGAGGCTGGAAGCTAAGCGCAGGGGCGAAAAAGCCGTGTCGGGTGACGAGGACGACTGGCGAAGCGTCTTTCTCGGCCTTGCCTGGGAAGACGGCACTAGGCTGTTTGCGTCGGAGGGAAATTCGGGGCGGGTGCGGCACGTGGCCATCCCCTCAGGGCGGCTCTTGGGCCATTTCAATCTGAACGACGGAGAGTGGAAGGACTCCTATGCCGCCGACATCGCCTACGACCCCGAAGGCAAGGTCCTCTATGTCGCCGATCAGGCGAATTTCCGCGTGGCGGTGTTCAGTACGAGAACACGGAAGCTGCTGGCCAGTGCCAAGGTGGGGCGGCTGCCATTCAAATTGGCGTTGTCGCCGGACCGCAGGCGGCTCTATGTCACGAACCTGGGGATGTTCGAATACAAAGTGCTCCCAGGAGTCAAGAAGAGCGATCCGTCGGGAACGGGACTGCCGTTCCCGGCTTTTGGTTTCCCGTCGGAGGAAGCGTCGAAGGGAGTGCAGCGTGAAACGGCGCGGGGAGTGGTGGACGTGCCGGGCCTGGGCGATCCGAACGTGCCGGAGTCGAACTCACTGGCGGTGTTGGATGTAACCGAGCCAGACAAGGCGAAGCCGATTGCCATGGTACGGACGGGCGAACCGTTTGGCGAAAAATCGCTGGGCGGATCGTCGCCTGCGGGAGTCATCGCGACGTCGAACGACATCTATGTCGCCAACGGGAATCAGGATTCGATCAGTGTAGTGGACGCGGTGACGTTGCGATTGAGGGCAACGGTCCTTTTGAGGATTCCAAAACTCGAGGAGTTCCGCGGAGTTCTGCCGCTCGGCATGGCGATCGACGACGAAAACGGGCGGCTGATGGTGGCGGAAGCGGGCATCAATGCGGTGGGCGTCATCGACATGGCGTCAAACAAGGTGATTGGGCACTTGCCCGTAGGGTGGTTCCCGACCTCGGTGGTGGTGCGCAACGGCCAGGTCTTCGTGGCCAGTGCGAAGGGCCACGGGACGGGTCCGAATGCAACCAAGACCGGGCGGCTGGAGGAGAGTTTCCAGGGCATGCTGCGGCGGGGGACCATCAGTGTGTTCCCGACGCCGATGCCGAGAGCGATGCCTATTCACACCGGGCGTGTGATGAGCTTAAATGGGTTCGTACGCAGCCTTGTGAAGTCGCCGCAAATGCCGATCGACGTCCACCACGTGGTACTGATCGTCAAGGAAAACAGGACCTACGACGAGGTCTTCGGAGACCGCGAGGAAGCGTCCAACGGGCCGCTCAGGGGCGCGCCGGAACTGGCCCGCTTGGGACGGAGCGCGCAGGTGAAGCAACCACCGGGCGAGTTGAAGACCCGCGTCTTCAAGAGTTTCTATAACCTGACGCCAAACCACCATGCACTGGCCGAGCGCTTCTCGTTCAGCGACAATTTCTACGCCGATTCCGAGGTGTCGGTGGACGGGCACCACTGGCTGGTGGGATCGTACCCGAACGCATGGACGGAAAGCTCGCTGATGGCGAGCTACGGCGGACAAAAGGATTTCCGGTTGCAGACCAGCGCGCCGGGACGGCTGCAGTTCGCGCAATCGAATTCGAGCCTGCATCCCGAAGAGCAGTTGGAGGCGGGCGCGCTGTGGCACCATCTGGAGCGCAATGGGATCAGCTTCCGTAACTTCGGCGAGGGGTTTGAGCTGGCCGGAGTGGCCGAGGACCCCGGCGAGAAACCGACCGGCGCACGCTTCGCGACCAATGTCCCGATGCCGGATCCGCTGTACAGGAATACGTCGCGCCAATACCCCGGTTACAACATGAACATCCCGGACCAGTACCGGGCCGACCGGTTCATTAGTGAGATCGAGGAGCGATATCTGAAGGCGGGCAGAGAGTTGCCGCGGCTTATCTACATCCATCTGCCGAACGATCATATGACCAAGGCGCGTCAGATTGATGGCTATCCGTTTGAGGTTTCTTACGTTGCCGACAACGACTATGCGCTGGGCCGGATCGTGGAGTATCTGTCGAATTCGCCATGGTGGAGACGGATGGCGATTTTCGTGACGGAAGATGATGCGCAGGGCGGCGTGGACCACGTCGACAGCCACCGGACCGTGCTGCTGGCGGCGGGTCCGTGGGTGAAGCGTAATTATGCTTCGCGCGTGAATGCGAGTTTCCCCGGACTGCTCAAGACTGTATTCAAATTGCTAAGGATGCCGCCGTTGAATCTGTATGACGCAGCAGCGGCGGACTTGTCGGACGTGTTCACGTCGGCTCCCGATTTCCGGCCATACAAGGCGGTCAGGCCGGATCCCGACATCCTTGTGCCCGAACAGGTGAAGGATCCGCTCGACCCGATGCCTCAGCCGGCCATGGACGCGCCCGCGTACTTGCGCGAACAGCATCGCCGCCAATAGGGACTGTAGTACACTAACGAGTAGGCGAATCACACCCGGTGGGCGCAAGCCCACTTTTTTATTGATGCCTGCTTTGGCGGCCAGACGAGATGCCCGAGACCGAACGGCAGAACTGGATCGAACACGTCACTCAGATTGCTGAGCGCGCCGCGGCGCGCGAAAGCATGGAGTTATGGGCGGTGGAGTGTGCCGGAGCGGGCAAATCGCGGGTAGTGAGGATCTTCATTGACAAACCAGGTGGAGTCTCGCACGCAGATTGCGAACTGATTTCAGAGCAAGTTGGAACGATGTTGGACGTCGAGGACGCAGTTCCCGGACGGTCCTACCACCTGGAGGTATCCAGTCCCGGCGTTGAGCGGAAGCTGCGTCACGCTGGCGATTTTCGAAGGTATCAGGGAGAGAAGGCACGCGTCTCGCTTCGCGAGGCCGTCGACGGCCAAAAGCGGTTCGAGGGGCGAATCGCGGAAGTGGGCGAAGACGGCGTGATCACCCTTGAAACCGGGGAAACAACGTCCATCCGATTCAGGATGGATGAAATAGAGAAAGCAAATCTGAAGTTCGATTGGTAAGGGCCTCCAGGGAGGCTCAAAACCGGTGCCAAAGGAGAGCGAAGAGCTTGGCTTCCATTTATCAGTCCATCGAAATCCTGAGCAAGGAGAAGGGGATCGACCCTCAGATCATACTGGATGCGGTCAAGGACGCGATGCTCGTGGCGGCCCGTAAGCAGTTCCGGACCGAGGAAGAACTGGCGGCCGATTTCGATCCCAAGACTGGCGCGATCACAATCTATGTCGTGAAGACTGTGGTTGAGCAGGTGACCGAGCCGCTGAATCAGATCACGCTGGAAGACGCCCGCGCCCTCGATCCCGCGGCCGAACCGGGCGGCCAGGTGCGCATCGCCCGGCCGACGGAGGTTCTCGGCCGCATTTCGGCGCAGACAGCGAAGCAGGTGATTCTGCAGAAGGTACGCGAGGCGGAACGCGAAAACGTTTTCGCCGAGTTTTCGAGCCGGGTGGGCGATTTGGTCAATTGTGTGATCAAACGGATTGAAGGCCAGGACATGGTGGTGGACCTTGGCAAGACCGAGGCGCGGCTGCCGAAAAAGGAGCAGTCCAGGCTGGAGTCGTTCAGCATCGGTGAACGCGTCAGATGCGTGATCAAGTCGGTCGAGAAGATGGGCAAGAACGCCGGCGTTATGGTTTCGAGAGCGGCGGCCGAGTTCGTAATGCGGCTGTTCGAGCAGGAAGTGCCCGAAATCTACGATGGCACAGTGATCATCCGCGGCTGCGCGCGCGAGGCGGGCGAGCGGACCAAGATCGCGGTGCTAAGCCGGGACCGGGACGTAGACTGCGTCGGCGCCTGCGTCGGGATGAAGGGGATGAGGGTTCAGTCGATCATCCGCGAGTTGCGCGGCGAGAAGATCGACATCATTGAATTCTCCGAGGATCCGGCGGCGTTCGCTACTCATGCGCTCAGTCCAGCTCGGATCTCGCGCGTGGCGATCCTGGATACGCAGGAACGGCACATGGAAGTGATCGTCGAGGACGCCCAGTTGTCGCTGGCCATCGGCAAGAAGGGCCAAAACGTCCGTCTGGCGGCAAAACTGATGGGCTGGAAGATCGATATCAAGACCGAGGAAGAGAAACGCCAGGAGGTCGAGGCGGCGATGAATTCGATGGCGGCTACGCCGCTGTCGATTCTCGCGCCTTACGGCCTGTCGGAAGAAGCCCTGGATGCGCTTCTGGCCGGCGGCGTGGCGACGGTCGAAAAAGTCGGCTCGATGACGCCGGAAGAACTGGAAGGCATCAGCGGGGTCTCGCCGGAGGTGATCCAGCAAGTCGTGGTGGCGGTGAACGCCTACTATGGCCAGCCCTATGCTGGTGCCGAACAGGCCGCCGCTCAAGAGCCGGATACGGCGATTGAAACGCCGGCCGGAACCGACCGAGGCGGCGCCGGAAGAGATCGTGGACCAGGGGGCGCAGGATGGCCAGACACCTGAAAGCGAACCGGTTGTTGAGCCCGTGGTTGAAGCTGGAGGGCCGGAGGCCGGCGAATCTGGTACGATGGGAGCCGCGGGTCTTGTCGACGAACAATCCTGACGGAAACTAGTTGACCATGGTCGTGTGCCGCATGGAATAGACAAGGCAAGCCCCGGGTCCGCCGCCACGCGGCGAGGCCGAAGACGTCCGAACATATGAAGAAGACCCGCATCAACGAACTGGCAAGAGAGCTAGAGGTCAAACCCGGAGTCCTGCTGGACATCCTGCACGAGATGGGTCTCGAAGACAAAAAGACCCATTCCAGTTCGATTGACGAGGACGTCGCCGAGGAGTTGCGAAACCGCGTGCAATTGATCGATGTCCGCCCCGCACAGGGGCCACAGTCCCGAGGCCAATCCGTCCTCGGCGGCGAGGAAGATCAGCCGGCAAAGCCGCTGCCGCAAGACGGCGCGGCGGCCAGCGAGAGCGCAGCGTCCCCGGGCGCAAAGGCCGAAGCGGCTCAAGCGCCGTTGAGAGCGGACGCCAAGGAAGCCAAGGACGACAAGGCGCCACTGGCGGAAATGCCGCCGGGACATGCGCGTGCTGTGCCGATCCGGCCGCCCCTGGCCATGCCGGGCGGTGCGCGAGGCCCGGTTACACCAGCCGCCCACCATGCGCCGTCGATTCCGATTCCGGCCAGAACCGTGATCCATCATGCGCCGGTGGCTCCGCCGGTTGAGCCAAAGCCGGCAGCGACTCAGCCAGCGGTTCGGCCTCCAGTCGCTCCTGTACCCGTCCCGGCACCACCGAGTCCGGTCGCGGCCGCGCCTGCGGCGCGTGTTGAGCCGAAGACTCCGGCTGTGGCGGCAGCGCCCGGACGCCCGTCCGCACCAGCGGCGCCTCCTCCTGCCCCTGCGCCGGCTCCGCCCCGTCCGATATTGAGATCGACTCCGATCGCGCAGCAGCCAGTTGCCGCTCCGCCAGCCCCGCCGGCTCCGGTCCCTGGAACGCCCGCGGCGCCTGCGGTGACGGCGTCGGCGCCACCGGTAGCCAGCCCGGCAACCCCTGCCCAGCCCGTACCCAGGATTCCGGCGCCGCCGCGCGCGCCGAGGCCGGGACAGATTATCTCTGGCCCGCGCCAGCCACTTCCAGGCGGGGAGTTGCCTCGTCCGGTGGTGGTGAGCCCAGGACGGCCACGGCCAGATGCGCCGCGCCAAGCCGCGCCAGGAGCGCCAAGGATTCCACAGCCGCCTTCGCATCAGCACCAGTCGCCTCCTCCGAGGCAGCCGCTGGCCGGGCAGCCGGTTTCGCGGCCGATCGTGCCACCGAGGCCTGACCTCGTGGCCCGGCTGCAGGCGCAGAGCCAGCCCAAGGCGATGCCGGGCCAGCCGCCCACCGCCAGACCCGGCGTGCCGATGCCGGGCCAGCCTATCTATCAGGGACCCCCCAGACGCGGGCCAGGGCAGCCATTCTCGGCGCCGGGCCGCCCGGTGCGGGGCCGTGGACCGCATCCGACATCTCCGGCCCTGGTGCCGCCGCCCCCCACCGAGGTTGCGCGGCGCGACACGGGCAAGAAACGCGCCACGCAACGCCGGCGCGAGGAGATCGAGGGTAATCAGCGGATGGGGCCGAGCCGCCGCGAGGTGGAAACCCCGAAATCGGCGAACGTCGAAATCACCATTTCGGAAGGCATCACGGTCAAGGAGCTCTCCGAGAAACTCGGCATTCGGGCGGCGCTCGTGATCAAGCAATTGGTCGACCGCAAGATCTTCGCCACCATCAACCAGACTCTCGATTTGAAACTGGCCCAGGAGCTGGCGAGAATCTTCGGCTCCCAGGCGACGCAGATGAGCTACGAGGAAGAATCCGCGCAGGGCGTCCAACAGGGCGAAGGCGAAGGCGACCGATACCCGCGGCCTCCCGTGGTGACCGTCATGGGCCACGTCGATCACGGCAAGACGAGCCTGCTCGACGCGATTCGTGAAACCAACGTCGCCTCGCGCGAGGCGGGCGGGATCACGCAGCACATCGGCGCATATCACGTCGACATCAGCGGCCGCAAGATCGTCTTTATCGACACGCCCGGCCACGAGGCATTCACCCGGATGCGCGCCCGCGGCGCCAAGGTGACCGACATTGTGATCCTCGTTGTGGCGGCCGACGACGGCGTCATGCCGCAGACCCGCGAAGCGATCGACCATGCCAAGGCGGCGAAGGTTCCGATTATTGTCGCGGTGAACAAGATCGATAAACCCGATGCCCAGCCCGAGCGGGTGAAGCAGCAGTTGACCGAACTCGGGCTGATGCCAGAAGACTGGGGCGGCGACACTCCGTTTGTGATGGTTTCGGCCAAGCAACTCCAGAACATCGACCTGCTGCTTGAGATGATCATTCTCGTCGCCGATATGCAGGAACTGACGGGCAATCCGACGCGGCCGGCGCTCGCGACGGTTCTCGAAGCCAAGTTGGATCGCGGCCGAGGCCCCGTGGCCACGGTGCTAGTCCGCGACGGCACTTTGCACACGGGCGATTACGTGCTTTGCGGCTCCGTTTTCAGCCGCATCCGCGCCCTAATGGGCGACCGCGGCGAGCGGGTGGACGAAGTTGGCCCGTCGATGCCGGTTGAAGTACTTGGCCTGGATTCGCTGCCCGAGGTCGGCGACGACTTGCAGGCGGTGACGGATTTAGCCAAAGCCCGGCAGATCGCCGAGTTCCGCGAAACCAAGACGCGTGAGATCGCCATGGCGAAGACCCGCGTGTCGCTCGAGAAGTTCCACGCCCAGCTCAGAGAAGGCGAAAGCAAGGAACTGAACCTGATCCTGAAGGCCGATGTCGGCGGCACGGCGGAAGTCCTGTCAGATACGCTGCAGAAGCTGTCCACCGACAAGGTATCGATCCGCGTGATTTCGGCCGGTGTCGGCGCTATCAGCGAGAGCGACGTCAATTTGGCGTCGGCCTCCGATGCCATCATTGTGGGCTTCAACGTGAGGCCTGAACGCAAGGCCGCTGAACTGGCCGAGACCGAGAAGGTGGACATCCGCTTGCACACGGTCATTTATGAATTGACCGACGAGGTCAAGCGCGCCATGGTCGGCATGCTTGAGCCGGTGTTCAAGGAAGTATTCAAGGGCCGGGCCGACGTGCGCGAGACATTCCGCATCACCAAGGTGGGCACGGTGGCTGGTTGTTATGTCACGGACGGCACGATCACGCGCGATTGCGAGGTCCGGTTGCTGCGCGACAACGTTGTCGTCCACACCGGCCGGATTGACGCGCTGAAGCGGTTCAAAAACGACGCCTCCGAGGTCAAGCAGGGGTTCGAATGCGGCATCAGCCTGGTGGGCTATCACGATATCAAGCCGGGCGACGTGTTCGAGTGCTTCGTGAAGGAACGCGTGGCTCAGGAATCTCTCGCCTGATCTAGTTGATCGGCGGTGACGAAATGCCGGCGATAGGCGTTCTCACGCTTGAACTCCACATCGACGGCGCGCGTTCGCTCAAGGACAAGCGCCATTGGGTGAGAGGGCTCAAGGACCGCCTCCGGGCTTCTCACAACGTGGCTGTGGCCGAGATTGAGGACATGGAGATGCAGAACCACGCAGTGGTGGCGGCCGTCACGGTTTCGGCATCGAAGGAGAATGCGGCGAAGATCCTGGAATCGGCCGAAAGGATGGCGGCTGCGTTCTTGGGCTCGAACCTGATGTCGGCCAACGTCGAATGGGTGGAACCGGGAGAAGGATCTAGCGGCGAGTGAGCTATGGATGAACTGAGAACGCGGCGTGTCGCCGGGACAATGCGCGAGGAGTTGAGCGAACTGATTCGGTTCGAGTCCTCCGACCCCAGGCTGGTCGAAGTGGAAGTCACCGATGTGGTGCTGTCGCCTGACGCGAGGCGGGCCGACGTGCTTGTGCGGCTTCCGGAGGACTCCGGCTCGCGGTCAAAGGCCCTCGAAGGCCTGGAGCACGCAAAAACCTACCTCCGGCACCAGTTGGCGCAGAGAGTGGACCTGTTCCGGGCGCCGGACCTGCGATTCGTGCCTGATTCGCAGTTGGGCGGCTGCCAGAACATGGCCCGGTTGAGGCGGCGGTTGAGGCGTGGGCGTCCGAAGGATCAGCCGCAGGCGTGAGCGCCGGATGATCCTGGCTCGGCTTCAAGCCGGCTGGGCACAACCAGTATGACGGGAGATGCGTTGGACCGAGCCGCCGCCGGTGCCGCACCATTTCAGCCGGCCCCTGATGGCCCCTTCAATTTGCGTCTGAAACCGCATGAACGGCGCATGTGGCCCGCCAATACTCCGCGATCCACTCCAGCACCTCGGATCAGCGGCGGGAAGGACAAAATATAATGATTCTAATGCCAATTCTGCCTGTTTCCCGGCGTAAGTTCGCCGCCATCATACCCGCGGCTCTTGCCGCCCAGCCGCCCGCCGCCTCCCAGTTTGACGACGCCATGGTCCGCCGTCACGACAAATACGTCGACGACCTGCTGTCCAAGCAGATCACGTCGCCTGCCGACCCCAACCGCGGCAACTTCCCTGACTCGTTCGGCATCTTCTTTGCCGGCTCGCCCGCCGGCATCATCGACGCCTCTGTGGCGGCCCTGTTGTGCCCGCAATCGAAGCATCACGGCTCACCCGCCCTGATCGAGCGGATCCGTCTGGCCGCTGGCTGGATGGCGCGAAACCAGCTCCCCTCGGGCAATTTCGACCTGCCCACCACCAACTTCAATTCAACCCCGGACACCGGCTTCATCACTCATTCGCTCGGCGCCGCCGGTCTACTCGCCCGCCAGGGCAATCTCGGCGAGGTCAGCGCCGTTGTCGAACCCGTCCTGCGCAAGATGGCCGCCGCGCTCGCCGTTGGCGGAGTGCATACGCCAAACCATCGCTGGGTGGTTTGCGAGGCCCTTT
>Ga0116170_10005442_pt1 | contig 11404 bp, 8 predicted proteins | sample AD_JPNHW1_MetaG_FD_89797 | JGI IMG/M metagenome (GOLD analysis project Ga0116170, IMG submission 89797) | Active sludge microbial communities of municipal wastewater-treating anaerobic digesters from Japan - AD_JPNHW1_MetaG | ecosystem: Engineered > Bioreactor > Anaerobic > Digestate | place... | reverse complement strand
CCGGTGGTCGATGGCGTGGCGTTGAGCTGGACCGCGGCGCCTGGGCAAACCTGCTGCGGATTGGCGGTGACCGCCACGGTCGGCTGCGAGGTGATGGTGTAGGTGACGGTGTCATAGCTGGTGCAGGTGCCGCTGGTCATGGACACGAAATAGGAGGTGGTCACCACCGGGGTCACCACCGGGTTTTGCAGCGTGGAGGTGAACCCGGCGGGGCTCGACGTCCAGGAATAGGTGTAGGAGCTTCCGCTGGCCGGGGTGGCGGAAAGCTGAACGGAGTTCCCCGGGCATCCGGAAGAGGGGGAGGCGGCTGCAGTGACCGCCACGGCGCCGGTCACATAGCAGGCGGTGTAGCGCCGGGCATTGACCACGGTGCCGGTTACGGTCTTTGACCAGACCACATTCATGTTCGTGTCGATTTCGTACATGTACCCCGACTGCGAAATGGTGATCAACGAGTTACCGTTGGGCAACTGCTGCGAATTACCCATATCCTGGGAGGCCTGGCCGCTGTAAAGGTACCGGTACGCGTAGGTAGACGGGGTAAAGGCTGAACCCAGGGTGATGTTGTAGGTGTATCCGTTATAGGGAGGATAGAAGAAATCGACACACGACTTGTTCCCTGCTCCGCCTTTGTTGTTGAAAGCAACCAGGTAATTGGCACGCGGGCATCCTTCCGGCACCCAGTGGGCATCATGAACCACGTTGAAATTGGTGGTTCCGGAAGCCTGGTAGGCGGCCGGGTTTCCCCACCGGTAGAGGATGTCGCCTCCCTTGCCTGAATTGCCGCCCGCATGGCTGGCCGCCTGTGCTGTGGTCGTGCTGTGGTCGATCACATATACCTCGTTGAACATGTGCGATGAAAATGTGATCTGGTCAAGGGTTGGATTGTAGTCAAGACCATTGCAGTGCATCCAGTCCTTTTGGGTGTTGTAGTTGATGTTGATGAGCTCGGGATGCTGTACGATCGAGGTCACGTAGTTGTTCTTGGCCGCGTTGTAATTCTGGCAGAGATGATCCCACACATGCCATTCCCATACCACCGTTCCCCCGCTGGTTCCCGAAGGCTGCACCTCAACGATCTTATCGGGCCACATTACGATACTCTGGGAACAACCGGCCTGGGTGGCTTCCGACGCGGTTTTGCTTTCATAGGCAATGATGAGTACGTTGCCGTTCGGCATTGGGCAAATGTCGTGATGGGCACAGTATTGCGTGGTCGAATACACATAGTCCCAGAGAACGGTCCCGCTGTAATCGGTCTTTTCGATTTCACCCGTCATTCCGCCGCCGTTGAAAGAATTCCCCTGGTGAGCGACGGTCCGGAGCACCGAACCTCCCTCCAGCAGATAAGCCGAATACCCCGTGGGCCGGCTCGAAGCAAACGTCCAGGAATGATACGTGCTCCCGGAGGAGTTCAGCAGGTAAGCTTTGGTCGAGTTCTGCTGGCTGTAAAAGGTATAATCGCCCCATGACTGGGCGGAGGCACCCGTGGCAATCGTCAGGACAGCGGCAAGGATGATCACGTTTTTCATCATGCGATTCATGGTTGTCGTTTTTAGTAACCGGGTTAAACTGAATATGAAAAGGGTTGCTGAAAATTGCAAACCTGATCAGCCGAAATATAAACAATGACCGGGCAGGAAATATCCGGCCTGATGGATAATACACGAAACTTGCAGGTGACCCTCTGTTTCATCGTGAAATATTTTCGCAGATACATAGTTGTGTTCGAACATTGACTGATTGGCTATTTTACTGCGATCTTCAGCACCGCCTGCCGGTCGCCGGAAAATACCCTCAGGACGTAGATTCCGGGTGCCAGGCTGCCTGGCCGGATCTCCGCTTTCTCCGCAACGGGATATTCAGCAGCAAACAGCATCTTCCCCTGGAGGGAGATGATCGTGGCATGCAACGTCCCGGAAAAGTCATCATCGGTACACACAAGGGTGAAGCAGGTATGGAAGGGATTTGGATAGATCCGGAACATCCCCGTTTCCGGAATCCGTGAATCGTTTGTTTCCGTACCGACTGAAACGGCAGGCAGCGGGGCCAGGGGGGACTGGCAGTAGGAGCCGCTGGTGGTGATGTATCCCCACAGGTAGCTTCCCGGCTGGGCCGATGCTTTCGGTTCAAGGAATATGCTCTGTCCTGAAATGAGGGTGACACTGCCGCCCGTATTCACGTTAAAACCAGGGGTGGAGTTACCGAGGGTCAGGACCTGGGAAGCCTGGAAACAGGCGGTCTCTCCGGTTGGAACCGTGGTGTCGGCTACTTGCACCAGCGCCGGCACCAGGGGGCTGACCGTGAGCGATTTGGAATAAGCCGTTCCGTTCCCGCAGGAATTGAAGCCAGATACAGATACAGTGCCTGAAACAGCCACAGAGGAGAAATCGACCATGATGCTGTTCGTTCCCGATCCGGCCGTAATGGTCGCTCCCGTGGGGAGCGACCATTGATACCCGGCAGCGTTGGCAACCGCAGGAACACTGTATGAGATTCCGGTTGCACCTTGCTGGACAGTCCCGGGGCCTGAGATAGAATCGGCCGGTAGTGGAAGGGGGTTGACGGTCATCTGGACCGTGTTGGTATTGTTGCAGCCGGTTGCCGTAATGGTCTCGTCCAGCGTGTAAAGCGTCGAAACCACAGGAGCGGCCACCGGGTTGGAGAGTGTTGAAGAAAAACCCGTTGGATCGGAGGTCCAGTTGTAGGTGTGGCCCGCCACCGCGGTGGTGCCAAGCTGGACCGTGTTGCCCTCGCAGAGGGTCTGCTTCGGACCGGTATAGGCTTCGGGCAGCGGGTTCACGGTGATGGTCACCGCATGGCTGTTGGAACAGCCGGTGGCCGTTGTGGTTTCCACCAGCGTGTAGGTGGTTGTGACGGCCGGTATGACGGTCGGATTCGGCAGGATGGAGGAAAACCCGGCAGGAACTGAGCTCCACGAATAGGTGCTTCCGCCGACCGCTGCAGCCCCGATCTGGGTGGTGGAGCCCAGGCAAACAGAGGCGGAAGTGCCCGCATTGGCCGCCGGCAGCGGGTTGACCGTCACGGTGACCGCATTATTATTGGTGCAACCGGTGGCGGTAACGGTTTCCACCAAGGTGTAGATGGTGGTGACTGTGGGTGAAACGACCGGGTTGGCCAGGGTGGAGGTGAAACCCGACGGGGTGGACGTCCAACTGTACGTACTGCCCGAAACAGCGGTGGCCCCGATCTGGGTCGACTGGCCTGCACAGACCGAACGGTCGGTGCCGGCGGTAGCGGCGGGTTTGGGATTCACCGTCACGGTAATGCTATTCGTGGCGGAGCACGGCCCGTTGGTGATGGCGACCGTATAAACGGTGGTCACGGTGGGACTTACCGTCGGGCTGGCGAGCGAAGAGGTGAAACCGGCAGGAGAAGAGCTCCAGGAATAGGTGTAGGCGGTACCTCCCGTGACCGTCACACCCAGTTGCACGGCGTTGCCCGCACACAGCGAGGAGGGTGTGGCAGTAGGCGCAGCGGCAAAGGTGCCGGTGACATAGCAGGGTGGATAGCGGAAAGCCTGGGGTACGGTTCCGCTGATCGTCTTCGACCAAACCACCGTTTGACTGCTGTTGATCTCGTATAGATACCCCGAACCTGCGATGCAGATGAGGGTGTTGCCGTTGGGCAGTTGCTGGGAGTTCCCCATGTCGTTGGTGTAAGAACCGCTGTAAGTGTGGCGCCAGCTGTATGTTGAAGGGGAGTAGGCAGTTCCCGTGGTGAAGGAATAGGTGTACCCGTTATAGGGCGGGGTGAAGATATCGACACACGATTTAGTGCCCGAGCCGCCTTTGTTGTTGAAACCGCACAAAGAGTTCGGGAAATTTGGGTTCGTCGAAGGCACCCAATGGGCATCATGGACCACGTTGAAAACCGTGGTGCCCGATGCCTGGTAAGCCGCCGGGTTTCCCCACCGGTAGAGGATATCGCCCCCCTTGCCCGAATTCCCGCCGCTGTGGCCGGCTGCCTGAGCCGTGGTGGTGCTGTGGTCGATCACATACACTTCGTTGAGGTTATGCGAACTGAAGGTGATCTGGTCGAGCGTGGCATTGTAATCAATGCCGTTGCAGTGCATCCAGTCGGCTTCATTCGAACTGTTGTTATTGTTGATGTTGAGCAACTCGGGATGAGCCAGGATCGAGGTGACGTAGTTGCTTTTGGCCGAATTGTAGGTCTGGCACAGGTGATCCCAGGCATGCCACTCCCATACGACCGTCCCTCCCGACGTTCCCGAAGGCTGGATTTCAACGATCTTGTCGGGCCACATGACTTTGCTCACTGAGCAACCCGCCTGCACGACTTCTGCCGCGGTTTTTGATTCCCATGCGATCAATAGCACATTCCCGTTCGGAAGGCCGCATATATCATGGTGGCAGCAGTAAGAAGAGGTGGAATAAACATAGTCCCAGGTAACATTCCCGTTCCAGTCGACCTTCATCACTTCACCGGTCGAGCCTCCGCCGTTGAACGAATTACCGGAATGATTGATGGTCCGGAGAAGGATGTTCCCGGATAAAAGGTACGTAGAATACCCGGTTGTCTTACCGGAAGCAAAGGTCCAGCTGTGATAAACCGTTCCGGAATTGTCGATCAGGTAAGCCTTCGTCTGGCTCTGGACGGCATACAGCGTATAGCCGTCGTACTGCGCAAAGGAAGCCGATGCCGGGCACAAGCAGGCAAGGAGGAATGCGAGCGGAAGCAGTTTCCTGCGACCCATTCCGGCCGGTTCCCCGGGGTGTTCAGTAACAGCATGGTTCATAGCGTTATCGTGTTTTAACAGTCATTCCGGCTGAATCGGTAAAAAGACCGGGACCCGGCTGAACGGTTGCCCGGCCGGGCAGGAGGAACGATGGGAGACTCCGGATGGCAACGGTAATGCGAAATCCTTGTCAGCGTAGTGATTCCGAAACGGCAAAAGTAAACCAACCGGGTTTTTACCATGAAAAGTGTCGGTAAAGAACATCATTTTACCGGTGAATAACCGGCCTCCTTGCCGGCAGGGAACGTCTGGATATCCTGTTAACCGGTTAACGAAATTTCAAAATATTGTTTATCTTTGTCGAGAATAATTCTAAATAATGGACCAAACCTTTCTGCCGTCTGATTATCTGCCGGTACTCCTCCAGTCGGTGGTGGCCTTCGGATTTGTGGCCGTGACCATGCTGGCGACCCATTTCATCGGGGGGAAACGGAAGAAATTCCATACGGTGAGGAAAGACCAGAACTTCGAATGCGGCATCGAGGTAAAAGGCAATGCCCGCTTCCCCTTTTCGGTGAAGTATTTCCTCATCGCCATTCTCTTCGTGCTGTTCGATGTGGAGATCATCTTCTTCTACCCCTGGGCGATCAACTTCAAAGAGTTCGGCTGGGAAGGATTCTGGAAGATGCTCCTGTTCCTGGGCTTCCTCCTTTTCGGGTTCTGGTACATTATTAAAAAGAAGGCATTGGATTGGGAAGATTAGGAACTCAAAGATTAAAATTCAATGATCAAAAATATTGATAAACAATATATTAAATAAATGTTCGATGCCAGGTGACGGATTGTTTTCATTTTTGATCTGTGTCTTTGATCTTTGATCTTTGATTTTTGATTTTGTTTCAATGAATACGACAACCATCCCCTATACGAAAACAGAACCTCCCGAAGGTTATTCCGCGCCCGGGCTTTTCGCCACGACGCTCGACCGGGTGGTGGGTATGGCCCGGAAGAATTCGCTCTGGCCGTTGCCCTTTGCCACTTCCTGCTGCGGGATTGAGTTCATGGCCACGATGGGAGCGAATTACGATCTCGGGCGGTTCGGCGCCGAACGGCTGAGCTTCAGTCCGCGCCAGGCCGACCTTCTCATGGTCATGGGAACCATCGCCAAAAAGATGGCCCCGGTGATCCAACAGGTTTACATCCAGATGGCCGAACCCCGCTGGGTCCTCGCCGTGGGCGCATGCGCCTCCAGCGGGGGCATCTTCGACACTTACAGCGTTCTCCAGGGCATTGACCGGGTGGTGCCCGTGGATGTGTACGTACCCGGCTGCCCGCCGCGTCCCGAACAGATCCTGGCAGGCTTTATGAAGATCCAGGAAATGGTGGCCGACGAGCCCCTCCGTCGTCGGTATTCGCCGGAATACCGGGAAATGCTGGCCGGCTACGGAATCGTGTGAGGGTAAGGGCGTGCTGTACGCCGCAACCTTGAAAAGATGGACAACGTTTACATCACCGATCGCCTCAAAAAGACCTTCACTCACGACATCCTTGAAACCGATGCCGGGGGCGACATGCTTACCGTGATCGTGACGGCCCCGGTGATCGCGGAGGTGATCCGCTTCCTGAAAGAAGAACCCGACCTGGGATTTGTCTTTCTCACCGACCTGTGCGGCATCCACTATCCCGACCGCGGATTGCCCCTCGGGGTGGTGTACCACCTGCATAACCTTGGCGAGAATATCCGCATACGGGTCAAGACCTTTGTTACGCTGGCCGATCCCCGGGTACCCTCGGTCACCGGCCTCTTCTCCACCGCCAACTGGATGGAACGCGAAACCTACGATTTCTACGGGATCCTCTTCGAAGGCCATCCCAACCTGAAAAGGATCCTGAACGTGGAGTACCTGGACTTTTTCCCCCTCCGCAAGGAGTATCCCCTCGAGGACCCTACCCGCGAGGACAAACAAGATCGGCATTTTGGAAGATAACACGCGCTATACCACCCTCAACCTCGGCCCCACCCACCCGGCCACGCACGGCATTTTTCAGAACGTGCTGACCATGGACGGGGAGAAGATCATCGACGCGGAACAGACGATCGGTTACATTCACCGTGCTTTCGAGAAGATCGCCGAGCGGAGGCCCTTCTACCAGGTCACCACGCTCACCGACCGGCTGAACTACTGCTCTTCGCCCATCAACAACATCGGCTGGCACATGACCGTCGAAAAGCTGCTCGGGGTGAAGACCCCGCGCCGGGTCGACTACATGCGCATCATCCTGATGGAACTCGCCCGCATCGTCGATCACCTCATCTGCAACAGTGTGATCGGCGTCGACAGCGGCGCTCTCACGGGCTTTACTTACGTATTTCAGGAAAGGGAACGGGTTTACGAGATCTACGAAGAAGTGTCGGGCGCCCGCCTCACCACCAATATGGGCCGGATCGGGGGCTTCGAGCGGGATTTTACCCCGGCAGCCATCCGGAAGATCCGCGAATTCCTCGACCATATCCCGAAGGTTTTCCGGGAGTTTGAGAAGCTGCTGATGCGCAACCGCATCTTCATGGACCGCACCATCGGCGTAGGTCCGATCAGCGCCGACCGGGCGCTGAACTACGGCTTTACCGGTCCCAACCTGCGTGCCGCCGGCGTCGATTACGATGTTCGGGTGATGAATCCTTACAGCAGCTACGACGATTTTAACTTTATCATCCCCGTCGGCACCCACGGCGATACGTACGACCGCTTCTGTGTCAGGCAGCAGGAGGTGTGGGAAAGCCTGAAACTCGTTCGCAACGCCCTGGAGAACCTGCCCGAAGGCCCGTTCCACGCCGACGTACCGCAGTTCTACCTGCCCCCGAAGGAAGAGGTATATGCGAAGATGGAGGCGCTGATCTGGCACTTCAAGATCGTCATGGGCGAGATCGAAGTACCGGCCGGGGAGGTGTATCATGCGGTCGAAGGCGCCAACGGCGAACTGGGCTTCTACCTGGTGAGCGACGGCGGCCGAACCCCATACCGCCTCCATTTCCGGCGGCCGGGATTCATTTACTACCAGGCCTACCCGGAAATGATCCGGGGCGGCGTTTTGTCCGACGCCATCCTGACCATGAGCAGCATGAACGTGATCGCAGGGGAGTTGGATGCATAACCAGATCAAAGATCAAAAATCAAAGATCAAAAAGAATAGAGATAATCGATGATCCGAAAAAAAATATAATTGGAAATGCCTCGGTTCCCTGTTTTTGATTTTTACCCTGTGTTTTTGATCTTTGATCTTTGATTTTTGATCTTTTTGTCAACCATGAACCACTACCCTATAATTAATCATCCATACCACGAAGCCTCTGGGGGGGGCGTTGCCTTCACCGGCGCTACGCTGGAAAAGGTGCGGGCGATCATGGCCCGGTACCCCGAAGGACAGCAGAAATCGGCGCTGCTCCCGGTGCTTCACATCGCACAGGAAGAGCTGGGCGGATACCTCTCGGTCGATGTAATGAATTATGTCGCGTCGCTGCTCGGCATCCAGCCCATCGAAGTATATGAGGTGGCCACCTTCTACTCGATGTTCCGGCTCGAACCCGCCGGGAAGTATGTGATCGAAGTGTGCCGGACCGGCCCCTGCACCCTCGCGGGCGGCGAACGCATCCTCGGGCATCTCTGCGAGACCCTCGCGATCGGAGTGGGTGAGACCACCCCCGACGGCCTCTTCACCTTGAAAGAGACCGAATGCCTCGGCTCCTGCGGCACCGGTCCCACCATGCAGGTGAATACCGAATTTTACGAACAGCTGACTCCCGGAAAGATCGACCGGATACTCGAAGATCTGAGGGAACAGGCATTACAGACAAACTCCGGCGAATCATCATGGGCAGGGCAATTCTCCTAGAAAATATCGACATTCCGGGCATCCGGGGGTTCGGGGCATACCGCGCCCACGGAGGCTACCAGGCCGTTACCCGCGCCCTGCGGGAGATGACACCGGCCGAGGTGGGCCAGGAGGTGACCCGCTCCGGGCTCCGCGGCAGGGGTGGGGCCGGGTTTCCCACCGGGCTGAAGTGGAGCTTCCTCGACCGGAAATCCGATAAACCCCGCTACCTCGTGTGCAACGCCGACGAAAGCGAACCGGGCACCTTCAAGGACCGTTACCTGATGCACCACCTCCCGCACCGGCTCATCGAGGGACTGATCATCTCGTCCTATGCCCTGGGAGCCTCCACCTGCTTCATCTATATCCGCGGGGAGTTCAAATACCTGGTCGGCGTCCTCGAAACCGCGATCCGCGAAGCCCGGCAAAATGGCTTCCTGGGCGATAATATCCTGGGATCGGGATTCTCCCTCGACATCTGGGTGCATCCCGGCGCGGGCGCTTACATCTGCGGAGAAGAGACCGCCCTCCTCGAATCGCTGGAAGGAAAACGGGGCAACCCGCGCATCAAACCACCCTTCCCTGCTTTCAAAGGACTTTACGGTTGTCCGACGGTGGTGAATAACGTGGAGACCCTGGCCGCGGTGGGCCCCATCGTCCTTATGGGGGGCGAGGCCTACGCGAAGATCGGACGGGGAAAGAGTACCGGCACCAAGCTGATGTCGGCCTGCGGCAACATCAAACGGCCCGGTGTTTATGAGATCGAGCTGGGCCTGCCGGTCGAGGAATTTCTCTTCTCTCCCGAATACTGCGGAGGAATGTCGGGCGACCGTTACCTCAAAGCCCTCATCCCGGGCGGGTCGTCGGTGCCCATCCTGCCGGCCGACCTGGCGCTGAACACCGCGCGGGGCGACCAGCGGCTCCTCACCTACGAATCGATGGCCGAAGGAGAGTTCGAGAGCGGTTCGATGCTGGGATCGGGCGGATTCATCGTGCTCGACGAATATGCCTGCATCGTGCGCAACACCTGGAACCTCACCCGGTTCTACCGCCATGAATCGTGCGGGCAATGCTCCCCGTGCCGGGAAGGGACCGGCTGGATGGAAAAGATCCTGCACCGCCTCGAACACGGCGAAGGACGCATGAAAGATATCGACCTGCTGGTCAGGATCGCCGGGAACATCGAGGGAAAGACCATCTGCCCGCTGGGGGATGCCGCCGCCTGGCCCGTCGCCAGCGCCATCCGTCACTTCCGCAGCGAGTTCGGGTACCATGCGGAACACCCGGATCAAGTGAAGAACATCGACCATGGGCCCCTGCCGCTGCCGGAAACGTCGGCAGGACCTGTGGCGGCAAATGGAATCAAGTACTGGTAGATCATGATCAGAGTCACGATTGACAATATAACCGTCGAAGTCGAAGAGGGAACCTCCATCCTCGAAGCGGCCCGCAAGATCGGTGGCAAGGTGGTTCCCCCGGCCATGTGCTACTATTCAAAGCTGAAAGGTTCGGGAGGGAAATGCCGCACATGCCTGGTGAAGGTGGCCCAGTCGTCGGCCAAGGACCCCCGCCCGATGCCCAAGCTCGTCGCCTCGTGCAGCACACCCGCACAGGACGGCATGGTGGTGCAGAACCTCACCTCGCCCGAGGTGGTTGAAGCCCGCAAAGGGATCGTCGAGATGCTGCTGGTCAACCATCCCCTCGACTGCCCCGTGTGCGACCAGGCCGGCGAGTGCGACCTGCAGGATCTGAGCTTTCATTACGGAATAGCGGAGACGGCCACCGAGGAAGAGCGCCGCGAATTCGTCTCGGCCGACCTGGGCGACTACATCAAACTCCACATGAACCGCTGCATTCTTTGCTACCGCTGCGTTTTCGTGGCCGACCAGCTCACGGGTGAACGGCGGCATGGCGTGCTGTACCGGGGCGATGCCGCCGACATCGGGACCTACATCCGCAACGCCGTCGACAACGATTTCTCGGGCAACATGATCGACGCCTGCCCGGTGGGAGCGCTAACCGACCGCACCTTCCGCTTTAAAAGCCGCGTGTGGTTCCTCAAACCCATGGACGCCCACCGCGAATGCAGCCGCTGCAGCGGGAAGGTGACCGCCTGGATGCACGGCAACGAGATCTACCGGATCACCGCCCGGAAGGACCGCTGGAATGAAGCGGAGGAGTTTATCTGCAACGAATGCCGGTTCGAAAAGAAAAACCCGGCCGACTGGGTGATCGAAGGCCCGCGGCAGATCACCCGTGAATCGGTGATTTCGGCGAATCATTATGAAAAACTGAAGAAACAGAGTATTATTAAACCGATAGAAGGAATTGTTGAATCGACAGGGGAGTAGATTAAAAATCAAAGATCAAAGATCAAAGATCAAAGATCAAAGATCAAAAATCAAAAACACAAATCAAAAACATCAAAATGGCAAGAATATGGCTGAAGGGGAGGTAAAACAGGAATTTAAAAACAGGATATACAACTTTTCGGTGGCTGTTATCCGGTTTGTCCACTCAATTCCACAGGAGCGAAGGATACATTATGCCCTTTCGGATCAGTTGCTCAGAGCATCGACATCTGTCGGAGCCAACATTGTTGAAGCGAAAGCATCCAGTTCAAAAAAAAATTTACCCGTTATTTCGAGATTGCATTGAAATCTGCAAATGAAGCCAAGTACTGGCTGTGTCTCTTTCGCGACGCATTTGATTTTAAAGATGAGACCAAACCATTATTGAAAGAGGCAGATGAAATTTCAAAAATAATTGCAAGCAGTATATTAACGATGAAAGGGAAAAGGCAATGATACCGGT
>Ga0116170_10005441_pt1 | contig 11406 bp, 7 predicted proteins | sample AD_JPNHW1_MetaG_FD_89797 | JGI IMG/M metagenome (GOLD analysis project Ga0116170, IMG submission 89797) | Active sludge microbial communities of municipal wastewater-treating anaerobic digesters from Japan - AD_JPNHW1_MetaG | ecosystem: Engineered > Bioreactor > Anaerobic > Digestate | place... | reverse complement strand
GCCGTGAAAATCCACAAGGTGGTCGCCTATCGCCTTAAGCTGAGAGACCGTGATCGTAAAACCGTTCAGCTTCACGCGATTCTTTCCGTCCGGCGAGACCGTACGGTTTATGATCACATTCTTTTCCTCGTCGGAGATATATTCGCCGAGGTCCGGAAAATCCTTGATATTTTTATTGGAAAGTTCGAACACCGCCTCAACCATGCAAGGCAGTTTTTGGTCTCGGATCAATGATGGCACAAGCCTTTCTCCCAGAGCGAAACGCAACGCGTCTATCAAGATCGATTTCCCCGCCCCGGTCTCGCCCGTAAAGATATTGAGCCCGCCGGCGAGCTCAACCGTCATTTTGTCTATCAGCCCAAAGTTCTGTATCGTCAGTTGTGAGATCATCGTACTTCTATGTTATCAAATTTACGTTTTGCTGTCAAAACAACCGACCATCATCTAAAACATCAACCCACAAAAATCTCCTAAACTCAAGCTAAAAAACCCTCATACTTAGGTACTTTTTTTATACGTGCAACGCCATCCTTTATCGCGGCTTTCGCAACAGCGGTCGCTTCCCACTGAATTATGCGCGGATCGAACGGTTTCGGGATTATATATTCCGGACCGAACTCAAATGACCTGCCATAGGCTTTTTTCACTTTTTCGGGTATATGCGATTCATGCGCGAGAGCGGCTAACGCCTCAGCCGCAGCTATCTTCATACCAATTGTGATCTTTTTAGCACGCACATCGAGCGCGCCGCGAAAAATGTAAGGGAACCCCAGAACATTATTCACCTGGTTCGCGTAATCGGATCTTCCGGTAGCCATAATATATTTACGGTTCTTCATAGCCTTGGCCACCTTTTCGGGCGCGATTTCGGGATTCGGGTTAGCCATAGCCATAATTGCCGGATAATCCGCCATAGACTGGACCATTTCCGGAGAGACACAATCCGCGGCCGAAACGCCGATAAAAACATCGGCATTTTTCATGGCGTCCGCCAAGGTTTTAGCGGGGGTGTCATAAATATGGTTCTTTTTGTGCGCGTTTAGATCTTTTCTATCTGGATTCAAGGTTCCTTTGCTGTCGCATATTACTACTTTCGACGCACCCTTGGTTTTAAGCATGTCCGCTATTCTAAGACCGGCCGCGCCGGCGCCGTTTATAACGATGGAAATATCTTTTAATCTCTTTTTCGTGATCAAGCAATAATTTGTTACCGCGGCAAGCGCGATTATCGCGGTGCCCCACTGGTCGTCATGGAACACGGGGATGTCAAGTTCTTCGCTTAACCTATCCTCCACTTCAAAACATTCTGGACCGGCGATATCCTCAAGATTTATACCGCCGAACATGCACGCCATACGCTTTACGGTCTCCACAACCTTATCGACATCCGTCCTTCCTTCGGACGTAAGAACTCCCTCAAGCGGGACCGGCCATCCGTCAACGCCGGCGAACGCTTTAAAAAGAACAGCCTTTCCTTCCATCACAGGTATACCAGCTTTCGGACCTATGTTCCCAAGCCCGAGCACGGCTGTGCCGTCAGTGACAACGGCCACAAGATTCCCTTTTGATGTATATGAAAAAGTTTTCTCCGGGTCATTTTCAATTTCTTTACAGACCTGAGAAACTCCCGGGGTATAAGCCATGCTTAGATCTCTTTGATCTTCCAATTTTTTCAGAAGGCTCAGCCCTATTTTTCCGCCAAGATGGTATTTTAATATTTCCTGTTTCGATAACACTTTTTTCACGGCCATTTTTATGTCTCCCTTTCGTTTAGGCCTCTATTGTAAGCGCGCTCACAATACGCGTCAAGAGGTATCAGCCAAATGAATATGCAGCCCCGGGACACGAGTCCCGTTTCATTTTTTATTTCTGGATTACGCCCTGCGGGCTCCATGACTATTTTGAAAAGAATAGAAAAATACATGAACATTAAAACACTTTTCCCACGATCCGCCTGTTCGAAATGTTCGAGCACTTGAGAAAAATACCCGCAAAAGATAAAAATATTTTACGCTTCAGCGAAGCATCAAACGCCTGGAGATCGAAAATAACAGGGTATTTTTCTAAAGAGCGCAGAACTTCCGAACAGGCGGATTGTGTTGAAAATATCGCGCGTCCACGGGAGAAAGAACACAAACTTCTCTTGGCAAATCGGACATGCCTGCCGTGGCGATGAAGTCTTGGGATTGATTTTGGAAACGTCACGGGATCACGCGGTGGCTTTGTAGACTTTAAAAAAAGCGTCGACGACTTTGGGGTCAAAGTGTTTTCCGGAACCTTCTCGCAGGATAGTGAACGCGGTCTTTTCAGGAAGAGCTTTACGGTAAGGACGGTCTGAAGTAACAGCCTGAAACACATCTGCCAGACTTATTATACGCGCCCCTAAAGGTATCTCATCGCCGCGTAAACCATCCTGATAACCGGAACCGTCATATTTCTCATGATGATATAAAACGCATGGAACAACGTCCTTAAGCGGATGCACGTTACGGATTATTTCCGCACCTATCCTCGGATGTTGTTTAATGATCGCGAATTCCGCCGCCGTAAGCGCCGCTGGTTTTTGCAATATTGTCCGATCGATCCCAATTTTCCCAATATCATGGAGCAAACACCCCATACGCACGTTCATTATGTCATGTTCTTCCATACCAAGATAATCCGCGATATCCGCGGCGTAATTGGACATAATGGCAGAATGTTCACGTGTATAAAAATCCTTTGTTTTGACCGCATTTGAAAGCGCGTTCACGAATTCCATCGTATATTTGAATTCGTCACCATACACCGCCATATGATCGTCGGCCGTCATCTGATGTTCTTTGTACTGCAACGGAGAACATATCATGACGGAATTCCCACCCGCTTTTTTCGCCTCTTCAAGTTTATGTACGGCACGGTCGAGAAGCTGTGCCGGTGAAAACACATCACCACAATACGGATAACCCGCAACGGACATACATGTAGTGATATTCACCGGAATATCACTCGCTTCGGCCCGGAATTCATGCGTATTTATGATCGAAAACAGCGCCCCTGCCATTCGAAACGCCTTGTTTACGTCCGTATCCGGCATTAGAACGGCAAACTCGGCGCCACCGAAACGCGCCGGCATATACGTACGGTCTATATGTTTTTTTATAAGATGCGAAAGACGGCAAAGTACCATATCCCCTTTCGCGAGGCCATGCGTGTTGTTTATCGAATTAAAATAATCAACGTGGATAAGAAGAATGGACATCATTCTGTTCTCGGCAACGGCCCCCTCGAACGACCTGTTTAGGAGATCCATAAAATAGCGATAATTATAAAGTCCGGTCTGAGGGTCGATCGTACGGTATTTTTTTAGGCGATCCTTGGCGCTTTTTATGTACCTTTCCTTATCACGAAGAGTCTTTTCCGAAACAGCCTGATTAGTAACGTCCAATCCGGTCAGAACGAACTTCACCGGAAGACGGTCTTTTTCCTTCTCAACGGTATATTCGTTCCAGATAAGGACTTTTACCTCGCCTTTTTTTGTTAATATCGTGGTTTCCCGGTTCTTAAGCCGTTCCGTCCGTGAACTTCTAACAAAAAATTTAGACCGATCGGCAGGTTCGTCATGCCCTATCGAAACGAACAGATCACTTAGAAATCCGGGAGGGGTCATATAAAGGACTTCTTGAGAGGTATAGCCGGTTATCCGCTCGGCCTCCTTATTCCAGAAAACAACATGCCCAAAAGAATCAAATCCGATGACGACTAAAGGTATCTTGTCGATAAAATCCAATGAGAAGGACAACGTTTCGTTTGAGGACTCCACTTGTTTACCTCCTGAAAGTAACAAGGTATCAAACGTTAATTTTTGGTTTATTTAAGTATACACAATATTCCTGAGAAGGATAGCTGAATTTTTTACATCTTAACATTTTTGTCGCGATATCCGCACCCTTCGCGCAAAGTTCCAAAACGGATATGCTCCGTTATAGGCACGCAGGTAAAAACACTTCCGGATATCGTGCGCTGAGGACCGTGATGTGTTCCATAAACACGGCAAATATAGGTCCCGTCGCTCTGGCGCGACAGATTCTCGCATGGATCATCCCCTGCCCCGCAACAAAGACCACATCTTAGGCATTTTGACTCAAAGTCGGAATGCTTTTCGTTCAGATATTGTTCAAGACGGGCGCTGTCGGTCATAGAAGATCACATATAATGTCGGTGAGAAAAAAGAGCCCTGATCGTCTTACCTATCAGAACAATGATAAAAAATATAAGGACAATAAAAAAAACTCCCGCGACCAAAGCAAGGATTATAGAGCTGATCCCAAGTATCAGCGGCCACACAAGAGCAACTACAAAAAAGATACAAAGGGACACGATGACAGCAACGAGACCTATGACAAAATTCTTTACTGTTTCCATGGTACTCCTAAACGATTTTGGGAAGTATCTCCTCTAGCTCGAGATCTGTGAGATTTTTGCGCCGCAGAAAACATACACCAACGTCATAAGATAGTCCCGGTTCGCCTTCGGCAATTCTGACGACACGACCGTATACCCCTCCGCCGCGGATTATCAGATCAGTCTCGATCTCCGAACAGATATTCATCATCTTCTGGTCCAGCTCAATCCAAAGAATACTTGAGAGAGCCGGAGGAATGTTAGCGGTACGTATCAAAACCCCGCTGGGGCTGACATTACGCGTCAATATCTCCGATCTCGGCGAAAGCTTATTGGCTTTCACTTCACGCACGGCAAGCGTTTCGGAAAGATCTATCCTCAAAAATTCTCTTTTTTCCTCGAACTCACTGCTCATTTTAGCTCCCGTTTTGCGTTATCAAATCATAAGATCATTTTATAACATTTCAGGCTTTATCTCAACGCACAAACTTCATTGCATTTATTCCATGGCCTTTTACACCCGTTTACAACGATCTTTTCACATAGCTTACACCATTTTTAAATATTTGCAACCCAACCCCGAGGGAGGAATCAGACTTATCCAGCCTCTGCCAGAAGGGATGCTGCAGATACGAAACATGCCGTTCCGGGTGAGGCATAAGCCCTAATATCCTACCGGTAGGATCGCACACACCGGCTATCCGGTCAACGGAACCGTTCGGGTTATCCGGATAATCAACAGCTTCCCCGTTTTCATCGGAATACTGGAATACGACCTGTCCGGCTTTCCACAAAGCCTCAAGCACAGACTTATCACATGGTATAAATTTACCCTCGCCGTGAGCGACCGGTATAAATATCACTTCCGGTAAACCTTTCGTCCAGACACAGATATCTTTTTTTGTGACCACCTTAGAGAGATGGATCCACCTGTCTTCGAATTTACCTGAATTATTTCGCGCCAATGTGGCCTCCACGTCGCCCATATCCTTACCTGCGACATTTGGTAAAAGCCCCATTTTTACCAGTATCTGAAAACCATTGCAGATGCCAATCACCAGCTTCCCGCTTTTCACAAACTCAACGATCTCATCCTGCAGGGCATTTCTAAGTTCATTGGCAAGTATCTTCCCACTGGCGATATCGTCGCCGTACGTAAATCCTCCCGGCAGCGCCAGTATCTGGTGATCCTGGAAATATTTACGTTCCTTGATCAACTCGTTGATATGCAAAAAAGTAACTTCAGATCCGGCCTGAGAAAAAGCATGTGCGGTTTCCTTGTCACAATTCGTTCCCGCCGTGCGGAGTATCAATGTTTTAACCTTATTCATGCATAACCTTTCGTATTGTGGTTTTCCAGAACGACTTTACTTCCTCAATTTCGGCGTCGACGACAACTTTTCCCGAAAGCCCGGAAACTGTCAGTTTCCCAGTCCCGTTGACCTCGCCGATAAGACCGTGATCTATGCCTTTCATGTGTTTTTCGAACTTTGTCTTGCACCTAGCCGGAATCTCAACGATAAATCTCGAATTAGATTCCGAAAAAAGCAGCACATCGTCCCTTTTTACGGAATTTTCACACGGTATACCGTGAAGAGATATCTCGGCGCCAAGATCAGCACCGAAAAGCATCTCGGAAAGCGAAACTGCTATCCCTCCTTCAGAACAATCATGACATGAACGGATAAAACCTTTTTTTATCGCGGACACGACACGTTCCATGGTTTTAAGCGCCGTTTTCGGACGAACCCTGGGAACTACTCCCCCGTTCACTTTTTTAGCGGCAAAATACTGAGAAGCTCCCATTTCCTGATATGTTTTTCCGATCACATAGAGAAGATTCCCACTTTCCTTGATATCGGCCGATACGGTCTTACTGACATCATCTATCACCCCGATGGCCGAGATTAAAAGAGTCGACGGTATCGCTACCGTCTTCTTCCCTGTATTAAATTCGTTGTTGAAACTGTCTTTTCCTGAAATGAACGGAGTACCGTATGCTTTAGCGATGTCATAACAAGCGTACGATGCCCTTACCAATTTGCCAAGTTGCACCTGATCGTCGGAATTCCCCCAACAGAAGTTATCCAATATCGCAACCTTATCCAGATCCCCGCCAACAGCGGCTACCTGGCGAAGCGCTTCATCGATGGCTGAAGCCGCCATCCAATACGGATCAATATCCCCATAACAGGGATTTATACCGTTCGATATCACTACCCCTTTTACGCTGTCAAGCACCGGGCGTATGATTGCCGCATCTGAAGGCGCATCGCGATAAACGCCTATAAAAGGCTTAAGAACACTGCCGCCCTGCACCTCATGATCGTACTGCCGCACTACCCATTCTTTACTACAAACGTTCCACCCGGCAATGACTTTTTTCAGGTCATCCGTCAACGATCCTGCTAATTTGAAAGTTATCTCTTTATTCTCTTTAGGGGCTTTCCATTTTGCCTTTTTCGCCGTATACGGGAGACCGTCATGAAGAAATTTCATATCCAGTTCGGTGATCTTATGATCCTTGAAATATATCCTGAGCTTTTTGTCGTTTGTAAAGTTCCCAATAACGGTCGCTTCAACGTTCTCGCTTTTAAAAATATCGAGAAGGGCCTTGAGCTTCTTGGGTTTCACCGCGAGGACCATTCTTTCCTGCGCCTCGGAAATCCATATTTCCCATGGTTTAAGCCCCTGATATTTTAACGGCGCACGTTCAAGATAGACTTCCGCACCCGTATCCTCACCCATTTCGCCTACAGCACTTGAGAACCCTCCAGCGCCGCAATCGGTTATCGCTTCATAAAGTTCAAGGTCCCTGGCCTTTATCAGAGTATCCACCATTTTCTTTTCGGTTATAGGGTTACCGATCTGGACCGCCGTAGACGAAATAACCTCGGACTCGGCTGTAAGTTCGGCTGAAGAGAATGTCGCGCCGTGTATTCCATCGCGTCCGGTCCTGCCTCCAATGGCAACAATAAGATCTCCCGGGGAAACTTTTTTCGTCGAGAATTTTTTAGGCATGATGCCAACGTTACCGCAAAAAACGAGCGGATTTCCAGTATATCTTTCGTCAAAGCATATCGCACCATTGACTGTAGGAATCCCCATCTTGTTGCCGTAGTCGCGCACCCCGCCCACAACACCCTTCATAACACGTTTCGGATGCAAAGCCCCTTTCGGTACTGACGCAACATCCGCATCCGGTATACCGAAACAAAAAACATCGGTATTCGCTATCGGTTTCGCACCGCGGCCCGTACCCATACAATCCCTTATAACACCGCCCACGCCGGTCTCGGATCCTCCGTACGGTTCAAGTGCCGAAGGATGATTATGCGTCTCGACTTTAAAGCACACGTTATTATCTTTATCAAAACGTATCACGCCGGCATTGTCTTTAAACACAGACACGCACCACTTTTTATTCAATTCCTTAGTAACCTTCATCACCGTATTGCCTAAAAGGTTCTTAATTTTTTTGCCGTTAAAAACGATATCTCCCCGCATCGTTTTGTGTTTACAGTGTTCGCTCCATGTCTGCGCGATCGTTTCGAGTTCACAATCCGTCGGATTGCGTTTAATCTTTTTGAAATAATCCTTTATAGCCTTCATCTCGACCAGATTAAGATAAAGCTGCCCTTTTTTGCTAAGATTCATAAGATCCTTGTCGGACATGGATACAATGTCCACATACACAGCCTTAAATTCGTACGCGGCTATCTCTTTATCTTTTTCTTCCGACACGACCACATGCTGGATTATTTTATTGTACAAAAGTTTATCGGCGATCGACGCAGCGTCAGCCTTTGTAAGATCTCCGTACAGGATGAATTTTTTCGACGTTTCCACCGAATCCACGCTGTCAATTCCCATATCATGAACGGCTTTCATCGCGCTTTCCTGCACCGGATCCATAACTCCCGGGTTATACGCAACCTCAACCGTTTCAGAATGCACCCCCGATACGGGGACAAATCCTCCGGCAATATTATATTCCTGTATTACACGGTCCGCGAGAAGCTCGAACGCTATCCTATCCGCGTCGGATGCCTCTATCTCCCCCGACAATGTGTAGACCTCGATATATTCGGCGTCTTTAAGCACATTTATCCCTATATCTTTTACATCTCTTTTTAGAGTTTCGACGACCGCATCATACTCGCCTTTTTTATTTCTCACTTCTATACGTATTTTTTTCATTTTTCCCTTTTCGTTTGATTATATCCTCACAAAAAACATACCAACCCACTTTACTCCCATTCTATCGTACTTGGAGGTTTGGAACTAATATCATAAACGACCCTATTTACGCCGTCCACCTCATTGATTATTTTATTCGACATCTCCCCCAATACGTCATATGGAACCTTAGCCCAGTCCGCCGTCATACCGTCAACACTGGTCACCGCGCGGATCGCGGCGACGTTTTCGTAAGTTCTTTCATCACCCATCACGCCCACGCTCTTCACGGGAAGAAGCACGCCGAACACCTGCCATGTTTTCTGGTACACACCGTGTTTTTTCGCGATATCGACTATAACCCAATCCACTTCACGCAATATATCGAGTCGTTCTTTAGTTATCCCACCCAGTATCCTGACCGCAAGCCCCGGTCCTGGGAACGGCTGCCTTTGTATGATCTCTTCAGGCATACCCATTTCCCTGCCAACCGCACGGACTTCATCTTTAAAAAGGTCCCTTAGCGGCTCGACGAGTTTAAGATCCATTCTTTTAGGGAGTCCTCCGACATTGTGATGCGATTTTATTGTCTTACTTGGGCCTCCGAAAAAAGACTGTGATTCGATAACGTCCGGATATAACGTTCCCTGTGCCAGATATTTAGCGTTCCGTATCTTGTTCGCTGCGTCCTCGAACACGCGTATGAAAGTCCTGCCGATGATCTTTCTTTTTGTTTCAGGCTCAGCGACCCCTCTTAAAGCCTTAAGAAACCTGGCTTCTGCGTCAACTACGGCAAGATTCAATTTTATATTCTTTGTGAAAAGCTGTCTGACCCTTTCTCTCTCTCCCTTTCTAAGAAGGCCGTTGTCGACAAAAATGCAGTGTAGTTGTTTGCCTATCGCTTTATTGAGGAGAACCGCCGCTACAGTGGAATCCACTCCGCCAGAAAGCCCGAGAATCACCTGATCGTCACCGACCTGGCGCTGTATATCTTTTATTTTATGTTCGATGAACGATTTCATTGTCCATGTCTTCCGGCAGCCGCATATACCGAAAAGAAAATTTTGAAGTATAGTCTTCCCATTTTCCGTATGAACTACCTCGGGATGGAACTGCACACCGTAAATTTTTCTTTCCTTATTTTCGAACGCCGCGTTCTTCGTATTATCGCTCGTTGCTACACTGACAAATCCCGCAGGCATACGATCGACTTTATCGCGGTGGCTCATCCACACCACACTTTTCCCGGGAACACCTTTAAAAAGCATGCTGGAACGCGTAAAACACGTCATCGTACGGCCGTATTCCTTCTTCCCGCTCTTTTTTATCTCCCCACCCAAAAGTTTGCCGATAAGCTGCATGCCATAGCATATCCCCAGAACAGGAACGCCAAGTTCAAAAATACCCTTATCAAACGTAGGCGCGTTGTGGTCATAAACACTGGAAGGCCCGCCGGAGAAAATAATCCCCTGAGGATTGATCTTTTTCACCTCGTCCATCGTGATACTCGGCGGAGCGACTATAGAATGGACCTTGTTCTCGCGTATTCTTCTGGCGATCAGCTGGACATATTGAGACCCAAAATCTACTATAAGTATTCCTTCTTTCTCCATATCTATTTTCTCCCAAATAAGGTTAAATCCTATTTAACGTAACTTGTGTACTTAGATTCAAGCAACGGGTTGTCAATCCATTCTAAAAGATATGTCGTGAACGCTTCTCCGGTCACGCCGGATTCTCTTCCGGTAATGGATATCTTTTTTTCGAACTGACCGCATACGTCAAGCGCCATATCGACTTTTTTCGCGCTCTCTACACATCCGATATGCCTCAAAAGCATAGCGCTTGCGCGTATCATTGACGACGGATCGGCATAAATATCGCGTCCTTCCTCCACCATACGAGGCGCACTGCCGTGTATCGCCTCGAACATGGCCCATTTCTTCCCTATGTTCGCGCTTCCGGCTGTCCCGACTCCTCCCTGAAGCTGAGCGGCCTCATCGGTCAGGATATCTCCGTAAAGATTCGGCAGGACTATAACCTGAAAATCGCGGCGCCGCGCAGGATCGATAAGTTTAGCCGACATGATATCAACATACCATTCGTCACACTCTATTCCATACTGCTTATATTCGGCGGAAATTCTTTTCGCCATGCGTGAAAATCTACCGTCCGTGGTTTTGATAACATTTGCTTTCGTAACGACCGTCACCCTCTTTAAGCCATTTGTCCGGGCATACTCAAAAGCCATGCGGATAATGCGCTCCGATCCCTGTTCTGTGATCACTTTGAAATCGACGCTAAGATCCTCGGTAACATCTATTCCTTTAGAGCCAAGTATATACGCCCCCTCAGTATTTTCCCTAAAAAAGCACCAATCAACGCCTTCGGCCGGTATTTTTACTGGCCTTACGTTAGCAAAAAGATCGAGAAAACGCCGCATCGCAACGTTCGCACTTTCAATGTTAGGCCATCTCGTATCGCCGGCCTGCGGTGTTGTAGTAGGCCCCTTCAAAATAACATGACAGCTTTTAAGTTCTGCAAGAACATCATCAGGGATCGCTTTTTTATGTTTGGCTCTATTCTCTATCGTCAGCCCGTCTATAGTTTTAAAAACAACCTTCCCTGAAGCAACATCGTCTTCCATCACATGACGGAGTACCCGCTCGGATTGCTTCGATATCTGTTTGCCTATCCCGTCGCCCCAGCAAATACCTATTACTATGGGCTTAAGACTTTTATAATCTGTCCACACGACATCTTTTTTCATCTGTTCGATGCGCGTGAGCTGATCTTCTATTATTTTTCCGAAATGTTCTTTTGCCCGTTCCATCGCCGCTTTAT
>Ga0116170_10005436_pt1 | contig 11410 bp, 6 predicted proteins | sample AD_JPNHW1_MetaG_FD_89797 | JGI IMG/M metagenome (GOLD analysis project Ga0116170, IMG submission 89797) | Active sludge microbial communities of municipal wastewater-treating anaerobic digesters from Japan - AD_JPNHW1_MetaG | ecosystem: Engineered > Bioreactor > Anaerobic > Digestate | place... | reverse complement strand
GCATTTTGCGCAGCCCAAAACCATCGACACTGCACAGGTACATTACTTCAATCTGGCCGTTTCGGAGCAAATAGCAACATTCTTGTTTCTTTTTGCATACTTCGATATTGAAAGCAACACCTGAATTGGAGTAGGTGAGTTCATACAGGTTTTCTCCTACCTGGTTGATCGAATATTGATCGAGGATTGTATTACTGTCGCCAGTAATTGGTTTGATTGCAAGGGTAACGATTGAAATCAAACTCAGCAGCAAAATCATTAACGAAGTTTTCATGGTCGTAAATTTTAAATTTGAGTGAAAGATCTCTCTTTTTAATGATTTGATTTTTTCAATATTACCTGTGGCCTCCAATGGATATTCACCGGCGTTGTTTCTTTTTTGAATGTTGTATATCAGGTTTTGTCGTTCGGTGAGGTGTCTATCAGATAAACGACATGCTGTAGCTGTTGATCGGTATATTGGAGCCAATAAACGGCAGGGTTGTTCATTTTTTCAAGATACGGGTTAACCGGAATTACGTGTCGTTTGTTATTCAATTGCGGTATTTGATTTATTTATTACCGGCATCCGTAACTTTTTTTGTAATTAAGCGACTATTAGAATTACCATTAAACAGATTTGTACAGTGAAAAAACATCTGGCATCGAAACGGTATAGCATCTACATCCGGTCATTGATTGAAAAGCCTTTTCTCTTCAATGTGGTTGTATGGGGGTTTGTTCTGGTCATCCTGTCGCTTTTAATGAGCCTGAACAGCATCCTGCCATTCAATTTTTACTTTTTCAACATGTTGGTGACTTTGCCGGCGATGATCCTGTTTTGCTATACCATGGACTGGCTGGCCAACAAGTATCTTTTCCAGTTGCGAAGAGTGGTTTTTTTCTTTCTCTCATTCACGGTAATGACGATTGTCTGTTCCCTGCTGATTCCGCTGTTGAACCATTCCCTCTTTTTTGGACTGATCTATCCCCGGATGTTTGAACCTGTTCCCTGGTTTAACTGGAGGCTGGTGCCCCAGAACATGATTATCCTGTGGTTGCCTTATTTTATTATTTCCATCAAGACCTTTTTTGTCCATTGGTTTATGGCCGAGCAGGATAAGCTGATTCTTGAAAACAAACGGCTTCTGGCCGAAATCCAGTTGATGAAAATCAAATTGCATCCCCATTTCCTTTTCAATACGCTGAATAATCTCTATGCAATGGCTAAGGTTAACTGTGAAAACACCTCGGAGTATATCATGAAATTGTCGGAAATTTACCGGATCATGCTTTATGAATGCAACAAGGATTTTTACAAGGTAAATGAAGAATTGAAATTAATCCGGAATTACATTGAACTGGAAAAAATCAGGTATGACAAGCGACTGAAACTTGAGGTTTCGATTCCCGAAATGGTCGAAGACGACCTGATGATCCCCCCTCTGATGTTCTTTACTTTTATTGAGAATTCATTTAAACATGGATGCAGCCAGGATGTAGGAAACCCGTTTGTCCGAATAGAGATTCAATCGGAACGCGATTTCCTGATCTTCCGTTCGGAAAACAGTGTGCCCGATCATACACCCGTTTCCCACGGCGATGGCGGATTTGGACTGGAAAATACCCGCAAAAGGCTGGATCTTGTTTTTGAGAATGAGTATATCTTTAAAAATGAAAAGATTAATCATCACTACGAAGTTTATTTGAAAATTCCTAAACTCTATTCATCATGAAGAAATTCCTTTTTTTGATTGGTTTAATTGCCTGCTCCTTTTTGTTCTCGTGTTCCGATAAGGCGCAGACAGAAAAACTGTTCCGCTATTTTCTGAACAAACATGTTGAACGGATTAAGCCCATCACCCGGAATATGAACGAAGCGGTTTGGGATGCTTATACCGGAAAAACCAGCTTTAAAGAGGTGATACAGCAATCGAACCATTTCGATTCGTTGTATATTCAGGGCGACCGGACACCGGAGTATTACCAGCGTTTGTTGAATAACCTGTATGATAATACTACCGAATTCGAGATGCTGATGAAAATCAAGAAATCGGGGCTGATTACCGATTCGCTATTGAAAAGGCAATTTGTGAAGGTTTACAGGGAATATGTGAGTATTCAAAATAACTGGGAAAAGTCGGAGAAACGAAAGGAACATCTTTATGAGCAGTTTTATGAGCTCATGAAAACACAGACTCATTTTATGGATTCCATCGGGAATGTTTCGGCCGAGGAAAAAAATGCACAATGGATTGAGAAGTTTTCCCCGCTGATTGAAAAATTCCGCGATCTGGTTAAAGCAATGAACGACGATGTGAAACGGATGGGCTACAAAAACTATTTTCAGTCGCTTATGAGCTATTACGATGTGGACTACGACAGCCTTGACCAAATTGTCCAGGTGATTGATGAGGAAACAAAGGACGATTACATCCAGCTATTGCATGTTTGCCAGACCGTTGTTTGCCGGAAGTATCAAATAGCTCCCGGGAAGATTACCCCATTTCAGTACCGTGAAGCCCATGGTGAGATGGTGGTGCCCTGCGAATGGGAACGGGAATATTCGCGGGATGAGTTTCTGAAAATGGTGGAAAGGTATTATGCGTTGGGGAACTATGACATTTCCGATATTTACAAAAACAGCGACATCTGGTACCGGGAAAATAAACTGAGCCACAGCTTCTTCTTTTGCCTCGATGTCGATAAATGTGATTTCCGGATTTATGCCAACTGCAAACCTTCGGCAAAAGACATCAACTCGATGGCCCATGAGTTTGGCCATGCGGTCCATTACAAGTATGTCGATCCCCGGCTCCCGTATTTGCTGAGAGATCCACACTCCATTATTGCGGAGGCGGTCGCTATTTATTTCGACAGCAAGGTGTACACTTCAAATGCCGTTCAGCAGGTCATGGGGCTGGCCTCTCTGGAAAAGAACCCTTATTTTGTGGATTTTAAAAATCCGGCGGAGCTCTTTTATATTCGTAAGCTGTTACGCAACATCAAATTTGAAAAATCGATTTTTGAAAATCCCGATCAGGATTTTAACGCGCTGTGGTGGATGCTGAACAAAGAATATCTCCTTTTTGATACTGCCTCTTCCGACCAGTTGCCCGAGTGGATTTCAAACCAGCAGATAGTTGATTTTAATGGGGCGCATGTCTTTTACCTTTATGCAATTGCTTTTGCCGCTCAACTGGAAACTTATTTTCCCGATGGACAGATTGGACCGGTTAGGGATAAGATCCTGAAATATGGAGATTCGCTGGCATGGGACGATTTGATAAAACGTGCTACCGGCGAACCTCTTAACCTGAAATATCTGATTCATTTCTACAAACGGCAAAAATCGGTTACCAATAATTTGGGTGCCGATCGATACCTGAAACGAAAAGGAATTTCTTAACTTTATAGCAATAATCACCAAAACGAATTCTCGAAAAATGAAAATACGGTGCATCAATGTCGACGACGAACCTTTTGCAAGGGAACTCATTGCCAGTTATATCAACAAAATCGACAACCTTGAACTGGTAGCCAATTGCAGCAATGTGCTCGAGGCGTTTCAAATCGTGAAAGAGAAGAAGATCGATTTGATCTTTCTCGATATCAACATGCCACAGATTTCAGGGATCGAATTTTTGCGGTCGCTCAGCAATCCGCCCAAAGTGATCTTTATTACCGCTTACCGCGAATATGCACTGGAAGGATTTGAACTCGACGTGGTTGATTATTTGCTGAAGCCGGTTTCATTCAGCCGTTTGTTGAAAGCCATCGACAAGTATTATTCGGTTACGAATAGTCCTGTACAGTTGCATGGTGCCGAAAACAGTACGGCAGAAAAGGAGTTTATTTACCTGAAAGAGAACAAAAAAATCATCAAAGTGTTGCTCGACGAAATCGACTACATTGAGGCGATGGGCGAGTATTGCCAGGTATATGTCGAAGGGCGGCGCATTATCCCCAAGATGTCGATCAAAGCCATGGAAGAGTTGCTTGCCGATAAGGAGTTTGTCCGTATTCACAAATCGGTGATTGTTCCGGTGAAAAAGATCTCCGCTTTTTCGGCTACAACGGTCGAAATCAATAAGAAGAAAGAGCTCCCGATTGGCCGTAGTTACAAGAACGCGGTGTTACATGCACTGAAATACAACGGAAAACTTCAGGATATTTGATTATTGTAAAAAGTAAAAAGTAAAAAGTAAAAAGGAAGAGAAGAGAAAAAAGAAAGAGGAATATTGGGAAAAAGTATGGGCCCGATATTCCTCTTTTACATTTCAGTCAAGATTTTCTATTGCGTTCTATTGTTTCCCTTCTTTTAATAACCGCTATTCTGTGTCAGGTTGGTGTTCACATCCCTTTCGCGTTGTGGAATTGGAAATACCAGTCGTGGGGAATCGTAGCTTAAATCTTCTACGTTCCATTTCCACCGTTTATAGTCGTGCAGGCGATGGCCTTCGAAGATCAGTTCCCTGACCCGTTCTTCGCGGATGAAATTCAGATCGATGTTGTCGGGTGTGGTAACTCCGGCACGGGTGCGGATGGCTTTGATGTCGTTGAGCGGGGTGTCGCCAATTGCCGAACTGTTTTCAGCGTTTGCTTCGGCACGGGTCAGGTACATTTCGGCAAGCCGAATGAATGTCATATTCCGGTCGAACCGGAGCCATTTGGCGCTGAAAATGCCACCGTCGCTGGTGTTGATAAAGCCATTGTAAAACATGCTACTGACGTCGGCGGCATCCGAAACGTCTTCTTCCAGTCCAAGCTGCACTTTACCCCGGAGGTCGTTGGCTTCGTAGAGGTTGAGGGCCACTTCAGTTATGGCAAAGTCGCTTCGTCCGGTAAAATTGGTGCTGGCATAAAATGCCGACATACCGGCGTTTCCGGTTCCATCTAACGATCCCCAGTTGTCGTCGTTGTTCTGCTGGAAGGTAAAGACATCTTCCGATTGGTTTGATGCATGGTTAAATGCTTCAAACGGTGTAGCCGAAAGGCTGAACAACCCCGATTCGATGACCTGTGATGCTGCCGAAGCCGCTTCGGGCCACATCTCTTTGGTCAGGTAAAGCCTCGACAGAACTCCCAGCGCAGCCCATTTGCTGGCGAAAAAGGTTTCATTTTCCGTTAACAGGCTGGCTGCTTTTTCCAAGTCGGATTGAGCCTGAGCAAAAACCTGAGCGACAGATGATCTGGCCGGATAGGTTTCGGTGTCGTTTTCAAGTACCAGGGGAACTGCATCGGCATTGTTCGATCCGCCAGGCTGATAGGCTGGAGCATAAAAGCGGGCCAGGTCAAAATAGGCCGTTCCCCTTAGGAAGCGTGCTTCGCCTTCAATTTGGTTTCGGTCGGCTTCATCAACCACGGCAATGTTTTTCAAAACCTGGTTACAAATGTAGATTCCTTTGTACAAGTCCCTCCATGCTTGCTGTGGCCATTCCGAAGAGGCAACAAGGCTTTTGGTTACGTATTCGCGTGGTTCGAGAAAGGTGCCCTGGAAATAAATCTCCCCCTGGTCAGCCATCAGGTCGGCGCCAATCAATAGTTCCTGACCATACGCATTGCGGATATTTACATAAGCGGCGTTGAGCGCAAGCCGTATGTTTTCGCTGGTCGTTAGTGCGGTACTTGCATCGATACTTTGCTGTGGTTTTACATCGAGAAAGCTGTCGCACCCGAAAAGAAATAACCCCAGCAGACCCAATAAGATATATTTTCGTTTCATAGTTATCGGTTTTTAAAATGTTAGATTAACCCCAAACGTGAACGATTTTGCCTGAGGTGTTGAGTAATACCATATTCCTTGTTGAATGTTCTGAGCGGTAGTCGTCATGTTCGAATTGGGACTGGTAACTTCCGGGTCGTAGAGCGGGAAATTGGTCCATGTCAGCAGGTTTAAGCCCGAAAAGTAAATCCGTGCCTTTTCAATCTTCACTTTTTGAGTGAGTTTTTTAGGCAGCGTGTAGCCAAAGGTTACATCTTTCAATCGTAAATAGGACCCATCGTAGATCCAGCGTGATGAGTTGCGGGTTCCGTTGCTCCCATGAAATCGGGCTTGTGGAACATCGGTGATGTCGCCCGGTTTTTGCCACCGTTTCATCTGGTCTTTAGTCTGATTGTCGATACCATCGCCGTTGGCGCTCATAAAGCGTCCGGCATCGTTGTACACATCGTTTCCATAGACAAACTGGAAGAAGATTTTCAAATCGAGCCCCATGTACTGGAAGTTGTTTTCAAGACCTCCGTAGAATTTTGGATTAGGGTCGCCTACGATCATGTCGGCAGCTTCGGAGTAGTTGTTGGTCGTTTCGTCGCTGCCTTCTTTTACGTAGTAGAGGGCATCCCCGTTGTCGGGATCCACACCGGCATATTTTTTCATATAGAAAACCCCAATGGGCTGGCCTTCCTGTACACGGTTTCTGCCAAAAGTCATCGGGCTTACAATGCTGGTGATCTTGTTGCGGTTGGCGGCGATGTTGAAGCTGGTTTGCCAGGTAAATTTGCCCGAGATGTTGGTCGAGTTGATGTTGAATTCAAACCCTTTGTTTTCAAGTTCCCCAACATTCTCGGTGATACTCGAAAAGCCAGTGGTGTAGGGTAACAGCCGGTCGAGGAGCAGATCGGTGGTTTTTTTATAATAAAGATCGATTTCTCCGTTGATCCGGTTATCGAAGAACCCAAAATCGATACCTAAGTCCGACTGTGTGGTGGTTTCCCACGAGAGATTTTTGTTTTCCAGCTGTAACGGATAGATTGCTGGTTTACCGGCATAGCTGCGCCCTTCGTACAATCCCATGGCACTGTAATCGCCAATTTCGGAGTTGCCGGTCATACCCATCGAAGCCCTGATTTTCAGAAAACTTAACCACGAAATGGCTTTCATGAATTCTTCCTGTGAAAGAAGCCATCCCAGCGATCCGGAATAGAAATTCCCGTACCGTTTGTCCTTTCCGAACTTGCTCGAACCGTCGATACGGTAACTGCCGCTGATCAGGTATTTGTCGAGGTATTTGTAGTTGGCACGGGCAAAGTAGGAGAGGTAGGAATATCCGGTAACGGCACTGAAAAAGCCGTCGTTTTCGGCTGCCGACGAAATGGTTTGGAACTCATCGGAGGGGAATGTCTTTCCACCAACCGAACTGACAAAGCGGTCGCATTTCTGGAGCGAATTTCCCAGTGTCACATCTATTTTGTGGGTTTCGGCAATCTCTTTATTCCAGGAGAAGTAATTGTCGAACGACCAGTTGAATACATTGACGTTTCGCAAATACGATTTTCCGGCAGGAGAACCGTCGTCGGTTTTTCGGCTCCGGTATTGGTCTTCCCGTTGTTCGAGGTTATCCATCCCAAATATCGAATGGAATTCAATCCCTTTGAACAGTTTCAGGTTAGCAAATACATTGGCAAATGTACGGTTTACCGAGGTTTGGTTTTTGTCGTATTTGTACGATACCAATCCGTTGTAATAAAACGCCTCGTTAAAAGGTTCGCCATTCTCATCGTATGCCGGGTAAAACGGCGCCTGGGCAATTAATTGCATGGGGGTTGCGTAAGCATTGTCTTCAGAGACCCGGTAGAGTTCGCTTTTTACAAAATTGAATTTTCCCCCCACATCGAGGCGTTCATTCACTTTCTGGTTCAGGTTCAAACGGCCACTGAAGCGGGTATAGTCGTTTGCAATGAGGATACCTTCCTGATTGTCGTAGGTAACGCCCAGGTAATACTGCGATTTGTCGTTTCCCCCCTGGGTTGAAAGGCTCAGGTTCGACGAAACGGCATCCTTGAACGCATAATCGTTCCAGTTGGTATTTGGGGCTTCTTCAATGGTATTGTAACCCGATGATGCCAGAATATCTTCCTGTCCTTTTCCCGGATCGGAGTAGCCTGCGTTTTCCAGTGCTTCACCAATCAGCTCCACATATTCGGCGGTATTCAGGAAGTCGGTGATGATGGTTGGCCTCGAGAATGTTTGGGAATAGGCCACATTGATGGCATTGGCCTGGTTTTTCTTTCCGGTTTTGGTGGTAATGATCACAACCCCATTCGAGCCACGTGAACCATAAATAGCGGCAGACGAGGCGTCTTTCAATACCTGGATCGATTCAATGTCGTCGAAGTTCAGGTCGGAAATGGGGTTGGTGGGATGGTTGGTTGTAACCCCCTGGTCTTGTGAGGTAATAATCATTCCATCGACGACGTAGAGCGGTTGGTTGCTGGCGCTGAGTGACGATGTTCCCCGGACCCGGATATTGATCCCTTCGCCCAGTTTTCCGGTTGATTTCTCAATAAATACTCCCGGTGTTTTTCCCTGAAGGGAGGTTTCAAATGTCGGATCGGGCCCTTTTTGTAGTTTCTCGACCCCAATTTTGGTGATCGATCCGGTAATGTCGGACTTGATTTGCTGGCCATAGCCAACCACAACCACTTCGTCCACATCGACGGCTTCATTCTCCAGGGTGACGTCGATGATTTTTCTTCCTGCAATTTTTTCGGTCTTCGATTTCATCCCGATAAAAGAGAAAGAGAGTTCGTTTGCATCGGCTGTCGGATTGATTTTGTAAAACCCTTCCGCATCGGTGACCGTGCCAATAGAAGTTCCGGCAACAACAACGGTAACACCCGGTAGTGGTAGTTTGTCTTCGGCTGAAAACACATGCCCGGTTATTTGTTGTACCTGTGCCCTGCCAATCGTAACCAGCAGCAAGAGTAACAGCAAAGTCGTGATTCGTTTCATCATAACATAGATTTTTCGGTGTAAAAGGTTAATAAAGGTTATTCTGTATGTTTTTCATTTTTTCCACTGGTAAAATGTTAAGTTAGCTATTAATCAACGTTGCCGGTGTGATGATCGATCAAACGGATGGAATAATCAACGTGCGGCAGATAAAACGGGAGAAATGTGTTTGGTTGTTGCTTTTTTGTCGTTTGACCGTTGTTGATGGTCGTTGCTTGTTTTCTGTAACTGTATGGAAACCTTTCAACTTGAATAAAAAATAAGCAGAGGGAGATTGCGACCCTCCCTCTGCTTCGAAAATTTGCGCTTTTATCTAAAAAGTCTTTTTATTAACCGTTACAAAGGTATCTCAACCGATAATTGGCCGGAGAAATAATCGATCAACGGACGGTTTCATCCCATGTATAACCGTTAAGTGATTGTGATTACCCGTTTGTGGTGAAAACCGGCAGAAGAATGATGAATACTTTTCCTTTTAGTTTGATGTACCGAACTTTCGGCTCTGGCAAGGAGCAACCTGCATGGATAAGTATATAAAAGGCAAACTAGTGGCTTGGGTTCAAAAAGAAAGGTGTTTTTTTAACGATGGAGGTTAAAACATTCATCCTCTTTTTGATTCGTAAAGAGTATTTTGCGCTGTTAAATTCAATCATTTTTTACTTTACCAAATAGGTCTTATCCCCTTTGAGCAACGATGGTTGTTTTTGCCCCACATTGAACAGCGGGTTTACATACTGGTGGTAATTCCGGAGTTTGTTTTGTTCGATGGAGTCGATGCGGGCATTCACATAAAAGACCGAAAAGCGGGTGTGGGTGCCAATGGCGTAGTTGCTTCCTCCGCCCATGCCCAGCGCAGTGCCTCTCAGGATGGTATCGCCCATATTTACAAAAATTTGGCTGTCGGCCAGCGCTTCATATTTCCCGAAACTGTTGTCGGGATGCAGAATGGTCAGGGTATTTTCGCCGGTTTTGTAGCCGTTTACCACCTGCGATTTGGTCATCATGCACACAACTCCTTCGCGACAGGCAAACACTGTGTCGCCTATCGACATGGAAAAACCCCAGAGTATTTTATTGGGATCGTCGCTTTGAGCCAGATTGAACGTGAGCGCTTTGGTCTCTTTTCCTTTGGCCACGGGCAAATCGTACACCGTGTTGGGATCATAGTTCACCGGGTAGGCGCCGATGCGGGTGGAGTGGGTGTACTTAAAGCTGCCGGGAATGTCGAGCAACACCCTCTTGATGTTGAATATTTTGTGTTTGCCCGGGTTGATGGTGCCAACGTAGGGCAACGGACAGGTGGCTGTCATATTCACAAACTCGGTGAAGGAGAGTTGCATCTGTACCGGGTAGAGGTTCTGGTTTTCGGCATAGAAATCGTAAAGCCCGTCGCCGGTTTTCACACTGCTGATTTTGATATTCTGGAAGTTCTGGCCATTGGCCCAGCCTGCCAGCAGTAGCAACGAAAGGATAATAATTGTTTTTCTCATTTTGTAAAATACTTAATCAACGATCAGCTAAAATACGATAATCTGGTCTTTGTTTAAAGTTTTATTTTTAGTTCTTTTACGAACATGAAGAGCAAAAAAACGATCAATCCGTGGGGATGGGTTCCCAGCCTCTATTTTGCAGAGGGTTTGCCCTATACCATTGTTATTACCGTGTCGACTATTATTTACAAGAATCTTGGTTTGTCGAATACCGATATTGCCTTGTATACCGGCTGGTTGTACCTTCCCTGGGTTATTAAGCCCTTCTGGGGACCTTTTATCGACAATATTCGTACCAAACGGTTTTGGGCTGTGACCATGCAGATGCTGATGGGTGTGTTGCTGGCGCTGGCCGGGCTTACCATTCCGGCACCTAATTTTGTACAGTGGAGCCTGATCTTTTTCTGGCTTATTGCTTTCAGTTCGGCTACGCACGATATTGCAGCCGACGGCTTCTATATGCTGGGGCTGAATACCCACGAACAGTCGTTTTTTGTTGGTATCCGCAATACTTTCTGGCGTGTGGCCGCCATTGCCGGTCAGGGTGGATTGGTTTACCTCTCGGGAGTCCTTATAGAGAATAATATGCTGGCGAAAACGGCCTGGATGTTTTTGTTGCTGGGTACCGGTATCGTCTATTTTTTCATCGGGGTTTATCATAAGTTCTTTCTGCCGCAGCCCGCTTCCGATGCTGTGCGTACGCTCTCGAACGGAAAAGAGGCTCTGCGGAAATATTTTCTGACGTTTCTCGATTTCTTCAAACGGAAGGGGATTATTGTTTTTCTGTTGTTCATTCTTTTCTACCGGTTGGGCGAATCACAATTAACCAAGATGGCGGCACCCTTTCTTCTCGATTCGGTTGATAAAGGTGGCCTTGGGTTATCCAATCAGCAGGTCGGGTGGGCTTACGGCACGGTGGGAATGTTGGGTCTGGTGCTGGGCGGTATACTGGGCGGTTTTGCGGTCGCTCAAAATGGGTTGAAATTCTGGTTCTGGCCGATGGTTTTTGCGATCAACCTTCCCGATGTGTTGTATATCTATATGGCCCATTCGCAGCCCGGTAATTTTTTGCTGATCCAGGCGCTGATTGCGATTGAACAGTTTGGATATGGATTTGGTTTCACCGCATTTACCCTTTATCTGATCTATTTTGTCCAGGGGGAGAACAAAACTTCCCATTATGCCTTTGCGACCGGGTTAATGGCAT
>Ga0116170_10005432_pt1 | contig 11416 bp, 5 predicted proteins | sample AD_JPNHW1_MetaG_FD_89797 | JGI IMG/M metagenome (GOLD analysis project Ga0116170, IMG submission 89797) | Active sludge microbial communities of municipal wastewater-treating anaerobic digesters from Japan - AD_JPNHW1_MetaG | ecosystem: Engineered > Bioreactor > Anaerobic > Digestate | place... | reverse complement strand
CTGTGGGATCCAGGGGTAAACAAGGAATAAAACCTTTTGAGACACCCTACTCTTTATCGTAAGAGAACATGATTAAACTGATTGTTATTAAAGTAAGATTTCCAAAACCTCATAATCTTTAATAACCGGAAGTACAAAAGTAATGGAACTTCCTGCAGCAGTGAATTTCAGATCTCTCTTTTGCCATAACGACCTCAGACTTTTTACCTTTTCGTTAAGAAGAACATTTATCTTAATGTTTGTACAGGGAATGATTTCTTGTATTGGTCTTCTCATTTCAGAAGTGAAATTTATCAGATACAGGAAGACAGAATTTTCTTTTCTTCTCACATTTACTTCGACAGAAGAAGGAGCATTTTCCAACATAACAAACGGTTTGCTGAACTCACTCACCATATTGAAGAGGATCTGATAATATTCCGGGGAACGGAATTTGTACAGGGATCCTCCGAATGTGCCTGCAAAGTAAATAGATTTTCCTTTTCCAAATTGATTTTCAATAATAAAGGGGAACTCAGAAGCCTTCGGGCTTCCTGAATAACTACCCGGCAGAGGGTTACAGAAAAACAGGGGAACGTTTGCTGTTGTTTTCAGTTTAAGTCCGTAATACGGGGCAATAATATAGTTGTTTTTAATCTCCTTTAGTGAGAAGTGAAGATTGTCTTTTGGATATACATAATCCCACTTTAGCGGTCCAAAGACATCTCCTGAGGATTCTATGCCAAGAACATCATGCAGCTCAAAATTGTCAAGTTTTTCTCCGGTTTCATTATAAAGTGATGTCTCAAAAGTAGAGATAATGTTACCTCCTTCTTTCACAAAATTCCTGATCTTATCTGCCTTCTCTTTTTTAAGACAGGTAAGGTTTGGAAGAATAACCAGATCATACCTGGCAAGATCATCATTTAAACACTCTTCATCAATAACATCAAAAGGGAAGTGCCCCCTTGAAAGCCCGTCGTAAAATCCATAAAATTCTTCTCCTGTGTTCCCCGCTTTTTCCGTAGCTGTTTCTTTTGTGAAGTCAGTTAACGGGACAGAGGAGCCGCTGTAAAAGTTACCAGCTTTCTGAGGCCAAAGAAGGGCGATTTTTGCCATTGATTTTGTCCTGAAAAAAGGATCATGATTCTCATTAATAAACCTGTTATATCTTTTTATTACATCCAACTCCTTATCATGAAAACGGTTCTTGTCAGATATTGCCAGCCATACATTAGCCTGATTGGTAATTGTCTGGCTGTAGAGGATACTGATTTCTCCAGCTGGTAGTGTGGAAAATGCCCATGGGCCCTGTTTCCCCGCATCGAACACAACTGTTGGTTTTCCACCGGCTTGTGCTTCCAGTAATTTAGCCATTGCTCCTGGCTTATATACCGGCTCCTTAAATTCTCCATACAAAAAGCCTCCCTCTGCACCAAGAATATCTGTTTCTTTAATGATTTTCCGGTTGTCTCTTCCTGTTGGCCATGAGGGAGCAAGCGTATTTCCATTCATGTAGAGAAGGATCTGCGGATTAATATTCTTTATAATTGTATTGGTCTCCCTTAGAAAATCAGCGATACTATCTGATTGAAATTCAATCAGATCATTCCAGTCAGAACTGTCGCGTTTTGAAGATAACTCTGTTTTTGAGGGCATCTCTTTCAGGTATCTTTCCCTGAATAATCTTTTGCATGATTCACAACGACAAGTGTTTGAAAAAAATATCGGGCCATCATAAAAAACGCCATCAATTTTATATAATGCAAGCTTTCTGATAGTCTGAAATACCTCTTCGCGCCATGGGCTGTTTATACAAAAGGATGAATCAACACTGTATACATCTTCGATAGGTTTTCCGTCATCTTTAATCTGCTGCCAGTCACGATGCTGTTGTGCATATGATATTTCTATTGCGTGCACATTATAATATATTATTACTCTGATGTCTCTTTTATGAGCTTCAGCCAAATAATCTTCCAGGGTTTTAAAGTTTACTTTCTTTCCTTTAAAAAGATTATGAGCATCCAGAAATGAGGTGCCGGGTGATGTGTCGGTAAACCTTGTAAGATGCTCCATATTTGCACCAAGGTCCTTCAATATCTCAAATTTTTCTCCAAATTCATATCCTTGCTCCAGTTCAACAATTCTTAACGGTTCTTTTTCCCACCACTTTTCTATTGCGATTTTTCCTGTTCCTCCGATAGCCATACTTCCCTGACTCTTATTATTTGCAATAACGTCAGGAATAATTGAAAAAGAGCCAGGAATCAGCGTCATACCTGCAGCAATAGCTCCGGTTGTTCCGATAAAAGATCTGCGGTTAATGTTTTTCGAATTCTTTTCCATTGTCAGACGGATTAAGGTTGAATCAAACTACTTAATTCTACTTTGAAATATTCGAAAAATCTGCCTGTTTTTACCCTGCACCCTGAAGGAAACAGGCAGATTTTTCTCCTGCTCCCTTTAGGGAAGGGGTAAAGCATGAGAAAATCATGTATTAGGTTAATCTTGTCATAGTAGAATTAATATGAATAAATATATAAAATTAAGCAGCAGGCAGCTAATATTTTCAGAAAAATCCATTTCAGGTGATGAAGGAGTTGGTTTTTATGTACTTTCGCAAAGCATGGTTTTGATGTAAAAATCTATCATGGCAATTTTACACGATAAACTATTTGCTGTATAAATTATATGTATTACGGTCAAAAAGTTGGTAAGCGATGATCTGGAGGACAGTATGGTATGGTAGGGTTGATATGAAGATGGTTACCTTTCTGGTTATTCTTTTATTTTCATCAGTTATTGGCATTTCACAAAGCACTGAAACCATAAATCTTGAAAAGATACCTCAGAAGAAAGTCCGCAAATACATAAAGTCAAGGTCTATTGACCGTATGAATGATTTTTCTCTGATACATTCCAGCTGGAAAAAGGATAATACTGAATCGGATTTTAATGTTATTGAAAAGTCCTTTTATCTGAAATCAAAGCTTTCGAGTATATGGAATCTGTATCGGAATGCCACTCTTGCCAGGGTCTGGAATAAAAGATCTGTCAGATTTGGATTACTTATATCAAAACGTTCAAACTCTGTTACATATGCAAACAGTTCTTCTTTCCCTGAAATAGATACAGGTCAGATCTATTTTCTTAACCTAAGGCTGCTTAAGGGACTGTATAATGTACCGGTTGCTTTCGAGATAACAACCATTGACCAGGTACATCAGATAGTGGAGTTTAGCTATCTCGAGAATAATGTATCGAAGGGGAAACAGACCCTTCAGTTTTTTGATAACGGAGAGGGGAGTACAAAAATAGTCCACAGGAGTTATTTTAAAAGCAAGTCATCGCTTCGTGACGAGTTATTTTATCCTCCTTTCCATAAGAAATTTATTAAGGAGTTCCATAAAAATATGCGGCAACAGGTTAAAAATAAAAAGCCTCCGGTTGCTTATTATGATTCTCATGATCATGAGGGAATAGTTCTGTAAATACGAAATACTCAAAATAAAAATTTCAAACTGATATGAAACGCATTATTGCACTTTTAATGATTGTATGGGCGATTACACCGGCATGGGCTGCCGTGGTAGATACTATTACGGTTTATAGCCGTTCGATGCAAAAAAATATCAAAGCAGTAATAGTCACCCCCGACAATTATACTTCGGCAAAAGAACTTCCTGTGGTATATTTATTGCACGGGTACAGCGGGAATCACCTTGACTGGATCAACAAAGCCAAAGGTTTTGAAAAAGCTGCAGATATCCATAATATGATTATTGTATGTCCCGATGGGGGCTACGGCAGCTGGTACTGGGACAGCCCGGTAGATCCGAAATCGCAGTATGAAACATTTGTGTCTGATGAGCTGGTAAAGGCGATCGATTCCAGGTACAAAACAATTAAGAACCGCACAGGAAGAGGAATAACAGGTCTTAGCATGGGCGGGCATGGAGCATTGTATCTGGCCATTAAGCATCAGGATATTTTCGGTGCTGCCGGAAGCATGAGTGGCGGGGTTGATATCCGCCCTTTTCCTGAAAACTGGGATATGGCAAAACAGTTGGGGACGTATGCCGAACAGCCCGAACGCTGGGAAAAGAACACTGTGATCAATATGCTGAATCAGTTAACTCCGAAATCGCTTGCTATTATTATTGATTGCGGATCGGAGGATTTCTTCTTCAAGGTGAATGAAAATCTTCATCAGCAGCTTTTATACCGCAATATTCCTCACGATTATATAAGCCGTCCGGGTGGACACACATGGCCCTACTGGACAAATGCAGTAAAATTTCAATTACTGTTCATGAGCAACTATTTTGACAGCGCAAAGAGATAAAAGGATATCTCTTCTCTGACTATCCTGAACCGATAAATGATTATTCTAATTATTTATCGGTTCAGGGAAGCAGGCCTGTCCTTTAAGAAATGCATCTATTCCGGCAGCTGCCTTACGTCCCGAAGCAATAGCCCTAACGACCAGGCTGGCCCCCTGGGTGACGTCACCGGCTGCAAATACTTTTCTTTGAGAAGTCTCTGAGTATGCGCCTGAGAGTACATTCTTCCGTCCATCGAGCGTTACATTAAGTGTTCCGATCAATCCTTCAAGTACAGGATGAACAAACCCTAATGCAAGCAAGACACAATCGGTCTTGATGATCTCGGTTTTACCCGTATGAGTCATTGTCATTCTTCCGTTCCCGTCTTTCTGCCACATTACAGTCTCTACTTCAACGGCGTTTATTTTCCCATTTTCTCCAATGAAACGCTTTGTATCTAAAGACCATCGTCTTACACAGCCTTCTTCGTGGGAAGAAGTTGTTTTTAAAACCATTGGATAATTGGGCCACGGTGTCTCTTCATTATGGTCTTCCGGAGGTTTTGGCATGATTTCGATCTGGGTTACACTTAAAGCGCCCTGACGAACAGATGTGCCCACACAGTCTGATCCTGTGTCGCCTCCTCCAATGACCAGAACATTTTTCCCTCTGGCAGAAATTTTTTCTTCAGGTCCAGACGTTGACAAAAACATTCTGTTCTGTGCCTGTAAAAACTCCAGGGCAAAAGCTATGCCCTTAAGATCCCTGCCTTCAACGTTCAGGTCTCTTGGATGCCCTGACCCTATGGCAAGACATACTGCATCGTAAGCGGCAACAATCTTGGAAATATTATTTCCAACCGGGGTTGAAGGTCTGAAGATGATGCCTTCAGCCTCCATCAGACTTAACCGTCTGTCGATGATTTTTTTATTAAGTTTAAAATCGGGGATACCAAATCTCAGTAGTCCGCCAATTGACTCGTCCTTTTCAAAGACCGTCACGGTATGGCCTTTACGGTTCAATTGATTGGCACAGGCTAAACCGGCAGGTCCTGAACCGATGATTGCTATATTTTTCCCGCTTCTTTTTTTAGGAGGGAAAGGTACTATCATTCCTTCAGTAAATGCCCTTTCGGCAACTGCGGCTTCATTCTCACGAATAGTAACCGGTTGTTCGGAAAGTTTAAGGGCGCAGGCCTTTTCGCAGAGAGCCGGACAGATTCTTCCGGTGAATTCCGGAAAGTCATTCGTCTGAGTCAATATTTCATATGCCTCTTTCCATTCTCCCCGGTAGACCATATCCTGCCATTCGGGTTGTATATTACCCAGGGGGCATGCCCAGTGACAAAACGGCACGCCACAATCCATGCAACGGGATGCTTGCAGTTTACGATCTTCCGGATTTAAAGTCTGTTCAACTTCACCAAAGTCGTAGATTCTTTCATTTACAGGCCTGTACCCGGCCTCTTTACGATTAATATTTAAAAATGCTTTAGGATTTCCCATTATATTAAAGATGTAGTATTAACTGTTTTATTAAGATATAAGATGTTAATAGTCCCTCTCGACCTGTGCTATTTTCTGTTTAAGCGCTTCGGCTTTTTCTTCATGCAATACCTTTTTATATTCTATTGGCATTACCTTGATGAACTTTTCCACCTGTTCAGAAAAGTTATTAAGGATTCTTTTTGCCAGCGGACTCTGAGTGTATTGAAAATGTCTGCTGATAAGCGTTTTAAGATCTTTAATGTCGGAGGCCTCTTCAACCAGCGACAGTTCAACCATTTCCATATTACAGAAATAATCGAAATCTCCGGTTGGATTCCATACATATGCGATCCCTCCGCTCATTCCTGCAGCGAAGTTACGTCCCACTGTCCCAAGTACGACAGTGCGGCCTCCGGTCATGTACTCGCAGCAATGATCACCTGCACCTTCCACAATGGCAGTTGCGCCGCTGTTTCTTACACAGAATCTCTCTCCAACTCTTCCGTTGATATAAATCTCTCCGGAAGTGGCGCCGTATAAAATAGTGTTGCCTGCAATGATGTTTTCATTGGGTGCATAAATGACTCCGGCAGGAGGAGTTACAATGATTCTTCCCCCCGAAAGTCCTTTTCCCATATAATCATTGCAATCTCCTTCAAGCCGGAATGTGACACCTTTAGCAAGAAAAGCTCCAAAACTTTGTCCGGCTGATCCTTTGAAGTTAAACCGGATAGTATTGTCGGGAAGACCCGCATTTCCATATTTTGCAGCGATAACTCCCGATAACATGGCACCTGTGGAACGGTTTGTATTTGAGATCGTATAATCAGCCTGAACAGGCTTGCATGATTCTATTGCTTTGCCTGATATCTCAACAAGTTCGCGATCGAGAACTGCGTCGATCTGATGCTGCTGACCTGTGGTTTTCCTCAGTGCATTACTTCCTGTGTTGTCTGGTCTGAAAAGAAGTTTTGAGATATCAATCTTTTGTGCTTTCGGATTAGCCCCTGCAGGTTTATATGTAAGCCGTTCCGTGTGGCCAATGATATCATCAAGGCAGGTAAATCCCATCTCAGCCAGATGCTCTCTTACCTCCTGAGCCAGAAAGGTGAAGAAGTTGATCAGGTATTCCTGCTTTCCTGTAAACCGTTTACGGAGTGTTTCATCCTGGGTTGCTACTCCCACAGGACAAGTATTGAGATGGCATTTACGCATCATAACACAGCCCATCACAATCAATGCGCTTGTGGCAAAACCAAATTCTTCAGCACCCATAATGGCCATAGTAATAATGTCTTTTCCTGTTTTCAGCTGTCCATCTGATTGTAATACTACCTGTCCGCGGAGATTGTTCATAACAAGAGTCTGCTGGGTTTCAGCCAGGCCAAGTTCGGTTGGTAAGCCGGCATGTTTGATGGAGCTGCTCGGACTGGCACCTGTTCCACCTTCAGCTCCGCTTATTATTATAGCATCGGCTTTGGCTTTGGCAACTCCGGCAGCAATAGTGCCGACTCCGCTTTCAGAAACCAGCTTAACGCTTATACGTGCTGTCGGATTGATGTTCTTCAGATCAAAGATCAGCTGGGCAAGGTCTTCTATTGAATAAATGTCGTGATGGGGAGGCGGAGAGATAAGTGATATCCCCGGAATTGAATGTCTCGTTTTTGCTATGACATGGTCAACTTTAAACCCGGGCAACTGACCACCCTCTCCTGGTTTTGCCCCCTGGGCTACCTTTATCTGTAATTCATCGGCATTGATCAGATATTCTGCTGTTACCCCAAAGCGGCCTGACGACACCTGTTTTATTGCACTTCTGGCCGAGGAACCGTCTTCATGAATCTTATACCTTTCCGGATCTTCTCCTCCTTCGCCAGTGTTACTTTTACCTCCGAGATGGTTCATGGCCATTGCAATGGTTTCATGAGCCTCTTTACTGATTGATCCGAACGACATAGCCCCCGTCACGAATCGTCTTGTTATTGCTTCAACAGGTTCTACAAGGCTGATGTCGATGGGATTATTGCAGTGTTTCATAAAGTCGCGCAGAAATATAGGTTCGGCTTTTTCATCGACCAGACGGGTGAACTCCTTGAACTTTTTATAGCTGCCCATGCGCGTTGCCAACTGGAGGGCTGATATCGTTTCAGGGTTCCATGCATGACGCTCTCCATTTCTGCGATATGAATACTGACCTGTATTCTCCAGTGACTGGGTGCTCTGATCCGGCTCAAATGACTTCCGGTGGGCTTCAATAGTCTCTTTTGCAATATCTTCCAGGTCAACGCCTTCAATCTTTGAGACAGTTCCTCCAAAATATGAATCTGTCACACTTCTTGCAACCCCGATAGCCTCAAAAATTTTTGCTCCACGGTAACTTCTTAGAGTAGAGATTCCCATTTTGGACATGATTTTCAGCAAACCTTTGTCAATTGATTTGATGTAGTTTTTCTCTGCAGTGTGGAAGTCGAGATATATTTTTTTTGTTTTCACAAGATCATCCAGGACTCCAAAAGCCAGATAGGGGTTTATCGCGCTGGCTCCGTATCCAAGAAGTAGTGCATAGTGCATATTTTCACGCGCTTCAGCTGTTTCTACAATCAGGGCAATCTGGAGCCTTTTCCGTTTGGATATAAGGTAATGATGAACTGCCGAAACAGCCAGCAGTGATGGAACAGGAGCCATTGTTTCATCAACTCCTCTGTCGCTGAGCACTATATAATTATAATCGTCATCAACAGCTTTTTCTGCCTTAAGACACAGCTCTTCAAGGGCCTTCTCCAATCCTCTGGCACCTTCTTCAGCCTTGAATAACATTGGCAGAGTAGTTGTCTGAAAACCTTTATAACGAAGATTACAAAGTATATCAAAGGCCTGATTGGTCAGTATAGGGCTCTTCAGTTTAAGCATCTTGCAGTGATCTGCTGAAGGCTCAAGCAGATTTTTATCCATGGCTCCTATATATCCGGTAAGAGACATTACAAGTTCTTCCCTGATGGAATCGATGGGAGGGTTGGTTACCTGAGCAAATTGTTGTCTGAAGTAACTGAACAATCGCTGGGGTTTATCTGACAATACAGCCAGTGGTGTATCGTTTCCCATTGAAGAGATCGGTTCTTTCCCATCAACACACATGGGAATGATTATCTTTTCGATATCTTCCTTTGTGTAGCCAAAACATTTTAAAAGAGAGGAATAATCTTTTGGAGAATTTTTGACAGTCCGGCCTGAAGATATTTTCTCCAGGTTTATTCTGTTTTTGTCGAGCCACTCCTTATAGGGAGCCTCCTGGGCAAGAGTCTCTTTTAACTCTTCATCTCTGTACAGAACTCCTGTCTGGGTGTCAATTATGAGCATTTTACCCGGATGAAGTTTCCCTTTTTCTTTTATCTCTGAAGGCTCAAACTGCAGGACGCCTGCTTCGGAGGCCATTACCAGCATATTATTAGTGGTAATAAGATATCGGGCCGGGCGTAATCCGTTTCTGTCGAGCATTCCTCCGGCAAAACGACCGTCAGAAAACAACAGAGTGGCAGGTCCGTCCCATGGCTCCATAAGAATGCTATGATATTCATAGAAAGCCTTCAGCTCAGATGAAAGAGGATTCTTGTCGTTCCAGCTTTCAGGCACCATGATTGAAAGAGCATGAGGGAGACTTATCCCTGACATGACAAAGAACTCAAGGACATTATCGAGCGAAGCACTGTCGCTCATCTCAGGCTGAATGACTGGAGATATATCATTAATAGTACAACCCAGTGCTTTTGGGTTAAGCAGGCTTTCCCTGGCCTCCATCCATGTGCGGTTTCCGCGGATGGTATTTATCTCCCCGTTATGTCCCAGAAGACGGTATGGCTGAGCCAGATCCCATGTAGGAAAAGTGTTTGTACTGAAACGTGAGTGAACAAGTGACAATCCGCTTGTCAGATATGGATTGGTAAGGTCAGGAAAATACTCTCTCAATTGCAGTGAAGAAAGCAACCCCTTATAAACAATCTTTTGAGTAGAGAGACTTACAATGTAACAGCTTCGTTTTACACGAAGATCCGAATTGAGTACTGATTTTTCTATCTTCTTCCGGCAGATATATAGCCTTTTTTCAAGATCTTCCCCGGAGCTATCACCTGTAACAAAAATCTGTTTGATATCGGGTTCAGCCTCTCTTGCAGTATCTCCAAGGATTTCGCTCTTCACTGGCACATCCCGTACAGCAAGCAGGTTGAGATCATGTTCTTTAAGAACATTTATGATGGTTTCCATACACCATTTTTGTTCCTGATTGTTTTTTGGGAGAAAAATCAATCCGGTGCCATATCTTCCCTTTTCAGGGACAGGGATTCCCTGTAAAAGAATAAACTCATGAGGAATCTGGATCATTATTCCGGCTCCGTCACCAGTCTTGTTATCGGCACCCTCAGCACCTCTGTGGACCATGTTTTCCAGAACCTGAAGTCCTTTTTCAACAATCTCGTGAGACTTCTCGCCACTTATATTAACCAACAAGCCCACACCGCAGGCATCGTGCTCAAATTCAGGAATGTATAATCCCTGTTCTTTTGGATAGACAGATTGCATATTCATTATTTTTAAAAGCCATGGAGGTTGTCTCAAAAGCCCTGCATTAACCCCCAACCCCCTAAAGGGGGCTTTGAAATGGATTGGTATTCAATAAGTCCCCTTTAGGGGATTTAGGGGTAAACAAGGATTAAAACCTTTTAAGACTGCCTCATCTATATTGTTCCAACTCTTTGAAAACTACCGTATAAAAAGCATTTCTCTGTATTTTGGGAGAGGCCACATCTCATTGTCCACTATTAGTTCCAGCTTGTCGATATTGTACCTGATCTCGTCCATTAGTGGAGCTATTTTGTCGTGGTAGGCTACTGCTTTTTCTCTTTCATCTTCTAATTTATTAGCTATTTTTCGTTCATTTATCAGAGAGTCAGTTTTCTCTTTGATAACTTTTGTATGTTTCGCTATTTCCTCAATGATGTTCAAATCCTGTTCGGCAATCTCTTCCGCTTTTGCTTCGGGATACAAAGTTTTTATCTTGATAGCTTTATCGAGCAACATCGACTGGTATCTGGAGGCCACCGGGATGATATGATTCATAGCCAGATCTCCAAGTACCCTGGCTTCTATCTGAATCTTCTTGGTATAGATTTCCCATTGAACCTCATTCCTGGCATGTAATTCAATTTTATTCAGGACTCCAAGTTCAGAGAACATTTTTACATTATCCTCTTTCAGGAACTGATCAAGTATTACAGGTACGCTTGTTTCACAATCCAACCCTCTGCGAAGTGCCTCTTTTTTCCATTCATCACAATACCCGTTTCCATCAAAACGTATTGCTTTACATGCCTTGATATATGATTTCAGCACTGTAAAAATTGCTTTTTCATTTGATTCTCCTTTTTCAATCAGCTTATCAACTTCGGCCTTGAAGGACTTTAACTGATACGCCACTGATGTATTCAGAACAATCATAGCTCCGGCACTGTTAGAAGAAGAACCGACAGCCCTGAATTCAAACCGGTTACCTGTGAAGGCAAAAGGGGAAGTCCTGTTCCTGTCGGTATTGTCAAGCAGTATTTCAGGTATACTTGCTGCTCCCAGTTT
>Ga0116170_10005431_pt1 | contig 11418 bp, 12 predicted proteins | sample AD_JPNHW1_MetaG_FD_89797 | JGI IMG/M metagenome (GOLD analysis project Ga0116170, IMG submission 89797) | Active sludge microbial communities of municipal wastewater-treating anaerobic digesters from Japan - AD_JPNHW1_MetaG | ecosystem: Engineered > Bioreactor > Anaerobic > Digestate | place... | reverse complement strand
TTTTTCATTGAATACCAGTGATTTCTTAAAATAGATGAGGGCGGTGTCGGGTTTTCCCATCGCCTGATAGGCATAACCAATGTTTTGGAGGTTAATGGCAACGCCCAGGTCATTGTTTAATTTTGTTTCGCGTTTAAGCGATTCATTAAACATTTCATAGGCTTGTTCTGGTTGATTTAACGAAAGGTGAATGTTGCCAATACTATTTAATGCAACACAGGCACTTCGTTGCGTGACGATTAAGTCACCTTTGAATTTGTCGGAAAGTTCGAGCGCTTTCAAGTGGTTATCAAGGGCGATTCTTGGTTTGTCGAGCCGGCGGTATGCAACACCAAGGTTGTTGAGAGAGAAAATGATGATGGAGGTGTCGTTCCCGGCCAGTTCAAGTGCCGACAGGTGTAGCTTTATGGCTTGTTCATATTGTGACCGGTCGCGCAGAATAACTCCTTTCAGATTTTTTCCTTTGGCAATACCGGTTTTATATTGAAGCCGCTCAGATTCTTTGATCAGCCAGTCAATGGTTTGTTCTTTTGAATTGTTGGAGCGAACGTAATCAAACGTGTCGAAGAGTTTTAATACACTGTCAATTTGTGCGATGGTGGCCTTGGCTTCATTTTGGGCATTACTTTGGCTGTCATCCAATTTTAAGGCAGCTCCGTTCAGCGTTGAAAGCAAGATGAAGCTTAGTAGCAAATTGATTTTAACAAACAAAGCAGACATGGGTAAATTTTTTTTTCAAATTGATCATAACCCAAAGCTCTTATTGATAAAACTTTGGTTGTGATTGCTTTAAGGATTGATTGCTTTGGTGGTTTAGAGATGGCGTTTTCCATCAATATTTTGGACCTAATAAAAGAAAAAGGGAAGAGATAGTTGTTAATAAACTATCTCTTATAAATATCGAATTATAGTTTGACTGAAATACCAATATTCAAGTAGGTGATGCCATAACCCAATTCAGCCATTGCGGCCAATTTCTCAGTAAAATAGTATCGAGCTCCTACAAACCAGTATGAATAAAAGCCGAGGCTATTATCGTTGTAATAGTCACCATAATCGGCTACATCACTGTCATATTTCCAGCTGTAATATCTGAAACCCAAGGATAACCCGGCATAAGTATCCAATTTGTCCAAAAAAGGATAATGAAAAGAGCCGCGTGGTCCCACATAAATACGGGTCGTTTTTGAGGTGTATGTGTATCCCCAGTCATATTTATAAGATGAGAAGCCAAGATAAGCACCGACTCCGACAGAGCCTTTATCAAGTAATCCATCCGCTATTCCATATTCACCAGATAAAGAAATAGGTGGAATTGATAATTTATAATAGGTGCCCAGTCCGGAACCTAAGCCTATGCCAATATTGGCAACTTTGTCACCTTTGACAAAAATTGGATCTTGTGCTTTAGCAGCCACAAACGCAATCACAAAAACGGAAAGTAAAATAATTTTTTTCATGTCAGAATAGAATTAAGTTTTCGATTATGATTCCTATACTTAACAAAGGTAAAACATTCTTTTCAGTTAATAGCGATATTCTTTGAAAGTGTTGCCAATGAACTTGTAAACGAAGGCTTAGATATTATAAGTGGAAGAAAGGGAAAGGATTACTAATGATGGAATTCTTTTTTTGATCGTGCATTTCATCAGAAAGAAAGCTATTTGCCTTTTATCCCTGCAATCTTCTTTATTTCATTCAGTTTGTTCAATGCTTCAATCGGTGTGAGGTTGTTGATATCGAGGTTGGCAATTTCATCCCTGATTTGTTTCAACACCGGGTCGTCGAGCTGGAAGAAACTAAGCTGGATTCCTTCCCGTTCAGTTCCAATCGAATCGAGCGGTTTCGAAAGGGAATCTTTCCGGTGAGTATCTTCCAATTGTTTGAGTATTTCTTCCGATCTTTTTATCAGGCTTTTGGGCATTCCTGCCATTCGGGCAACATGGATACCAAAACTGTGGTTACTGCCTCCTCGTACCAATTTGCGAAGAAAAATGACTTTGTTGTCGATTTCCTTTACCGTTACATTGTAATTTTTAATCCTGTCGAAAGAGTGTTCCATCTCGTTCAACTCGTGGTAATGGGTGGCGAAAAGTGTTTTGGCTTTGAACTTCGGATGCTCATGGATATACTCCACAATAGACCAGGCAATAGAAATGCCGTCGTAGGTACTGGTTCCACGGCCCAGTTCGTCGAGCAGGATTAAGCTTCGGTCCGAAAGGTTGTTCAGGATGCTGGCAGCCTCGTTCATTTCGACCATAAAGGTCGATTCGCCCAGAGAGATGTTGTCGGAAGCGCCAACGCGGGTGAAAATTTTATCGATGTATCCGATCTCAGCGGCTTTTGCGGGGACAAAACAACCAATTTGTGCCATCAAAACAATTAGTGCGGTTTGTCTCAGCAAGGCCGATTTACCCGACATGTTAGGACCGGTTATGATGATAATTTGCTGTTCTTCCTGGTCGAGGTATACACTGTTCGAAATGTAGCTTTCGCCAATGGGCATTTGCTGCTCGATGACCGGATGGCGGCCTTCGGTTATTTTAATGGTTTTTTCTTCGTTAACAACCGGGCGTGAATACTCGTTCTCGGCTGAAACATTGGCAAATGATATTAAACAGTCAATCTGTGAGATGATGACAGCATCTAACTGAATGGCTTGGATGTAATCGGTGAGGGCCATGACCAGTCCGTCGTACAGTCGTTGTTCGATGCATATGATTTTTTCTTCCGCTCCGAGTATCTTTTCTTCATAATTTTTCAGCTCTTCGGTGATGTACCGTTCGGCTCCAACCAGGGTTTGTTTTCTGATCCATTCGGGCGGAACTTTATCTTTGTGGGTGTTCCGCACCTCAATATAATATCCAAAGACATTATTGAAGCTGATTTTCAGAGAGGTAATACCTGTTCTGGCGATCTCCCGTTCCTGCATTTTCACCAGGTAATCTTTCCCGTTCGATTTAATCTCGCGGAGTTCGTCCAGTTCGGCGCTTACTCCAGAGGCAATGGTATTTCCTCTGATAATTTGAGTGGGAGGATCGGGGTAAAGTTCGCGCTCAATACGATCGGCTATGATTTTACAAGGATTTAACTGTTCTGCCAGATTTTCAAGGCTTTTGTTGCCTGAGTTGAGGCAGAACTGGCGAATGGGTTCGATGGCGTTCAGTGCAACTTTTAGCTGAACTACTTCCCGTGCATTGATCCGCTGAACGGCAACTTTTGAAATAATCCTTTCCAAATCGCCAATTACCCGGATGTTCTCCTCAATCTTTTCCTGTAAGTCAGGAGTAGAAATGAAACAATCGACCATATCGAGTCGGTTGTTAATGGCCGTCACATTTTTCAAAGGGAAAGTGATCCATCGTTTCAGCAGTCGGGCACCCATAGGGGTAAGGGTTTTGTCGAGCACGTTGAGCAATGTTTTTCCGCCTTCGCTTAAAGGGTTTACCAGCTCAAGGTTGCGAATGGTAAAACGGTCGAGCCAAACGTATCGTTCTTCTTCGATGCGGGCCAGATTTGAAATGTGCTTGATGTGATGATGTTGGGTGATGTCGAGGTATTGCAAGATGGCCCCGGCAGCAATAATTCCGTATTCCATCCGCTCTACGCCAAAACCTTTCAGTGTCTTCACTTCAAAATGACGGAATAACCGGTCTGTTGCGGCATCGGTAGTATAAACCCAGTCGTCGAGGTTGAAGGTGTAGAATTTGTGGCCGAAGTGATCGGCAAATTCTTCGTTTTTGCCACGCTGATATAGGACTTCCTTCGGTTGGAACGAGTTCAGTAATTTGTCGATGTATTCGAAAGTACCTTCGGCAGTAAGAAATTCTCCTGTTGAAATATCGAGGAAAGCAACACCGGCCATCTTTTTGTCGAAATGAACAGAGGCAAGAAAATTATTTTCACGGTTTTCCAGAATATTATCGTTGATTGAAACGCCGGGGGTAACCATTTCGATGATTCCCCGTTTGACAATTTTTTTAGTGAGTTTTGGGTCTTCCAGTTGCTCGCATATTGCAACCCGCTGTCCGGCACGAACCAATTTCGGCAAATACGTGTCGACGGCATGGTATGGGAATCCGGCCAGTTCAACAGAACTTGCAGACCCGTTAGCCCGTCGGGTTAGGGTAATGCCTAAAATTTCTGAAGCCTTAATAGCATCATCTCCAAATGTTTCATAAAAGTCGCCAACACGAAAAAGCAGTATTGCGTCGGGATGTTTGTCCTTTACCGCGTAATATTGCTTCATTAGTGGGGTTTCAACGTATTTATGTCCCTGGGTCATCTGTTTCGTTTTCAATCTCAACAAAGATAAATTTTTAATAAGGGTAGAGGAAACAGACGTACGGGAGATTTTGGAAATTTATTAACAAACAGGAAGTGTAATTGGTCAAAGATAAAATTGCATCACCATTTTTTTGAAGTCAATTACAGCTTCGTGATGGACCAAAAAGTCGCTGCCAATAAGGCCAGTAATGGTTTCCTGAGTGAATTTTTGGTATAGTTGGTTGATTGCAGAGAGGTCTATAAGAGCGATGTGCAGGTTTTTCATGCAATTTCCATCAAAATAAATGGTCTCAATTACCCCCGATTTGGTGTCCAGTTTTTCACTGCCAATTCCCATCGATTCCATTTCTGTCAGAGGTGTTTCAACAGGAATAAAGTAACTTTCAAGATTACTGTCGAGTACTGTTCTCGATGCACCGGTGTCTACAATCCACATTCCCCGAAATCCATCGGCAAAATGGGTTTCGACCATGATATGGTAATTCTCGTTCTCTAGTTCAACCAGCCGGAGTGGTATTTCAATTTTCTTTTTTCGTCCCATAACAGGCCGAAGATATAAATTTGATTGGTCTCCTGATGTGATATCAAAGCAAAATAGATGTTTCAGGTGGGGATTTAATCAAAAATCGAACTTTTTACCGCTTCATCTTCAAATAATTCATTAACTTGTGATAAGAATTTTAACCCAATGCTGAAGCAACTGGTTAATGACTTTAGCTCCCTCATTTATCCCAATTTGTGTATTGGTTGCGGAAGAGGGCTTGTTACCGGAGAAAACTATATCTGTTATCATTGTCTGGTAGGTATGCCCCGTACCTATTTCCATCTGGTGAAAGGAAATCCGCTGGAGCAGATATTCTGGGGCAGGGTTCCGATTGAGAAAGCCACTTCCTGGTTTTTCTATCGAAAAGGGAGCGACTACCAACATTTTCTGCATCATTTAAAATACAAGGGATTGAGGGAAATTGGCGTGGAAATGGGGCGAAACTTTGGGGCTGAATTAGTGGCGACCAACTATTTTGGTGATGTCGATCTGATGGTTCCTGTTCCGTTGCATCCGAAAAAGGAGAAACAACGAGGTTACAACCAGAGTGTGGCAATTGCCGAAGGACTCTCTCAGCATCTGAACGTTCCAATTGACAATGGTGTGCTTATTCGTCAACATTATTCAGAAACACAGACTAAAAAAGGCCGGTTTGAACGTTGGGAAAATGTAAGTGATCTTTTTGGGCTGACACATGATGAATATTTTGCCGGTAAGCATGTGTTACTGGTCGACGATGTTGTAACAACCGGTTCCACGCTTGAGGCTTGTGCCCGGAAAATACTTGAATGCAATGGGGCAAAAGTGAGTGTTGTTACGTTGGGTTTTGCTTCAATTTAGCTTATGGTGGGAAGCCGTTAGTAACTGGAATGATAAAAAGAAGACTGTATCCGACGGTTTTCAGACTTTGAGATTTTATTCAGAATCTACATCAAGCCCCCTTTACCTTCAGATACAGCCTTATCAATATTTTGAATTGTATCAAATAATCAGCATCGCATCGCCATACGTACCAAAACGATATTTTTCCTTTATTGCCTGTCGGTAAGCTTCCATCAGAAAATCGTAACCGGCAAAAGCCGAAACCATCATCAACAGCGTTGAAAGCGGCAGATGGAAATTGGAGATCATCCGGTTGGCAACGCTGAATTCATACGGAGGAAAGATAAATTTGTTGGTCCAGCCTTCGTAAGGTTTTAATAAACCGTTGGTCGATACCGAACTTTCAAGGGTTCTCATGACGGTGGTGCCAACCGCACAAATATTGCTCTTTCTTTCTTTTGCATTTCTGACAACATCACACGTCTCTTCCGAAATCCAGATTTGTTCGGAGTCCATTTTGTGTTTGGTTAAATCTTCTACATCCACACTGCGGAAATTGCCTAACCCAACATGAAGCGTAATATAGGAAAAGTCAACCCCAATGATTTCAAGGCGTTTCATCAGTTCCCTGCTAAAATGGAGTCCGGCAGTTGGAGCAGCAACTGCGCCTTCATTTTTGGCAAAAATGGTTTGGTAACGATCTTTATCTTCGGGTTCAACAGCTCGTTTGATAAATTTTGGCAGCGGTGTTTCGCCGAGGCCAAATAAGGTTGCTTTAAAATCTTCGTAAGGGCCATCGTATAAAAAGCGAAGAGTCCTTCCACGGGAGGTGGTATTATCGATCACTTCAGCAACCAGCAGGTCGTTATCGCCAAAGTAGAGTTTGTTGCCAATCCGTATTTTTCTTGCAGGATCAACCAGCACATCCCAAAGACGTTGTTCCCGGTTTAATTCCCGGAGGAGGAAAACCTCGATTTCGGCTCCGGTTTTCTCCTTGTTCCCAAACAAACGGGCAGGAAATACTTTGGTGTCGTTGAAAATCATCACGTCACCGTCAGAAAAGTAGTCGATGACATCTTTGAATATTCTGTGTTCAATGGTTTGTGTTTCCCGGTTTAATACCATCAGACGGCTTTCGTCGCGATGATAAGTTGGGTGCATTGCAATTAACTCGTCGGGTAATTTGAATTTGAACTTAGATAATTTCATATATCTTTTTTCATTAATTTTTTAGACACTACTTCACCTTTTAGGCAAATTAGTCAAATGGTTACATTAATGCCAAATTTTTTTCAAAATTTTCAATCGACCAGGCATTTTCTACCCTGTTTGACCCAATTCGGGTACGCCTTAATCCCGTTAAATAGGCTCCACATTCCAGGCTTTCACCTAAATCACGGGCAAGAGAACGAATGTATGTGCCTTTACCACAGGTTACCCTGAGAATCAATTGGGGCATATTGAATTCTACTATTTCAATTTCACTGATCAAAATTTTCCGGGCCTCCAGTTCGAGCTCTTTTCCTCCGCGGGCAAAATCAAAGGCTCGTTTACCATTTACTTTAATGGCAGAAAAAACAGGAGGGACCTGATCGATTTCGCCAATAAAGTTATTCAATTTTTGTTCAATTAGTTCACGGGTTATATGATTGGTGTTGTAGGTGTGATCTTCTTCGGTTTCAAGATCGAAAGAAGGAGTAGTTGCACCGAGTTTCAGTGTGGCAACATACTCTTTATCCTCTAGTTGCAGTGTTTCGATCGTTTTTGTTGCTTTCCCCGTGCATACCACAACAAGCCCCGTGGCTTTGGGATCGAGTGTTCCAGTATGGCCGACTTTTAATTTCTTAATTTTATGATTCTTGCAAATCATCCAACGAACTTTATTTACCACGTCGAACGACGTCCAGTCGAGGGGTTTATCAAAACACAAAACAGTGCCCGATTGAAAATCAATGTTACCTAACGATTGAACCATTGAGAATTAGCAGGTTATTTAAACTAAAAACAGCCCGCAAAGATAGCAAATAGGCCAATAACCAAGCAATAAATGGCAAAATATATTAATTTTCCTTTTTTGACCAGGTTGATCATCCATTTACAGGCCAGAAGACCCGATATAAATGCCGCTAAAAATCCAACCAGCATAGGGATTGTTGCAACCGTACTTTCATTGATCATATCGCCTGAAACTGCTTTCATAAAAAGAGCACCAACAATTGGGATTATAACCATTAAGAAAGAAAATTTGGCAAGTCCCGATCTTTCATTGCCTATGATGAGGCCTGTGGCTATTGTAGCCCCGCTTCGGGAAATAGCCGGGATTATGGCTACCATTTGGGCTATTCCAAGGATAAAAGCATCGAGAAAATTTATTTTTCGGTTACCTGATGGTTTAAAAAAAGCAATGGCTAAAAGAAGCGCGGTAAAGAGAAATTGAATGCCCAGTAACAAAAGGTTCCCGGTGAACATTGCTTCGATCTTGTCTTCATACAATACCCCGGCAATGCCGGCAGGTATGGCAGAAAGCAACAGCATCGCAATGTATTTGTTATTATCGTCCCATTTAAATTTGAAAAGGCCTGTAATCAATTCAATAATGTCTTTCCTGAAAACAATTAACGTGCTTAAAACGGTAGCTGCATGTAGAACCAGTTCAAACTTTAAGTTGCTTTGACTTTTAATTCCAAATAGGGCATGACCCAATTCAAGGTGTCCGCTTGAGCTAACAGGCAGAAATTCAGTTAATCCCTGGATTAATCCAAGAATGAATGCTTCAATAACCGACATGGATAATTTTATTCCGTTTTGGGTTTTTTCATAATGGCATAAATCTCAAAAACCAAGCCTGCCAATATCACAATTGGGGCTAACGTGATCCGCCTAAAACTGAAAATGGCCGGATTGAATACGTTCGGGTCTGAGCTTCCGCCTCCAATCATTAACAAAAAACCAAGGATGATAATACCAAATCCTATTACCAATAGTTTGTAATTTTCTTTGCCTAAAGCAAATGTCTCCCTGGAAGTATTTTCATTTTTTAAATTCGACATAGTAATTTCTTTTGAAAATAGTGCGGTAAAATTAATGAATAAATTGAGTTACCAGCAAAACTGATGTTTAAAATCGTTAATTCGTTACTTACCAAACAATATTTTCCAACTTTTTAATAAAACAACTCGTCGTACCTCAATTTCAGGAATTTGTTGACCGAAAAGGTGGTAGAGATCCATGAAATAACCAACCCAGTAATGAAAACGGTCGAGCAAACAAGGATAATCAGGTCGTTCAATTTATAGTTAATGATGTCTTTAAACTGATTGTAATAGGAAAAGATGAGAATAACCAGAATGGCATTTGCCAGAACTGCTCCAATTAAACCATAAATTACCGACCTGGATACAAATGGCTTTCGGATAAACGAACGGGTTGCGCCTACCAGTTGCATGGTATTGATAAGGAACCGTTTCGAGTAGATCGAAAGTCTGATCGTATTGTTAATAAGGGTTATGAAAATGAAAAGCATCACGATTGCCAGCCCGGCAATGATCAACCCAATTTTTCTTGAATTTTCATTGATAAAATCGACCAGATTTCGCTGGTAATAAACTTCTTCTACCAGCGGGAATTGAAGGAATTTCTTTTCCAGTGAAGTCAGGCTGTCGTTTTGGGTGTATCCTGCGTATAGTTTGACATCGATGGTTGCATTGAGAGGGTTATAGCCTAAGAAAGATACGAAATCCTCGCCCAGTTCTTGTTTCAGGTTTTTCTCTGCAGTTTCGGAGTCAACATAAGTTGCCGATTTAACTTCGGGTTGCGAGGTTAACATTTTTTGAAGTTGCATCAGGTCAACTTCGCGGGCTTCTTCATTTAATACCAGCGTTAAACCAATGTTTTCCCTGATATAATCGTTCAGGTAACGGGCATTGAAAACCATCATGGTAAGTAACCCGGTGAGGAACAACACCAACGTAATGCTCAGTGTAGAAACGAAATAAGCATTTAGTAATCGTCCTTTTATCGGTTTTGGTTTCTTCTTAGCCATTTTTTAGTTTTTTTGAACGGTTTTAATATTCAAAGAATAACACTTCTGCGATGACAAAGATAAGTAAGATGGAAGAAGCAAACGAAATTTTGTTTCCAATTTCATGCGATTTTGGTTTAAACTCAAAAATATTTTCATGATCTCCGCAGGAATGACCATTGAATGCAGGATATATCTGCATAGAAATGAGGTTTTTCAGCTTCATCGATTTTTTGACAACCTGGATAGTTTGACAAAGCAAATCGAGACTGCAATGTTTAAATTTACAGAGGATATTTTGGTCTTTCAGGCTCAAAATCCAGACTGATTTATTATTTTCGACGTTTATGCAAAACCTAATAGAAGGCATCGTGCATAGTGTATAGTTTGCCCTTGATTTTCTATTTCATCGTTAACTAATTGCATTATAGGTCATGAAAAATTTTGAAGACATTGCCGACAAAGTGAAAGAGGCATTGGGGTTGGAATATTTTCCGGTGGGGATGGTTTTTTCCGATAATATGCCTGATGGAGCAATCAATACCGGCAATCATTCGAGAAGTTGCCTTGTCCCGTTGATTTTGTCAAGCGCCAAAGGGAAGATCGTTGCTTTCAGTAATGAAAAAACGGGCAGAAGTTGTGCCTCGTTCTACCTGGGATATAAAAACTGGATTTTTGAAGGGATTGAATGTTTCCTGTCGAACGAAGTGGTAATGGAGCGCGAACCCGAACGGTTTATCAAAACAAAAGAGCAGGCCAAAGCATTTGTTGAATCGATGGCTCCGGAGAAGCTAAACGATAAGGTGACCGTTTTTAAACCCCTGAATAGGTTCCGGCCCGGTGAGACTCCTGAATTGGTGATCTTTTTTGCGAATGCCGATCAGATCAGCGGGTTGGTTTTGTTGCTCCACTTTGCAATGTCCGAACGAGAAGATTTAGTGGTAACCCGTTTCACCTCAGGGTGTGGGTCGCTGGTAACTTACCCCATGAAATTAAAAGCTGCGAACCAGCAAAAGGCCGTTTGGGGAATGCACGATATAGCTGCCAGGGTACATTTCCCGGCTAACCTGATGTCGTTGTCAATGCCTTTTGAATTGTTCAAAGAAATAACCAAAGAGATGGATGATAGTTTCCTGATAACGGAAACATGGCGGAAAATTAAAGAGCGGAATCTGTAATTCGCAGTTTTTTTTCAGAATTCATCTGGCTTTTAAAATCAATTTTTGAAACTTCAAAAAACCCTTTTGATCCTGATTTCTGATTAGTCGATGCCAGTGACATAGCATCCCATTCCCCTTAATAGATATAAATTTCCGGCTTCCCCGCAACCGATGTTTTCGAAGAAACCGGAAATTTAGAAACCATTTAAGGTATCAGGACCTTTTCTGAGAATTGGTTTTGTTCGCTGAAATATCTTTCCCGATCAACGTGCCGTTCTTGCACAGCCCATCTGGATTACGCCTCTTTTTTCTTTTTGTACCCCAGAAAAATAGCTCCGCCAATGGCCAGCATCAATAGGATCGACGATGCAAGCGAAACCTTGTTGCCGATAGCATACGATTTTGGTTTAAACTCGAATACAATCTCGTGGCTTCCTGCTGGGACAACCAGCGATCGCAAAATGTAATTGGCCCTGAAATAAGGAGCGACTTTTCCGTCGATGGAAGCAACCCAACCTGCCGGATAGTATATCTCAGAAAATACAGCAAGTTGTTCGCTGGAGCTGTTCGATTGATAAACAAGC
>Ga0116170_10005430_pt1 | contig 11420 bp, 13 predicted proteins | sample AD_JPNHW1_MetaG_FD_89797 | JGI IMG/M metagenome (GOLD analysis project Ga0116170, IMG submission 89797) | Active sludge microbial communities of municipal wastewater-treating anaerobic digesters from Japan - AD_JPNHW1_MetaG | ecosystem: Engineered > Bioreactor > Anaerobic > Digestate | place... | reverse complement strand
GTCAATGACGATCAGGCGGTGAGAGCCGGCAAGTGCTAACTTGTTAATGATCGAAGACAGGTCTTCATCCATACCCACGAGAGGGATGTCAGGCCTCATGACGTCCTGTACCGAGGTAATCACTCCGGGTTTCAGTTCAAGAGCAGGGAGGGTGCGCGCGACGTGCGCTACCTGCCGAAGGATATCCAGACGTGAGAGCATGCCGACCAGGCTGCCCTTATGATCAACGACCGGCATGCGCTTGAGTCCAGACTTTACCATGCGGGCGGTAGCCTCGCGCAGGTGCAGACTGCCGGGCAGCACCTGAACCGGTGCGGTTATCACATCCTTTACCAGCAGCGGGGACTGCATGAGCGCGTTCAATTCAGCCTCGATTTCTGCTTTATCCAGGCGCAGGGCAACAGAAAGTCGCTGGCTAATGCCCGCCCGGTCGATCAAGTCCTCATCCGTGAGTATTCCCACCACCTTGCCGGCAGAATCAATGACCGGCATGGCTTTAACCTGCTTATCGAGCATGAGTTTCCAGGCGGAAAAGACGCTCTCCTGCGGCGCAAGTGCGGCTACGTTTTTGGTCATCACCTCTGAGACCAGTTTCTCAGCCGGGACAAGGTTCTGCAAGCGGTGGGCGTATTTGACTACCCTTACGTCCTCAAGGGTGATCAAGCCCTCCTGCACCAGGGGAGCAATGCTCTGCAGGCACTCTTCAAGTTTGTCAGCCTCGTCAATCACCTCGATGACCAGGGGGAGGTCCATCGCGAGCACTTCAACGGCAGAGGTGTGAATGCGGGAATAAGCGCCAAAACCGGCCACGCCCCTGAACACGGAAGCTCCGGCGACGGACTTCTGGCGCAGGATCTCGAGGATCACGCTATCGAGCGACTTGCCGCGCCAGGTATCGCTCTCGCTGAAGTAAATGCGCAGCCGCTGCGGATGGGTAAAAGGTTGAGATATCATAAGTCGTCCCTCACTACAAATCCATTATATCGATCTTCCCAGGTAGATGCCCAGGGCAGCAAACAAGACGCCCAGCAGGGTGCTGCCCAACAGGTTGAGCAGGCCGGTAAGCCACTCGCCCTTGAGGAGCAAGTTCACGCTTTCGAAGGTGAAGGTAGAGAAGGTGGTGTATGCGCCCAGGAATCCGACAGCAATGAGCAGCCGCCAGCGCGGGTCGATAAGGAAGCGCTCGGTGGTCAGCGAAAGGAAGAGACCCAGCAGGAAGCTGCCCGTCAGGTTGACCAGCAACGTGCCGAGGGGGAAACTGGAGCCCCATTTTTGCGAGATCCACAGCGAGAACCAGTAGCGCGCGTTCGCGCCCAGGATTGCCCCGATGGAAATGATCAGGAAGTTCTGCATAAGCCGTCCAGGTAAAGCAAAGTTAAGAAAAAACTTCTGCCAAATGGAACTTGACAGAAGCTATCAGCCATTTGGGTGGACCCCACAGGCGGTTCGAATTAAGCGAGCTTCATCGCTCACAGGGGAGTATACAGGCGATTGGCTGGAGCGTCAAGAAAAGCGTGGGGGGTACCCCTGCACTGCACTGCCTCGCCCGGATTGCGGGATTGTTTGAATCCGATTAAAATCAAAACCCTTACTGGTAATGAAAGCGATGAGACCTTAGAAGATGATGAAAACCCCCTCCCCAACCCGAATTCCTGATAAACGCAACCTGCTGATTATCCTTGCGGTAGTGCTGCTGGTGGCGGGCGTGGCCGTGGTCAAAACACTGACCGCAGACAAACCACTCCTCACCCTGGAAGCTCCCGAGGTCACCCTGCAACGATATAAGGACAGCGGACAGCCAGTGGTAGTGTATTTCCATTCCCCGGAATGCCTGAGCTGCCGCCAGGTGCAGGGGGCGTTGGACGAGCTATACCCCGAGTTCAAAGAGCGGGTGAAGTTGATCAGCCTGGACGTGCTGGATGAGTCCAGCGAAGAACTGGTGGAGCGAACGGGCATTCATACCACCCCGGTGCTGCTGTTTGTGGACGCAGCCGGCCATGAGACGCAGTTCAGCGGCGAGATCAGCCCTGAAGACCTGCGCATGCGGCTCTCGGAATTGAGCGGAGGAACGCCATAACCCTCGACCCTGCCCTACTGCAACCCGGTTCGCTGTTGGGATACCTGCTGGTGTTCCTGGGCGGCGTGTTCACCTCCATCGAACCCTGCAACGTGGCCATGATCCCGCTCATCATGGGGGTGGTGGGCGGCTCGCGCAACCTGGCGCGCAGGCGCGCTTTCTGGATCTCTCTGGTATTTACGCTTGGGCTGGCGGTGACCTTTGTGCTGTTGGGCGTGCTGGCGGCGCTGCTGGGCGGAATCCTGGGGGGCGGCACCCCGCTGTGGTATTACATCGCAGCAGTCGTGTGCCTGCTCATCGGGCTGCAACTGCTGGGTGTGCTGCAGCTCTCGACGCCGGCATGGTTGAATACCCTGCAGGGCAAAGTCTCTGCGCGCGGCATCCGGGGGGCTTTTCTGCTGGGGCTGGTGTCGGGGCTGGTGGCATCACAATGCGCCACGCCGGTGCTGGCAGTGATCCTCACTTACGTGATGGCGCAGAAAGCCAGCCTGGTGTACGGGGCTGCCCTGCTCTTCATTTACTCGTTGGGACGCGGCGTTCCCATCGTGCTGGCGGGGACTTTCACTGGATTTCTAAAGAACCTGCGCGGGCTGGGAAAATGGGCGGGGGTCTTTGAGAAAGTTTGCGGCGTGCTGATCATCGGCGTCGGAATTTTTTTCCTCATTATCGCCTGATTTATCTATACGCAATTACTCACCCAGGTAGATCTCATACACCTTTAAGCTGCAATACAGGAACTCATCGGTTCCGGTAATCATGCCTACAAGTTGAACGCGGCTGCCATCTCCCTGCACACCATCCCGATCAAACACCTGGAGATTCAAGCCCCGGTATGGCGGTGTCAGGTTGGTCATCATATTACGGTTTCCAAGAGTGGATAGCACGACTTTTACTTTCCCGGTTGCATCCTTTAAGACCAACGCACATTCATTCATCCAACAAGATGTATCCTTGTCCACCGTGAGTGCGCCGCTCAAGCGAACCAACTGGCTGGTTTTGGTCAAGATGGAGCAATCATTTTTACGATCCGCATCGAATAAGTCCTTCACTTGCAGGTCAATGGGGATCAAAACCTCAGGCGACTCCTGTGATACGATCGTAGAGGCGAACACCTCACAGGCTCGCTCAGGGTTGTCCGTGCGATATTTCGGCCGACCGGTGATCAACATCTGGTGACCCGTGAGGACCTTCTGCCCATCCGCGGCGCGCACGACCAGGTCCTTCCAGGAATACTGTTCCGGCAGGGCATCCATTGTTCCCGGGCCATCACCCATTTTCACCAGCACGGTGATTTTTTCGGAGGTGACGAGTTGCAGCCCCCACCAGGTATCCCCTTCCGTCTTGTAGCCATAAATTGACCCCTCAGGCAGATAGATCTTGCCTGAGAGGATCACCTCGCGCTTTTGATCCGCCAGAGACTGGCAATCCGCGAGCAGGTCGGAGATATTCATGCGCTGCGGCTCAGGGGTGGAAGTAACCGTGGGCGTCAGGCTGGGGGTGAGGGTCGGCAACGGTGAGGGGGTGAGAGTGGGTCCCATAAGTCCACCTGCCTGGCAGGAAGCAAGAAAACTGCCCAGCAGGCAAAGGGAAATGAAGATCCCGAAAGTTTGTTTGTGGTTGGACATCTCCTGCTCCTTTCCATACCGCGGAAAAAAGTTGGCGACAGGAGTTCTTGTTATTCCTTTTCCCCCGAAAACTCCGCCAGGTACCACTCCTCCTCTTCCATGACGCCGGTCTTCACCTGGTCCAGGGGGGTCAACGGATCGTCCATGCGCACCTGTAGGCTTATGCCGGCCGTGCGCACGCCGTTGGAGGTCATCACGCGCCGCACGCGGTAACGCAGGAAGTAGCGCTGCACAAGCTCGGCGTTAAGCACTTCTTTGACCGTGCGAACGCTGACCGCGGCGCGTTCGGCTAGTTCACCCATCTCGGTCTCGACCACATTGCGCAGCTCGCCGGTCATGGGATTCCAGTAGCAGAGCGAGCGGGCTGCCATGATGACCGCGAAGGCGGAATGTCCGATAAGGGGCAGCCAGTTGTTGAACAGGTAACCGGTGATGAACATGCCGCGTTCCGGCTGGATGACCCGGGCGCGCTCGCTGCCGTAGGCGCGCTGCAGCATGACCTTGCGTGAACGGACGTTCACCGCGGGGGTTTCCGCAGCGGCTTCGCCGTCGTCGCTTTCCTCTTTGAGCTCTTCATCGATGACGGCAGGAAGCGGGGCGATGTCCTTTGGGATGACCTTGCTGATGGCCGGGGCGGACTCCCCTGCCCGGTAGAAGCCGTTGGAGACCACCACGTTGAATTTGACCGGTTCGTTGTACAGGCCCTCGAGCAGACGCGTAATGCGCGCACTGAGGCGCTCCTCCACCCAGGCACGGCCGTAGGCGTTGTAAGCGCCAACGGTAAAGGTCTTGTTCTGGTAGCTCACCGGGCGCAGGGGTTGGACCCAGGTTTCGAAGAGCGCACGCGACATTTCGGTGCGCAAGTCACCCAGAACCATTTCCCAGGCCTGCAGGAATTCCGGCTGCTCCACTCCTAATGACTTACCCTTCACACTGTGGTCCATGTTTGTTGTTTGCCTGATTGGCTTCCATTTCACCGGTTCCCCGGAGCTAATTATAGAACATTATTTCTAAATTACAAGTCCTTTTCTTTCGGTTTTGTATCGAATAATCTATGTTAATTATTTCTTCCGATAATTCTTGGGGTTTAGGGAAGAAACAATTCACTCGGCTCCCACAAGCTTTTCGACCAGGTCCACCAGGTCACCCTCTTCACTCTCGAGACCCATGCGGTTATAGCGCGAGGTGCAGATGCGAGAGAGGATGCCCACGGTCTCACCCAGGGAAACGGAACGATGCAGCAGGTTGGAAAAACGCTCGCGCCAGTGTTCCAGCTCGGTGATCTCTCCCTGTGATAAGGTCAGCCCCACCTTACGGCGGGGAACGACGCCGGGCGGACGACCGGGGGAGCGCATTTCCGGCTCGCTGGTAACGCGCCTGGCTTCATAAAGCTGCACCCAGGCATTGCGGTTGGTATTAGGTAAAGAAGCCATAATCAGTTCACCTTTCGAGCGATCTCAATATTGATCATGGATTCATCACTTTCCAACAACTGATCCATGGAAAGTGCGCAAAGACGAATGATCTCGCGCGGGACCCCCTGTGATTTTTCGTACAGGACCTCGAAGGCATCATCGTTGATGAGCGGTTCGGGGCGGCCGGCCACGCGCAGGCGGAAAACCACCATCTGCAGCGCACTGGCCAGGGTGAGCGGAGGCAGTGCCAGGCGCACGAATACGCGTGCGTTGACGGGTTTGTTCGTCTCAAACACAGCGGACATTTCTGATTGACCGAAGGCCAACACCTGTACCACCTTTGCGTCATAGTCGAAGTTATACAGGCGGTGGAGCACCTCAAGGGCTTCGGGTTCCATCAACTGGGCATCATCCAGCAGCACCACCACGTTGCGGTTGGCGATGTAGGCATCCGCCATGAACTTTTCCAGTCCTTCCATCTGGCGCTGGAAAGATCGCTGCGGGGGAACGCCCAGGGTCTGGGAGATCTGGCGGGCGGCATCCATGGCGGATTTGAAGGCGGCGGTGTGGATGTAGCAGATGTTCACCTTTTCCTCGGAGGCATAGACGTCGTACAGCCGCCTGGCAAGGGAGCTCTTGCCCATGCCCATCTCGCCGGAGATGAGCGCCAGCCCGCGCCGGCGCGAGATGACGCCCTGGGCCTGGCGGTACACTGCCAGGTGCTCCGGGCCGAGGTAGAGGTAACGCGGATCGGCAGAGAGCTTAAAAGGATCTTCCTTCAACCCTAAACGGTCCAGTCGGACCAGGCGCCACTCATCATCGTTCAAATAATCAGCCATAAGTGCTCCTTGTTCCGTTATATTATTGCACAAATAATGGTTAAAATCAAGTAAGTTAAGCTATTTCCTTCTGATTTGTTGTTATTTAGCATAATTGGTTGAATTTTACCAAATATTATGCTAATATATGTTTACTCAACAATTTGTGTATAATTCTCACAAATTGAGTTGCGGAAAACAAAATGGCTATCACGATCACGATCGCAAATGAAAAAGGCGGGGTAGGCAAAACCACCACAGCCGTCAACCTGGCGGCAGGTCTGGCCCTGCGCCTGGCTGACCGCCAAAATTCCTCCAGCCGTGTGCTGCTGGTGGACATGGACCCCCAGGTGCACGCCCTATTAGCGGCTGCCTACGAAAATCACCAGGCGGTCACTGGAGACTCGCTGGCGGCGCTGTTGATCGAGACGCCCCCGCCCTCCATCCAGCGCATGATCCAGCGCAGCGACCACCACGCCAACCTGTTCTTCGTACCCTCGGAGCGCGCAGCCATGGTGCGGGCAGCGCGCGAGCTGCCGGCCTTGATGGCTAACGAGACACGCCTGCAGCGCGCCCTAAGTGCGGTGCAAAACGACTATGCTTACATCATCATCGACACACCCCCCAACACGGGCGACCTGCTGATCAATGCGCTGGTGGCAGCCAACCAGGTCATCATCCCGGTGGAGACCTCCTACCTGGGGGTTTCTGGATTGATCGAATTGCAGCGCACCATCGAACAGGTGCAGATGCACTTCCGCCCGGACCTCAAGGTGCTGGGCTACCTGCCCACCATGGTGGAGGAGCAGCGCTCCGAGACCCAGGAGATCCTGGAGGAATTGAAGAAGCGTTACAAGAAATTATTGCTGTCCCCGATCCACAAATCCTCCGACCTGGCGTACGCCCACTCGAGCCACATGGACGTGTTCACCTACCGCCCGCCGCGGGCGCGCACCAGCGATCATATCGCCTCCAGCTCTCGCGCCACGCAGGAATATGCCACCCTGGTGGAAGAAGTACTGGAGCGCAGCAAGCGATAGAGGCTTTCCACTGTCATGAGCAGAAGGATCAACCATGCCCCCTAAAAAACGATTCAGCGCATTCGACGACCTGAGCAAAAGCGGTAATGGCGGCGCAAAAGTTCAACCCACCGCCACATCTGCCGCTCAAACGGTCACGCCGGCCGTGGAGCGCATTGAACGCCTGAAACCCAGCCAGATGATGCCGGACCGCTTCCAACCCAGGCGGCTGCTGCCCCCCGAGGTGCGCGCGGACTTTTTTGACGGCAAGATCACCTGCTACCAGGCTGCCATGGAATGGCTGGCGCTGGCGCAAAGCGACCCCGGCACGCAGCAGGAAGTGGACAAGCTGCTGCTGATGGGCTCATCGTTCGAAGAACACGGGCAGATCAAGTCCATCACAGGCAACTGGGTGATGCAGCCGTCGGGGGAATTCCTGTTCCAGATCGAAACGGGAGAACGGCGCTACTGGGCGGCCTGCCTGCAATACGCCTCATCCGGTGCAGAGGAGGAACCCCTGCTGCGCGTGGAGAGCGTGGAACACCCCACCCGTCAGCGCCAGGTGCTGGAAAACCGGCACGCCGAACCGCCTTCCGCGGTCGAGCAGGCCTGTGAGGTGGCGTCGCTGATCCTGGCCGAGATGGGCATCCTGCCGGATCATGAGCTGGCGGATGATTATGATTACTTCCGCCTGGCACGCACCCAGCGTATGCCCACCGGCATGTGGGACAAACTCATCCCGGTCATGCAACTCACCCGCCCGCGCATGGTGCAATTGCTGAACATCCTGCAACTCCCCTCGATCCAACTTGATTTGGCTGACCGCTACCGGCTCTCGGAACGCGTGCTGCGCGAGATCCTGTCTGCACCTCGCGACCAGTGGGAACGCATGATCCGCCTGAGCATCCAGAACCAATTGACATCAGAGGAAGTGGCGGATATCGTCACCCCAGCAGTGCAGCCCGATAAACCCCCGCGCCTGCCTTACACCCCCATCCTGCCGAAGCCCGGTCACCAGGCGGCACGTTCCATGCGGCGCTTTGTGGTGACGTTGAATGAACTGGACCGCAGCCAGCAGAACGAAGCGCTGGATGAGATCGCGGATACATTGGTGGTAAAAGGAAACGGCAAGGACGCAGTGAAATTACTTGAGGAACTCACCCGCCTGATCCGTGCCCGACTGGACAGGCGTTGAGCAGATCTGAGTAATTGTAAGAAAATGACTGGAAGTGTAACCACGGTTACACTTCTTTGTTATTTAAAAGCGTTACCGTGGTTACACTTTACCAGAGCAGAGTAATGCAGGGATAGTTGAATCCGTTAATAAAAATCCGGCGGCCATGGCGATCGTTACCAGGAGGGTTACGCCAGTTTTACCTCGACAGTCCTTTCCGACTTTCCTTTCCAGGAACGCATCTTTCGGGGGTGCTCACAAATACCAGGCGTCGTGAAGAATTGGCAGTCCTTTGACCTCCAGCGGGCTCAAGGGGTGACGTTGGTAAAAGGCGATCCAATTTACCAGAGGCGACCCTTGTATTTCAAGGGGTGACCCTATATAATTAACAGTGGCGACCCTTATCCAAGGTTGAGGGCAGATTTTCACCGCTGAGCTGAGCGGCGTGGAGGTTGATTCCAGTTATGATCATTTTTGCGTTTGCCAATCAAAAAGGCGGGGTGGGTAAAACCACCACGGCAGTAACGCTGGCGGATGGGCTGGCGCGCTTGAAAATGCGCACGCTGCTGGTGGACCTGGACCCGCAGGGTCACCTGGCACTTTCCTTCGGCCTGGAGAAGAGCCCCGGTCTTTACCGACTGGTGTGCCTGGAAGAGCCACTGGACGAGCTGGTGCAGCACGTGCGGCCCAACCTGGACCTTCTACCGGGTGACAAGCAGACCGAAAAGGTGAAACGCCAGATCACTCTATCGGACTTTCGCGAGAGCATCCTGAGCGACCTGCTGCACGCCACCGATTACGAGGTGGTGCTGCTGGACATGGCTCCCTCGCTGGATGTGCTGCACATCAACGGTCTGATCGCGGCGGACTGGGTGGTGATCCCCACGCGCATGGATGCGCTGGCGGTGGATGGCGTGAAGGAGATCCTGACCACCCTGGCAGAGATCGGGCGCAGCGGACACCATTACCGTGGTTACAGTATCCTGCCCACCTTCTTTGACCGCACCACCCGCGAGACCTTTCTGCAGTTCGAGGAGATCACGCGCATCTTCGGGGTTAACGTGTGGCCGCCGGTACCGCAGGACACGCGGGTGCGTGAAACGGTGGCGTATGGGCAAACGTTGTGGGATTACTCGCCTTTCTCAACGGCGATCAAAGGATTCAGGGATGGCAAGCAGCGCCTGGGCGGATATCATCAGGTGCTGGGGAAAATGCTGGAGGTAATCAATGGCTGACAATACTAAACAGCGCCGGTCCACGCTTGACCCGGCGGTGGCCGATCTCTTGAAAGGCATGCAGCAGAAGCAAAATGAAGCACAACTGCCGCGCAAGGAACGCGAGCGCATCTCGCGGGAACGCGCCAAGATCCAATCCCGACGCGACATGCGCGCCACTTACGACCTGCCGCCGGCTATTCGCGAGAGCATCCGCTCATTGGCCGAGGAGCTGCGCCTGCCGGCCAGTCAACTGGTTACGCTGGCATTGGCACGCTTTCTTTCTGATTATGAAATCGGAAGTATTGACCTGGGGCAATACAAACAGCCATCGCGCAGTCCGCGTTATGACTGGAACCTGGTGTTTCCGGATGAGATCACGCGCACAGGGAAAAAGCGCAAAGGCGGTTAAGTTCTTATAGTTGTTTAAGTCGTTAATTAAGTAGTCATTGAATGATGTGCAGATTCTGCATGCTTAAGAGGTGCAACGGCTGCACTCAGAAGAATGACAATTATTGCACTCCGGCGCCCTGAAGGCAGAAAGGGAATCCAGGCCGGAGTGCTTTTTGTTCCCTCCGGCGGGAATGCAGAAATTGTCAACAGGCGTACTGGCAGAATGTGCACGCTGGCTAAGATGCAGAAAATGCCTGCAGGCCAAGATGAAAAAACTGCATCAAGGGTTTTCCTGTATGCAGTTTTGTAACCACGGTTACACTCTTTATTCAAGGCATTCTATTCTTCGAGGCGCAGGGCGACAAAGCAAGACGGGCTGTTGCGGTTGCTGCGGAATAATTCGAACAGGCTCTTCATCAAGCCGTATTTGCGGGTCATGAGTTTGTTGATGCGGTCACTATCTTCCGCAGAAAGGAAGCGGGCTGTGGCTGTGTGCCAGTCGCCCAGCAGCTCGCCGTTGACCTTGCAGGGAGCCACGCGCACATGCGGGTCGCGGCGCATGCGCTTGACCTTGCCGGAGGAGGGTTCAGTGGTGAAGTACAATTCGGAGTCCCCGGCAACGAACCAGACCGGGGTGCGCACGACTTCGCCATTCCGGCGTTTTGTTTCCAGGTTAAGATATTGTTTCTTGTTGAAAGCGTCCATAGTAGTCCTCATTTTTGTTCAATTATAGCCACGGCTAAGGAGCGAGTCTACTGGTTGTACAACCCCGAAAGATCTTCACTGGCATGCCGCTCGAGAATGGCGGTGATCAAGTCGGACTTCCCGTTGGTGTAGGCTTCGCGGTCGTCGTGGAAGCGCGCTGCCAGGTCGTACTTGAGCGCGGCATAGCGCGCGGCTTCTTCGGGATGGGCGCGCAGGATGTCGCGGAAGCGCAGTTGCACGCGGAAGAATTCGCTGGCAGGTTTCACCATATGCAGGTGGTGCGTGTGCCGGCCATCGACGATGCGGTGGAGGTAGCGGCGTTCAGGAAAGACGGTCTCATGTTCAGGTACGTAGGTATACCCAAGATCAGCGAGGGGAGGGAGGAAGAAGCGGTCATCAGACAGGCGGTGCACGCCGATGAGAATGTCGATCACGGGTTTGGCCGCCAGCCCGGGTACGGCCGTGCTGCCCATGTGCTCGATACACTGAACGTAAGGGGCGATAAGCGCCAGGATGCGCTGGCTTTCCTGGCTGAACATGTGCGGCCAAAGGGGATCGTAAGGGACGACTTCGACAGGGATGTGCGCGGACATACCTTAATGATACTGCAAGTAAGATTGCGTATAGATTAATAGTATACCAATGAACAACCGTTCATTACACATGCGAGATCGGGAGAATCAAAAGACCGGAGAAACGATTTCTCCGGTCTTTCTATGATGACCTTCCCTCCGGTTTGAACGAGCGTTCAAACCCGCCAGTCAAGGAAAAAGCTACTTTTGCTCGTCATCCTGCTTGTCTGGATCGGGGCGCTGCTCCTCGTGGCGGAATCTCTTGAGGCGGTAGGCGTCCTCGTTCCACATCTTACGTGAGCTTTCGTCCAGCCCCAAACCGATCTCGTCCCGCATGGTTGTGTAACGATCGCGCGTGGAGATCGGCATGGCAGGCCCATAGCGGTGCATGGTACGCTCCATTAATTG
>Ga0116170_10005429_pt1 | contig 11420 bp, 7 predicted proteins | sample AD_JPNHW1_MetaG_FD_89797 | JGI IMG/M metagenome (GOLD analysis project Ga0116170, IMG submission 89797) | Active sludge microbial communities of municipal wastewater-treating anaerobic digesters from Japan - AD_JPNHW1_MetaG | ecosystem: Engineered > Bioreactor > Anaerobic > Digestate | place... | reverse complement strand
GAGAGCGAGTCGGTTCGCCTTTGGATCGAACCGATGAACGAGGCGGGCGGGCGTCCGATTTTGCCCTTTACCGAGATGATTGCGGCGGACGCATACCTGTGGGCCGTGTACCGGGACGACGCGAAGCTGATGGACCGGCTCAAGGAGATCACCCAGGGCCAGGCGGACGCGCGGCGCGGGTATTACGGGACTATTGGCGAGGGCTCGGTCATCAAGAGCTGCCTCATCATCAAGGACGTCATGGTCGGCCCTTCAGCCTATATAAAGGGCGCGAACAAACTCAAGAACCTGACTATCCGCTCGACCGCAGCGGAGCCGACCCAGATCGGGGAAGGCTGCGAGCTCGTGAACGGGATCATCGGCCTCGGGTGCCGCGTGTTCTACGGGGTAAAGGCGATCCGGTTCGTTCTCGGGAACAACTCGAGCCTCAAGTACGGCGCCCGGCTTATCCATTCGGTGCTCGGCGACAATTCGACGATCTCTTGCTGCGAGGTGCTCAACAACCTCGTCTTCCCCGCGCACGAACAGCACCACAACAACTCCTTCCTGATCGCGACCCTCGTTATGGGACAGTCGAACATGGCCGCGGGGGCGACGGTCGGATCGAACCACAATAGCCGCGGCAACGACGGCGAGATCGTCGCGGGCCGCGGGTTCTGGCCGGGGCTTTCGAGCACGCTTAAGCACAACTGCCGCTTCGCGAGCTTCATCCTCCTGACCAAGGGAAGCTATCCCGCAGAGCTCAACATCATGTTCCCCTTCGCGATGGTGCTCGACAACCCGAAGTACAATCGGCTCGAGGTGATGCCCGCCTATTATTGGCTCTACAACATGTACGCCCTCGAGCGCAACAGCTGGAAGTACCGGTCGCGCGACAAGCGGAAGACGATAGTGCAGCGGGTCGAGACCGACCACCTCGCGCCGGACACGGTGTGCGAGATGATCGACGCGCTCGCCCTCCTCGAGCGCTGGACCGGCAAGGCTTGGTACGTTTCCGAGGGTTCGGGCGACTCGATCCCTTGCGACGCGACGCTCGAGGCGAAGGGCCGTGAGCTCATCGTCGGTTCGCCCGACGTCGTCTCCGAGCTTTTCGTCGCGGGCGAGATGATGGAACGCGGTCCGCGCCAGGTGCGCATCCTCAAGGTCGTCGAGTCCTGGCACGCGTACCGGCAGATGCTTCTGTATTACGCCGTCCGTACGATCGCGCGCTACCTGAGCGACTATGGGATTCACTATGGCTTTTTTCAGGCCCGGGTGCCTGAGACCGTGTCGCTCAAGTGGGTGAACATGGGCGGTCAGCTCGTTCCCGAGGAGAAGGTCGACGCGCTCCGCGCCGGGATCAGGACGGGGCTTTTTAATACCTGGGCCGATATTCACTCGCAGTACGACCAATGGTGGGGCGAGTACCCGATCGATCGGGCGAACAACGCCTACGCCGTGCTTCGCTTTCTCACGAAGCTCCAAACGGTTTCGGGAGAGGACTGGGACGGCCTTCTCGACGAGGCGCTCGCGATCAGGCAATACGTCGAGGAGCAGGTATACGTCACCAAGGAAAAGGACTACTCGAACGCGTTCCGCGGGATAACCTACCGAAACGAGGCCGAGCGCGACGCGGTGCTCGGGCGTGTCGACGACAACGCCTTCATACAGATCGCGCGGATGGAAACCCAGGAATTTAACGAGATGATAGAAAAGGTGAGGGTTTAAAACCATGGCAATAATTCTGAAGAACGCCGACATCGAGCTTCGGGTCGAGAAGGCGGGCGAGGTGTATCGCGGCAGCCGCTTCGACTGGAACGGGACCGTCACGTCGCTGAAGTTCCGCGGCATCGAGCTCCTCGGCGAGGAGAAGCCCCGCTTTCAGCGGAATCCAACGATCTTCGGGCGCGGGCTCCATAACGAGTTTGGCATCAAGCGCTGCGTCGGGTACGACGACTGCAAGGTCGGTGAGTGGTTTCCCAAGATCGGGACCGGTTGGCTCAAGAAGGACGATAAGCCGTATTTCTTCTATACCCAGTATCCGCTCGAGCCCCTGAAGTTCGCGTCACTCGCCAACGGCGACCATGAGGCGGTCTTTTCGTGCGAGTCGGGTAACCGGAACGGCTACTCCTATCGTTACACGAAGCGGATCGTTCTTTCGGATTCTGGCTTCTCGATCGGCTACGAGCTCGAGAACACGGGGAGTCGGCAGATCGAGACGGACGAGTACGTCCATAACTTCCTCTGCGTCGGCGAAAAGCGCATGGACGCGGGCTACTCGCTTGAGTTCCCGTGGAAGCTCGACCCGCAGCATTTCATAGAGACGAACAATCCCGACGGGATACTCGTCGTCGACGGCCATCGCGTCGAGGTGATCGGGAAGACGCGCAAGCAGTTTTACCTTGGCGGCCTTTCCGAGGGCGTCTCGAAGCGGGATGGGCTCGCCGCGAAGTGGACGCTCGAGCACGCGGGGAAGGGCGTCAGACTTTCGGAGACCGGCGATTTCACGCCGACCGGCGCTCACCTTTGGGGTTGGAAGCGCGTCATCAGCCCCGAAATCTTCCATTCGTTTACCCTCGTGCCCGGCGGCTCAACCGCCTGGAAGCGGGTTTATACCGTCGGCGCGATCTAATATCGCCCCGGCACAGCCTGCCGCGGAAGATAAGCGGCGGAGCGAAAAAAAAGCGCGCGGAGGAAAACCTTCGCGCGCTTTTTTTTTGTGCGGTTATCGGCGGGGATGCGGTCTCCCCGGGGCGCTTAGTGGCGCGCCTCGTCGCCGACGTAGACTCTCGGGACTCGTTTGTTGATCCCGCAGGTGATCTCGTACGGGATGGTGCCGAGGATGCGCGCGAGGGTTTCCGCGGAGGACGCGGCGGGCGCGGGGCCGAATACGGTCGCGCGGTCCCAGCGCTGGACCCAGGGGTCAGGCCCGACGTTCACCATGCATTGATCCATGCAAATCCTTCCGACGATCGGGTATTCGCGCTCGCCGATGCGGACGCGGAGTCCGGGCGAGAGCCCGCGCAGGAGCCCGTCGGCGTAGCCTACCGGCAGCGTCGCGATGTAGGTGCATTCCTCCGCGACCCAGGTTCTGCCGTACGAGACGGACGTCCCGGCTGAGACCTTCTTGATGGAGACGACCTGCGTCTCGAGTTCCATGACGGGGCGCGTCTCGATGAGTCCCTTGAAGTCGGGTGTCGGAAGGTAACCGTACACGAGGATGCCGGGGCGGACCATGTCAAACCATGCCTCGGGGTAGGCGATGACGGCGCCCGAGTTCGCGGCATGCACGATCCCGGGGTCGATGCCCTCGGCTTTGATCGCCTGAACCGCCGAGGAGAAGCGCGCGATTTGCTCGTGGGTGTAGCGCACGTCTTCGGGGGCGTTTGAGTCCGCGACCGCAAGGTGCGTCGCGATCCCTTCGAGCTTCAGGTGCTTGTCGCGAGCGATTCTCCGGGCGAGCGCGGGCGCGTCCTCCGGCGTGCAGCCGATGCGGCCCATGCCGGTGTCGATCTTGAGGTGGACGGGGACGACGCGGTTCATTGCCGCCGCCTGGCGCGAGAACTCGTCGATGTATTCCATGTCGAAGATAAACGGCACGATATCATGCCCGATCAAAGCCGGGATTTCCTCGGGTATCGGGATGCTGAACGAAAGGATCGGGGCGACGATTCCCGCCTCCCTGAGCGCGACGCCTTCCTGCGCGGACGCGACCGCGAGATGGGTAGCGCCGGAGCGGATCGCGGCCACCGCGATCTTCAGGGCCCCGTGCCCGTAGGCGTCGGCCTTGACCGGGACGCAAATCCTGATATCTTGCCCTACCTTCTTCCTGATTTCAGCTATGTTGAACCGTAAATTCTCGAGATGAATGATTGCCCTTGTCGGATGCATACGGTATTGTACTCCTTTGAATTGCCCTTAGCAAGAAGAGCGCAGCCCCGAAACTGGACTGAATGGACTTTACGTGATATCATTCAACCAGTTTTCAAAAGTTGTAGAGGTGTTATATGTATCGTTCTCTTATCGCGGCTTTCGCATGCTGCCTGCTTTTCGCGGCGTGCAAAACGACTTCCGCCGTTTCGTCGGCGACACCGGTTTCGTCGAATTCGCGCGAAATCACCCTGGTAAAATACGGCGCGGGCTCCGCCGAGGACGATTCCTCTGCCGATTCCCGCGCGCCGAACAAAGCCGCCGCCCCGATGGGGCTCAAGCGGCTCAAGGGCGAAGAAGCCCTTGCCCGCGCGACGGTGTATGAGGGCGACCTCGACGAGGCGCTCGCTATTCCCGATTATCCCGCGGCGCTCGCCGCATTCGATTCCGCGGCCGAGCTCCTCTCCGCCGTCCCCTCGGCGTCAGACCGACTAGTCGCGCTCCGCGCGAAGATGGATAAGGCGCTCGACGCCATCTCCTTCGAGGCTGTTTCCGTCCCTTCCGAAGCGATCGTCGGAAACGCGTTTAGGCGAGACTTCGTCGCGCGCGCGAACATCTCTGGTTCCGCCGGAAAGAAGCCCTTCGCGGGTCTCTCCTGCGTCGTGTACTATCCTTCGGTCAATGAGTTAGGCGACCGGGTTACCCTGAGCGAGAAGCGGGTAACCGGCGCGGACGGGACCATCGCGTTCACCGCCCCCGTCCCGACGAAGACCGGGAAGAACGTGGTCGTCGTCGCCGCGGCCTTGAGTTCCACCGATCCGGCGATGCGCGAGTCGATCCGCGCGCGCCAGGAGCGGGGTCAGCTCGCCTCGAGCATGTCCCACGGCGTCGTTTCGAGCGCGAAAACCCTTTCGACCGTCATCTCCCTTCTCGATTATGACCGAAACGGAAAGCCGGTTCTGTCGACCAACGTTTCCTCGACCATGCTCCTCCAGCCCTTCGTCCCGAGGGGATTCCATCGCATCGGGATGGCAGATTTCCCGAATCAGCTCGCCACGGGCGATGAGGCCATTCTCCTCAAGGCCGCGCGCTCGCAGTTCAGCGGCGGGGTTCAGCGCTTTATCTACGGCACCGTTCGCGTCACGAGCCTTACCAAGGCGGACGACGGTACCTGGACGGCCGCGCTTGCGGCGGACGTTTCGGTGTGGGACTTCCCGAGCGACTCGAAGGTGTATCATACGGCGCCCGCCCAGGTCGGAACCGGCAAAACCGAGGATTCCGCGCTCGACGCGGCCCGGCGGAAGCTTCTCGCCGACACCCTCGCGAACGATCTCTACTACAATATGTAATTTTCCTTCCGCAAACGAAAGAACCGGGTTATACTAAACTTCAATTCTTAAATAGGGGTTAAACATGTATAGCCTGGTTTTACTTTTAGTATTCCTGTTCGCGATGATCGCGATCGGCGTGTGGGGGATGCGGAAAACCACCACGATGAACGATTTCTTCCTGGGCGGCAGGTCCCTTGGCCCCTGGGTATCCGCGTTCGCCTACGGAACCACCTATTTTTCGGCGGTTATCTTCATCGGTTTTGCGGGAAGCCAGGGCTGGGGAATGGGACTCAACGCCCTGTGGATCGGCGTCGGCAACGCGATCTTCGGCGCCATGCTCGCCTGGCTCGTGCTTGGTAAGCGCACCCGCCGGATGACCCAAAACCTTAACGTCATGACGATGCCCGAGTTCCTCGAGGCGCGGTATGGCTCGGATCACCTCAAGATGATCGCGGCCGTGCTGATTTTCGTCTTCCTTCTCCCATATTCCGCGTCGGTTTTCAAGGGGCTCGGGCACCTGTTCGAGTCAACCTTCGGCATCTCCTACGACTTCGCGCTCGTCGTCCTCGTCGGCATCACCGGCGTCTACCTGATGCTCGGCGGCTACTTTGCCGTCACCATGACCGATTTTATCCAGGGCTTTATCACGCTCGTCGGCGCCTCCGCGATGGTCGCGGTACTCGTCTTCAAGGCGGGCGGCCCCGTCGAGGCCTTCACCGCGGTCGCGACCCGCTATAACGAGCATATCCCCGTGGCGAATAGGCCCTCGTGGCTCACGATCGGCTCGCTCATCTTCATGACGAGCTTCGGTACCTGGGGCCTTCCCCAGATGGTCCAGAAATTCTACGCGATCAAGGACGTCAAGATGATCAAGCGCGCGGCGGTCATTACCGCGATATTCGCGCTCGTCATCGGCCTCGCGGCCTACACGACCGGTTGCCTCGGGCACGTGTTCTTCGACAACGACACGGTGCCGAAGCTCGCGAACGGCAAGGTCAACTTCGACCTCATCGTCCCGACCCTCCTGACGACGCACCTCCCCGAGGCGCTCCTCGCGGTCATCATGCTCCTCGTCCTCTCGGCGTCGATGTCGACCCTCTCGTCGCTCATCCTCGTTTCCTCCTCGGCGATCACGATCGACCTCTACAAGGGCTATCTCCATCCCGAGGTAAGCGAGAAGAAGTCGCTCATCATCATCCGCGTCCTTTCGGGGGTGTTCATCCTGTGCTCGTACGCCATCTCGCGGTTCCAGATCGGCTTCATCGTCACGCTTATGTCGCTTTCGTGGGGCGTGCTCTCGGGCGCGTTCATGGCGCCGTACATCCTCGGCATCTTCTGGAAGCGCGTCAGTAAGGCGGCCGCCTACGCGGGGCTTTTCTCCGGGGCGGGCACGGCCGTCGGGCTCTTCTTCGCGCTTGGGCCCAAGCAGTCACCGCTTGCCTCGAGCATAGCGATGCTGGTACCATTCATCATCGTCCCGATCGTCAGCATCATGACGCCGAAGGTCGACGACGCGGTGATCGGCAAGGCTTTCGCGGACTGAACCACCGTTCTCCCCGAAGGCGACAACGCACATCAATCCGATGCCGACACCCGATCGGGAACCTCGCGAGGGTTCCTGTTTGGGCGAGTCGGCATCCGGCATTTCACGCATAAGAGGTTTTATACATGAAGGAATTGGTTCTTTTAGGGGACGAGGCGCTCGCCCTCGGCGCGCTTCACGCGGGCGTTTCCGGCTGCTTCGGGTATCCCGGCACGCCCTCGACGGAGATACTCGAGTATCTCATCGATAATTTCGAAAAGGCGGGAGCTCCCGTCGCGCAGTGGTGCTCGAACGAGAAGACCGCGTACGAGACCGCCCTCGGCGTTTCATTCGCGGGAAAGCGCGCGATCGTCACGATGAAGCACGTCGGGCTTAACGTCGCCGCGGATCCCTTCATGAACTCATCTCTCTTGCAGATTAAGGGCGGGCTCGTGTGCGTCGTCGCGGACGACCCGTCCATGCACTCGAGCCAGGGCGAGCAGGACACGCGTTTCTACGCGGACTTCGCGATGGTCCCGCTTTTCGAGCCGACGACGCAGCAAGAGGCGTACGAGATGGTCGCCGAAGCCTTCGAGATCTCGGAGAAATTCCGCGTCCCCGTCCTCATGCGGATGGTCACGCGCCTCGCGCACTCGCGCGCGGTCGTGCGCGCATCCGAGAAGCCGCGCAAGGAGAACGCGCTCGAGAAAGGCGCCGCCGCGGACTGGATGCTCCTTCCCGCGCTCGCGCGGAAGAACTACGATAAGATGATTGGCAAGCAGGCCCAGCTCGTCGAGTGGTCGTCGCGCTACGCGCGGAACAAGATTACCCTTAACCCCAAGCGGAAGGACATCGCCGTCATCACGAGCGGGCTCGGGCACAACTACTACGAGGAGAACCTCACTGACCTCAAGGCCGCCTCGGGCGACAAGGGCGTTCCCTCTGTCCTCCATCTCGCGGCGATGCCGTATCCCCCCGACCTCATCAGGCAGATCGCGGACTCTGCCGAGACCGTCGTCGTCATCGAGGAGGGAATGCCCTTCCTCGAGCGGCAGCTCCACGGCTTCCTCCCGACGCGCTCCCGCATCGCGGGCAAGCTCACCGGGCTTCTCCCCCGCGCGGGCGAGCTCAACCCGGACTCCGTCCGGAAGGCGCTCGGCCTCGCGCCGAGAAAATCCGCCGCGGACGGCTTCGCGTTCCCCGACCTCCCGCAGCGCCCGCCGCAGCTTTGCAAGGGCTGCCCCCATCACGATTCCTACTCCGCGCTCAACCTCGCCGTCGAGCGGCTTAACGCGAAGGAAGGCAAGGTCTCGACGGTCGTTACCGCCGACATCGGCTGCTACGCGCTCGGCGCCGCCGCGCCGCTCAAGGCGGTGGAGACGATCGTGTGCATGGGCGCCTCGATCGGCATGGCTCGCGGCGCCGCGGAAGCCGGTTACAAATACGCCTTCGGCGTGATCGGCGACTCGACCTTCCTCCATTCGGGGCTGACCGGGCTCGTCGACGCCGTCGCCTTGAATACCCCGATGACGGTCATCATCCTCGATAACTCGATCGTCGCGATGACCGGGTGCCAGCCGACGATGCTTCCCTCGAGCCAGCTCGAGAAGGTCATCCTCGGCGTCGGCGTCGACCCGAAGCACCTTCGCGTCATCGAGGCGAAGCCGAACCTCGTCGAGGAGAACGCCGGGATCTTCATGGAAGAGGCGGAATACCGCGGGCTTTCCGTCATCGTCATGGTGCGCGAGTGCCTCGAGGCGGTGCGCCTCAGGAAAAAACACGAAGCGGTGAAAAATGCCTGACGCCGCCGCAAGCGCCGCCTCGGGGGAGGGCCTTCCCCGATGGCGGCTCGACTCGATTTATAAGGGATTCGATTCCGCCGAATACGCGGCCGCCAAAAGCGAGCTCGCGTCTCTCGCGGCGGAATTCCTCGCGCACATAGACGCCGCCCCGCGCGACTCGGGCGCGTTCGCCCCATGGCTCAAGAAAACGATCGCGTTCCAGAACCGGGCCGACGCGCTTTCCGAGACGCTGACCTCGTACTGCTACGCGGTGTACTCGACCGACACGACCGCCAAGCGCGCGATGAACGAGCTCAACGCGATCGAGGAACTTTGCGTACCCTTCAGCGCGGCGCGCGCGCGCTATCTCAACGCGCTCTTCGCAAACGAGTCCTCCGTTCGCGCGCTCATCGAATCCGATCCCGAGATCGGCCGCTATCGCTTCGTTCTCGAGGACGACCTATTCTGGCAGACGAGGCAGATGACGCCTCCCGAGGAAAGCCTCGCCGCGGACCTCGCGCGCGCGGGAAGCTCCGCGTGGGGCCGCCTCCAGGAGCAGATGACCTCGACGGCCGATTGCCTCTGGGACGAGGCCACGGGCGCGCGAAAGACCCTCGTCGAGCTCCGCTCGCTCGCGTACGACCCCGATCGCGCGACGCGCGAGAAGGCCTTCAAAAAAGAGCTTGAGATTTGCCGCGGGATCGGCATCCCCGTCGCCGCGGCCCTGAACGGGATAAAAGGCTGGACGGTTTCGCTCAACGAGCGCCGGGGCTGGGCGGGCGATCCGCTCCCCGCCGCGCTCGAGAAATCGACGAAGCAGGGGCTCCTGACGCGGAAGGCGCTCGACGCGCTCATCGGCGCGATGGAGGAATCGCTTCCCGCATGGAGGCGCTACCTCAAGGCGAAGGCGCGACTTCTCGGCGTCGGGTCGTGCGCGTTCTTCGACCTTTTCGCCCCCGTCGGCGCGACGGGCCGGAAGCGTCCGTTCGCCGAGGCGCGCGACACCGTGACGGGCAACTTCGCCCGCTTCTCCCCCGAGATGGGCGAGTTCGCGCGGAAGGCGTTCTCGCTCGGCTGGATCGACGCGGAGCCGCGCGGCGGAAAGGTCGGCGGCGCGTATTTCACGAACATGCCGCTCGCGAAGGAAGGACGGGTTCTCTGTAACTACGACTCGAGCTTCAGCTCCGTCCTCACCGTCGCGCACGAGCTCGGCCACGCCTACCACGCCGACGTCCTGAAGGACGAACCGGCGCTCTTGCAGGCGGTTCCGATGACGCTCGCCGAGACCGCCTCGATATTCGCCGAGACGGTCGTGTTCGAGGACGAAATGTCCCGTTCCTCGGGCGCGGAGAAACTCGGGCTCCTTGAGCTCCATCTCCAGGACGGCTGCCAGATCCTCGTCGACATCCTCTCGCGGTTTTACTTCGAGAGCTCGGTGTTCGCCGCGCGGAAGAAGGGCGAGCTTACCGTGGACGACTTTTGCGCGCTCATGGCCGACGCGCAGCGGAGGACGTACGGCGACGGGCTCGACCCGGAGCGCCTGCATCCGTACATGTGGCTCGTCAAGACGCATTACTATTCGGACGGCCTCGCGTTCTATAATTTTCCGTACGCGTTCGGGCAGCTTTTCGCGCTCGCGCTCTACGGCAGGTACCGAGCCGAGGGCGCCTCGTTCGCCGAGTCCTATCGGAAAATCCTCGGCGACACCGGGAGCATGGACGCGGTCGCGGTCACCGCGCGCGCGGGCTTCGACATCGAGACGCCCGATTTTTGGCGTTCGGGCATAAAAATATTCATCGAGCAGATAGACGAATTCGAGCGGCTCGTCGGCGCGGGAGACTCGCGCGGCAGGCCGGATACGCGACAGGAGAGGGACTAGATGACATACGATATCATTCTCGCCGGGGTTGGCGGGCAGGGCGTGCTTTCGATCGCGACCATCATCGCGCGCGCGGCGATGGTCGACGGGCTTTCGGTTAGGCAATCAGAGGTTCACGGCATGAGCCAGCGCGGCGGCGGCGTCCAGGCGCACCTGCGCATATCGGATCGCGCGATCTCGTCGGACCTCATTCCCCTGGGCGCGGCGGACATGATCCTCGCGATGGAGCCCGTCGAGAGCCTTCGCTACCTTTCGTACCTGAAGCCCGACGGCGTCCTCGTCACCGCGGCCGAGCCGGTCGTGAACATCGATACCTATCCCGATCTCGAGACGATATACGCCGCGATCAGGAAACTCCCCCATTCGCGCATCGTGCGCGCGGAGGAACTCGCCCGCGAGGCGGGAAACCTTAAGTCCGTCAACATGGTCCTCATCGGCGCCGCGTCTTCGGCGCTCCCGGTGAGCGAGGCGGCGATCGCGCAAAGCGTGCGGGAAACCTTCGAGCGGAAGGACCCGCGGCTCGTCGAGATCAACATGAAGGCGCTCAAGCTCGGGGAGGCCTCGAAGTGACCCGCGAAGAGCATGCCGCGCGGGAGATTCCCTTCCGCGATAAGATGATCGAGACCGCGCCCCGAGCGGTGATCGAGTGGATGCAGCTCGAGGGACTAAAAAAACAGATCGCGCACGCGCTCAAGACGCCGTTTTATTCCGCGCGGTACGCCGCCGCGGGCGTCACGGGCCCGGATTTCATCAAGACCCTCGCGGACATCAGGAAGCTTCCCTTTACGACGAAGAACGACCTCCGCGACGCGTATCCCTTCGGGCTTCTCGCCGTGCCAAAGGACCAGGTGGTCCGCGTGCACGCGTCGAGCGGTACGACGGGAACCCCGACGGTAATCTACCTCACCCAGAGGGACCTCGACCTCGCGAGCGACACGATGGCGCGCTCGCTCATGGCCGCGGGCGGCACGAAGGACGACATCGTCCAGAACATGATGACCTACGGGCTCTTCACCGGCGGGCTCGGCTTCCACTACGGCGCCGAGCTCATGGGCGCG
>Ga0116170_10005428_pt1 | contig 11421 bp, 9 predicted proteins | sample AD_JPNHW1_MetaG_FD_89797 | JGI IMG/M metagenome (GOLD analysis project Ga0116170, IMG submission 89797) | Active sludge microbial communities of municipal wastewater-treating anaerobic digesters from Japan - AD_JPNHW1_MetaG | ecosystem: Engineered > Bioreactor > Anaerobic > Digestate | place... | reverse complement strand
ATAGGTAGCAAAATCCTTAAAGTTTTTATATATCTCAAAACCTGAATATGCCAAATAAAAAACTCCAATTAAACCAAATATATTCTGTATAAAGTTCTTCACTGGTTTATGTTCTTCACTGGTTTCGGTAAATCCCAATAAGACTGATAGAAGAATCACAATTGGCATTAAGATAAACTCGGCTACAATTCCAAAAACATATAGTCCTAATATAAATTCAAGAATCACAAACAGCTTAATATTTTCCTGTATAAATTTTTTAAAATAATTCTTTTCTTGTAAAGCCTTGTTTGAATTCATCATTAAAATGAATCCGACGCCAAATGTCCAATAAATAGTATCTTTAATTAAGCTAGAATTCCAGAGATCTATATACCATAATCCATAAACAATGATTATAACATAAAGCAAAAGGCAAAGAATTGAGACGAAAATTTGTTTTGCAAATAAGGCTTTTATTACTCCAAAAATTGATTTCATTATCTTTTTCTGAGTCAAAGTCCATAGAATAAAAATAAATAGATAAGAAATCAAAGCAATCTCTCTGTTGTTAAAGATCTTGTGCAAATACTCTAGAATTATTGACATTTATACCTTTTTGAGTTTTAGACGAACCTGTACAAAACTTGTTATACTAGTCACTCCCAAATATACCCAAATTCTATGTTTACTTCTATCAGGAAAGAATAAAAGATTTGAACAAGAGGAGGTTGGAAGAGGATGCTCCCTTCGACACGCTTTCCTTCGATACGCTTCGCGACTCAGGAAACACGCTGCTCAGGGAGCGGAGCAACAGCTATCATTATATCTCCGTGAAAAACTCAAAATGCAAATTTCCAAATAAAAGATAACCTCCACACAGAACAGAGGCCGGAGTTTATCGAAGGCCGGACATAATTTCTCCCCGGATTAAAACCCGGGGCTACAGAATTTGATCATCCCTATGGGATTGATCCACTTCCACTTCTGTATTTGAAAAGGAAGAGACGTAGTCTCAGCTAATATTGTAGCAACAGATTTCAATCCGTTGTTGTAGCCCGTGGTTTGGACCAAGAGAGCTGTAGGCTCGGAGCATTTTGTGGACTGGATTTATCGGATAACAAATGTTTATTCTTCACAACTTCTTCTCCCAAAACATCATGCGCGGAACGCAATCGTTGAAGCCCATTTTGCGGTAGAGCGATTTGGCGTTGGCATTGTCTTCGCGCACTTCAAGATTAACGCGGCAAAAGCCATTTTGAGTTGCATAATTAATTACCGCCCGAAGCAAAAAGCTACCGGCGCCAATATTCCGGCATTCGGGCGCAATAACAAAATCGTGAATATTGATGAGTGGCTTGGCCTGGAAGGTGGAGAAATTGATGTTGCAATTGGCCAACCCGGCATACTGATCACCAGCCATCACGAAAAAACCCAGGAACCCGCTGTGCTGTTTCAATCCGGCAACAATCTGTGGCCCCAATCCGGCTGGCATAGGTCGGTTGTTTCCCATTGGGTCGTTCATGTAATCGTTCAGCAATTTTATTACCTTGAGGCAATGTTCCGGGTTTTGAAGATCAACTTTCAGGATAGATAGTTCCATGAGATTAGTTTTTTTTATTTTCGAAAGCCCGAAAGGGGCTAAATGTTAGTCACGACGGGTAAAACCCGTTGTATAGAAACATCGATTTAGTTGAACCCCGACGGAGTTCAATAATGCCTTTTCTTAATCCGACGGTTTCACCGCCGATGATTAATATTATATCCCTTCGGGATAAATTCAGTCCTTAAGTAATTCAATCCCTCTGTCCTTATACTTTGAACCTCCAGGCATCGATGTTGTACTTTTTCAGGCGGATTCCGAGCATGCGCTCGGTCACTTTCAGCTCGTCAGCAGCCTTAGCAATGTTGCCTTTCGAGCTGACCAGCGCTTCGCGAATCAACTGTTTTTCAACCTGCTCCACCGTAAAAGTTAATCCACCTGAAGCTTTGGTATTGGTTGAGTCAGCTGTTTGCAGCGATGGAGGAAGATTGTAACTGTGAATCACATTGTCCTGCGTTAAAATGCAGGCACGCTCGATACAGTTTTCCAACTCTCGAATGTTTCCCGGCCAACGGTAAACCATCAGCATATTTAATGCTGAGGTGGTTATCCGGCTGATTTTAGCCTTATTGCGGGTATTGAATTTGCCAATAAAATGATCGACCAACGCCGGAATGTCGTTGCGCCGGTCACGCAGTGGCGGCACAAATATCGGGAAGACATTGATACGATAGTACAAATCTTCGCGAAACTCGTTGTTCTGAATCATGTCTTCGAGGTTCCGGTTGGTAGCACATACAATTCGCACGTCAACCTTAATTGTTTCGGTTCCGCCCAATCGTTCAAATTCGCGTTGCTGAATCAACCGCAGCAGCTTTACCTGAGTCGACATGGGGATATCACCAATCTCATCCAGAAAAATAGTACCGCCGTCAGCCAGTTCGAAACGACCTTTTCGCCGCGATTCGGCTCCTGTGAATGCACCTTTCTCGTGACCAAAAAGTTCGCTTTCAATCAGCGTATCGGGCAATGCCGAGCAATTCACTTTGATAAAATTCTTCTTGGCCCGCGGACTCGAAAAATGGATCGCATCGGCAATCAGCTCCTTCCCGATTCCGCTTTCTCCCCGAATCAGCACCGTTGAATTGGTTTCAGCCACCATATTTACCAGCGAATATACATCGCGCATCTTGCTCGAATTACCCACAATATTTCCGGGTCGGTGTTCGGTTTCGAGCTGACTTTGCAGTTGGATGTTTTTCTGCTTGAGAATTTCCATCTCTTCCAGCCGCTCCTGTTTTGCTCTTACTGTTCTTGAAATAAGCGAGCCAATAATGGAAAGCAACCAATGTTCTTCGTCGAATAAAATATGTGGATTGTAAAGTCGTACGATACTAAGTGTTCCGGTAACTTTTCCTTCTTCGATTACCGGGATGCAAATAAACGAAAGCTCCTGTCCGTCTTTGGTCAAATCCTGCCCTGTGCGATTCAGAAATAAACTCGATTTCGAGATTTTGTCAATTACTACGGGGCGCGCCATTTCAACCACACGGCCAATAATCCCTTCGCCCAATTTATATTTTCCACGTGCCTGCTGTGCCGCGCTATAACCGTAAGCAGCTTCAATAATAATGCTTTCAGTCTCGCGGTTTAAAATGGTTAGGAAACCGCGTTCAGCTTTCAAGTGCTTAATTACCATTTCCAATATTCCAGATAAATCGTTTTTCAGTTCCTTGCTCTGAATCAACCGCTGACTGATATCAAAAAGTAATACAAGCTCCTTGAGCCCGTAACATTCATTGCCTGCCTTTTTACATTTGAATTCCATCTGAAATTATCTTTTTGACAATGAATAAATATACTTAAAATCACTATGTGCAAATTTTTATCTATTTAATTTCATTTTACTTAAATTGATGTAATTTAATTGTCATTTTAACAAATTAATAACAAAATAAGGAACGTCCATTCTAAATATTAATAGGAATAATAATCATTGAATCGCCTTTTATCAGCATTGAACCCATTGGTGCTTATTTACAAATGATTATGTGTTAAACTAAATTTATGAATCGAACAACTTTTTTGATTGGTCTTTGGGCTGATTTGAATTGTTAACTGAGTCGTCAATAGCCGATTCGACGAATTGTTCCTGTGTTTTCAGGTCAACATCCTGCATTTGTAGTTTTGCGTCGTGTGGCAGTACTCGAACGCTTCTGTTAATTCTCAGTTGTGGCTGCTTTTATTTTATAGTATTGCCTGATGCGAACAAACAAAAAAGCCGTCCGGGAATATACCAGACGGCCTCTTAAATCACTAATCACCGACTAAACTAAGCTTTATCTGTTTTCTGTTATTCTGCCCTCGTTAACTAATTTCTGGAGAACCAATGCTTCTTCTTTATCTGCAACCGATTTTGTAACCAACTGTGCTTCTTTACGAAAATCAGTTATGTCATTTGCCGATAAACACTCACGATCAATATTTGTGCTACTTTCAACACCTTCATTTCTTTCAATTAACTGCCGGGTAACTTTTGCTTCAGCCTGATCTGCCAACCACTTGGTAACCAACTGAGCTTCTTTTTGGTAATCGATGCTCTCACTAAACTCGGTATCAACAAACGTAATTCTATTGTTTAGTTCAGCTAGAATTTGGCTAGCACTTGTCAACTTCGAATCTTTTAATTCGTGATTTACCGTTGCCTTAACATTTGAAACACCGACTAAACACAGCGCGCAAATAATGATGAATGATTTAATTGTTTTCATGACTTCTTCTTTTAATTGTTTTCTATTTTCTGTTTTTCTTTTCTGTTTCAATTACGATTCAAAAATACATCTGCCAGGTGCACTTCTAAAAATAGAATAGACTGTTGACTGTTTTTTGCCGGTGAATGGTGTGTTTTTAAGTTTTATTTAGTTACAAACTGAGAAAATTATTAAACATTGGTGCCAATAAATGCAACAAACTAGTTTGCAAAACATTGTTGACCGACTAAAACCAATCAACTCGGCTTAGATTCTTCACTTCATTCAGCGCGAAGCGAAGAATCTCTTTTTAGTCGGTCAGTAGTGTTTACAAAATAAAAAAGCGGCTACCACTTCAATACGTGGCAGCCGCTCATACTATAAGTTTTTGACCTTTATGTTATTTTCTGAATGCAATTTTAAAGGTGTAAACCTGCCAGTCAGGCGCATTTTCAGGCTTAGTTATCAAAAGTTCTTTAGCAGATTGTTTCCACGAAAGTTTTTCTTTGCAACCAAGCAATTCGACTGATGCTATTGATTTGGAATTCAATTTTGTATCACCTCCCAAGGCCTCGATTTTGATGTTGCCCGTTGGCTTACTCATGCAAAACGCATAAAGCGTTTCGCCTTTGGTTGTGAACCGAAAATCGTTCGATTCGTATGGACGGACGTCTTTTACTCCACCAAATTGCCCTTTTGCCTGGTTTTTTGAGGTTGACGGCCCTTCACCATAAATTTTCCAGGGTCGAGTTCCATAAATGGCTTCGCCATTCACTGGTGTCCACTTAGAAATTTCATCCAGTATTTTCAACACATCAGGCTCCAGATCTCCTTCAGGAGTTTGAACGACGTTCAGGAGCAAGTTTCCGTTTTTACTCACTATATCAACCAACATCTGTATAACTTCAGTACCTGTCATATATTTTTGTCCGGTGCGATAATACCAGTCGCCAATTGAAGTATCGGTTTGCCATGGGAAAGGACTGATTGAATCCAGAGCTCCGCGCTCAACATCCTGAACCCAGCGGCCCTCTGATGGGCGCAATTTGCAAGTATATACAGCTTCGAGCTTTCCTCCATTCTTTTTCATATCCTGATTGTAGAAATGTGTCAGCATAGTTCGGCCGATTTCTCCAAAAGGCAATTCACTATCAGAATAAAGCAAATCAGGATGGTACATATCGACAAGCTCAGTTATTTTGGAGAGCCAGTCCTTTTGGTTCTCCGGATCTTTGGTTAGCCATTCCTTATCATCCGGGGCAGTTTTCTTGTGATACAGGTCGGCATATTTCTCGTCGTTTCCATCATAAGGAACACCAGCCATAGGGCCAGTTTTATCTGCTCCGCGTGCCACCTGAAACCAGGTATAGCTTGCGCCCAAATGCTCCGAAACACCAAATCGCAGTCCTTCTTTTTTAGCGGCCTGTTGCCACAAGCCAACTACGTCTTTTTTCGGGCCCATGTTCACGGCGTTCCATTTATGAAGTTTGGAATTCCACAAGAAAAAATTGTCGTGATGAGTACCCATGCTCACAAAGTATTTGGCACCAACTTTTTTATACAAAGCCATCAGTTTCTCGGGATCCCAGCGCTCGGCTTTCCAGAGCGGAATAATGTCTTTGTAGCCAAATTTGGAAGGATGTCCGTAAGTTTTCACATGGTAATTGTAGTAGCGGGTTTCCCACTCTTTACCCTCCTGAATGTACATGTTCCGGGCATACCAATCGCCCTGACGAGGCACAGCTTGCGGGCCCCAGTGCGCCCAGATACCAAATTTAGCATCACGAAACCATTCGGGATATTGATATTGCCTCAGCGACTCGTCGGAAGTATTAAATTTATCAGGAAGCTGCTTATTGCTCTGTGCGAGACCCGATAATGCCAGGGCTCCTAAAATTGACAAAGAAAACAGAATTTGACTTAGTTTTTTGATTTTCATTTGCTTACAGTTTAATTTAGTTAGAGTTTCAAAGACAAAAAAAGATGTAGAGTTCACATCACTCCCCTTTTCTCAAAAGAAAGTCTGAACGAGTACGAACCGAGGCTGAGCTTAAAACAGACAGCCCGTATTAGTTTTCTTAAAGAAACTTATCGAGATTGCGGCGTGAAAGCTCGCTTACCACCTGTTTAATTTCCTCGGCCTGGCTTCGTTTACATACCAGAATGGTATCTCCTTCCTGAACTACAATTACATCATCGAGGCCCACCACTGCTACCAGGCTGTTTGGAGCCGAGACATACGAATTTTTCGAATTGATAAATATTGCTTCGCCTGCCGAAGTATTTTGGTTCTCGTCTTTTTGTGGATCGTATTTATAAACCTCTTCCCAGCTTCCAAGATCGTTCCAAACGAAATCGCCCTGTACAAGAAACACATTATCGGCCTTTTCCATAATTCCATAATCCATGGAAATTGCATCAACCTGATTGTATGTCTTATCCAAAACTTCTTCATAACTGTCTGAATCAATCGCATTGGCAATCTTCAGTAAATCAGCATAAAGCTTGGGTGCATACTTCTTCACCGAGTCAATAAATACTGAAGTTTTAAATACAAATATCCCGGCATTCCAGAAAAACTTTCCGGAAGCAATGTACGATTTTGCAGTTTCCAGGTTCGGTTTCTCAACAAAGCGGTTTACTTCATACGATTTTATGGCCTGGCCAATCTTCACTTCATCAGCAATTTCGATGTAGCCATATCCGGTGGCTGGCGAATTTGGTGTAATGCCAATGGTTACAATTCCATCTTTTTCTTCAGCAATTTTAGCGGCCGAATCAATACATTCCTGAAACAGTTTGTCGTTTTTTATAAGGTGATCGGCAGGAGAAACAACCATCAGACCATTTGGATCTTTCTTTGCAATAAACAGAGCAGCCAGCCCAATTGCCGGTAATGTATTTTTACCAACCGGTTCATAAATCAAATTTTGCTTTGGCAAATTTGATGTTTGCTCTTCCAGAACATCTCGCTGCGCTTTGCTCGAAACAACATAGATGTTTTCTTCGGGAATAAATGAGGCAAACCGGCTCATAGTTGACTGAATTAACGACTCGTTACCAAAAATTGTTAGGTACTGTTTTGGTTTAGCCTTGCGACTTTTAGGCCAAAATCGCGTACCCGATCCACCAGCCATAATCAGACAATATTTGCTACTCATAATTGATAAATTTTTTATCGTCCAAAGTTAATTCTATTTATCATTCAGCCATTTACTATTTTTCAATTTAACATACGACTGTATTTCAATTGTTACTAGTAAATAATAAAATTCTAATTTGCTTAATACCTGACCTTTATTCTCAAAGCACCTTCAATAGGTTGCCCGGAAACCACAATGGCGTATCCACCTCCGCACCCTGACGTAATTGCCCCAACATACTTTCCAATAAACCTGTTCTCCATTTCTTCCAAAACGCCCGCCGGAACTGTATTTGGGAATATTTTCCGCCATAAATAAAAGGTTTCAGTCATCGCCTGCCCAAGTATATTAATATCTTTTGCCACGATGCCGTCGTAACATTTCTTGCCTGCTTCTCCCAGTTTTTTTATTGCTTCAACTTCAAGATTTTGCTCGATCAGTGGATCGTATCCATCGGGGCGGGGCAAAAGCGGAACCAAATGCAACACGCTAGAGAGCCACTCGCACGTATCCTTATCGTGCACATTTTCGATATTCGACGGCCAGTATTTTCCTTCGTAATCCAGCCTGCTGATTCCGGGGACAAGAAGACCCAAATGATCCTGCGAACCTGAAATATATTCTTTTCCCGGGGGATTTTCAGCTCCAAACAATAATTGAGCGTTTCGAACATGATCGCCTTCCGGAATTTTTCCGCCCCAAAGGTCAAGAGCAACTTTGCGCGAACTGGTAGCCATTCCCGAGCGATCGTTAAACTCCACTGTGGGCCAAATTTGCGCAACTACAACAGAACCCGGATAAATTGACGAAACCCACGGCTGATCGATCCATCCGCCAGCCAGGCAAACCCGGTAAGGAAACTGAAGTTCTCTTTTTGAGTCAGAACTGGAACGAGCAGGCAAGCCTTCTTCCGGAATACGTTCCAGCACAACCAATTCTACGTTGTTTTCTTTGCATATTCTGGCTTTTCCTTCAGTATATCCATCAGTATTTACAACGAAAATATCTGGTTTAATGCGTTTCATGTCTTCCTCAAAATCCAGCATTCCCATTCCGTTCGAAACAAATGCTTTGTAAACGTATTTAACCGCCTGAACCATATAAACCCGTTCTTCCTGGGTAAAATACGGCCGTTTACCTTTCAGTTGAAAAAGATTTTCATCTTGTCCCACGCTCACGTATAGTTTTCCATATTGGGCGGCAGTTTTAAAAAAAGCAACATGCCCGGCATGAAGTAGGTCATAGCATCCGCTGACCATTACTTTTTTGTCACTCATAAATTTGTTTTGGTTGATTTGCCAGTTGCTGGCGGCTAGTAGCTGGCAACTGGCAAAAATTGCAAATTTAAAATTTCTGGTTACTTTATTCCTCCGGTCTGCATTTGAGTCCGAATCCAGTCGTAAGTTTCTTTCATCCCTCTTGAAAGCGGAATTGATGGTTCCCATCCAAGTTTTTCCAGAATCATTGTATTGTCGCTATTACGCCCGCGAACACCCTTTGGTGCATCCAAATCGTAGGTGCGATTAAGTTTTATTCCGGCGATATTTTCAACGATATCAACCAACTGGTTAATCGAAACCATTTCGCTGCTCCCTAAATTTAATGGTTCGAGAATGTCGCTATACATGATTTTCAAGATTCCTTCCACGCAATCGTCAATGTACATGAAACTCCGGGTTTGGTGGCCATCGCCCCAAATGTTAATCTCATTTTTACCATAAAGTTCGGCTTCCAACACTTTGCGGCACATTGCTGCAGGAGCTTTTTCGCGCCCGCCATCCCAGGTCCCGTTCGGTCCGTAAACATTATGGAAACGGGCAACTCGGGTATTAATTCCGTAATCTTCGCGGAAATGACGGCACATTCTTTCAGAGAAGAGTTTCTCCCATCCGTAGCCGTCTTCGGCCTGAGCAGGATATGCGTCCGATTCCTTCAACCCCGGATTATCAGTGTCCTGCTGCTTTTCGCCATTGTAAACACATGCCGATGAAGCATAGAAAAAACGATCGATACCCAAATCTTTAGCTGCAAGCAAAAGGTGTGTGTTAATTAAAACACTCAACATACAGTCGGCTTTGTGCGTTTCAATGAAACCCATTCCGCCCATGTCTGCTGCCAGGTTAAAAACTTCGTTATACCCATTTAACGCAGTGTAACAGTTTTCTTTCAGATTCAGATCGAGAACCAAATTATCAATGTCTTTGTGCACCTGATACCATTGATTCAATGGTTTTTTGTCAACCGCACGCACATCATGACCCATGTCTTTCAGTTTTCTGGAAAGGTGTCCACCAATGAAACCACCAGCTCCGGCAACTACAATTCTTTTCATCACTTTATATTTTTAACATTAAACAAAATTTGTAACATCAACTACCGCACGGTATAGTCTTGAAAAGTATTTTGAAATACTGTCAATTATTTATACCGCACTACAAATATCAGGATAAAAAAATAGTCGGCAATGCGGGTATTACAGGGCTTTCCGGCGCAAAGGTTTGCGGAAAGGTTTGCAGAAGAAAAATATGTTGAGAAACATTCACAGAGCGAAGGATTGATTTTGAATTTCGGAGCAAGGAAATAGCAATCTAAATCCTGATTATTCTGTTAGCTTTGTGAATGAAAATCTTTTGCTTCGCCAGTTATGCAAAAAGGGAAAAGGCACGTTTCTTTAAAGGATTTAGCACTGGAACTGGGAGTTTCAATCTCTACAGTGAGCCGTGCACTGAATAACCATCCCGATATTAGTCCGGAAATAACCCAAAAGGTTAAAAAGCTGGCCGCCGACATGAATTACACACCCAATCCCCTTGCAATGGGGCTTCTGAAACAGGCCACCCGAATGATTGGCGTTATTGTTCCCGATTTGGTAACTCATTTTTATTCATCTGTTATTTCAGGAATTGAAGCAATTGCCGACGAAAAGGGATATTACATTCTGATTGCGTCGTCAAACGAATCACTTCGGAAAGAAATGAAGGCCGTGGAGAATCTACTGAAAACCAGGGTCGAAGGATTGATTGTTTGCCTCAGCCAGGAAACAAAAACCTTTGATCATTTCGACCGGCTGGTACACAACAACATCCCGCTTGTTTTTTTCGACCGTGTTTGCCGAACAGCTGAAGTATCGACAGTGGTGGTGGACAACGAAAAGGCCGCGCTGAAAATCACAGAACATTTTTATAAAAACGGTTTCCGGCGTATCGCATACATTGCCGGTCCCGATCACCTGAATATTTCGAAGGAAAGAACTTCTGGATATTTAAAAGGACTCAAGAAATGTGGCCTCGAATATCACGAAGAGCTTCTCGAAAAATGCAACCTGGGAACCAAAGATGCCATAAAAGCAACAGCTCGCCTGCTTGATCTGCCGGTGCGACCCGATGCCATTTTTGGAATAAACGACACGGTTGCTTTTGCTGCAATGAAGGAAATAAAGCGCCGCGGATTGAGAATTCCTGAAGACGTTGCATTGGTGGGATTTACCGACGATTTCCATTCAACGGTTGTTGACCCGACGCTCACGTCGATCACTCATCCAACATTCGAAATGGGACGGGAAGCTGCAAAACTTTTCTTCCGTAGTATTGAAAACCCGGAAGCGAACCCCGAGCAGATTGTGTTGAATACCAAATTAGTGGTTCGAAACTCTTCAGTGAAGCGAGGTTGAATTTCTCAATATGTGAAGTTTACATTCGTCAAGCTGTTCAAATGCAATTACTTGTCCAAAAATATGCGGTGCCTGAATTCCGCTTCCAAAAAACTGGTTACCGGTATAAACAAAAGCTTCGTTCCATAAACCCTCTTTAATGAAACTCGACAGCAAAATGCTTCCACCTTCAACGATAACTGAAAGAATTTCGCGGTTGTACAATTCGGTAAGTAGTTGCGGAATAACATTCTGAGAAAAATCGAGGTTTATATATTCCAGGTTATCCGTTTTTTTGCCGGATAACTCGGTGAAGACCCACGTGGGCGCCTTGCCGTCGAAAACCACCAGCTCTTT
>Ga0116170_10005427_pt1 | contig 11421 bp, 9 predicted proteins | sample AD_JPNHW1_MetaG_FD_89797 | JGI IMG/M metagenome (GOLD analysis project Ga0116170, IMG submission 89797) | Active sludge microbial communities of municipal wastewater-treating anaerobic digesters from Japan - AD_JPNHW1_MetaG | ecosystem: Engineered > Bioreactor > Anaerobic > Digestate | place... | reverse complement strand
GGTTACATCTTGGACTGGTCGAAAGTTACGTTAGCCCCGGCAGGGAGCTTTGCTCTCTTTCCCTTTGCATCCGGGAAGAATTCACGCGATTTCTCTTTTCTGGACTTCGGGTCGTCGTCATGGTCATGCTGTTTTTTCACATCTTCTGCATGGACGCCAAGGAAACAGTCGACCGGGTTTTTACCGCCCTGGCAGAGGTTGTTTCTCCTGTCTTCGCATTCGCTGCATTCCGGGACATGCGAGGGAAGGAGGTGGGGGAAGTGGATCTTCCAGAGATCGGCATCGATCTTTCCCTCGTCGAGAAATTTTTTGATGTGCCGTGGGGTATATTTCATGAGTGGTACTTATTGAACCACCGGTATTTTATCAGTATCCCAAACAAGGGATCCTGCATGTCCGGGCCGTGTGTCCCCGCTCCTTGCGGCCCAAGAGGATATCAGAACAGTTTCCCGGTAAGCGTTAAGACCGAGAGGTTTGCCTGTGCCTGGGCAAGATCGCGTGCGCTTTTTTCAATCACCGGCTGGAACTTGGCGCGGTTCCGAAGTACCTTCTGCTGGATCGCCTGCAGGTTCTCGATCCCCGTCAGAAATTCGCGCTCGACCGGGCGGATCCTGGGCTGGAACGTATGGATCAGGTTCTGGATGTCGGAGGGAGAGGCGCCCTGCTTGTCGTCGTAGACGAACATCCGCTCCTGCTGCTGTCTCCAGGCCACAAGCCCGTTTGCAAGTGCCGCATCAAAGCCCGGGATACTCATGATCTTGTGCATCTCGATATCTGCTGCGGTCTCGATCCCGAATGACCGGAGCGCTGCCTTGCGGTTCTCTCCCAGCCTGGGAGAGGTGCAGTTCTCGATATAGCAGTTTTCGAGGAATTTTTTCTGCTGGCGTTCCTTTGTGGTGTGCTGGAGTTCCAGGAGTGCGTTTTTGTATTCCTTCTCGATGGCCTCGTACTTCACCCGGAGGGCATTGAGCGTATTTACCTGGGCGGTAAACCCGGCATCGCCGGCCTCTGATATCCATTTCTTCTCCCAGAGTTTCCAGCTGTACTTCGCGTCCTCGAACGCCTTTTTCCTCCGCTTTTTTTCCCCGGTGTCTTTTCCGGGGAGGATAAGGATCAACCCTGCAATGACGGCGGGAACGAGACTTGCGAGGATCTTCAGCGCGTCCAGTTCAGACGACCAGAGATAGCCCGGCCAGAAAAACAGGAGAATGACGCTCAGGGCAATGAAGACAAACGCCAGCACCTGCCCGGCTTTCCGGAGCGCTGCCATCCGGGCAACGGCCGGGGAGAGCGGGACCGGTGCACAGCGGTAGTTTTTGGGGGAGATTATGGGGATGGGTCCCGGGGGCTTTACGCCGGGAACCTTCTGCCATTCCGTTCCCACGTCGATTCGTGAGATGGAATCCGAGCTCAGAAAGAGCAGTATCCCGGTACTGTTTTCAAGGGCGCACCACGGGCAGGCGGTAAGGCCCGAGAAATGGGTGTGCATCGACTCCGTGTTGCATTTCTTTAACCGTTTTTCGAGCCCGTCAAGCGCATTCCACCAGTCGTTTGCGGTCGGGCGGCCCCACGAGTGGAGCGCCGATTCCGTAAACGCCTGTTCAAAGAGGCTTGCCACTTCCCCCGGGACAACGGAGAGCCCAACCGCGTTCGGAGGCGGGGACATGGCCTTGAGGGCCGCGCCTCTCCCGAAAGCGAACCGGTACTCCGCAATCGCCCGCTCGATCGGCATGTCGTCCTTTCCCTTGTACACGCCGGAGAATGGGTGCCGGCCCATGAAGAGGAGGAGGAAGATCAGGATCGCAAGGCCGAAGTTGTCATGGTTCTGCGTGCGCAGCATCCTGAAGTCCTTGGATTTCTGGAGCTCGGGCGGGGTGAACTGGGCAACGCCGACTTCGCAGTGGTAGACCTTGTCTTTTGCCTGGACCTGGAAGGAGTCGCAGTCGATCAGGCGCACGCATGCCTTTTTCGTGACGAGAATATTCCCTTCATTGACGTCTCCCACTACGTACCCGTACTTGTGGATGATGTAGAACGCCGCTGCAAGGTTCTTTGCCGTGCGGACGAGGAATTTCCAGTCCGCGTTCGGGAACGCCTCTTTCCGGTGGGAGGGGCCGTATACCTTGTGGATCGGTTCGCAATCGGTGATCCGCGGCATGACAAAGCCGCATACCTGCCCGTTCTTTCCCGTGTGAATCAGGTCGAGGGGCCAGGCGGAAAATTCCTTGAGTTCGTCGTTGCAGCCGCTCACCATCAGCCGGAGTTTTTCCTGCCGTTCGGCCGTGAGGGGCTTATGGTAGATCTTTGCAAGGACGTCCATCCGGCTGGGGGCGATCTCGTACACGTCGCCCTCCCCTCCGCTCCCAATCTTCTTGCCAAGGACGACCGGGTTTCCCCGGGTGTCGAAGAGGTTGTGGTGGGGTATCTGGCTCATGGTACGTCAGGGAAGGTCAGGGTTTACGGCAAGGACAAGGGTCTTGTCGTCGTCGCTGCGTGCATTCACGTCATCGCTTAAAAGAAGGGCCCGCAGGTGCCTGGAGAGATCGGCAATCCCGTTCTCCGGGTTTTTTTTGAGCGCGGCAAAGAGCGGCTTAAAGAACCCCTCGTGGACGGTCCGTGTCGCAAACGAGAGCACGAGGTTCTGGATGCCGTCGGTAAAGAGGGCGATCTCCGCAGGGGCGGTTGTGCCGTATTCTGTCTTGATGTGGTCGGGGAAGGCCTCGTCGGTGATAAAGAATGTCGTATTCGCATATTCTCCCTGTTCCGGCCAGAAGACCGTGCGGTACCCCGTACCGTCTCCTGTCACAATACACCCGTCGCCGACCTGGAAACAGAGCAGATACCCGTCAGTCGCCACCACCCCGATGAGGGTGCAGGCATATTCGCGCAGGGGCAGTCCGTCGGCTGCGGACCGTGCGGCAATGGCCTCCCTGCAGGCGTCGATCCAAGCCTTTACGGTGACGCTATCCTGCCCTGCCGGAAGCGCTCCCCCGCTGCGTATAGCGTCGAGGATGAGGGTGTAGAGCGTCTCGCATGCGATCCCGGCGCCGATCCCTCCGTGGGTAGTGCTGCCTGCCCCGTCAGCGGCAAGGCCGACAAAATAATCCCGGTCGGAAAACCGGAGGGCGCCCGCCCGGCAGTAATCCTGCCCCGGCTCGTTCCGGGAAGAGTGGGAGCTGCCGGTAACCGAGAGCGAGAGGTGTTTCCAGGTCATATCTCGCTCCACCCTGACGGTGGAGAGAGCAGGATCCGGTCGCCCGGGTTGCTCCGTGACGCAGATTTCATCGAGTTGGAGAGCCACTGGAAAAACTCGCGGAACTTGAGCCCCTGGAGCTTGAGCGGCTGGCGGACCGAGATCTGGCTGAGGACGGACATGTCCGCGTTCTGGACCCCGACGGCAAAGAAGGCAAAGGACTTCGCGCTCTCGCCTTCCCGTACCATCGCCGCGGCCCGCTGCCATTCGTCGGTGGGAGATCCGTCGGTGATCAAGAAGATCCAGGGCCGGTAAAAGGAGATCCCGTTTGCCCGGTACTCGTCTTTACGCTTTCGGATGAGATCGATGCCGGCAAGAATCGCCTCGCCAAGGGGTGTGTCCCCTTCGGCTTCGAGGGTCGGGTCCAAAAAAAAGTCCGCCGTATTGAATTCGGAGATCACCCGGACCGGGCCAAACGAGAGCAGGGCCACCTCGACCCGTTTTACCGCAAGAGAATCCCCCTGGAGTTCCTCATAGAACGACCGCAGGCCTGCGTTGAGCTCTGTTATGGGTTTTCCTGCCATGGAACCGGATGTGTCCAGCAGCAGGAGGCAGGGACATCTCGGTTCGGGGTTTTCCGCAAACGTGACCGGTCCCAGCGGCTGCTGGTCGTAGAGTAATTCGTTGCTCATCTGGCTGCTCCCGTCTTTACCGTATGTATGATAGTAATCACTATATCTTTGTTCGAATTCTTTTAAGGTCATTCTCGTCCCTTTGCCCCTTTTAGGATAACTGCGGGATTTTTTGCGGTCAAATAAACCCATAAATAATTCCGGGCTGTATCCTTTAGCCGGTAAAAAGGAGCGAAACAAGCAATGCAGTATACCTTTATTGGCGCAGGTATTGTCCTGTGCATCGCCGTTCTTGTTGTCGCCGGCTGCCTTGGAGCCGGCTCACCGGATGCGCAGACCCTCTCTTCGGGCCCGGCCGGTACTCCGGTTAAGGAAGGCCATGTTGTTGCAAATGAAAGCCAGAACGGGGCCACGGTCTACGTGAACAAGAGCACAGATATCACCGTGATGTTAAAAGAGAACCCCACAACGGGGTACCAGTGGAATATGACCCTGAGCCCGGGCCTTTCCCTGATAAACGACACCTATGCCAGTTCCGATCCCACCGGAAAACTGGTGGGCGCCGGCGGAATCCATTCCTGGGACATGGTTGCATCCAGGACCGGTACGCAGACGATCCATGCGGTCTACTGGCGCTCCTGGGAACCCCTTACCGGGAACGAAACCGCGTTTGACATGACGGTTATCGTACAGTAAAATTGCGGAAAATCCCCGAATACCGCAGCATGCCGGGGAAAGCCTCCCCGGCCTTCATTTCAGTTTTTTCCTCAGAAAAACTCCTGTAAAGGAGGATTTTTTGTGAGGTCCGGGATAAAAAAAGGGAATTTACCGCTTCCTACCAAGACGTAAGAGTACAACTCCTCCGCAGCCTCCTGCAAGGGCTGCCACCGTGCCAAACCCGGGGGACCGGGCCTTTGTGGCGGTTGCAGCAGGCGATATCTTTGCATTCTCCTGTTCCAGCCACGCCTCCTCAGAGCTTTCTGTGGTGGTACCGGCATTCACAGAGCTGTAGGTAAACGCAGGAACCGCCGTGGTCGCCGGTGGCGCTGTGGTCTCCTGTGCTGCGGCAACCGAGATGTAGCCTTCTGTTGTTGTCGTATTGCTGCCTGCAGCATTTGTTGCGGTCAGTGAGACGGTATAGGTTCCCGTGGTGGTGTAGATATGCGAAGGATTCTGATCAGTACCGGATTCCCCGTCCCCGAAATTCCAGCTCCACGAAGCCGGTGTATTGGAGGATTCATCGGTAAACTGCACGGTGAGGGGTGCGGTTCCCGAGAGGATATCCGCGGAGAACGCTGCCATGGGCTGGGTTACGGAGGAGGTCACAGAGACAAGGCTGGTCTCCGTGCAGGTATTGCTCCCTGCGGAGTTTGTGGCCGTAAGGGAGACCGTATAGGTACCCGGAGTAGCGTACGTAAATGAGGGGTCCTGCTCGGTACTGGTGTTCCCGTCCCCAAAGTCCCAGCTCCATGAAGTTGGGGAATTTGTCGAGGTATCCGTGAACTGTACGGTTAAGGGAGCAACGCCGGAACTGACATCACAGGAGAACCCGGCAACAGGAACCGCAGGAGAGACCGTGATGGTCTGGGTTGCGGTGTTTGCGCTGCTGCCTCCGGCATTACTTGCCGTGAGGGAAACCGTGTAGGTCCCTGCGGAGGCATAGGTAAACGACGGGCTCTGTGAAGTACTGGTATTCCCGTCTCCGAAATTCCAGTTCCATGCAGTCGGCGAACCCGATGATGCATCCGTGAACTGTACGGCAAGCGGGGCTGTACCGGTGGTGGGAGATGCTGAAAATGCCGCAACCGGGAGTGCTGCCGTTGTAGCCGCGGCGGCAGTAGTCTGGGTAGTAGTCACGGCAGTTGTTGTCACGGTCGTGACAGTGGTTGTCGGTACTGTGGTAGATACCGTTGTGGGAGTTGTCGTGGGGATCGTTGTTTGGACGGTCGTTGTCACGGTTGTGTTGTCGGCCGTTACCGGGATAACGACGCAGGCAATTGCCAGCAGGAGTATGCATCCTGCCGGGAGGAAGCTCCGGAGCATTGTTTCCCGGAACGTCGGGCGGTTACTGTAGGTGGCTGACGAGCAAATCGGGTCGATCATACATCATGCATCCCTGTGCTGGTAGTTTTTCGGGAGATTTTCCCGGGTGGCGGCATCAATGTCTTTTAACGCCACCATTTTGTAAGTTATAACTAACATTTTGTACTATATACAATCTGGCATGGTGGCTGAAAACATCATGAGTTCCGGAATAAACCGGCAAGGCGGGGATGTAAAAAAGCCTCCCTCTGTCAAAAGTCCGTGGTTTTTTCAGGTATTGTACTGCTTTCCAAACGATTTGCGCCAGAATTATAATTGTTGCAGGATTATTATCCCAAAAAGGAAAACCGGTCCCTTTTTATACCCCTTTATTTCCAGTGGAGATAACGGCAAATCTTGCCCTGTTTTACGTATTCTCTTAAAATCTGCCGTTATTTATATGGGGATTTATAAGGCCCTTCCTGTCAGGATTCCCGGATCGGTCTTCATTTTCGGACGCTTGTTCCTGCAATATCACAACCAGTATAAAAATTATAATTGCAGGGCGGGGAAATGCAGTAAAGTGTGAGCATGCCCTGCAGTTCAGGACGTTATTTCAGGATCCCGGGACCCCGGGAAATTCCCGGTGCGGTTCATACGATTGCGGGGGCTCTCTTTTTTTGTTTTTTAATAATACAAACCTTAACAAAATCCCCGGTCGTAAGATCTCTGATACCGGAACGGTGCCCATGAACTATCCGTTTCTCCTTTCAGTACCTCATGGAGGTGTTGAGGTCCCTGCAGAAGTGCGCATCAGGATGGCGCTTTCAGACCGGGAACTCGACTGGTACTGCGATCCCTCGACAAGGGCGCTTTTTGATTTCAGGAAATCCGTGGAGGCCCTGATTGACACCCCGGTATCGCGCATGGTCATCGATCTCAACCGTCCTCCCCTCCCCCTCCCGCTTAAGGATCCTGACGGGATCATCAAGACAACAACGATCGATGGCAGGCCAGTGTACCTGCCCGGGCAGCTTCCGGATCTTGCGTGTATCCACCAGTGGATGATGAGATGGTATTTCCCGTACCACCAGCGCATTGACGAGCTCATCGATACGCATCCCGTCCGGATCGCCTTTGACTGCCACTCGATGCTTCCCTATGGATCATCCCGGCAGAACGATGCGGGAAAGCCACGGCCCCTGATCTGCCTTGGAAACTATGGCGATTCTGCCGGTAAGGCGCGTCCCGGATCCCTGACAACCTGCCCCCCTTCATGGATATGCCACCTGGCAGCGGAATTTACCAGGGAGTTTCCGGGCCGTGGGGATGTGGCAATTAATTCGCCGTTTTCCGGGGGTTTTATCTCAAATGCCCACTACTGGCGCAAAGGTGTTCCCTGGATCCAGATCGAGGTAAACCGGGCACTCTACGAAGACACTCCCCCGGGGGATGCCATTCCTGTCGTAAACAGGGAGCGTATCGCAGCGCTGCAGGAAACAATCTGGATGGTCCTTACCCGGTTCTGGGACGGTCATTCTGCCGGGTTACCGGAAAACCCCCCTCTCTTGTACCGGAATGAATGACGATTTAACCGAGTATTTCCCAATAGGATAAGGAATGACACGGATGCCGTCGCCTGTTCTGGAAAAGGTCAGTGACAATAATTTTGGGGAATTTTTGGCCCTCATTAGAGCCCTCGCCGAGTACGAGCACCTGTCTCCCCCCGACAGTGCGGCGGAGGAACGACTCCGTGAGGATGCCGTGGGAAAATCCCCGAGGTACGAAGCGTACCTGGCAAAAACCGGGGGTGCTGCCATCGGTTACATCACGTTTTATTTCACGTATTCGACATTCCTTGCCCGCCCCACGCTCTATCTTGAGGATATTTTTGTCAAAAAAGAATACCGCGGACAGGGTATCGGCAGGCAGATGGTTACGTTCTGCCGGCAGATCGCGCAGGAACGTGGCTGCGGAAGGATGGAATGGATGGTCCTTGACTGGAACGAATCCGCAATCCGGTTTTATGAAAAGAGCGGGGCGCAGCGTCTGGGCTGGTATGTCTACCGGATCGACCGCGATCAGCTGTGACCCTGTCGGGGAAGTTGCCAAAATCTCCCAAAAAAAGCGGGTCGGAAGGACTCTTGCGGGTTCACGGTGCCGGCAGATACCCGACCAGCAGATCCATGAAGCGCTCCATGGATTCCCGCGATATGGCCGGTGATCCGTACCCCATTGCGAGCGTGAGCCGGTCCTTAAACGTGGTCACCCCCAGCGTGATGCCGGGCGGATCGATCACAATGCCGGCAATATATGCCCCGAGTACCGGCAGATCCGGTGAAAAGTCTACGGTCTTGTCGGGAATGACCCCGATGTTTGCAAGGAACGGGGGGTTGGCCCGGTACTGAAGGTACTCCTGTTTCATTGCCCGGACGCGCTCCTGTATCCCCATAAAGTCCGCATATCCGAATGCATCGAGATCGAGAGCGGAATCGATCCCGGGGTTGTGTGCCTTGCGGTAATTCATCTCGTTTTGGACGCGTTCCATCATCGCTTCGAGAGAACATATGCCATCGGGAGCGACCATGACCGGGAAAGCCACCGACTGGTTGCTGAGGTCTTCGGAGAGGCTGGCCGGCTGCGCTTTGTCACGGTAGCGCCGGAGATCCAGGGAGACCATCACCGGCAGCGGCTGACCGCCGTCCGGCTGAATTGTCGCAAAGAGCGCGAGGAAATACGCCGAAAGCAGGACATCGTTTACGGTTGCTCCCTTTTCTTTCCCTTTTTGTTTTACTGCGGCAAGGCATGACGCCGGAAGCGTACGGATCGCAAACGATCGTGTCAGGTTTGCACTCTGGCTGCAGGGAAAGGCCCATCCAGTCGGAGGGGGATGCAGGTCCATGTGGGTTTTTGGGATGCCCCCTGCCTGAACGGATGCCAGTACCTTTTCAAGCGACCGATCAGAGGTGGCGTTGAGGGGTGCATCTCTCCGTTCCGGACACCGGTAGTATTCCGCCAGGGCACGGGTGCAGGAGAACAGGCCGTGGGCATCCATTGCGGCATGGTGAACGGTGATGCACAGGGTGTCTCCCCCGATTCCCCGGAGAATAGTGACCCGGATCTGCGGTCCCGCTGCTGAGTCGACGGGAACTGCAAGGAGCCGGCCCAGATCATGGTCTGACCCTGAGGAAGGAACGATACTGATGAATGAGGCAGGCACCCTCCCGGGAAGTCCCTCCCAGCAAGGGGTATTTCCCTCAACAAACCGCGAGTTCAGGACCGGGGCTTCCCGCATGACCTCACCGAGCGCCGCACCGAGGCGTGCCGCATCAACAGTCCCTCCAAAAGAGACAACCATACGGATGGACTGGTCGCCAAGACCGCTGAGTGCATAATTGAACTGGTCCATGGGCGGTGCGGGAATACGGGAGACGGGATTTTCCCGGTCCTTTTTTTTGATTTCAGGAGGCATTTGGGCCGGCATCTCCGGATGATCCGTGGGTAAAATGTCCCGGATTTTTACTGGGAATATAAGCATTTTATGATAAAATGCATGGCGGTAGTTATCCAAAGGTGCACAAATATTGGGGCGTATTTTCAGTGTGTTAATTATATTATATTACCGGTTTTATTATAAACGGATTAAACGATTCCGAATCCCAAAATATCCGAGATCTGGGCCTCTCATGATATAATATTAAATGGGATCAGATGCGAACATTCGTTAATGATATCCCTGCTCTATGTCGATGACGAGCCGGTTCTTCTGGAACTGTGCCGGAATTTCCTGGAGCAGGAAGGGGATATCTCGGTCACCACGGTCTCTTCTGTACAGGAAGCGCTCCGGCTCCTTATCTCCGGCCGCTTCGACGCAATAATCTCCGATTACCAGATGCCGGATATCGATGGGCTGCAATTCCTGCAGAGGGTGCGTCAGCAGTATCCCGATATCCCGTTTATCCTGTTCACCGGGCGGGGACGCGAAGAGGTGGTTATTAAAGCGATCAACAGCGGCGTGGACTCCTATGTCCAGAAAGGCGGGGATCCAAAGGCGCAGTTCAAGGAACTCACCCACCTGATCCGACAGGTCGTGAGGCGGAGGAAAGCCGAAAATGAACTTCGCCTGATGAAGTTTTCCGTCGATCATGCATCAGAAGGTATCCTCTGGATGCGTACAGACGGTACCATCACCTATTATAACGACGCCCTCTGCCTGATGCTGGGATACACGCCGCAGGAATTTTCCCTCCTTTCCCTTAAGGACATACGGCCCGGATTTTCGCCGAATTCACCCGGCGGGATCTTTGATAATCCGGAAGGGCATTTGAGTGCAGCGCGGGAAGTGATCCTCAGGAAAAAAGACGGGTCGCTTATTCCTGTAGAACTTATGCTGAACTCAAGCGTTCAGGGGAAGGAATCGCAGGTATTTGCATTCGTCCGTGATATCAGTGAACGTCGGCGCGCGGAAACGGATCTCGAACAGGCAGTTCGCCAGCTGATGACACGGGAAGACGAGCTGCGCCGGCAGTTTGAGGACCTTAAAAAGAGCGATTGTGCCATACGGGAAATCCGCGAGCGGTACCGGATGCTCCTTGATGAGACGGAGGACTGGATATGGGAGAGCGATGGTGCGGGGCACATCACCAGATCCAGTTTCCAGGTGCAGGACCTCCTCGGGTACGGCCCGTGGGAGATCACAGGAAAGACCGTGGGCGATCTTCTTATGCCGGAAGAACGCCCCCGTGTCACCCCGGTACTTGAAGGGTATTTTGCCCGTAATGAGGCATTCCGTGCAATCTCCCTGAAAATGATGCATCGCGACGGGGCCGCACGCGAACTTGAACTGTCAGGTACCCCGATGTTTTCCCCGGAAGGTGGTTTTCTTGGGTTCCACGGCATTGCACGTCCCTGTTTGGCGGGAACGAGACCCGCGGATCATCCGGATCGTATTCCGGGATACCGCGCGCTCCTCGAACATGTAGGGGATGCGATCATTGTTACGGATGCAGAGACCGGAATGATTGTCGATGCAAACCAGAAAGCCCTCGCTCTTGTGAAGCGCTCGCAGTCCGAGATTTCAGGGCTGCATGAGTCCGTGTTGCACCCCCCGGTAAATTCTGTGGACGGATCCGCCTGTCATGCGGACATACCGGATGCCGAGGTGTCGGAGGAGGTTCTCGTGGACCGCGAGGGCACCCGTATCCCGGTGATCGCCAGCACAAAGTGTATCTGTGTGGGTTCCCGTGGTCTGCGTATCGGAATTTATCATGATATCTCGGATCTTTTGGCCATTCAGGAAGCCCTGAAGGAGAAGAGCGGGGAACTCGACCGCTTTTTTACCACAGGACCCGACCTGTTCTGCATACTCGATGCAGAAGGCAGGATCCTGCGGCTCAATCCTGCCGGGGGATCCCTGCTCGGCAGCCCGGTCAACGAACCGGAAATGCGGTCCCTCTTTGACGCCATTGATCAGGAGGATCGGGAGGCAACCCGTACGGTTATTCATAATCTCGTGAGAAGTGGCAGGGCCGTTACCTTTGTCAACAGGGTCCGGCATACGGATGGCTCCTGCAT
>Ga0116170_10005424_pt1 | contig 11423 bp, 6 predicted proteins | sample AD_JPNHW1_MetaG_FD_89797 | JGI IMG/M metagenome (GOLD analysis project Ga0116170, IMG submission 89797) | Active sludge microbial communities of municipal wastewater-treating anaerobic digesters from Japan - AD_JPNHW1_MetaG | ecosystem: Engineered > Bioreactor > Anaerobic > Digestate | place... | reverse complement strand
CGCCCGGTCCAGGCGGCTCAGCAGGATGCTGCTCTGGTCGCCGCCGCTTTCCTTGATGCGCTTGCGGAGATCCTGGACTTCTTCCTCGCTCTCCATGTTGACGCTGCGGATCTTGGCGGTGTCTTCCACGATGTGCTTGATCTGCTTCCGGAGAATCCGGTTTTTCTGGAAGAGAAAGAACACGATGACGTAGAAGCACAACAACTCGAGCCACTGAATGGGTCCGCGCTGGTTGACCAAGCCGTGGAGATAGGCCGGCCAAGATCCGGACGGCGCGCCGCGGCCCCAGAAATAAAGCGCGTAGCATGTGATGAGCGTGCAGACGACCGAGCCAATGACCTGCAGCCAGACGTTCGTGTCGGTGGTCGGGTGCGCGATTTCCAGACCTTCCGCATCCGCCGCCCCTTCCGGCGCCGGGACATCGGGCGATCCGGCCGCGAGCTGCTTGTCTTGTTCTTCCGCAATTTTCTTGGCCATATCCTGCACCTGCTCTTTATATTGATCCCAAGCCGCACGGACGGCTTACAAGTTGGTTTACCATCCCAAAAACGAACGCTTCCGTCGATAGAAAATTGACGCCGGCCGCCGGGTGTTTCGCCCGGCCGCAAGCGCCCGCTCCGTTCAGGGCATTCCTTCGCTGAAATCCTTGCCCGGCCGGAAGAACTCGGCCCATTCCGCCAAGCCGTAGGCCAGATGCATCCAGGGCACCATGGCGCCCACCGCCCAATCGCCGGCGCGCTTCGTCCGCCAGACCGTCTCGCCGGCCACCGCCAGCGCCAGGAGCGCATACGCGCCCACGTCCAAGGCCAACAGCCCGCGCGCCCAGGCGAAAATCGGCGCCAGCACCGCCAAAACCGCCGTTCCCGCCACCCACAGGCCGGGCACCAGCGGCAGGGGATTGAACGTCACGCCGCCCCGCAGCAGCCGAATCCGCGTCGCCCCATAGGTCCACATCTGCCGTCCAAACCGCCCCAGCGACTGCCGCGGATAGTGCCGCACCCACGCCGCCGGCGCAAACGTCAGCTTCCAGCCGGCCCGTTCCGCGCGAAAGGCCGCGATCATTTCCTCGCCCGGATAGAAATCCGCCGGAAATCCGCCCACTTGGACGAAGGTTTCCCGCCGATAGATCGCGTTGCAGCCGATGATCCGGTCCCAGTCGATCGCGTAGATTTCGCCCCGATTCCGGCGATAGCGCTCCGCCACGTAGCCCGCCGCCCGCGACGACAGCGCCAGGCCCGCCAGCCGGCCCACGCGATTGATGTCGTCCGGCACCAGGCTCGGCCCGCTGGCCAGGCCCACCTGCGCATCCGCGAACGGTTCCGCGATGCGCCGCGGCCAGTCCGGCGCCACCACCACGTCGTCGTCCAAAAACGCGATCAGCGGCGCGCGCGCCTCGGCGGCGCCCGCGTTCTTCTTGCGGCTCGAATCCCCCGTCGCGAACTGGATGTCCAAGTGGCGCACGTTGCCGTGGCGCGCGCAGAAATCCGCCAAGCGCGCCGCAACCGCCGGATCCGGCACCTTGCCGGCCACGATCACTTCGATCCCGTTGAAATCCGCCGCCGCCGCCAGCGATTCCAGCGTGCGCACCAAGATGTCGCGCCCCATCGTCGGAATCACCACCGACAGGAACGGAAGCGAACCGGCGCCGTTCACGCCGCCGCCTCTTTCCGCCGGCGCGGAACCGCCAGCCAACCCGCGGCCCCCAAGCCGGCCAACACTCCAATCCATTGCAGGACAACGGGCAAAGACGAAGGATAATACGCCAGCACCACCCGATGCGTGCCCGCTTCTTCGATGGCCACCCCTTGGAACATGTAATCGATCCGCAGCACCGGTCGCGACTGTCCATCCACCGTCGCCTGCCAGTTCGGATCGAATTTTTCCGCCACGCGCATCACGACCGGTCCGTGGTTTTTCACGGTGAATTCGCACCGCCCCGGAATCAAGCGTTCGATTTCCACTTCCGGCGCCGGTCCCGGATCGCCCGCCGGCGGCGCGCATGTTTCGCTGCCCGGCGCCAGCAGCACGGACCGATACGGTTCGAACGACGCGCTGCCCAGCGTTTTCAGCGCTTCCGCGTCGTCCACGACCCGCCAAGACTGGACCGCCGCCACGCGCGGCGGAACCCGCTTCATCTTCAGCACGACTTCCGGCGCCTGCGGAGACGGCACCACGCTGCGCACCGCCACTCCGCCGCGGCCATCGTCGTAGGGTTGGTACGCCCACGCGACCTCCAGTTGCCGCGCCCAATCCGGATTCGCCAGCAATTGCGCGGCCACCTGCCCATGCGCCAACACGTGGCTCACCGCCGTCAGTTGCCACATCCGCACCGGATCGCGCAGCGCGTTCCAGAACGCGACGTAATCCGCGGGCGGCCGCGGCAGCTGCGTCACTTCGATCGTCGGAATTCCATGGTATGGAAAAAGATAGGTGAGCCAGAAATTGTAGAATCCGTCCTTGGTCGCCATCGCCGTGCGGTTGTGCCCGACCTCGCGCTTGAGGTAACGCACTAGTTCGTTTTCCGCCACGTAGCCGGCCGGCATCGTCTGGACATAGTGCGGCGCCAGGATGAACGCCGCGTCGAAAACGACCACCAGCGCCGGCAGCCACGCTCCCCATGCGGTTAGGCGCCGCTCGCGCCGCGCCAGCAGCCAGAGGACGACCGCTCCGATCGCCAGCGCCCCGCCGGCATACGTCACCGCAAACGCCTTGTTCCACTGGATCGCCCGCCCCGCCGCGCCCCACCCCGCCGCCGCCAGCCGCTCCGCGCCCACCGACAAATCCGCCCACAGCGCCAAGCCCGAGAGCGCGAACAGCGCCGCGCCGATGCCCGCGCCCCACATCCATTTCTTCGCCGCGCGCGGCTCCATCCGCAGCGCCGCGTCCAAACCGAACGCCGCCAGCACGCCCCACGCCATCTGGAAGAAATGGATGAATTTGTTCGGATTGCGGATGCTGCCGATCCCCGGCAACATGCTCAGCGGCTTGTACAGCACGAAAAACTTGCCGAACGCCAGCAGCAACGCCACGACGCACAAGGCGCCCCACGCGAGCGCCGCCACCGACGCTTCCGGCTCCTCCCGCCGCCGCCGGATCGCCGTCGCCAATCCCAGCAGCGCGAACAGCAGCGGAATCGCGCCGACATAGACGTTCTCCAGCTTGAAGTTCATGAACCCCTGGCCGGTTTGCTCGTAGCCTTCGCTCCGCCCCATCTTGCCCCAGTACGGCCCTTTTTCGTCGCCGCTGCGCCAGCCCGTCCAGCCCGGCGCGATGAAATCCAAGCTTTCGCTCGGCGGTTGGCTCCACTGGGTGATGTACGCCCAGCGTTCCGCCGGCGTCTGGTCGTCCGTCGCTTCCGTCACGCCCGACCCCTTCGCCGCCAGGGACGCGCCGCCCGCCAACAGGGCGGCCACCAGCGCCGGCGCCCAAGCTTTTTTCGCCAGGCCGGCGACGTTCCAGCCGTTCGCCGCGCGCGAGGCTTCGAGCAATCCCAGCGGCGCCAGCAGCAGCGCGCAGAACAACGCCACATCGGCCTGCTCGAGGAACATGGCGCCCGCCGCCGCGCCGGCCAGCACGCCCCACGCCAGCCGTTTCGTCCGGCCCCAGCGGCCCAGCGCGAACGTCGCCAGCGCCAGAAACACCAGCGTCCCGTACTTGCCCACGTGCCCCGCGTAGGTCAGCGTCAGGTTCGTTCCGGTCCAGAACGCCACGAGTCCGCCGAACGCGCACGCCGCCGGCCGCAAGCCGCGATCGCGCAGATACAGCGCCAACAGCCAGGCCGCCAGCGCCAGGCACAAGCCGTGGAAGACATTCATGAATGTTTCCGCCGACACCGCCTTCAGGAAAAGATAGCCCGGCCGCACCATGCTCATCGTCGGCATGCCCCACAGCGTTTCGCCCATCCACGGATGCACCACGGAATTCTCCAGCATCCGCTGGCTGTTACGCAGCAAGCCCACGTTGTCGTCGCTGCTCAGCAGCACCGCGCCCGGCTGCCACAGCGCGTGGAAAACGACGAGGGCGACCGCCGCGAACAAGATCAACAACACAACGCCCCGCGCCCCGCGCCCGTTCGACACCGCCTGCGGCTGAATGGATTTCATCCCGTCATCAAAAAGATTCCCGCCGCCGCTGGCAATCCCAAACTAGCGATCCAGCACGCGCACCCGATAGGCGCTCGTCCGATTCGTCGCCGCCGTTTCGTCCGCGAAGGAGTGGACCGAGGATTCGCCGACCGGCGCCGAATCGACTTCGACGGCCAGCGGCCGCTCCACCGGCACGTAATTCGTCCACCGTTCGTCCGCGCTGCGTTCCACGCGATAACGGGTGCCGCCGACGGCCGCCCAGCGCAAGATCGGTTCCGCGCCGAATTCCAGCGCGTGCAGCCGCAAGACCGACTGATCGTCGCGCGGATCGGTGTTCGCTCGGTATTCCTGCAGGTTCGACGCCCCGTCGCCATCGTCGTCCGCATCCGGCCGCGCCGCGACCAGATTGGTCCAGTGGACCAGCTCCCAGTCGTCCGGCAGGCCGTTGGCGTTGGCGTCCGCCGGCGGCGGCATGACGAACGTCGCCGTCGCCGGGGCGCTGGTCGCCACGCCGTCCGAAACCGCGAACTCGACGGAATCCGTCCCGCGATAGCCGTGGACCGGAACGTAGGTGGCGGCGCCCGTGGCCGGCGAATGCAGCGCAAACATCCCGTGTTCCGCTTCCTTCCGCACCGCGAAGGTCAAGTCCTGGCCGTCTTCGTCCGCGCCCGCCAGCGCGAAATCCGCGGCGGTTGTCACCGGAAGGTTCGTGGATTGCGCCGTCGGCGGCCGATTGCTGAAAACGGCGGTGGCGCACGTTGTCTCCGCGTAGACGACCGCCAGCGACCAGCACAGGTTCGTGCCGGCGTTCTTGCCGTAGACGTCCGCCATGCGCAGCCGCCACGTGCCATTGAGGGGCTTGCCGTTGAAGGCATCCAGCGAACCTTCCGGCCGATAACGGCCCGCGAACGGCGCGCTGGCGTTGGTGATCGATTGCGCAGCGGACTGGTCGAACGTCGTGTTCGTCCCACTCCCGCAGGCGCCCGCGCCGTAATCGGCGGACCGGCTGCCGCGCCGATACGCCAACAGCACTTCCGAGCCGTCGGGATGCTGCAAGGCCAGGATCAAATCCTTGTCGCAGGTGTGGTCGATGCGGACGTCCACGTCGACGTCGCGGATGACCGGGGCGCCCGCCTGATCGATCGCCAAGTCGGAATAGGTGGTGGTGGCGTCCGCGATCGGCTTCGGCACGTCCGCGCTCGCGAATCGATTGGTCAGCGGCGGCAGGCTGGCGGTTTGGCCGACGACGTGCTCGAAGACGCCGGTCAGCGCCTGCCCGTCGAAGGCCGCGACCAGTTCGAAGCGGAGCGCGCTTCCGCAGGCCAGCTCCGGATCCAGCCGGTATTCGAAGGCCGCCGCGTTGGTCGCCGAACCGTCCGGATCCAGCGAACCGTAGGCCGCGCGGTCTTGCATCAGCGTCACGCCCGGCGACGACGTCGCCAGCGTCGCGACCACGTTCGACGCGATCCGCGACGACTTGTTCCACAGCGCGACGTGCTCGCGGATCGTCTCGCCGGGATCCAGCGCGCCGTTCCCGTTGCCGGCCGGCCGATCCGCGACCTCCGTGCCGACCACCACCATGCCCGTGCGCGGCACTTGCGAGAAGATCAGCGCGCTGTACGGACCGATCGTCACCGGTGCCGTCGCCGGCTCGCCCGCCGCCGCCACCTCCCGGCTGCCGACGTCGCCGTAGTCGTCCGCGTAGTCTGCGGAATCCCCGTTGAACAGCGCGTACCAGGCGCCCGCCGCCGGAAATTGCACCGGATAATCGCTCCGCACCGCGTTCGCGAAATTCGCCACCACGACCACCGGCGCGCCCGTCCGGGAGCCGTCCCACCGGCTGTAGACGATCAGCTTGTTCACGTCGTCCACCTGGTAGACGCTGACGGAATCGCCCTGCAGGCCGGCCGAAACGCCGTCCAGATTCCGGCGCAGCCGAATCAGGTCCCGGCAAAGCGCCCAGTGGCCCGCCAGGCGGTTCGTGCGCGTCCAGTCCAGCGCCCGTGCAGAACTGAACGAGTTCGTCTCCAGCCATTCCTGCCCTTGCCAGACCATCGGCGTGCCGGGCGAGGTCATGACCAGCGTCATGCCCAGCTGGGCGCGCTTGCGCGCGCAGTAGCTCTCCGGATTGGCCCCGTCGATCGCCGTCGGCAACCGCACGCCGCCGTTCAAATCGCCCGTCGTGTCGTGCGATTCGGTGAAGACGACCCGCGCCGCCGGCCCCGCCACGTTGCGCGCCACCATCGGCATGTCGCGCTGGGCGTCCGTCCCCTGCGTCAACACGCTTTTGATCTCCCGCGCGAACGTCAGATCCCAGTGGACGTCGAATCCGCCGATCTCCTTCGTGTCCTCCGCGACGTTCCAAACGCCGGCGCAGTTCGTCGCCATCCGGGCCAGCACGTCGTTGACCAGCCGCAGGCCGTCGGGAATGAACACGCCGTTGGTCGTGTAGATGATGTGTTTCGGCGCATCCCAGCGGAAGCCATCGACGTGGTAGTCGTCCAGCCAGGCGCGAAAGGTGTCGTCGATGTATTCGCGCACCTCTGCGCGCCCATAGTCCGGGCGGGGTCCCCACGCGGTGTACGTGTACGGATCGCTGCCGTAGAAGTACGGCCCCGGCGAAGTGCCGTCGAAGGCCCACAGCGAGGAGCCGCCGTCCCAGTGGTTGTGCACCACGTCCACCAGCACCGCCAAGCCGTGCCCGTGGGCCGTCTGCACGAAGTCCTTCAGCGCTTCGGGCGTTCCGTAGCCCCGCTCCACCGCGAACGGATAGGTCGGATTGTAGCCCCAGCTCGTCGCGGTCGGGAACTCGTTGATCGGCATCAGTTCCACCGCCGTCGCCCCCAGTTCTTCCAGCTGTCCCAGCCGCCGGCCGAACGCCGCGAACGTCCCGCCCGCTCCCGGAAAAGTCCCCACATGCGCTTCGTAGATCACCAGGTCCGGCGCGTTCGTGATCCCGATCCGCTCCCCGTCCCAGGCGAAAACGTTGGTCGGCGCGATCACCGAATTGTCGTTGTGCGCCGAATCGATGATCCGGCTGCGCGGATCGCTCCGCCACAGCGAACCGTTCACCACGTACTTGTAGCCGTGGTTGGTCAATGCCCCCGGCACGTCCGCCGACCAAACGCCGGAAGTCGCGCTTTCGAGCGCCAGCGGATGGGCCGTCGTGTTCCACCCGTTGAACGTGCCCGCCACGCAAACGCTCGTTGCCCCCGGCGCCCAGACGCGAAACGTCGCGCCCCCCTCGTGCGGATTCGCGCCCCAGACCGGCGGAATCGATTGCGCCGGCGTCCGCGCCGTTCCTCCCAGGAAACAAAGCGCCAGAACCCACATGGCGAAACGCTTGACCATCGCTGGACTATATTCCGTCGGAATCCGAAAGGCAAAAAAATCCCCGCGGGTTCCTCGTCCGACGGCGGATCACTCGAATCGTTTGAAGCCTCTCAAGCTCCGTCCGCATCCAATTCGGCCCAGCGCGCGAACAGCCGCTCCAACTCGGTGGGAATCTCCCCCGCCCGCGCCGTGACGGCTTGGATGTCCGCCGGGGCGTTCTTGTAGAAATCGGCGCCCGCCATCCGGCGGTGCAATTCGTCCAATTCGGCTTCGAGCGCGGTGATTCGCCCCGGGATTTCCTGCAATTCCTTGCGTTCCTTGTTGCCGAGCTTCCGCGAACGCGTCGCCGGCTTTTCCGGCGCGGCCTTCGCCGGCTCCGGCGCGGGCGGCGCCGCCGGGCGCTGCGCCACCCAGTCGTCGTAGCCGCCGGGATATTCGTTCACCGCGCCGCCGCCTTCGAATGCCAGCGTGCTGGTGGCCACCTCGTTCAGGAATTCGCGGTCGTGGCTCACCAGCAGCACCGTGCCGGCATAGTCCACCAGCAGGCTTTCGATCAGCTCCAGCGTCTCGATGTCCAAATCGTTGGTCGGCTCGTCCAGCACCAGGACGTTCGCCGGCCGCGCGAACAAGCGCGCCAGCAGCAAGCGGCTGCGCTCCCCGCCCGACAGCACCTTCACCGGGCTGCGCGCGCGTTCCGGCGAAAACAGGAATTCCTCGAGATAGCCGATCACATGCTTCCGCTGGCCGTTCACCGTCACGTACTCGTTGCCGTCGGCGACGTTGTCGAACACGGTTTTGTTCTCGTCCAGCGCCGCGCGCAACTGGTCGAAATAGGCGATTTCCAGCTGCGTGCCATGTTCCACCGCGCCTTCGTCGGGCGCCTCCTGCCCCAGCAGGACGCGGATCAGCGTGGATTTTCCGCAGCCATTCGGCCCGAGAATGCCGACCTTGTCGCCGCGGCAGATCTGCACGTCCAGGCCGCGAAACAGCCAGCGGCCGTCGTAGGCCCGGCCCAAGTTCTTGGCCGCAACGACCTTGAAGCCCGAGCGACCGGCCTCCTGCAGCTCCGCCTTCACGCTCCCGCCGAGTTCCCGGCGCGCCGCGCGTTCGGCGCGCAGGTTGAGCAATTCGCGCACGCGGCCTTCGTTGCGCGTGCGCCGCGCCTTCACGCCGCGCCGCAGCCAGGCTTCTTCCTGCGCGAGCTTCTTGTCGAACACCGCATTCTGCCGTTCTTCGTCCGCCAGCGCCGCCGCCTTGCGCTCGAGGAATTGGTCGTACGGGCACGCCCACGAGCGCAACTGACCGCGATCCAGCTCCACGATGCGCGTGGCCAGCTTGCGCAAGAACGCCCGGTCGTGCGTCACGAACAGGATCGCGCCCGGAAACCGCAGCAGGAAGTTTTCCATCCATTCGATGGATTCCACATCGAGGTGGTTGGTGGGTTCGTCGAGCAGCAGCACGTCCGGCTCCGCGGCCAGCGCCTGCGCCAGCAGCACGCGCCGCTTCATCCCGCCGGAAAGCGTCGCACAGTCGGCCGCCGGGTCGAGTACCATCAGCGAGACCACCTTCTGCGCCTGCACGTCGCGGTGCCAGGCGTCCAGTTCCGCGCGCGTGCCGGCGCGCACAGTCTGCAGCACCGTGCCGGACAAGTCGGCCGGCACCACCTGCGGCATCATGGCCGTCGCGAGGTTCCGCGCCCGCACGACTTCGCCCGCATCCGGCGCCAATTGCCCGGCGGCGACCTTCAGCAAGGTGGATTTTCCCTCGCCGTTGCGGCCCAGCAGGCAGACCCGTTCCCCGCGCTCGACGTTCAGCGTCGCGCCCGCCAGCAGCCACGGGCCGCCGAAGCGCACGGAAATCTCTTGGAGACTCAACAAAGCCATCAGAAAACCCCATTAGCCACAAAGAACGCAAAGAACACAAAGATGTTCCGTCTGATCCATGCGTTCCTTGCCGCTATTTTCCTGTCTCAGTTTTCTTGGCATACTTTCGAATCTGGAACTGGAATGCACCGAAATTGACGAGCAGACCATGTTCCTTTCTGGACGATTTCAGATATCCCAGAACCTGCGCCTCGTGTTCCGATGCGATAGCCTTGGCGGCCTTCAGTTCAACGATGATTTCATCCTCGACCAGCATATCGGCATAATATTCGCCAATCAAGGTCCCGTCTTCATCGAACACCGGCAACGGAAACTGTTGTTCAACGCGGAGTCCTGCTTTGATCAACCTGTGAGCCAAGGCATTCTCATAGACCTTCTCCAAATGCCCCTGGCCATGAAAAACATGTATTTCAAACGCGATCTGCCGGATCCGGTCACACAACGCTTTTGCCTCTTCTTCGCTCTTCGTGGTCCCGCTTTGTGCTCTTTGCGTTCTTTGTGGCAATTTTCAGGATTCCAAACACAAACCGCCCCTTCCTCTCGGAAAGGGGCGGTTGCGCGCAAGGCCGGGGTTCGGCCTCAGGACATGAAGGACGAACGGATGAACACCAGCACGAACAGGGCCACCGTTTCGATGACGCCCAGCGTCATCAGGTAGTTGCCGAAGCCCTGGCCGGTTTCCGCCAGCGCGTCCGCACCGGCCGCGCCCGCGTAGCCCTGGAACCAGGCGGAAACGCCGATGCCCAGGCCGCCGCAGATGCCGCCGATCAGCATCGTCGCCCAGTTCTGGGCCGCCGTCGCGCTCTTGGCCACTTCCACCATCCAGCCCATCAGGATCATGCCGTAGATCGTCTGCGACAGGGGCGCGCCGATGAACGTGATCAGGATGAACGGCGCCGCCTTGCTCTGCGCGTAGCACTTCTTCCACGCGCCGATCGCCGACGAACCCGCCAAGCCCGCGCCGATGGAGGACCCCACCGCCGCCAGTCCCAGCGCCGCCGCGCCGCCCGCCTTGCCCAATGCTTCGATTGTCGCTGCATCCATGTTTGCTCTCCTCGATTCCGGGCGTCGCCGCCCTTCTTTTTTAAACTCGCGCCTAGGCCGCCGCCTCGGGTTTCGCAAACGGCCGGTAGGCCGAACCGCTCCACGAAATGCCCTTGTGGTTTGAAAATTCCAGGGTGTTCAACCGGATGCCGTGCACCAGCACGCCCATCGTGCTCAGCAGAATGTTCAGGGTGTGCGCCAGGAACGCCAGCACCGCGCCGATCAGCAGGCCGACAAGCGAGGTCTCGCCCCCCGGAAAGATCATGTTGTTGAAGGCGTTGGCCACCGCGAAGCCCGCCGTGCCCACCGCATAGAGACGGACGTAGGACACCACGTCGGTGAAGTTGCTCACCAGATTCAGCGGCAGCAGCGCCAGGTTGAACCAGCCGTCCTTGATTTCCCGCGGCGGCATCATGAACAGCACGATCAGGACGATGCCGCCGACGAACGCGCAGGTCATCCCCTTCCAGAGCGCGGCGACCGCGGGTTCCGAGAGCTGCAGGTACGACAGCATGTTGCCCTTGAGCACCATGTCGTCCGCCAGCAGGAACATGAACCAAGTCGTCAGCGTCCAGCCGAATTGTTCCAGCGCCTTGAGCTTGCGGGCGCGAATCAGGTCCACGACGTTCCAGAGGTGGCCGATGGTCAGGTGGACGGTTCCGATCAGGAAACAGAATCCCATGACGTTCTGCGCCACGTGGTTGGCATCCGCACCGGTCAGGAAGGGCACCTGCAACCGGTCAAGCCCGGCCCGTTCCAGGATGCCGGCCGACATGCCGAAAACGGAACCTGTGATCAAGCCCCACGCGATCGTGGCGGCGCTGGTGATCGTCAGCAGGCGGACCGCATCCTTCGGCAGCTTCTTGCGCGCCAGCCACGTCAGGCCGAGGAAGATCGCGCCGTAGCCGGCATCGCCGATGATCATGGCGAAGAAGAGCGAGAAGAAGAGCATGAAGACCACGCTCACGTCCGCCTCGGCATAGCCGGGCAGGATGTTGATGCCTTTGAAGACGGCCTTGATCGGCGAGGCCCAGCGCGGGGGCTTGAGCTTGACCGGCACGTCGTCCTGCGGTCCCGG
>Ga0116170_10005422_pt1 | contig 11426 bp, 11 predicted proteins | sample AD_JPNHW1_MetaG_FD_89797 | JGI IMG/M metagenome (GOLD analysis project Ga0116170, IMG submission 89797) | Active sludge microbial communities of municipal wastewater-treating anaerobic digesters from Japan - AD_JPNHW1_MetaG | ecosystem: Engineered > Bioreactor > Anaerobic > Digestate | place... | reverse complement strand
GGGGGGGGGGGGGGCGCCGGGGGTGGGGGCGGGGGGGGTCGGCAGCGGGCGCAGTCGGGTGGGGGCCGGGGGGGGCGCCGGTCGGGGGGGCAGGGTGGGGGGCGTTTCGCGAGGGGTGGGTGGTGACGCGGCTTCGGCGGGTTCTTCAGGGGCAAAGGCCAGCAGATCAAATTCTTCGTCGGGGGCAATGATTTCGGCTTCGTAAAGGCCGTCATACCCGGGCATAGTCAGCAATGCGATCAGATCAACCACTTCGAGGTTGTCGTCTGCGCTGTGATCGGTTTTTTTGCTTTTTGCCATCTTTTTTTTACTCTCAACTGCGCTTCGACCTGACGGAGTCAGGCTCAGCGACCGGGGTGACCTGCGCTTCGACCTGCGCTTCGACCTGACTGGGTCAGGCTCAGCGACCAGGGTGACCGGGTTATTTGTTCGAGGGGTTATCGACGCGGTAGGCTTTGGTGACGCCAATTACCCTCGAGATAGCACGCAACAGGCCATCGAGCATGCCTGAATCACGCACTTCGATTGAGAAGTCGAGAATACCCGTTTTCAGTTTAGTGGTTTTTGCCGAAGCCGAATGAATGTTGATGGCCTGGTTGGCAATCACGCTGGTAACCGAATTCAGCATGCCCTTGCGGTCGGTCGTCTCGATGCGTATCTTGGCGAGGTAATCGCCGTCACCGATCACCTCATCGACGATGCCGAGATCCCATCTGACGTCGATCAGACGGCCTTCTGCATCGTTTTGCAAGTTGCGGGCATTCGGGCAGTCGTTTTTGTGCACCGTTACACCGCGCCCGCGCGTGATATAACCAATGATCTGGTCACCCGGAATAGGGTTGCAGCAGCGCGACATCTTGATCAGAGCGTCATCGAGGCCGCCGACAATGATGCGCGGCCCCTTGCTCGCCTTTTTGCGGGCCTTCTCGCGGCGCGTCTGATTTTTGGCCAAGGTCTGCGGTTTAGGCTGCGATTTGGTGACCAGATCAGGAAACAACTTGCCGACTACCTGCTGGGCGCGGATTTCACCGGCGCCGATTCCGGCATAGAGTTCTTCGACTGATGGAAAGCCGAGTTCTTTGACCTTGTTGTTGAAACCGCCTGTCTTGAATGTCTTTTCGGTCTCGCGGTCGCCGCCAAGACGCTGAAAAGCTTCGAGAAAGTCGCGTTCACCGCTGATGATGTATTCATCACGAAATTCTTTTTTAAGCCAGATGCGGATCTTGCGCTTGGCACTGGCGCTGCCGACTATTTTAAGCCAGTCGCGGCTCGGACCCTTCTGGTTTTTGCTCGTGAGGATCGAAATGATGTCGCCATTCTGCAACCGGTATTCAAGAGGCACAATGTGGCCATTGACCTTGGCGCCGACGCAGCGGTGACCGATATCGGTGTGAATCGTGTAGGCAAAGTCAATCGGCGTGCTGCCGTTGGGCAACTCGATGACGTCGCCTTTCGGCGTGAAGACGTAGACGTGGTATTCGAACAGCTCGACCTTGACCGTCTCCATGAATTCAGAAGCGTCTTTGACGTCCTGATACCAGTCGATGAGGTTGCGCAGCCACGAAAGCTTCTCTTTATAATCGGGAGCGCTTTCCTTGCCGGCGGTTTCTTTGTAATCCCAGTGGGCGGCGATGCCTTCTTCGGCGATGCGGTGCATCTCTTCGGTGCGTATTTGCACTTCAAGGGGCTTGCCGTCGAAGATTACCGTGGTGTGCAGCGACTGGTACATATTCGGTTTCGGCACCGCGATATAATCTTTGAAGCGGCCCGGAATAGGTTTCCAGTATTTGTGTACCATGCCAAGGGCCGCGTAACAGTCTTTGACAGACTCGGTGAGAATGCGAATGCCAAGAAAATCATAAAGCCCATCAAGGCCGGTATTGTATTTGATGGTCTTGTTGTAGATCGAATAGGCCTGCTTCGGGCGCCCCGAGATCTTCGCTTCAATGTGAAATTCTGTAAGGTGTTCTTCGATCTGCTGCAAGGCTTCTTTGAGCTTAACATCGCCTTCTAAGCCGGTCGAATTGAGAAATTCATATATTTCTTTTGCTTTGTCAGGTTGCAAAAAGCGAAACGAGGTTTCTTCGAGTTCGGATTTAACCTTGTTGATACCGAGGCGGTGGGCGAGAGGAGCGTAAATTTCGAGGGTCTCGCGGGCTACGTATTTTTGTTTGACTTCGGGCAGAAATTGCAGGGTTCTGATGTTGTGCAGGCGGTCAGCGAGCTTGATGAGAATAACGCGCACGTCATTGGTCATGGCGAAGAGCATTTTGCGGAAATTGGCCGCCTGGGCCGCTGATGCCGAACTGAAAAACATCTTGTTCAGCTTGGTGACCCCTTCGACCAGTTGGGCCATTACCGGGCCAAACATGTTTTCAATGTCGGCCGAGGTGGCAGCAGTATCTTCGATGACATCGTGCAGCAGAGCCGCACACACTGAGGTCGAATCGAGCTTCAGCTCGTCGGCAACGATCAGGGCAACTGATTCAGGGTGCAGAAAGTATGGTTCGCCAGAGGCGCGAAACTGGTCTTTATGGCATTCGGCAGCGAATTTATAGGCCTTTTCGATGCGGTCAAGGTCTGCTTCAGGGTTGTATGACTTGATTGCGGCAAAAATCTGTTCAAGAGAAATGGTGAATCACCTGCTGCTTTCGACGGGCGAGGCAAAGCTGGCAACAGCTTCCTCGAGGTTCTTGAGCACGACAAAATGATGCGTGAACTGGGTGATGAGAAAAACGCGGCGCATTTTGTCGTTAAGGTTGATCAGCCGCAGATCGCCGCCCTTGGCTCTCGTCTTTTTAAGCCCGTGAACAAGAACGCCCATACCCGCCGAACTCATATATTTGAGATCGACCAGGTCGATGATCATGCGAACCTGGTTCTGATCGCAGAGTTGATCGATTTTTTCCCGAAGCTGGTCTGAATTCTCGAAGGTTATTTCACCGTTGATGGCGATGACCACAACGCCGTTTTCATGCTGCTGGCTGTCAATGGTAAGACTCATGAAAACTCCAGTATTTAAAGGATTGTCTATCAGCCTAACACCATTGTACCTTCAGGTCAAGTTTCAGGCGCTAATTCGACCGGAAACCCGGATTCATGGAGACAGAGGTGGTAGCTCAGTGATTCAAGCTCAGTGGTCAGGTCAACGTTGTGTACCAGAACCGTTTCGGTAGAAATCATCTTGAACGGCGCGAAATTCAGCACGGCCTTGACACCCGAGAGCATGATCAGGTCGTAGACTTCTTTAATTGCCTTTGCCGGAATGGTTAATACCAGAATCTCGATTTCGCGTTCTTTGACGATGCGCGGCAGTTCGCTGACCGGCGAAATTTCGCCGAGATGCTCAAGGCTGGTGCCAATAAGGGCCGGGTCTTTGTCGAACAGGGCGCAGACCTTGAAATTGCGTTTCTCGAAGCCGGTGTACAGGGCCAGGGCAGTGCCCAGGCGGCCACCCGCGCCGACGATGCCGACCCGGCGAATCTTTTGCAGCCCGAGAATCTTGACAATGTGGTCTCGCAGTTTTTTGACCGTGTAGCCGACGCCGCGCTTGCCGAATTCACCGAAGTAGGCGAGGTCTTTGCGCACTTGAGCCGGGTTCAGCCCAAGTTTGCGGGCGAGGTCGTGTGATGAAATGACTTTGACACCGTCACCGTCGAGGCCGTTCAGGTAACGAAGATAGATTGACATTCTTTTGATCGTCGCCTGAGGAGGAGCCAGTTTGGTAGCCACCGGAAGAACTCCTTGTCAGTAGCAGATTTTCAGACTAATTTTTAACATAATCGTAACATACTCGCGTTGAAGCATTCATGCACCAGAAAAATTTTCGTTGCCGCCCGGCAGATCGAGAATCGCAGACCTGAGCTGGCAACCCCTGAGAAAATCGGCACAGCAGAGGCGCCCCTTGCCGGCCCGTTGCAGTTCAAGCAGTCGCAGAGAAGTGCCGGCACCACAGGCAACCCGAATGCCGTTACCGGGGCTTTGAGAAAGAACAGTGCCCGGAACCTGGCTGGTAGCGTCTTCATCGACGGTGGCCCTGAACACTTTGATGCGTTCTTCACCATCGGCGAACCAGGCGCCCGGGAATGGACTCATGGCGTAAATCAGATTTCTAAGCTCGTGGGCAGGTTTCTGCCAGTCGATTCTGGCGGTCTGCGGCGTTATTTTGCTGGTATAACTGGCGGCTGCATGATTTTGCGGGGTCGGGGTGATGCGGCCGGCTGCGAATTCAATGAGGGTGCGGCGCAGCAACGTGGCGCCTTCGAGACTGAGGCGGTCGTGCAGCGAACCGAGGTCGTCGGCTGTGGTGATCGGTGTGCGGCCGATGGCGAGAATGTCGCCTTCGTCCATGCCTTTGTTCATCAACATTACCGTGTTGCCGGTTTCGGGGCGGCCGAGCAGCATGGCCTGGTGAATCGGCGCCGGGCCTCTAAATTCAGGCAGAATCGAGGCGTGCAGGTTCACCGGAGCGAGTTTGGGTATATCGAGCACCGCCTGCGGCAGAATCAGGCCGTAGGCAACCACTACCAGGTAATCGGGTGCGAAATCTCGCAGTGTCGCAATTTCGTCAGGGGCGTTGCGGAAGGTGGCCGGCGTGTGAACCTGATAACCATGAGTCAGCGCCCAGGCCTTGACCGGTGTTGGAGCCGGCTTTTTGCCGCGCCCTTTCGGCCGGTCGGGCATGCAGTAGACGGCTACGACTTCGAACGCCGGGTCGGCGGCCAGAGTTTGCAGGGCCGGCACCGCAAAGTCGGGGCAGCCCATGAACACGACGCGCAACCGTTGTTCCGTCATTTAAAGGCAGTCCTCGGCTTCTTCTTCTTCATCTTCGTCGTCATAGAGCGATTCGCCCTGTTTAAGCAGTTCAAGCTCGTGCTTGATCTGCAGTCGGCGGGCCTTCGAAATGCGGTCAATGAAAAGCACGCCGTCAAGATGATCGAGCTCGTGCTGAATGGCGCGGGCCAGCAGCCCTTCGGCTTCGATTTCAAATACTGAACCATCGAGATCAGTGGCTTCGGCAACGAGTTTCGTGGCACGTTCGACTTTCTCGGTCAGACCGGGAAACGACAAACAGCCTTCGTCACAGGTTTCTTTGCCGCTATGTTTGATAATCTGCGGGTTGATCAGAATCAGCGGATCTTCGCCGATATCGATGATGGCGAGCCTGACATTGACACCGACCTGCGGTGCCGCCAGGCCAACGCCTTTTGAAGCATACATAGTTTCGAACATATCATCAACAAGACGGTGAATGTCTTCGGTGATTTCGGTCACCGGTTTTGAGGGTTCTCGTAAGGGTTCTTCGCCGTAATGCAGGATGCGGTATTTCATATTGTCTCCGGGGCTGGGGTGGCATACAAAGGAACTTTAGCTCTTAAGTATACCACAAACGCCCGACAGTTCAACAGCTTTCATGTGAAAATTATCACGTCTGCGCGGAAGGCGCAGGCGCTTGCAGAATGCGGGCGCTGTGGCGGTTTGGCAGGGTGGCAGCGTGGTTCACCCCGGCCTGTGGGTCAGATCATAAAAAACGGGTTGATATCAATGCTCAGGCGGGTATCGCCGGTTTTTTTCAGTTGCCGGGTGACTTCGCGGGTGACCCGGGTGAGAGTGGCGAGGTCGGCCATTTTAAGCAGCAGCTGAAATCGGTAGCGTTCGTTTATCTTTTCGAGCGAGGCCGGGGCCGGCCCGAAAAGATAATGGGCACTGACTTCGGGGCGGGCGGCGAACAGGTCATGCAGGTTGGTCGCGACCGCCAGGGTCTTCTGCTGGTCGGTGCCCGAAACGATAAAAGACGCCAGTTCGATGAATGGCGGGAACAGGGCTTCACGGCGCATTTTCGCCTCTTCGGTAAAGAAGCCGTGGTAGTCTTCGGTGAGCGCGTGCCTGATCGAATGATGCTCGGGGGAGTAGGTCTGCAGAATGACATCGCCTGGGGTATCGCCGCGCCCGGCCCGACCCGATACCTGTGCCAACAGCGAGAAATTGCGTTCAGAAGCCCTGAAATCAGGAACGCGCAGCAGGCTGTCGGCGGCAAGAATGCCGACCAGCGTTAAATTCGGAAAATCCAGCCCCTTGGCGACCATCTGGGTGCCGACCAGAATGTCGATATCGCCGCGCCCGAACCGATCAAGTATTTCTTCCATGCTGCCCTTCGTTGAAACGCTGTCAGAATCGAGTCTCTGAATGCGGGCGGTCGGAAAATAGCGCTTCGCCTCGCTTTCGACCCGCTGGGTGCCGGCTCCGAAGAATTTGATGGCACGACTCTGGCATTTGGGGCAGATTTCTGGGACCGTCTGCATTTCGCCGCAGTAATGGCAGCGCATGATCTGGCTGCCGGTGTGATAGACGAGTGAAACATTGCATTTGGGGCATTGAACGGCTTCGCCGCATTCGCGGCAGAACACGAAACTCGAGAAACCGCGCCGGTTAAGAAACAAGATGGCCTGTTTGCGGTTGTTCAGGGTTTCTTGAATGGCGCGCCCCAGTGCTTCAGAAAAAATCGAACGATTTTTGCGGGTCACCAGTTCCTGGCGCATGTCAACGACCTTAACACGCGGCGGCAGGCGGTTGCTGACCCTAGAATTCATCTCGACCAGTCGATAGCTGCCTTTTGCGCAGTTTTCGAATGAGTCAATGGTCGGAGTAGCTGAACCCATGACCAGTTGGGCGCCTTCAATAGTGCAACGGCGCAGCGCGACTTCGCGGGCATGGTAGCGGGGCGGGTCGCCCTGTTTGAACGAGGGTTCGCCTTCTTCGTCGAGAATTATGGTGCCAAGGCGCGGCAATGGCGCAAAGACTGCCGATCTGGCGCCGACCACCACCGGGCTGAGGCCGCGCCTTATTTTTTCCCACTGGTCGAAACGCTCACCGTCAGAAAGTTTGCTGTGCAGAATCGCCACCCTGTCGCCGAACCGGTCGGTAAAACGCTTCATCATCTGCGGAGTCAGCGAAATTTCCGGCACCAGAACGATGGCAGTGCGGCCACGGGCAAGTATTTCGGCGACCCAGCGCAGATAAACTTCGGTTTTGCCCGAGCAGGTGACACCTCTGACAAGAACCGGCCGGCGGTCAGTAGCGTCGGCATCGATGATCTCAGCGATTACCCGGCGTTGATCGTCTGATAATGGCGGTGGTGGCGTCGCTTCGCGCTGATAATACTCTTCGGTGGCGACCTGCCGCATTACCCGCTCTTCAATCTCAATGAGCACGCCCTTCTTTTTGAGCTGGTTGATTGGGCCGCTGCTGGTCTGGGCGGCCCGCGCCAGCACCGCCGCCGTCGGGGCGTTCGAGAAGGTCAGAAGGGTCTGAACCGTCTGCTTTTCTTTGGGGGTCAGCTTGTCGATTTCGACGGGTCGGTCAGGGTTGAGCCGCAATACGGTGACCATTTTTGGCCCCGGCGCTGCTGAGACACTGTGAGCGATCTCAATGACGCCCTTTTGCAGCCAGTCGCTGATCTGGCCGCTGCTCAGTTTGAAGCGTTCACGAAAGCCCTGGTATGGCGACCATTCATTTTCAGCAAGCCATTGCAACGCGGCATGAGTTGAAACCGACCCCGGGCAGCAGCGGATCAGCCGGGCAATGCTCTGCTTGATGCCGCCGGGCAACATGCAATGTAGAACCTCGCCGATGTTGCAGACGCAGTCTTCAGCAATGGCACGCGCCAGTTGCAGCATTGAAGCTGAAATCAGTGGCAACGGGTCAAGTACTTCGCCCAGGGCGACAGTCTTGAACGCCGGCTGCTGCTCGTGAACAGCCGTAACATAGCCGATTAGCCGGCGATTCTGCACCGGCACCACGACCCGCGCTCCGGTTTCGGGGCATTCGCGCCCCGCACCGAGATGATAGGTAAGGGTACCGTCACCGATCGGGTCGGCAAACGAGACTTCAACAAAAACCGTCATGACCGGGGTGGGGCGCCGTCAGGTGCGCTGCGGCCCAGACTGACCACCAGATAGTCAGCCAGGCGAACAAAACAGCAGCGCCCACTCAGATCGGGCAACAGCCGCGTTCCATGCTCGTCATAAACCGTCAGGCCATTGGCCTGCGGTCTGACAAAAATATGCTGCCGGTCAGCCCTGATAGATGATTCTGAGGTCTCAGGGGCAATAAAATAAACCGAAAGACGCGCCTCAGATTGACCAACTGGCGGCCATGAACCGGCATGGGCACCGTCGCCTGCCTCGAAGAACATAATATTGGCGGGCTGGCCTGCCGACACCTGAAGTATGTGGCGCTGCCGCAGCGCCCTGCTCAACCGGGGCAGCCAGGCAGCCATGGCCTGTGACTCCACAGGCGACTTGGCTGAATCGGCTGACTCACCCGACTCGGCGTCGGTTGCGACGGCATGGGCTTCAGCGGGCATCGTGCAAATGGCGGCCCGCCAGGGTGGGTTGAGAACCCGGGCGGCAAGTCTGGCAGTCTGGTCAGCAAAAACCTGCTGAAAAAAAGCCGACAACCGCAAAGGCTGGTTGGGCAGCTCTGCAAAAAAAAGACTGTCTGAACCCTCAGAACAAGCCACCAGGTGTTCAGTGTGCTGCAAAATGCTTATCTGCCTGCAACTGCCGAGCAAATACCCGATTACCGGGTCGGCGGGCACGTCACCCACTAATTGCTGCTGTTCAGCAGGCGTCGGGGCAATGACCAGCCCGGCCGAAAATGGCTGGGCCGCCGTGAGCCAACCGGGTCGGTGACCAGCACTGAGCGGCGCTGCACCGCATATTGAACGAAGTGCCGCTTCTGAAACCCAGTCGCTGCCGCCGTCAAGCAGCGCGGCACGCACTTCAGCACCGCTATGTGAAAAAAGCATTGCCAGCTCAAGCGCAAGCGCACTGGCAATGCCTTTTCCGTAGGCGATTAGAACGCGGGTTCTATTTTTCCTTGTCCTTGATTTCAATTTCAAGCGCCCCTGATGCGATTTCTTCCATGGCGATCTTGACAAAGTTTTCGTCGAATTCTTCGACCAGGCGCTTTTTGCCTTCGACAAGCATTTTTACACGATTGGAGATTGCCATCACAGCATCGTATTTGTTGGGTATCTTCTGGGTAATTTCGGTTCTCGAGCGGAATTTCATTCGTCAACCTCCGTGGAATCAATTTCAGAATCTACAATATCTTCATCATGGCTTTCGCCCATTTCATGACTGACTTTCTTGCCGAGCATGCGCATTGCCGCGGTTTCGGGGTTGATGGCCGAAAGAATCACGTGATTCGATTCGGTCACCACGATGGCACGGGTTTTTCTGCCATAGGTTGCATCTATGAGACGACCCTGTTCCTTAGCGTCTTCCTTGAGACGCTTGATCGGGGCAGAACCCGGGCTGACGATAGCTACAATGCGATCAGCCACCACAACGTTTCCAAAACCAATGTTCAGCAGAAGAGCCTTCATACACGCTCCTATTCAATATTTTGTGCTTGTTCTCTAATGCGTTCAATTTCACATTTAATGTCGAGCGCCACCTGGGTAATGGTTACGTCGCTTATTTTGCTGCTCAGAGTATTTGCTTCGCGGTTAAGTTCTTGAACCAGAAAGTCGAGGCGCCGCCCCGCCGGCTTGTCTGAAGTGAGAATGTTCTCAAGCTCTTTCAGGTGGCTGCCGAGACGGGTAATTTCTTCGCTGACATCGCTGCGGTCAACCCATAACGCGATTTCTGTGCCGAGTCTGGTTTCGTCAAAACCGGCCTTGCCAGCCAGTTCTTTGATTCTCAGGGTAAATTTTTCGATAAACTGCCGGTTGAATTCTGGAAGCATGCTTTCGACTTTTGCAATCGATTCGCGCAGAGCCTGGGTGCGCTGCCGCAGGTCGTTGGCCAGATTCTGCCCTTCGCGGTTGCGGGCATCGATAAAGTTCTTCACCGCTTCTTCAAGAACCGGCTCGATGCGTTTCCATATCTCATCGTTGTCGGCCTGCTTCGAATCAACCTTCATAACGCCTGGCAAAGACAACAGCCCGTCAAAATCGATGGGCAGCGTCTTGCCGGTTTCGCGGCAGACGTCTTCGTTGAGGGCGATGAGCTTTTTCAGGAGCGGTCGGTTGATGATGACTTCCTGGTTCGGGTTGTAATCAACGACTTCAAGGTGCAGATACACCTTGCCGCGCGAAATGCGATTGCCGAGGTGCTGCCTGATCAGGCCGTCAGCCCAGTTATACCCATACGGCAGATGTGTGTCGATCTGCAGAAAACGATTATTAACTGATTTGAGTTCGACGCCCACACGCCCGGCCTCATCAGTAAAGGTTGCACGCCCAAAACCGGTTAAACTTGATATCATAGACAACGATTATAACCAAAACCGGCCGGAATATCAACAAAAACCGACTTAATCGTAAAACCGCGCCTGCTGATTGCCTTTGTCTGCTTCGCCATTTAGTTAACCGTTCATAGCGCGACACGAGTCGAGAAAACGCTTGCAGTTCCTTGACATTGCCTGCCGGCTGCAATAGTTTTATTGAGCTTTGCAACCCGGTTTTTCTGGCCAGTCACTCAAACTGATCAGTAACCGCCCTGACATATACAGGATACAACAACACTGATGAAAAACCCTTTGTACTGGTTTGACAGCCATTGTCATCTTGATCGGCTGCCGGTAGGGCTGCCGGTGGCCGAGGCGCTGCAGCACGCATCGGCCGCCGGGGTCAGGCAGATTGTCATACCAGGAGTCTGCGGAACACCCGGCACTTTTGTACACGAAGAGGGGCCTTCGATCCTGCTTGCATGGGGCATTCACCCGGGTTTTATTGCCAAAGCCACCGTTGATTTTTCTGAGGTTGAACCCTGGCAAAAGTCTGGTATCCGACCCGTTGCCATTGGCGAATGCGGTCTCGACCTACGTCTTGCCACGGCGATTGACCTTCAGGAAAAATATTTTATCTGGCAGCTGCAACTGGCCCGGCGCCATGCCCTGCCGGTTATAGTTCACCTGGTCGGGCATCAGCAGCGGGCTCTTAGTCTGCTACGCAAACACCCGCCACAGGCTGGTTTTGTCATGCATGCATACTCGGGGTCCCCTGAAATGGCAGCCGGCTTTGTCGCTGCCGGCGGCTGCATTTCACTGTCAGCGGCCAGTCTCCGGAATCCTGACAAGCTGAAACGTCTGCTGGCATCGTTGCCCCTCACAGCACTCCTGCTCGAAACCGATGCCCCTGATATGCCCCTGCCTTCCTGGCCTGGTGTCTGCAATGAACCGGCCGCCCTGCCGGTGATCGCCGCCGCAATTGCCGATATTTGCGGCGTCGAAGTTGAAAAACTTGCCGAAATAGTGTACAAAAATGCGGCACGACTTTTTAAGGCATAATCGCTTGCCCATCCTGCTTACTTATTCGCTTGATGACCGACTGATGGCCGCGCCGGTGAATTAAAATATTCACCTAAAAGTACTCTTCAACCCAGGGCAGCTTTGTAATCTCTAATCGGGTCGGTTGC
>Ga0116170_10005420_pt1 | contig 11427 bp, 5 predicted proteins | sample AD_JPNHW1_MetaG_FD_89797 | JGI IMG/M metagenome (GOLD analysis project Ga0116170, IMG submission 89797) | Active sludge microbial communities of municipal wastewater-treating anaerobic digesters from Japan - AD_JPNHW1_MetaG | ecosystem: Engineered > Bioreactor > Anaerobic > Digestate | place... | reverse complement strand
GTTCACGGTGGTCTGCCATAACTTTAAAAGCCTTATCGAGCACCACGTCATCGTGAAACCCCCATGAATTAACTGGTGGTTCGGGGTATTCAAGAGCGAGATCTTCGTAGGCAATATATTTTTCAACCCCCATGACTTTGCGCACTATAACGTTCTCGCCGCCATAAAAGCGACTGAGACCATCGATAAGAAAGCCGCGACTGCCATGTTGCCGCTGCATCAATTGAAAAAGACTGACTGCACCTGTGTCGCGCATGACCTGATAATGACCTGGCACTCTTGAAAAAAGCAGACTGATCAAACCATGCAGCGTTGGGTAAGTTGAACAGCGAAAATTGCGGGATGCTGGGAATCTCTGCATCAGTTCGTCGAGAAAGTCACTCGCTGCGGCCGGGATCGCCGGGTTGACCGAATGAAAATAATCAAGCGCCAGAGATTCCTGGGCAATGATCACGACCTTTTTGAAGGGCCTGGGTTCAGTGATCGGCTGCCGTGGGCCCTGAAGCAAGCCTCTGGCCTTAAGCTCAGCCTGTTGTTCTTCAGTTAGAGCTTGCCAGGTCATGCCACCACCAACCGGAGCAGCATTGAGAATGTTTCTGAAAACCCCGATTTTTAAATTCTTTAAAAAAGAATTGCGATTTAGCTGAGTAATTTCATCGATCCAGAACAAGTTACTCGCCTGTTCATCAATTTTGTCAGGTAACAACTGAGGCGAAAGACCCAGCAGAATCAATACCAGCACAAGTGTTAGACGACGACGTGAAACAGGCGTGGGAGTAAGGGTTTTGAAAGTCAGGGCCGACCTGAAGCAAAACCAGGCAAAAAAACCTATAAATGCGAACAATGCCGTTAAAATAATCACATCGCCGATCGTCAAAACTGCCTTGATGGCATAATAGTTAACATCATGAAAAACTCCGCTGTTAAGCCGGGCCAGAGAAAAATGAAAACATACCGCATCGGCAATGATCAAAAACAGAGCGGCAGTCAGTCCTGACGAAAAAAGCCCCGCGGCCAGCCTATTAGAATTGATGCCGTAGAGCAATACCCAGCCGCATAAGATTAACGCCAAGTCTATGCTTGTTCCCCAGGCCATATTGGTCACGAAACCATCGATATAACTGAGATCAAGCTGAGTGACAAAAACATAGTAATTGCAGACCAGAGCAGCAATCAAGGGCAAAAGAGCGGCAATATGAAAATTCGAGGTTGTGGATGGTTCTTGACTCATTGCGGCAGGACTTTCGGAAAGGGTGGATTTCTCAGGCAGCAAGTATACCAGAAGAACTGCCGGTTGGCCAGGCAGGCAAACAGCGCCTGGCTGGCATCAAGGAAGGCGCTTAACCATGCGGACCTGATTGCCGGTACCAAGAAACGAGCATTCATCAAATTGCAGGCGGGCGAGCATGATGCCGCGGCCATGGCACCTGATCAGATTCTCAGGGTCGTTTGGATCAGGAAGATTTTCAAAATCGAAACCAATCCCACCATCAGTCACTAACCATGAACACTGTTCGCGGGTCAGGCTGAATTCGATTTTTACACGGCGTTCCTGGTATGGTGAAGAATGCATGCGCTCTTCGATGAGCTTCTCAAGGCCATCGGGGCCGCTTTCGATGGCATGACTTTTCTCTTCGTAACTTACTGCAAGATTACCATGTTCTACTGCATTAATGAGTATTTCCATTAGCCCCAGACGAATGCCAAGCCGGTCATTGGGCTTGATGGCGCATTCTGTTTCGAGCAGTAACCGGTCAACGATTTTGCCCAACAGAGCCATGTCGTTGCCGATTTCCATGCACAGTTCACGCCGGGTAATCATGCCGAGAACTTCACGGTCAAAAGTTCGGTGTTTAAGAACATCAGAATATTTTTCGAGAATGGCAACGATGTCTCTTAGCAGAACAGGTTTGATCAGGTAGTCATTGGCCTTGAGCCTGAGGGCCTGCAGGGTGTATTCAGGGGAATCAAGGGTGGTGTTAATGATTACCAGAGAATCGCTGTCAATTTTACGCAACTTTTCAAGCATTTCGAGGCCGTTCATCACCGGCATCTGAATATCGGCAAAAACTATATCCGGTTTAAAAGTATTAAAAACCTGCAAACCGGCCCGGCCATCAGCCGCAACAGCAGTCTCATGGCCCAGACCGCGCAGACCCATCAGCATAACTTCTCTGGTGGCTTCATCGTCTTCGACAACCAGTATTTTCATGTGCCGGCTCCCTGGTTTTTTATGGTGAAAGTAAGAATGGTATTGCCGTTTCCTTCACTCGAATCAAGGGTCAGATCGCCCCCGAGAGTTCTGGCCATTACGCGGGCCGAGTATGTACCCAGACCGGTGCCACGGTGCTTTCCGAAGGTAACATAGCGTTCAAAAAAGCGGTCGCGAATCTGTTCAGCGACCAGCCCCTTGTTCTTAATGCTTATTGTGACTGGCGCCTTCTGCAGGTCAATAAACACAGTTCCGTTTTCAGGGGATGCTTCGATGGCATTCTTGATCAGATTTGAAAAAATGGTTGAAAAAAGCAGTTCTTCGCCGCTAACCACAAAACTATCGTTTTCATCAGTTGCGCCGTTGACACAGAGGCGGCATGTGATTTTTTTAAGGGAGGCGAGGCCCTCACATTCACTTATCACTTCGCGTAAAACCTTGGCAATATCAACATCGACCGGGTTCAATCGGTAAGTTCCCTGTTCCATTTTGAAAAGATCGAGAGAATGATGAATCATTTCCATCAGGCGCCGCGTTGTTCTGATCTGAAGGTTAAGAATATCCTGCTGGGCATCATTCAACTGACCTGCTGCCCTCAGCATTTCAGGGGCATTGAGAAAAACGGTCATCGGCCCTTTCAGGTCGTGACGGGCAATCCGTTCTATGTCTTCGCGCAACCTGATGTTATCCTGAAGAATGATATTCTGCTTTTCGAGCTGGCGCATAGCCGCAGTAAGAGCAAGGTGGGTTTTGACTCTGGCCTTAACAATCGCCGGGCTGACAGGCTTAACGATATAGTCAACCGCTCCAAGGGCTAGCCCGTTGACCTCGTCGATTTCTTCGTCTCTGGCTGAGACAAAAATAACCGGAATCCTGGCAGTCTGCTGATTCAGCTTAAGCTCCCGGCAAACTTCACAGCCATCCATGCCAGACATGACGATATCGAGAAGAATGAGATCAGGCTGAGGATCCCCTGAGGCGAGTTGCAGAGCCTTTTGCCCGCTCATGGCCATGATTACCTCATAATCTGGTCGCAAAATGCTACCGAGGATTTCGATATTATCGATCATATCATCCACGACCAGTATTCTGGGCCGTATTGGGGTTTCCATCAGATTTGCTCCAGAGAGATTACGAAAACAGGCTTAACCAAGTTAATTAAAATACCAGTCATTCGTCAATTTTAATCTGCAAATGTTTGGCGATTAAGCGCAATGGTGGGAGCGCCTGTTCAAATTCACCAGTCCTGACCGCCATTTCGATAAGATCAAATTCATTAGCCTGACTGCACTTCCTCAATTTTTCGTGAATTTTCTTGAAACAGTCGATGAGTTCAAGCCGGCTTTCTTTGAGGAGTGCCATGAATTCTGGCAAATCAGCGGCCAGGCTTGCCAGTTCGCCGGCATCAGGGTTGTTTTCGGGCGCTTTTATCACAGGGTCGGCTGGCAGAAGGCTTTTTAAAGCATCCACCAATTCGATCAGCAATTCAGAAAACCTCACCAGTTCGCTGTTTATCTGATCAGCAGGCCTGGCTTCCTTGATGCAGCGTTCCAGAAGCTGAGCCTGGGCGAATATTTCATTCGCTCCGAGGTTTCCAGCAACACCCTTGATTGAATGTATCAGTTGCGCGGCTCTGGCTCGATCACCGCTGTCGAGGATACCGGCAATTCTGGCCGCGACATTTGCCTGCTCTTCAATGAAGCGCCGCAAAAGCTTGATGTAAAGGCCGGTGTTGCCCATAACCCGGCGCATGCCCGAGTCAATATCGAGACCTGGTATCGGCGGCAGGGTATCAACCTCCGAAATAGGCTCGGGGGGAGCAACAGGAACTATTGAAAACGTTCTATCTGGCAGGCAAAACCTTTTGATTGTTTGAAACAGGTCTTCAGGGTTAATCGGTTTGACGACATGCGCATTCATACCGGCCTTTAAACAGCGTTCGCGGGCATCATTCATTGCATGGGCGGTCATGGCGATGATCGGGAGATTATCGAATCGACCATCAGCCCTGATCAGGCGGGTAGCATCCAGGCCATCCATGTGCGGCATCTGAACATCCATCAAAACTACATCGAAGGGCTTCTCGGCGGCCATAATCTCTTCGACGGCCTGGCAACCATCACCGGCAACAATCACCTCACAACCCGCTTGTATCAGCAGTTCCATGGCGATTTCCTGGTTGATCAGATTGTCTTCTGCCATCAGAACCCTGATGCCCTTCAGCTGATTTTTCCAGTCATGTTCTTCGACATGCTTCAGGCTCTGTTGGCGCAATACCGGAGCAAAGATGCCAACGATTGTGTTCATCATGTCAGATGGCGTAATCGGCGCCATGATTATGTCATCGGCAATCGTATCGCGAGCGGCTTTATCGGCGCAGAGGAGCGAGAACTCGTCGCGATGCGCAACCAGAACCAGTGCCGGCTTATTCATCAACGAACTGTCACTTTTAATCTGTCTGGCCAGCTCAATACCGCTGCAATCATGCAGTCTGGCATAAATAAAAACCAGGTCGCATGGCTCGTCGGCATCGCAACGGTGAAGATGCTCAAGTAACTCGCGACCGCCGGCCGCAATTTTCACTTCTGCCGATGCCAGTTCAAGATGCGCCATGAGGCCTCGCCACGGCAAAGTGCGACTGTCGGCAATCACAAAGCGCCGGCCGCGCAAAACCTCGGTCAGGGGAACTTCTTTTTTGCCCTCTGTGCCAAGCCATAGAGAAAAGAAAAACCGGCTGCCACGGCCAGGTTCTGACTCTAATTCAAGATTGCCGCCCATTGCTGTGACAAGTTTGCGTGAAATGCTCAATCCCAGGCCAGTACCCCCATATTTTCGGGTTGTCGAGCCATCAGCCTGGGAAAAGTCCTGAAAAATCCGTTGCTGCTGTTCTGGAGTCAGCCCGATACCAGTGTCACGCACCGAAAATTCAATTTTCACCTGAGTGCTCACCCGTTCAAGAAGGGCGACCCGAACCTCGATTTCGCCGCGTTCAGTGAACTTGAAAGCATTCGACACCAGGTTGGTCAAAATTTGACCGAGCCGGGTCGGGTCACCAACAAGATTATCAGGAACATCTGGTGGAATCTGGAAAAAGAAATAGATATCTTTGCCAGAAACATTTCCGGATACAACATTTGCGAGATCACTCATGATTTCGTCCAGGACAAAAACCGTTGACTCAAGGTTAAGTTTTCCGGCTTCAATCTTTGAAAAATCGAGTATCTGATTGATCAGATCAAGAACATTGTTGCCTGCATCGAGAATCTTTTCGAGATACTCGCGCACCTTATCGTGGTTGCCAGATTTGCGGGCCAGATGCGTGTAACCGATTACAGCATTCATCGGAGTTCTGATCTCATGGCTCATGTTGGCGAGAAACTCGCCCTTGGCAATACTGGCGGCTTCAGCCGCTATTTTAGCCTTTTCGAAAGCCAACTGGGTGGCCAGGCTGTCAGAAATATCTTCTTTAACGGCGATAAAATGCGTTATCTTGCCGGTAGAATCTGCAACCGGGCTAATTTGCGCTGATTCCCAGTAGAGTTCGCCACCCCTTCGCTTGTTACAGAACCTGCCGGTCCATGGCTTGCCGCTGGTAATCGTGTTCCAGAGTTCAGAATAAAAAGCCTCGCCCTGCAAACCTGATTTAAGCAGACGGGGATTCTTGCCGATGGCCTCTTCACGGCCATAGCCAGTCACCTTGGTAAACTCGGAGTTAACATACTCAATAGTGCCTGAAGAATCGGTGATTACAATGATGGAAGCACTGGTATCAATTGCTCTGGTCAGAAGTTCCATGCTTCTTGCAGATTTAAAAAGTTGCTGTAGAGCGTCTTGACGCCCGGCAAGTGCGAATGCAAAAAAGGTCAGCAGCAAGCCCATAAAAAAGCACCCGGCCAGCACCAGCGATGAATCCAGGCGATGAATTGCGGTATTAAATGACGGCAGTGAAAAAATGCGAGCCGTAAAAACCTTGCCGGCCGTTTCCATAAATTCAAAGGTCGAAAACATCGCTTCACTCTGCAATTTATAGCCATTACCGGTCGAATCATACAGAAGACTGCCGGGCTGCTCGGCTTTTCCCTCATACAGCATCAAGCCAAGTTCATCATTTGAAAAGCGCAGAAGATGCCGAACCAGGCGGCCAACATGGACTGGGCTAACGATAAAACCATGCAACTCACGCTCATCATTTTGGCCGTCTGCTTTTTTGATCATAACCGGCAGAACGCGAAGAAAACCAGGGCCATCTTTATCGGATTGAGGGGTGTCGAGAAGAACCAGTCTGCCGCTGACAGAAAAGGAACCTGTTTTAATAGCCTGTTCTATGGCTGCCCTGCGAACCGGTTCTGAATTGAGGTCGAACCCGATTGCCTTTTTGGATGGCCCATTCTCTGGAGACATATGCATGACGGGCACCATAAAAGCAGCATTTTCAGAAGGCCAGATGCGGAAATCAGAGTTTCCGGGCAAAAACTTCTCGATCTGCATGGCGACCCCTGGCGATCTTAGAACTGGCGCAAAGCAGATCGCCTGAATGCCCGGGTAATTTTCGGCAATTTTCAGAGTGTTTGAGAAAGCCCGCCACTCTGCGGCGGTAACCCGTTCAGAAGCGCTGAATAGCGCGGCACAACTCATCATCAGGCGCTCATGCCCGGCAAACAACGAGTCAAAACGCTGTTTAGTCTCGTTTACATCAGAAGTAAAAATCTGTCGGCCACGCGCCAGATCGGCAGAGCGAATCGTTTGCCAGAGCCAGAATGACGCAAGCATTGCCACGACAAAAACCAACCAGGGCCACCAATGCGCACCGGCACGACTTTTCGTGATCGGGGCAATTGCCCGCATTCTGGCAAAATCTTTTTTTTCGAGGCGCATTACCGGCTCCTGAAAGATCTATTGCAAAACCGCAGCCCGAAAGACTAAAACCAGACGCGGAAACCAGCCAGCCTTCATAAATAACCGTACACAACTTCTGCCCGGCTGACATCACAAATTAAAAAATTACCCTCAACTGAATTATAACATGAACCCAAGCATGGAACACCAACAAGTGACCGGTTCGCAGCAAAATGATGCCAGATTGCCACGATCATGTTTACAGATGCTATTGATTAAAACATAAATAATGCTCTCCCTGACACATCACGAACAGGCCCGATTGATTGGCCGGGTCGTTGAATCTACGCTACTATGTTTTTGCATGATTTAATCAAAAATCGTTATACTGTGAAACGATTTATGCGAAGCACTCAGGAGGGCAAATGTGGGAAAAACCGCAAATTTTTTCAGTTTAATCGGGCGGGCAACACTCTTGCTGTGCATCTGCCTGGCCCATGCCAGCTTGTCGGCGCAGACTCTGGCTTCGCAAACCTTTCTGTTGAGATTTGTCGATGCAAAAACCCGCAGGCCGATTCCGCTTGTCGAGGCAGAACTTTTTAATGCGCTGCGCCTGTGCAGCGATAATCTTGGGAACATGGCCATTCTCGAACCTGACCTCGCCGGCAGACAAGTCCGCCTGCGAATTCGCGGCCATGGTTACCGCTACCCGCAACTTGATTTTTTCGGCGAAAGAGCAATCAGCCTGGCCATCAAGCCTGGCAGCGTTACCGAGATCGAACTCGAAAGAACGGTTGCAGCTGAAAGACTTTATCGAATCACCGGCAGTGGAAGATTCAGAGACAGCATTCTGGGCAGGTTAACCAGTCGGCCAGATGATTTGCCTGGCAGAGTCACCGGCCTGGATTCAGCGATTCCGGTGGTCTGGCAGAACCGCCTGTTCTGTTTCTATGGCGACACGCTGGGCACTGACCGCCTCAACCTCAGCGGGTCTGGCGCAGAAGTGATTACCGGAACAGGCGTGCCCGAAGAAGCTTTGCCTCTTAATTTTTTCTGTGATCCTGATGGTTTTGCCAGCAGAATGATTGAACTGCCCGAACCTGGATTCATCTGGATCGAAACGGTTATTCCGGTTATGGCTGGTAAACGGGAACTGCTCGTTGCCAGATATGTAAAACACAAAACCCTCGAAGAAGCCGTAGAAACGGGCTTTGCTCTCTTTAACCCGCTTCAGCAGAAGTTCATGCCTGTTAAAAAGTTCAAATCAGCACGTCACCACAAGTCAGCGCATGCGGTCAGAGTTCACATCGATAATCGCCCGGCCTGGTGCATTCAGCCATGGGAAAGAACAGGCATCAACCTGAAAGATTTTATAAATCCGCAAACTTATGCTTTTTACACATGCCTTGAGCCGTTAGCGCCTGAAGAAAAAGCCCAGACCCTCGAATTTGACGGCAAAAAGCTCAAGGTTAAACGAGATGCCGCTGGAAAACCCGTGTTTTCATGGGTCAGCAACGGTATCCCTTTCAGCCCTGCCAACCAGAAACTCTTGCTGAAAGCTGGCATCATCAGCCAAAACGAGCGCTGGCTAGAACTCACCGAAATCGGCACGGGCCATAAAATCTCAGACTTCAGCGGTTCAATCAGCTGGAACGATTACCGCAACCGCTGGATCATGATCTCTCAGGGGCAGGTAGGGGAAATCTGGTTCAGCGAAGCCGACACTTTCACCGGGCCATGGGTCTACGCCCGCCGTATCGTCGAACATGACGGGTATAATTTTTATAATCCGGTTCATCATAGCTGGTTTGATGACGAACATGGCCGGATTATCTACCTGGAGGGTACTTACACCTCGTTTTTTACACGCGAAGAATATAAAACACCCCGGGCAGATTATAACCAGGTCATGTATCGTCTCGATCTTGCAGATGCCTCGCTGAGGTTGCCAGTGCCAGTTTACCGCGTCAACTTGGGCAAAAATACATGGCGACTGATGACCAGAGAGGCGGTGGCCCGGCAAAAGCTCTGGAATCAGATAGTTGCAGTTGAGTTTTTCGCCTTTGCAGACAACGACAGCCAAAACCCACACCTGCAGGCAGTCTACGATCACGCAACCGAATCAGACAAAGCTCCAGTGCTTAAACTGGTGCCGAGTGCAGCCGGACCGATTTTTTTCACCATCAGAAACAACCCCCAGGCACTCGCAGAACTTGGTTTTGCCGAGTCACTGACAGTTTCGGCAAACGGTATCGTTTTTAAGAACACCTCAGACTGCCTGACGATTGACCCGACAATTTTGCCCCAGGTTAATGCCCTCAACCGAGCAGGCAATTAAAAAGCTTCCAGGCTCGGGTTTGCCGCTTCCGAAAAAGAAATATCCTGCCTGAGCAGTCGCCAGGCAGGATATCGTTTTACGAAAAGCAGTTGTCAGTTTGCTGATTCTGAAGCCACAAGGGCTGGAACAGTTTCAGAGGCTACAGATAAAGTTTCAGAAGCTAGTAGAACTGGTTGCGACGAGGTGGCAGCATTTTCAACAGCAGGTAGAACGGGTTGCGATACAACCGGAACAGTTGCCGACGCAGATGACGGAGGCGTTGGTTTGGGCGGCTCGGGTTCAGAAAGGTCTGCCGCTTTGACCATCAATGCCTTGATGCGCTGCGGTTGCACCGCAAAAGCAAGTTTTTCTGAGTTGCCATTTAGTTCCTTCACCAGAGCCTGCAATGACGTATCAGCGCCAGCATATTCGCCATTCAGCCATAGCAGATGCATATTGCCGCTACCAGGCAACTCGACCGTGCCAGAACTGATGAGTATCTTGAACTTAAGGCCATCGAAAGATTCAAGGGCAAGTTCAAGGCGATCAGCCAGAGCGGGGTGCTGAGCCGGGGTACTGGTTGCAATGAAGTCGTCAAAAGCAAGACCCGAGAAGAGAGAAGTAATTGCGGCCACCGCAGCTTGCTTTGTCTGCTGCCCGTTCTGGAGTTTGTCGAGAACAAGACTATCTGAAGCCGCATTGCGAGCCAGAACGAAAGTATTTTTTTCAGAGCCAGAGTATGACCATGAGAGTTTGCTGATCTTTTCGGGGTTGATCTTCAGCAGGTCTTTGCCCAGCCAGTTTTTGGCATTCTTTTCGAGCCACATAAAAGTTGATAGCAGGTAAACGTTGTTATCAGCATTAAAACGGCAATACTGGCCATCGTTGCCAAACCCCTGGCTGCCGTCAACCATGCGTGATTGACGGCCTTTGCCGAGATAGACCCGCTTTATTTCGCCACCGGCTTTATTTTTAAAAACCAGCATGGCGCTGTCTGGCCCCGTCGGAGGCGCGTCATTCGCCAGCGAGGCAACGCCAAGATCAGCATGCTTCGCCGCATTGGCGCTGACCGATTCGACGATTTTTGCAGCTGTCAGTCGCTGAAAAAGTTCTTCGACGCGATTAGGGTCAGCCCGCAGCGAATGCAGTTCGGGCAGGCGCCAGGTTGCGCTGGCCTGTTTGAGACTGATCTGCCCCTGAGCCGCATTTAGAAATATCTCAGCAATACCATCGATTTCTTCAGCAACGACCAGACTGCGGCCGATATTGGCGTCAACAGCACTGCCAGGCTTGCCGGAAGGTTGAATAGCCAGGGCAATGGCGACCAGCACAGCGGCAATCAGCAAGAGTTTAAGGTTTTTCACAGCATCGACCTCCTGGTATTCTGCCTGAAATAAATCACAGAACCGACAATTATAACCAAAAACGGCATTAATAGAAGATTTACAAAGGTAACTCTGACGCCAAGGCTCTCAATATCCTGACGCAGCAGTTTGCGGATTTCACGGCGACGTTTCATGGTTTCGGATTGCTCTGCCCTTGCCTTATCAACTTCACTGCGTTGTTCAGCGCTGAGAATGAGGCGTTCGCCGTCTTTTTTCTGAGATTGAAGTTGATTGATGCGGCCTTGCACCTCTTCAAGTTTTCTGGTCAGAGTAACTTCTTCTTCCTGCCATTTTATCTGAGCTTGACGTTCGATTTCTTCAACCCGGGTAAATGAGCGGTTTGAGCGACTTCGTGACCGAACAGCGATCAGATCAGACGAGCCACCAAGCAGGTCAACCGAATTGGCAACGAAGGCCAGATTATCGTTCAATGGCTGCAGAAGCATGCTGCCGAAAAAATTGACCGCCCTAACCGAATAATCGTTCTGCAACAGGTCAACATCGGCGACCAGCAGCACCGAAACCGGCGCGGCAGCCTTGGCGACGTGCTGTTTCTTCATTTCAGCCATTTTAGCTTCACGAATCTTTTTGGCCTCTTCATTTTCTCCTTCCGGGGCCGGAATGGCCGGCGGCTCGTCGAAGGCTGAGGTGAAGGCACCACGCACCATGGCGGCAAG
>Ga0116170_10005418_pt1 | contig 11431 bp, 4 predicted proteins | sample AD_JPNHW1_MetaG_FD_89797 | JGI IMG/M metagenome (GOLD analysis project Ga0116170, IMG submission 89797) | Active sludge microbial communities of municipal wastewater-treating anaerobic digesters from Japan - AD_JPNHW1_MetaG | ecosystem: Engineered > Bioreactor > Anaerobic > Digestate | place... | reverse complement strand
CGGCATTTTTTATTACGATACCTGAAATATTTACGTTCCTGCATTCACGCAGGTAGATGCAGCGTGGCCTGCGGCTTGAAGGGCGATCATTTGCGAGATTATCCTTAATAATGCCTTTATGGATCTGGTCAATAAGGTTATAATCTACCTCACGACCCTGGCCATCTATAACTCCCTTCCCGGTTATCCCAATGTTTTCCTGTTTGTTGGCATATACCAGCGAACTGTACGGAGTATTAATGTTGTAATCGTAGATATTGGTTGAACCTACAAGGATGGCGCCCTCTTCAAGGCGAATGGTTACATTTGATTTGAGTTCAACTGTGCCGGTGAGGTAGCGTCCTACATAAAACACAAGCTGTCCGCCTCCATTTTCGCTGATGTAATCAATAGCTTTCTGTATAGAAGTGGTATTCAGTGTCGTTCCGTTCGACTTGATGCCAAACATAGAGGCTTTGAATTCTACCGCAGAAAGCTGCAGGGAACTAAACAAAGCCGTAATAAAAACGATAATTCTTATTTTATTCATATGTATCTAATTAATTTATAAAGGTTCCCGCCAAGGCGGGAGAACCGCACATGATTGACTTAGTTAAGCTCTCCCGACAAGTCGGGATTATTTGTGATTTTATTAATCATGTGGGTTTCATGCTGCTAATTTATATTATGTTATTGATTCACAACTAATAAAGTGTTACTGGTCCGATCAGTCCCATTGACTGGAGAGGTTGATCTTTACTCCCGAGCACAGTGAATTTCTGTGCTGTCTTATTGTCAACCAGTGTCTTCATATAATTTCCCATAGTGGTTATGACTCTGACCTCAATTGTATTTGAACCTGGTTGCAGATTATCTGAAATATTATAGATCCTGTTCCCGTACCATTTCACTCCACAACTCTTTTCATTAATAAGTACTTCCGAAACACCCCACACTTTTCCAAGATTCAGAAAGGTTGGCTTTGTTTCGTTAAAACTTGTTTTATAACGATAGATAGCTGTTCCGGTAAAATGAACATAATCGGTGCTCTTAAGATCCTTTAATTCTCCCATTTTTATGGTCTTTACCCAACCTTCCCGGCTGTGGTGCAATTCCACTTCCCAACCACTTTTAAGCGTCTTGCTGTTTAGTCCTGTCGTTGGAACAGGAATCCAGTCAGGTCCATCTTTCTCTTTGTTGAAGACGATAATGCGCGATTCTGCCGGACCAAGATTCATTTCAAGACTGCCTTCGTTCAGACTAATACGGAAACGGTTTCCGGTTTCGGCATTCAATACCCAGCCATAACGCCCGCCTGTGATCTCTTTCGGGAAGATCACCTTCGTCCTGTGAGAATTATGCATATGAGCGTTGGCAAAGAAAAAGATTTCATTTCTGTCATCGCTTTGATAACGGTTCTGCATCACAAAGCGATCAGGTTTTTTAATGTCAAGATAATGAGGAATATTGTATTGAGTCATCACATCTTTATACCATTCAAGGAAACAGTTGTCCTCAGGTTTTTGAATCAGTATAAAATGGCCGGGAAACTTTTTGAGTTTCTCAACCCAAACCTGTATCTCTTTATCTCTTTCTTTATTGTTAAGAAGTCCAAGGGACTTTTCCGGAAATTTTTCAATACAGAAAACTCTTCCGCCTGTTGAAACAAAATCATATAGTTTTGATAAAGTCTCTGGAGTTGTGCTCGTCACTTCAACAAGGAAGATTGTTCCATATTTTCTCTGGCCATAGCAGAGTTCTCCTTTTTTTACCTCTGAATCTCTTAAAATAATTTCAGTGATATAATCGGCGGCCCCTCCATTCTTATTTATCGATTCCCATATTAGAGATGTGTAAGGAACATTTAGCTTTTCAGGAAAAGGATCGGTCTGTACTCCGATTTCGCCCCACATGTCGTAGGTAGCAGGCAGTAAAGCTATGTCGGCATACATATCAGCGTTCTGAAGCTGAGAGGATATGCGGGCTTTATACTCATTCAGGTATTTGAAATAGGGCCACCAGGTACTGTTCTCGTTATAATATGAGCCATATTGTACCCATCCGGGGAATGGGGCGTCAGGAGGTGAATAGTTAAATCCATGCCAAATGGAATGTGTAATTCCCGACATTATACTCTGGTCAGAGCCAATTTTCAGTAATTCAAGTGTTTCGTTAAAAACATTATATGTATTGGTCATCTCTTCACAGCTGACAACCCTTTTCCCCGATAGGTGTGCTGCTGATGAGACAAACTTATTAATCATAGTATAGCCACGTCCCCTCCGGTAATCATCGTCGGACATCTCTTCACCGACACGGTGCTTCAACCAGTTAGTGGTCCACGATTCGCCCTCGGGAATATCATATCCCAAACTACTTTCCAGAGGGAAAAATGCGCGTCCGTAAGCCTGGGCACGTGATTTCACCTTCTGGTCCCTGCACCATTGAAGGTAAGTAAGAGTAAAACGCTCCCTCAACATCTCGGCTTTGGTCAGTTCGAAGTCGAAGCGAACACGTTTGATCTCTTCTTCGAATTCAGGTGTCTTAACAGCTCCGTATTTTTCGTCAACAACCGATCCCAGGCGACCAACCTTAAACATGGTAAAAGGAAGGTACGGCATTATGTCATATCCTCGTCGTTTTTTAAACTCTTCTGCAAGGTCATCCGACCAGTTACATCCCTCCAGCTCCATAGAATCGGTAAAGAAGGCACGTAAATGGTTTGAGAGAGGACCAGTCTTTTTCTGAATTGTATCGGACATGTGATCGAGGTATTTCCTTACTGCCACCTTATCCATATGGTTGAGGATCGGACCCGCAGCACCAGGAGCGCCATTTATCACACAGGCAAACGAATCAACCTTTACCAGTGCATACAGGACATATTTGCCGGCTGGCACTTCGACACTTATTACCTCATCGTTACACTTATCTGAGAGCTCAATAACCTGGTCAAGACCATTTACAGGATCAGGAACCAGTTTAAGTGAAATAATTTCAAAGGTACGGCTCGGACATGGTTCTGTTACACCCGGATCAACAGTCTTGAAGATATTGAACTGTGACGTTTCATATGTTGTAGGGCCTTCCAGTTTCTCTGCGTCAATAATCACTACCTGTGCCCTCTCCTTCCTTTTTAGTGTTTCAGCACCAAATGGCCATCCGGAACCCACTATAAGATCGCAGGTCATATCCAGTTTTTTTGCCTCTGCAAAGACTACCTGTAACATATCGATCCATTCGTCACTCAGCCAGGTGAGTGACTTTTTTCCAAGGTCATCGCCGGTTGATGGAAATGAAATAGGATTTATCTCCACACCACCTATGCCTGCTTCTTTCAATAAATGCAACTCCCTGATAAGTTCCTGTGCTTCGACCTTGTCACCATTCCACCACCAACGTACGAAAGGGTGGTATATGGATCCGGGTGTCTTAAACAGACTAAACAGATCAATATCAGGATTTTTGTACTGGTAACTCCAGGAATTATTCCCAAAGACAGGAACAGTATTGGCAACAATACATCCTGCTGAAAGAATTGCACTCTGAGATAAAAATGTCCTTCTTTTCATTAAATAAATTTTTAAACCTGTATAACGGGATCTTAATTAAAAATACCCGTGAGTTTCAACATCACCATATTTCAAAGCCACTTCCAGACGTTTCACACGGAATGAGTCTGATTTCATGGCCTTGAATTCAATTTTATTATACCCTTGTTTCAGGGAAGATTCCGGGAGTACAAATGCATATTCCTGTTCGCTGTTCAGTAACCCTCTTGCCCTGTCGAACAAATGAACATATTCCGGATTTTCTTTAGAAATTTTAATTCCGTTAACCGACAAATCACACTTTGATGGTTTGTTTAAACGGAAAAACAGGATGGCTTCCCGGGGAACAATCTTTTCCGGATCATCACCTATATATATTTCAGCTTCCGAAGTGGTTCCGTCAGTGACTTTTAATGGAAGCGGAGATGGTGGTCTGATCTGGTACTCAACAGAACTATCGCATAAACAATAAATTTTATTGCGTTTCTTCAAAGTTTCCAACGAGCCCAACTCCCTGAGTAACTGAGGCATCATCACACGGCAGACATATCCACCCTCTTCGAGGTGGGTTTGTCTGTTATATTCTGACATGTAACCACTGTAATACTGATTGAAAAGATATATTCCATCTGCGCCCTGAGACAGAATATGAGATGCCATTCCGCGAAACATTCCATGAGAAAAAGTCTCACGGGGAGTATATCCTCCATCGTCAACAGAGGCATAAAGGGGAATATCAATTTTGCCTAAATCGTCCCTGAATTTGGCTACAGGTAGTGATGGGTCACCCTTCCAATGAATACCTATAGTTACGAAATCAACTAATCCCAGGCGTATCCATTCCTTTATATCCAATCCTTTATTGAGACAGTCTTCAACTGTCGGAGGAACCCTTACAGAGAGAAGAATTTTCTTTCCGCGTCGCGCAGAAACTTCTTCTGTTTTTGCCTTAATATCTTTTACAAGCTGGGTCATTAACGGGGCATTTTTCCTCCCCTCACCCATCTTGAAGTAAACAATAAAACGCATAAAGTCAAGATCGAAACCATCGATCATATCATATTTATCGAGCTGTTCAGAGATTACAGCAAGTTTATGATCGCGAACTTCTTTATGTGCAAAATCAAGTGCCCTGGGAGCGTTCCATCCGGGGGTAGAATCATTCAACCAGAATTCAGGATGTTTGTACCAGAAATCACTGTAGACAATCGGGCAATGAGTGGCCGTATCGTTAAAATGAAGGTCGTTCATACGGTAGGTGATAAACGCCTCCATGCCATCCTCCTTTGCCCTGTTAAGGGAGGCCGAGATTAAATCGGTTCCCTCCTTCTCAAGGTTAAGAAAATTCTGATAGTATCTGTAAAAATTCTTATAAGCAGTTGTATCACAGCCACAATCAAGTTTTCCGTTCAGATCATCACAAAACAAATTTCCATATTTTGACCGATAATATAAAAAGTCACTACCACTGCACATCATATAAGTAGTAACCTGGGTGTTTGCAACCATATCAACATAAGCATTGATATCAGCAACTGTTAACGGACGTTTATAAAACCACAAATTTCCTAAAGCATCTGTTCCGTCATTGTTATGAATCAACCTGAATTTTGTTTCCGTGGTTCCACATGACAAAAACAACCATGAGGATAATCCCAGTATGATAGTTAATCTGGTCAAATGGAAAGATACAACTACTCTTTTCACAGCTATTTATTATTAATAATTCTACTTTGACATATTCGAAAAATCTACCTGTTTTTACCCTGTATCCTGAAGGCAACAGGCATATTTTTCTCCTGACTCCCTTTTATTATTTACCTCAACCCTAAAGGGAGAAATTGATTTTATTCGCACCCCTTAGGGCAGGGGTAGCGAATAAAATCAATGTATTTATGTGAATGATTACAGACAGTCATATTAAAAATTAATTAGGTCAGGCAATGCCTCTCTGATTATAAAAGATAATTACCTGACCTAAAAGAAGGGCGGGGCAACATGCTCCGCCCTAAGAGAGTGCAATCAAAACTTATTTAGTTCTGTACACATAGAGGATTGTTGTTCATTTCATCCTGAGGTATCTGTAAAGTCATAGAAGATACAGCGTATGTAGTCTTTACAACATGGTTTGTTGAGCTTGTACGGTCAACCGGGATATTCCAACGTTTGTTGTTATAGAATTCACGGCCACCTTCACCCCATAATTCGATACGGGTCTGCAGCTGAACCATCTGTAAAGCAGTCATACCAGCCATTGATACATAGTTATCGCAAGTCAATGTAGGTGCACCAGATCTTGTGCGTGCAGCTAAAAGTATATTCAATGTAGCTTTTGCACCATCCGGATTAGTCGACATAGCCTGAGCTTCAGCTTTCATAAGCAACACTTCTGATGTACGGAAATTGTAGTCTCCCACAACGCCTGCTGTATTTGTTGCAGAGCTGGCTCCGCCTACACCATGAGTATTCGCAAATTTAAGATTTGAATATGCCGGGATCCAGCCTGTTACTTTAGCTACAGGATAATAGAAATCACCGAAATCAGCTGTAAGAAAATTATCTCTACGATAATCATTTGCATCTATTTTCTCAAAAAGCCTGTTATCTATACGGGCATACAAACCCGACGAACCTCCTGAACCGGATCCGAAAGTGTTCATCCATCCGTTGTGAGCCTTTACAGATTCTGTAACACCCCAACCGATAATAACTTCAGGATTCTTACTGATATTGAGGAATCCGTTATTGTCAGCCAGAAAAACGGGTGGGTTTGCAAGAGTTGTTCCTCCGGTATTCTTACCAACATAAACTGACTCAGTCATCAGGTTTGGCAATTTTGCAAGGATAGCATCACATGCCGTGATTACAGTACCATATTCCCCGGCATCCAAAGCTGCGCGGGCCAGAATAAAGTTAGCTACTCCCAGGTCAATATCTGTTGTAACTGCAGTAAAACCAGTACCGGCGGCAGTAAACAGATCTACAGCATCCTGAGCATCTTTAAGGATAAACGCATAAGTGTCTGCAGCAGTTGATCTTGCCTTATAAGGCTGAGTGGGAGAATATGTATCGTACAACATAAGTCCAAGTTTATTTTTGCCATCAAGGACATATGCATCCTGATAATTCTCCATCAGGTAGTTATAAGAATATGCACGAAGGGCGAGACCTCTTGCTTTATATTCCTTTAAAGTCTTGTTCTCTCCAACGACAGCATCAGTTAAGTATGTCATCATTTTATTTACAGCAGTAATGTTGCCCCAGCAATAATACCAGTAAGGAGGATTTTTATCAACTGTCTCTGATATGAAATCATTGAAATTGTACTCGGCAAAACCAAAAGCACTCACTGTAGAAGTTCCAAGCACAATGTCATTTCCTTCAAGATTTCTCATACACTCCAGTCCCTGGCTTGTATAATAACGGTTGTCGGCGCCTCCCTGTCCCAAAATACCACTTAGATGGAAATAACCAGGCATAGCATCAGCCATACTGCCCAAAATCTTTTTTATTGTTGCATCATCACCACTGGCCAGCAGCTCCATGATCTGTTCGTCAGTAATGGAATTAGGGGGAGTAATCTCAAGTTCCTTGGAACATGAAGAAAAAATCATTCCTGCCAATGCCAGAATTATCAAATATTTTTTCATAGTCATCAAATTTTTAGAAAGTTACTGTAATACCTAGCGACTGTGTACGCATGTATGGATAAGAATATGCTCCAACTTCAAGACCTCCTGCGAGTGACATACGAGGATCGAACCCTGCATGTTGGGTAAACATCCACATATTATCAAATGAAGCATATAGGCGGACATCACTCAGATGAACCTTATTCAGCCATGGCTGTGAGAAAGTATATCCGAATGTAATGTTCTTTACGCTAAGGTAAGAAGCGTCGAAAAGAGACATATCTGAATATGCCCAGCTTCCTATTGTGGCACCATTGCCATACTGGTCGCCGGTATACATCTGCATCGGGAACTTGGCACCGGTATTCTCCGGGGTCCATGTATTACCCTGCAACTCTTTTGAAACAACACCTCCAATTTGTTCGCTCCTGTAGAGACCATTTGCATACTCAACACTCAGGAATTTGCCGCCTATCTGGAATGCCAGATTTGCAGTTACATCAAAGTCCTTATAACGGAATGTTGTGTTTAAACCGCCAATGAAATCAGGAGTTGCAGAACCCATTTCGTATTTATCAGCTGCGCTATAATTAGTTGTCTGAACAACATCACCAACTTTTGCATCAGTAAATAATCCGGCAGCCTGATCAGCTGCTGTGACTGTTGCATCGAATAATGGAAGACCAGTGTTTTGGTCTACCCCTGCATAGTGATAGAAGTACATATTATAATAATCTTTGTTTACACCGCGTAAGAAAGAGATCTGGCTTGATCCACCACCTGATGCCGACCAGGCATCAACGCTTGCAGTCCAGCAACCATTCAAAGCTGCATTGCCGGTTCCTTCAGGAACTGAAAGAATAACTGTCCTGTAATGTGTTCCGTTTACAGATACGGTCCAGTTAATATCCTGGGTTTTGATTATATCAACTCCCAACTCCAATTCAATACCTCTGGTTCTCATCTCTGCGTTATTCTTATCAAGTGCCTGCTGGCCAAGAGAATAGGCAATTGGCTGACCCCATACTGCATTTGGGGTTCTGCGGTTATAGTAATCAAGAGTTCCGAATACAATATCAAGTACTCTGAAATCCAGGCCAAGGTCAGTTGTATTAACTCTTTCCCATGTAAGTGCATCGTTAACAAAAGCATTCTTGCCCAACTTATAAGCTGAAGGATAGTAAGAAGCTCCGCTATATGAATAGGCGCTGGCGCTAAAGCCCCAGGTCTGATAGCCAGAATAATTACCAATGCCGTTCTGGTTACCAATAACACCATAGCTTCCACGGAGTTTTAAATCGTTAAGCCAACTCTTGGCAGAAGACATGAAATCCTCTTCTGAAATACGCCAGCCACCACCTAACGACCAGAATACACCCCAGCGGTTTTCGTTAAATTTAAACTTGGAGGAACCATCAGTTCTGATAGAAGCCTGAGCATAGTATTTGTTATTGTAAATATAGTTAGCACGTGCAAAGTATCCTTCTAGAGCAGTTTTATGCTCTCCGCCACCGGTACCGCTAAAAGTACTTCCATAATTCAAACCGACAAAGTTTGCATATGTATCAAAATCAGGAACCAGCGAATGAGATCCTTTATACGACATATTAAATGTGTGATAAGAATTGAACTCGTGACCGGCTGTAGCATCAAAATGATGTTTATCATAGTCGTGCGACCAGTTCAATATCTGTTGGGTATTAATATTATCGATCTGAGTGTATGTCTTACCAAGAGCACCGCTATAGCTTGTTGCACTACCTGAAACCGGATTCCAGTACCTTGTTCTCATCTCAAATGAATTGTCAGTAGACATATTCACATTAAATGTGAAGTCTTTTAAAAACCTTGCTTCCAAATAACCACGAAGATTCAGGTCATGCGAACTTCTGATATCTTTATCATGATCGAGAATATACATCAGGTTAGCAGTCGTTGCCGGAGATGAAGTCGGTCCGAGTGGAGAATAGCTCTGTCCCTGGGTTGTATGCACTACCTTGTCGCCATTTGCGTCCAGAATTGCATTTCCATCCTTATCACGTGCATATAAAGGAACCAACTGGTTCTGAGCATTCATCCAATAAAAGACATTAGCTACTGCTGATCCCGGGTTACGGCCATAACGTGTTGCTGGAGACTGAGTTTTCCGGTAGGCATAAGCCAGGTTTACACCTGCTTTTAACCAATCCGTAACCTGTGCATTAACATTACCACGGAAATTGTAACGGTCAAACTGTGAACCTCTGATGTATGAAGGATCGTGTAAATAACCACCTGACAGGAAGTAGTCAATTTTTTCAGATGCACCACTTATAGAAAGATTGTGTTCCTGGCGAAATTTATTCTCCAGAAAATAATCATCATAAGGATCATGGAAAAGCAATTTTGCATTTGGGTTCAGTTTACCGTCAGGATTTACGAGATAGGCTCCAGTCATTGTAGAACTGGCTGTAGAGCCTGAGCCTGTTGGGGTATAGATTGCACCCGGAACATCATACAACATCCAGTTACCCAAATCATTTTGCTGGAAATCAGTAGTTGAGCCTTTATAGTCGAACAAATGCTGGCTGGCAAAAATAGCAGCATCAGTATCAGACATATTAGGATTCTGTACATTGGTTGTGTATTTGTCAGTGCTTTTGAATCGTGCTGCATTGTAAATGCTTAACCATGCATATTCATAATAATCTTTCGGGTCACTTATTTTTTCGAAATCGAAAGGCCCTTTCTGATTAATACCAACTTTTGCATCATAGGTTATTTTTGCTTTGCCCGATTTTCCTTTTTTTGTAGTTACCATAACAACTCCGTTAGCACCACGCGAGCCATACAATGCTGTAGATGCACCATCTTTTAAAACCGTCATTGATTCAATATCTTTCGGGTTAATAATTGAAAGTGCATTTGACTGGCTTGAGGGCACACCATCAATAACAACAAGAGCATTCGAGTTGTTCTGGCTTGCAGTACCCAGACCACGGATACGGATACCGTTATCCAAACCAGGCTGACCATCTATAGAAGAAACCTGCAACCCGGGAACAGCTCCTTCAAGAGCATGTGACAGAGTTGAATTTGACTGTGCAGCAATAAGCTTGGAGTCGACAGAAGTGATAGAACCTGTCAGATCTTTTTTTCTTGTGGTACCAAAAGCTACTACCACAACATCATTTAAAACCGAGACATCAGGAGTTAATGAAATATCAACTGATGCTCTGCCTGAAGCAACCACTTTCTGACTTTTGTATCCAATAAAAGAAAAAAGAATTGAGGCATCTTCGTTTGGTATATTTATCGTATATACACCATTAACATCAGACATGGTTCCAATGGTGGTTCCCTCGACCTGAATATTAACTCCGGGAAGAGGATTTCCATTTTCGTCCTTTACAGTACCTGTTATCTTACGCTGCTGCAAAGTTGCAGGGCTTTCATCCTTGTTAATTAAAAGGATTTGCCTGTCTTTAACAGAATAACTGATTCCTGTATTTGAGAGTAAATCATCAAGGACATCGGTAATTGTTTCGCTTTTTGCATGAATGTCTACCTTTTGGGCAACATCTATCATCTTTGAGCTGTACAGAAAGAAAAACTCGCTTTGCTCCTCAATGTTACTAAGCACTGCCTGAATGGGAACATCCTTCATGTCAAGGCTAACCCTTGCATACTGAGAATAGGTCACATTTCCCAATGCATTTAAAAAGGTAACAAAAAAAAGAATATTGGTTAGTTTCATAATCCTGAAAATTTTTGTCGAACATCCCTTAATATAGGTCGTCCGTAAAAAAATAGAGATTTTTTTCATAAATTTGAATGATTTAGACATTTAAAAACTAAATCGCATTATACCTGCTTTTTGTTGGTTTATAATGCTTTTTTAAATTACGCAGGGAGGCCGGGCAGGGCTTCCTTGCTTTTTTAAGAGATACGTGCAATTTCTTGTTTCATAGGCAATTTCTTTAGGTTTAGGTTAAGGTTTTATTTAGATTTTCGTTTTCTTATAATAATCTTTGGTTTAATATATTTTTTATCATTAACAGAAGTCTGGTTGTTGATTTGATAATTAATTGGACTAACAGTCTGCAGCATCTGCATAACATCTTCAATTGATTCATCAATAAATGTAGCAGTGTATTTCAGATCAAGAAGATCACTGTTCCTTATTTCAAAAGTAACATTATATCGCCTGGCAATTCTTCTCAATGTCTCTTCAAAAGGAGTATCAATAAGACGTAACTTATTCTCTTTCCACGATGTATATGTCTCAGT
>Ga0116170_10005417_pt1 | contig 11433 bp, 7 predicted proteins | sample AD_JPNHW1_MetaG_FD_89797 | JGI IMG/M metagenome (GOLD analysis project Ga0116170, IMG submission 89797) | Active sludge microbial communities of municipal wastewater-treating anaerobic digesters from Japan - AD_JPNHW1_MetaG | ecosystem: Engineered > Bioreactor > Anaerobic > Digestate | place... | reverse complement strand
TCTTCTTTCGGCCGAACTCCCGGCCAACCACGGAAACCTGGGTTCCATCACTGACAAGAAAGCCGCGACCACCGATGACAACAGCGGCGATCCCACGGTCCGTACCGGCGCTTAGCATCTCGTCGAGCGCCTCACTTGACGTCGCCACGGGCACCATCCTGCCGAGACCGTTCGTGAGGCGGTTGCCTCTCGGCTCGTTACTGGCCGACGACTGGGTATGGCTGGAAGGCTCGGAGGATGTGCTCGAACCCGAGGAAGTCAGAAGGACCAGCACGCCGGCGACGCTGAGCGCTCCCAGAAGGATGAGAAGGAGAAGCCACGGGGTCCGCGGATGCTTGGCGGTCGCCGATCTGGCGGCAACGGGTGCCGGCCCCGCCATCGCCTCGATCTGCGTCCTACTGAGCCACTGATTCGTTCGTGGGTCGAGCACCCAAGCAGTGGCGGAGATCCGGCGCTCCCTCACCCACTGCACCAGCGTCGGCCAGGAGTCGGCGACGTACTCCCTGTCGCCGTCGCGGATGACCCACTTCGTGGACGGCTCGCTCACAACCACCTGCTTGTCTCCCCCCAGGAGACCCTACACGTCCTGATTCGCGACCCAGATGACGCGGCCCTTGACCACGTCCTGGAGTCGCTTGCCTTTCAGCTCAATGACGAACGGCCGGTGCTCGCCGGTCGTGTTGTCCGGGCACGCCACCAGGTGGTCGTCGATCCGGTAGACGCGCTTCACCGTCAGGCCGTCGTCGAACGACAGCAGGTACACACGGCCGTCTTCGACGGCGGTTGGACCCTCGCTGCCGGGGCCACGGTCGATGAGCAGCATTGACCCCGGGGCGATGGTGGGGAGCATTGACTCGCCCAGCCATCCCTTGTCGACGCGGATGAGCACGAGCCGTCCCGGCCGCGGGATCACACCGAGGCGCTTGCGCAGCCAGTAACGCGTGAACGGTAGCTCGGCCGCAACCTCGGCGCCGACAAGGCGAGGCTGGCCGGCGGCGGTACGGTCGCGGAGGAGAGGGACGGTGAAGAAGGAGGACTCGTCGACGGGAGGTTCGGGCTCGGAATCGGGAGTCTCAACACGGCCGAGCAGGTAATCGACTGGCACATCGAGGACCCGAGCAAATGCGAGCACGCTCTCGAGACTCGGCCGTTTTGTCCCTTTGAGGTACTGCGAGATCGTCGGTTGCGCAAGGTGGACCTCGGCGGCGAGGTCCTTTTGCGCCCACCCCTGAGCTGACTCACGGAGGCGAGTCGCCAGCTTCTCCCAGTCGACCATATAGCCCAACGCAATACTAGCAGCGGACGCAAAGGGGTATTAACAATCGCTATGCGATGACAACTTGCATAGGCATGTGCTACAAACCTCCCGAGACGCCACTCACCGGACTCCTCCGGAAGCACGCGTTGAACAAGACGGAAGTGGCTGAGTCGGCTGGGATTTCTCAGCCGTGCCTCTCGCAACCTGCGTTCGGAGCGCGTGTTCCTTCAGTGCCGGTCGCACGGCAGCTGATCCTCTCCCTCCTCGCGAACCCGCGGCCCCGACACCCCGGGCCGCGGGGCTTCTTGCCTCCCTCCGAACGCCTCCGGGTGAGCACTCCCTGGGGGCGATCCTGCCCGCCTCTTTTTTGCCCATCGGCGAAACGTCTCGCGGCGAATCTGGGCTAAGTTGTTGAGTGGTAGTGGCGGCCCTGACGGGAGTCGAACCCGTGCTGCCGGCTTGAAAGACCGGTGTCCTAACCGTTAGACGACAGGGCCGCGTCGTCCGGCCGCGAAGTGTAACACGCTGAGGGACTGGTGGGTCGTGTGGGGATCGAACCCACGACCTTCGGGTTAAAAGCCCGCTGCTCTGCCGGCTGAGCTAACGACCCGCCTGGAGGGTACCGAAGGGACACCGGAGCGTCAAGGAGACGGCGAGGGAGACGACGAGGTGGAGCGGCCGACAAGGTCAGAAGGGGGGCTCCACCAGAAAAGAAACCGCCGCGCGTGGCGGCGGGATGAAGAGCGCTGGATGGGCCGAGCGCCATTGCAAGGTGGTCGTTCTACGTGGGCTCGGCCCGTCCAGCAAAGGATAACCGCCAGTCAACACTCCCCCCTCGCGACGTTCCAGACGTCCCTCCTCCGAGTGGCGGATGATTCCGATGGGGCGCCCGACGGCGTCCCGGCATGTCCTGGTGCCAGCGTGCAACGGCCGTGTACTCGGGGAGCAGGCCGCTCATGATGCAAGACCTTCCGTGACGGCCCGGCTTCGGGCCAGTTGCACGGAGGCGCCAATGAGGTGCCTCACGGTCTCGAGGTCGAGAGGCTTGTAGAGGACGGATGAGACGCCCAGCTCGTGCGCCGTGTGGTCGAGGTCCTCGGAGCGGGTGCCGGTCATGACGATCACCGGCAGCGCGGCCTGCTGCAGGCGGGCCCGTCGGACCAGCTCGAAGCCGTCCAGGCCGGGAAGCCGGAGGTCGGTGAGCAGCAGGTCGGGATGAAAGGTGCCCATCACGTCCAGCGCTTCCTCGGCGCTGGACGCGGTGGCGACCTCGAACTCGCCGGGCCGGAGGCCGAGGAAGCTCGCCAGATGGCGCGTCAGCGGCGCCTCGTCGTCAACCACCAGCACTCTGTCCATCAGCGCCCGGTGCAGCAACACCGATGCCAGGCCTGGCGCAGATCACGGCGAGGAAATGTGGCTAATATTCGCCACTACGGCGAAGAAATGGCTACTCCCGGCTGAGGTCGCCGAGCTGGTACTTCCGGACGCGGTAGCGCAGCCAGTGCCGCTGCACTCCGAGCTCGCGCGCCGTGCGGGCCAGGTTCCAGCGATTCCGCTCGAGGGCCTGGCGAAGGCGGAGCGGGTCGTCGGAGGAGGCCCCATGGACGATGGCGGGTGCGGCCCCGAGGTCCAGGTCGGCGGCCTGGATTGCGGGCTCGTCTCCGAGCACCAGGGCCCGTTCGAGCCGGTTCCGGAGCTCGCGGACGTTTCCCGGCCAGTCGTGCGCGAGCACGGCCTGCTCGGCGGCGGGCGAGAGAGGGCGCGGGGGGCGGCCCAGGCTCTGGGCGAGGCGCTGGAGGAGGTAGTGGCACAGCGGAAGGATGTCGGCGCTCCGCTCGCGCAGGGGAGGGATGCGGAGGCGCACCACGGCCAGGCGGAAGTAGAGGTCGGAGCGGAAGCCGCGGTCGGCCACCAGGGTATGGAGGTCGCGGTGGGTCGCCGCCACGACCCGGGAGGGGCTCTCGATCTCCTCCTCGCCTCCCACCCGCCTGAAACGGAAGCCCTGCAGGAAGCGCAGGAGCTTGGCCTGGAGGGCGAGGGGCATCTCGCTGATCTCGTCGAGCAGCAGCGTCCCTCCGCGAGCCAACTCGGCGACGCCTCGCCGCCGGGCATCGGCGCCGGTGAAGGCGCCCCGCTCGTGACCAAACAGCTCGCTCTCGAGGAGGTCGGCTGGCACGGCAGCGCAGTTGAGAGGCACGAACGCGCCGCCTGAGGCGGTCTGCCGATGCAGCTCCTCGGCCACGACCTCCTTGCCGGTGCCGGTCTCGCCTTGCAGCAGGACGCTGGTGCGCGGGGCCGCAGCGAGCTTGCCGAGCTGGGCACGAAGGGTGAGCACCTCCGGGTGCACGCCCCAGAACAGGTCGCCGCTGCCGGTCGCCCGGCGCTCCAGGCTCTCCAGAAGGTCGACCGCCCGCACCTCCCGCTCCACGACCAGCAGCAGTTCGTCCCGCTGCCACGGCTTGGTCAGGTAGTGGCGGGCCCCGGCCCGCATTGCTGTCACCGCGGCCGCGACGCTGTCGAGTCCGGTGATGACGATGATGCGTGTGAGGGGCGCCAGAGCCTGGAGGCGCGGCAGAAGCTCGAGACCGTCGATGTCGGGTAGGCCCAGGTCGAGAAGGACGACCTCGGGCCGGTGAAGGCCACAGGCCGCCAGCGCCTCCCGACCGTCACCCGCCCCGACGGCCTCGAAGCCGGCGGTTCGCAGGACAGATTCGAGGATCGTGCGCTGCCTCGGCTCATCTTCGACGACCAGACAGAGAGCCATGTCAACCTCGCGGCAGCGTGATTCTGAACCGGCACCCCTGGGGGCTGAGCCCGGTCCAGTCGAGATGACCGCCCAGGAGCGCACACGCCCTCTCGACCAGGCAGAGCCCAAGGCCGCCGCCGGGCCACGTGGCCGACACCGCACGCAGGGTCTGCTCACGGCCTTCGGCGGCGAAGCAGGCGCCACCGTCGTCGACCTCCAGCGTCACGCCGTCGGTCCCGTGCTCGCCCCAGCGGAGGTGCACCGGCCCGCCCTCGGGCGTGACCCGGACGGCCCGTCCGAGCAGCTCGTTCAAGGCAATCAGGAGCAGCTCCGGCGAGGTATTCACCCAGAGCTCGGCCGGGCCGTCGGGGACGAGGGCGTCGACCTCGATGGCACCTGAACCATGACCGATGGCCGCCTGGGACGCGAAGTGGGCGAGGTCGACCCTGAGCGTGGGACCGGGCGCCAGGCGGACGATCCGATTGGCGTCGCGAAGCATGGCGTCGATGCGCCCCACCTCACCGAGAGCCGTCTCCAGGCACTCGGCCGCCTCGCCGGTGGGGCGGGCCAGCACCTGCACGAGCTGAACGCCAGACTGGATCGTGGCCAGCGGGTTGCGGACCTGGTGGCACAGCCGCGCCACGATCTCGGCAGGTTCGCAGGCCGGGACCCTCTCCATGCTCAAGTCCCGACCTGGCGGTCGCGCACGCTGTCAGGGGCCGCTCTCACTTCACTCCTCGCGACGACGACCAGTACCGCAGGGGGCTTCGCGGCTCGGGGGCCGGTTCGCGTGGCTCCGACTGCTCGACGTCATCGTCTGGGAGGATTGTAGCAACCCTGGCATCAGCGGAGGAGGTCGCGGGGCAGCCAACCCTGGAGAGGCGGCAGCGCCCGCACGATGGTCTCCTCGCGGCGAGGTCCGGTCGAGATGATGACCACCGGCGCCCCGAGCAGCGCCTCGATGTGCTCCACATAGCGCCGCGCCAGCTCGGGAAGACGGTTGAAGCTGGTGACGCCGGAGGTGGAGCTCCGCCAGCCCGGCAGGGTCTCGTAGACCGGCTCGAGATGCGCCATGTCGTCGGCGTCGTCGGGGAGCTCGGTCAGCCCGACATCGGCGGCGCGGTAGCGCACGGCGACCTTGATCTCCGGCACTTCGTCGAGGACGTCCAGCTTGGTGAGCGCGACGGCCTCGACGCCGTTCCAGCGCATGGCGCTGGCGGCCGCGACGGCGTCGAACCAGCCGGTGCGGCGTGGGCGCCCTGTGGTGGTGCCGAACTCGTTCCCCCGCCGTCGCAGGTGCTCCCCGGTGGCGTCCTCAAGCTCGGTGGGGAAAGGGCCCCCGCCAACTCGGGTTGTGTAGGCCTTGAACACTCCCAGAACCCCGCCGATGGCCCGCGCCGGCAGGCCGCAGGCCGGGGCCGCGAAACCGGCCAGGCAGCTCGAAGAGGTGACGAAGGGATACGAGCCATGGTCGACATCGAGGAGGGTGCCCTGAGCGCCCTCGAAGAGGATCGCCCGGGAAGGATCGGAGTACGGCTGCAGCGCGCGCGAGACGTCCCCCACCATGGGCGCCAGAGCGAGAGCGGCGTCGATGAAGCGGTCGATGTCGCCTTCGGCGAGAGGGGCCGCGTCCGGGTAGAGGCCGAGCTGGTGCTCGAGCTCCTGGCTCGCCACCAGCACCGCCTCTCGGAAGCGCCGCTGCTGGCGGACCAGGCCCAGGCGGACGCCGGTGCGCGCGGCGCGGCTCTCATAGGTCGGGCCGATGCCCTTTCCGGTCGTCCCGAGCTTGCCGCCTGGCCGCGTCGCCTCGCGGGCGAGGTCGAGGGCGCGATGCCCGGGAAGCACGAGGTGGCAGCGGGCCGAGAGCAGCAGGCGCGAACGTACGCTGACGCCCTGCTCCTCGAGGGTGCGGATCTCCTCGCCCAGGCCCAGGGGGTCGATGACGACCTGCGGGCCGACGTGGCAGCGGCAGGCGGGCTGCAGGATTCCGGACGGGACCAGATGGAGGGCGAAGTGTCGGTCGGCGAACCGCACCGTGTGCCCGGCGTTGTTGCCGCCGTTGAAGCGGACGATGTCGGTGAAGGCTGGGCACAGGATGTCCACCAGCTTGCCCTTGCCCTCATCGCCCCACTGCCCGCCAATCACGACGACGTTTGCCATGCGATCTCCCCCGGACCCCAACACAATCCCGATCTTTTTACCAGAATGCGTGCCGGTTGTCGACAATAGGGGCGGCGGGGGACAGGGGGCTGGGGCAGGTGGAGCGTGGACCTGGACGCTGGGCCTGTCAGCCGGGTGCTGGCCTCCGAGCCACTTCCTGCCGGGTGGTATCCTCCGCCGCCTGGAGGTCGAGATGGATTGCGTGGTGCTGGATGGGAAGACGTTGACGCTGGAGCAGCTCGAAGCGGTGGCAAGACGTGGGACACGGGTGAAGCTCGCACCCGAGGCGCGCCAGCGGATGGCGGCGGCGCGGGCCGGGATCGAGGCGCGCATCGCCGCCGGCGAGACGATCTACGGCGTCAACACCGGCTTCGGGCGCCTTGCCGACGTGCGCATCCCTGCCGATCAGCTCGCCTTGCTCCAGGGCAACCTCCTGCGCTCCCACGCGTGCGGCGTCGGGGAGCCGTTCCCCGAGGACGCGGTGCGCGCCATGTTGCTGCTGCGCGCCAACGTCCTGGCGGGGGGGTACGCCGGGGCCCGGCCGGTCGTCGTCGACCGCCTGCTGGACATGCTCAATGCCGGCGTCCACCCCGTGGTGCCGTGCCAGGGGTCGGTGGGCGCGTCGGGGGACCTCGCGCCCCTGGCGCACCTCGCGCTGGTCCTCATCGGCGAGGGCGAGGCGGTCTACCAGGGCGAGCGCGTGAGCGGCGAGGAGGCGCTGGGCCGGGCCGGGCTGCAGCGCCTCAAGCTGGCGCCCAAGGAAGGGCTGGCGCTCATCAACGGCACCCAGGTCATGGCCGCGGTCGCGGCCCTGGCGCTGGTCGACGCCGAGCGCATCACGGCGGCAGCCGACGTCATCGCCGCGATGTCGGTGGACGCCATGGAGGGCACGGACACGGCGTTCGAGGCGGCCATCCACGAGGCCCGTCCGCACCCCGGCCAGCTCGCTTCTGCGGCTGCCCTGTGGGCGTTGCTGCAGGGCTCCGAGATGCGGGCCTCTCACGTCTCGTGCACCCGCGTGCAGGATGCTTACTGCCTCCGATGCACGCCGCAGGTGCACGGCGCCTGTCGAGACGCCCTCGCGCACCTGCGCGGCAAGCTCGCCATCGAGATCAACTCCGCCACCGACAACCCCATGGTGCTGCCGGACGGCCGGGTCGTGTCGGGCGGCAACTTCCACGGCGCGGCGGTCGCGGCGGCGTTCGACTACGCGACCATCGCGTTGACCGGCCTCGCATCCATCTCCGAGCGGCGCTCGGCACGTCTCGTGACCCCCGAGCAGTCCTACCTGCCGGCATTCCTGGTCGACGCCTCGGGACTCAACTCCGGCTTCATGATGGCCCAGGTCACGGCGGCGGCGCTGGTCTCCGAGTGCAAGACCCTGGCGCACCCGGCCTCGGTGGACTCCATCCCGACCTCGGCCGGGCGCGAGGACCACGTCTCGATGGGTACCTGGGGGGCACGTAAGCTGGCGCTCGTCGTCGAGCACACTCGCCTGGTGCTGGGGATCGAGTTCCTGCAGGCGGCGCAGGGGTTCGAGTTCCGCCGTCCGCGGCGCTCCTCGCCGGCCCTGGAGCGCGCCCACGCGCGCTTGCGGGAGGTGGTTCCCCCTCTCGACGCGGACCGCTACCTCCACCCCGACTTGTTGGCCGCGGCGCGAATCGTGGAGTCCCTCGCGCCCGCCCAGTAGTCACTGGCCATGGTCAGTTTCCGGCGGCGGCGAGCCCCATCTCCTTGAGCAGGTTCTGCGCGCCGTCCACGTTCTCCATGATCCACAGCATGTACCGGGCGTCGACGTTGATGGTGCGGGACATGTCGATCTCGAACTGGTAGTCGGAGGTCATCGACTCGTAGTTGCCGTCGAACGCCAGGCCAATCAGCTCGCCCCGCCCGTTCATGATTGGGGAGCCGGAGTTGCCGCCCGTGATGTCGTTGGTGGAGAGGAAGTTCACTGGGACCGTGCCGAGCTTCGGATCCAGATAGCGCCCGGGCTCGGCCTTTTCCGCCGCCAGAACCAGGTCGGGCGGGCAGGCGAACGGCTCCTCGCCCGTGTTCTTGTCGAGGACGCCGCGCAGGGTCGTGAACGGCTTGTAGGACACGCCGTCCCGGGGGTTGTAGCCCTGGATGGTGGCGTACGTGAATCGCAGCGTACCGTTGGCGTCCGGGTAGAGGGCGGTACCCCGGAAGGCGGTCAGGGCTTCCATGTAGCGGGCGCCAGCGACGAGCATCTCGCCGTCGAGCTGGCGCTTGGCGTCCTCGCCTGCCTTGATGTCCTGGAGGAAGTCCACGGCAAGGTCGAGCATCGGGTCCTTGCGGGCGGCCAGGGCCGCGGCGTCGAGGTCGAGGGCGCCGAGACGGACCGCGGGGTCGGTCAGGCGGGTGCCGGTGAAGAGGCGGTTGAGCAGCGCGTCGATGGCCTCGTCGCCTTCCTTGCCGGTGGCGGCGAGCGCCTTGTCGAGGGAGCCGATGCGTTGGCTGGCCGGGAGGGCCTGGGCCTGGCGCAGGAAATAGGCGAGCGTGGCCTTCTCGGTGGCGATGTCGAGGTTCTGCTGCATGATCGTCAGACGCTGGCGGATCGACCGTTCGTCGCGCCCCTGGAACCCCTGCTCCCGCTCCAGGTCCGGCCGGGTCTTCTCCTGCGCCCAGCGCACCAGGGTGAGCGCCGACGAGAGGAGCGAGCTGCTCCGGCTGTCCCTGCCTCCCCCAGCCCTGGGGAGGAACGACATGACCATCTCGCGCTCGCGCATGGCGCGGTTGGCGGCAAGGGCCTTTTCGAGACCAACGATGGCGTCGCCGAACTTCGCCTGCCGGGTCGGATCGGCGGCGATCCACGCGGCGAGCTTTGCCTCCTCGGCCCGTTTGCGGCCGGCGAGGTCGGAGGTCTTCAGTCCCAGGAGCATGCCCTCGTTGTTCTTCGCCGTGTTGAACAGCCCCTTGAGCGTGCTGGCGAGCTTGATCTCCACGTCCTTGGAGGTGGCGCCACGCTCCTCCAGGATGGCGATCCAGTCCCGGGTCAGCTTGATGCGCTGGGGGTAGTAGAAGCCGGTGTCATTGGCGATCTCGGAGGCGAGCCGGTAGCGGTAGGTGCGCCCCGGGTAACCCATGATCATGGTGAAGTCGCCTTCCTTGATGGGCTCGGTGGCGATCTTCAGGAAACGGTCGGGCCGAAACGGGACGTTGTCGGGCGAGTAGTCGGCGGGCTTGCCGTCCTTGCCGACGTAGCCGCGCAGGAACGAGAAGTCGCCGGTGTGCCTGGGCCACATCCAGTTGTCCACCTCGCCGCCGTACTCGCCGATCGCCCGGGCCGGCGCGTAGACCAGGCGCACGTCCCGCAGCTCAAGCTGGCGGAAGAGGTAGAAGCGCAGGCCCGAGAACATGTTGGCCACCCTGCAAGTGAGGCCGTCCTGCTCGCAGGCGGCGATCAGCTCCTTCTCCTTGCGCTCGCTCGCCCGCGCCCTCTCGATCGGTGTCATGGTTGGCTTGAGGGCCCCGCGCATCGCCTCGGTGACGTCCTCGTAACCCTTGAAGACGAAGATGCGAGAGCTCCTGGAAGGCAGCTCCTCAGCCATGGTCTTGGCCAGGAAGCCGTTGGTGATGTAGTCGTGCTCCGGCGAGGAGTTGATCTGGAGGGCGCCGAAGGCGCAATGGTGGTTGGTGACGACGAGGCCGTCGGGGGACACAAACGACGAGGAGCAGCCACCCAGGGACGGTGTGGCGCTCGCCAGCCCGGTCCTGGTGGCGGGGTCCCAGAGCTGCTCCGGGGTCAGTTGCAGCCCCATCTGACGCAGCTTCGCCTGGTCCAGATCGCGAAGCTGATGCAGCATCCACATGCCTTCGTCGGCAGACGCCAGCGGCGCGACCGACGCGACCATCCACACGGCCAGCCAGATCCTCGTCCTCTTCATGCGGCCCCCCTCCATCCGTGCACGCGCACCGCACCCGCTGCGCCACGCGCGACGATCGATTCTACTTCCGGCCCTCCTGAAAAGTTGCGCGAACGAGTGGGTCAGCCAGTCAGGGGATGCGCGGGCCAGCCCATCCTCGAGTCAGCGGATCAGGAGACCAGCGCGGCAGGGGACCTGCCAGGTGGGTGGGGGAGCTGACTCCCTGATTTCCTGATGCGCTGATGCGCGTGGCGGGCAGGCGGGCCGGTGGTCTGGTATCGTGGCACCCGTGAGTGACACGAACTGGATGGATCAGTGGCAGATGGTGGCCGGCAAGGGTGATGCGGCCCGGCTCGAGGAGATGTGGCTCGAGCGTCTTGAGCACGGTTTCGGAGACGGCGAGGAGCTCCTCGAGGCTCTCCGGTACCTCAGAGGTGCCAACAAGAAGGCCATGGCCGGCACCCTCCTGGAGCTGGCTGTGGAAGAGGCTGCCGGCCAGGGCGCCTGGTCGGCCTGTCGCGCGTTTGCCCGCGAAATGCTGCGCCAGGCAGCGGGTGACGACAAGCTGGCACGCCGCAAGCTGGTCGACGCGATGCGGCACCTGGGGTCGGGGAAGCCGTCCCTCGCGCGGTTCCTGAAGCACTTCGACCTTCCGGCCGCCCGCAAGCCACTGGAGTCGCTCGACCAGCTCGAGACGTGGCTGGCCCACGATGTCGGCGAGGTCTTTGCGATGGCCGGCCGCGGGCCCGGGCGCGTCGTCGAGGCCAACCCGGCGCTCGGCATGTTGCGCCTCGACCTCGAGCAGGAGAAGCGCGTGCCCATGCCCATCGACGCGGCGGCCAAGTACCTGACGCCGCTCCCGGAAGGCCACTTCCTCCGCCGGCGGCTGGAGGATCGCGCGGGGCTGCGGGAGCTCGTGATGGCCGACCCGCAGATGGCCATGGTGATGATCCTGGAGAGCTTCGGCACGGCCATGTCAGCGCCCGAGATCAAGGCGGCGCTCACCGGCCTGTTGACCGACCAGGAGTGGACTTCGTGGTGGACCAAGGCCCGCAAGCTGCCCCGCCTGCTCGCCGAGGGCAGTGGCGTTCGCGTCCTGTACCGCCTGGCGGCCGGTGACGCGGCGGACGGCGAGATCCGTGCCCAGTTCGAGGCGGCGGAGCTGCCTGGGCGGGTCGAGCTGGCCCGCCGCCACGGCGGGCGCTCGAGGGAGCTGGCGGAGCTCATGGGGCGGGAGCTGGCGGAGGCATCTGCGAAGCCGGATGCGGACCCGAGCCTCGCCTGGGACGGGTTGCAGCTTGCCCTGCGATTGGGCGGCGCTGACCGCGAGATGGTGGACGCGGCCCGCGCGGCCCTGGTCAAGAGGGTCGGAGTTGTGCCGCTCC
>Ga0116170_10005413_pt1 | contig 11440 bp, 8 predicted proteins | sample AD_JPNHW1_MetaG_FD_89797 | JGI IMG/M metagenome (GOLD analysis project Ga0116170, IMG submission 89797) | Active sludge microbial communities of municipal wastewater-treating anaerobic digesters from Japan - AD_JPNHW1_MetaG | ecosystem: Engineered > Bioreactor > Anaerobic > Digestate | place... | reverse complement strand
TTGCGTGCGATTTAAGTGGTTTCAACATGCGGTTATAACCAGATCAGCCCCAAAAACTAAAGGTTGCCGTACAAAGCCGGCCGAATGATTTTATCGATTATACTATCATCAACGCCATAAAAATCTTTAAAGAATCTGCTGACTTCTGCATGCATGTCGAGCCCGCGAAAAAGTTCAGGGTGCATTCTGGCGGCCAGCCAGGTTAAACCCAGCACCCAGCGCGGGTCGGGTTGATCCCAGCTGAGAAGGTCGCCCGGAAAAGCCAGCAGATTGCCGTTTTTTACGGCACGCAAAGCCTGCCAGTGTTCGTCGGCCTTCAGATCGGCAACCACTTTGTCGGGGTTGGCAAAATAGGATACGATAAATATCTGATCGGCATCCCAGGCGGCGATTTGTTCGAAACCTGTTTTTGTCCAGCCCTGGCCCAGCTGGGTTCCTTCCCAGAGTGGGCGGCCGCCGGCCATTTTGACCAGAAGCGTCTGCATCCAGGCTGTGGGCGGCACATTGAAAGAGACCGAACCATTCTGTGGGTCGTAGTAAAGCAGCAGAACCCGCGGCTTTTTTGTTTCATCGAGACCTGCCAGAGCGTCGGCAATCAGATTCAATCGAGTATGTATAAGGTCGCCAAGGGTTTTGGCTCTGGCTTCCTGGCCGAGAAGGCGGCCAAGTATCGCAAGATCGCGGTCATACTGTTCTGGGGTTTCGAAATCGACACAGACGACCGGTATACCAAGAGACTCTAATGATCTGCCAAGGGTTTCGGCACTGGCTTTTTTCATCAGAACGACATCTGGCTTGCAGGCAGCGATCTGTTCAGGGCTGGGTTCACGCCCGAGCGAGGTTTTGTTCGGGTATTCAGGGTCGATTGCCGACAGAAAAGCATCCATTCCCTGACCGTCTTTGCCTTTGCCGACAATTTTTGCCCGGATATCCGGAAAAAGATAAACGGCGTCGAGAACCATGAATGAAGCTTTGCCGGTAATTAATATACGTTGCGGCAATCCTGGCAGTTTTACTTCCTGACCGCGCCCGTCAGTGATTAAAAGATTGCTTGATGTGCCAGAGTCGGCGTTAATTGTGGTTTCAGGTAGCGTGCCAACTTCTGTTGCGGCTGAACCTGTATCGGCAGCTTGTGCAGCAGCATGAATAAAAGTCAGCAATGCCAGAATCAGAGCCAGGCTGATCAGCCTTTTCGGCGCCGGGCCATAAATGAACGATGATCTGACTCTGCCTGATTTCAGTCGCTTTAAGCTCATCGGTTGATCCTCCTGATGGTTGGCATTTTCATATTTTTCAGACTTTATTATAGGTTGACGCCAAAAGATTGTCAACTTTAGCCACAATTTAACACAACCAAAGCCTGTAAAAACGACAAAAAAACACTACCTTGCGTGCAAAAAATATTAAAAAGTTGCTTTGGTAGTGCTCGGGCCTGATGTATCTTCTGTGTAATCGTTTGCAAAGTATTATAAGTCAGGTTAAAACCAGCGATAAGCGCGATGAAACTTCAAAAATTAGAACATGACCTCTGATGAATACAAGAATTGCGAAGTCCTGCGAGCGGGCGGGTCTTCTCGCTTCGCAACTTCAATATAAAAATCTATGTTTTTGACCGATTATTGCTGGGCTGACAGGCCCCGCTGTCGAATCGGTGGAAAATTCTCAATGCGCTCTTATGTGTCATTGATCAGGCCTTCAGCAGTGCACGGGCCATGGTCATGGCTTCGTCGCGGGTTTTGATTTCGCCGCTGAACTGGGCTTCTTCAAGAGCCTCGAGAATTCGCCTGATTTCGGGGCCTGGTTTTATGCCGAGATGCTGCATTAAATCGTTTCCGTTTAAAAATGGGGGCATTTTAGGGCGTTTCAGTTGCTCATAAAATTCGGTCATGATCTGGAAAATGCCGGCGGTGAACTCACCCAGCTCGTTGTCGCTAAGCGAACCCAGCGCCGAGCAACGATCAGCAAGTGAGAGCAGTGCGATGCCAAGCCCATCGCGGCCGGTTTCAGAATAAAATCTGAACAGGCGCTTCTCATTGAGGCCCTGCTGAAGCATAACGCCGGGCCGCATGTGGTTTTTAACCAGTTTTTGCAGGTAGTGAATCTCGTTGAGCGAAAGCCGCAGCCGTTCGCCAATCTCGCGGGCAATTGTCGCGCCCTGCATCTCATGGCCATGAAAGATGGTACGGCGTGCTTCGGGGTCGTAGCGCTTGCACGGCGGCTTGCCAAGGTCGTGCAGCAGGCAGCCGAGTTTGAGATTTTGTGCAAAGGTGCGCGGGCCAGAAATTGTCTCGTTGAGATAAGCGTCGAAAGCCGGCCACCATTCGAAATTCTGGCCTTCGCGCAGCAGTTTTTCGAGATTCTGCAAGGCCAATAACGTATGTTCGAAAACATCGAGGTGATGCCACTCGTTTTGCTCAACGCCGTGGCAGGCGTGCAGTTGCGGCAAAACCACGGCCAGAATGCCGGTGGTATCCATGAGGCGCACCCAGCGGGTACTGTCGGCCACGCTGAGCACCTTAAAAAATTCGTCGCGGATGCGTTCCCCTGAAACACTTTTTAACAGCGGCGCCTGAGCGGTGACCATCGCGAGCAGACTGGTTGAAAATTCTGCGTCAAAAAGGGCACTGAACCTGAAAGCACGCATCAGTCGCAGCGGGTCGTCGGTGAAAAGCCGGTCAGAACTTGGCTCAATTCGTCTGGCAGCCAGGTGCTCGATGCCGCCGAGCGGGTCGTATAGCTCGATGCGACCATCAGCCAGTGCTTCGGCACCTGAACCGAAGAGCGGCGCGGCGATTGAATTGATCGTAAAATCTCGGGCACGCAGGTCTTCATCAATAGTCGGCGCTCTGAATTCAGATAAATCAAGGGTATAATGCCCATCGCCAACGACGTTCACCACCCGCACCACATGGCGTTCTTCGTCGAGCACCACAAACCCCGCACCAGTGGCCCGAGCGTAGTCGCGTGCCACGCCGATCGGGTTAAAACCGGTTGCGAGGTCGAGATCTGGCACGCTCGTTTTCCCGCGCAGCAGGTCGCGGATACTGCCGCCAACCAGCCAGACCTGACGTTGCTCAGAGGGTCGAAGAAACTGCAGAATCTCGCGCAGCATTTTAACCTCAAGGGCAGGCAGGTTAATGGTTTTCACAAAATTTCCTTAAAGGGTGGCGTAGAGCGAAGACGGGTCTGTTTGAAAAACGTAGGGGTTCAACATGTTGAACCCCTACGCAGATTATCACAACCAATATCGACCAGTTCGAATGACGATCATTCAGGTCTCTGGAAGAAATTGATATCGGGTTTGCGGGCTGCCGTGGCCTCGTCAAGTCTGCGCACCGGCGTGTTCAGGGGCGCGTTTTTGAGTCGGTCAGGGTTCGACGCGGCTTCGCGGGCGATCATTTCCATCGCTTCCATGAAGCAGTCGAGGGTACCCTTGCTTTCGGTTTCGGTGGGCTCGAACATCATTGATTCTTCAACAATCATCGGGAAATAAATGGTCGGAGCGTGGAACCCGAAATCAAGCAGGCGCTTGGCGACATCGAGGGTCTTGACGCCGTACTGCGCCAGGGTTTTTCCTGAAAGCACGAATTCGTGTTTGCAGAAGCGGTCGTAGGGCAGGTGATAGGTCTTTTTAAGCCGGGCCATCATGTAGTTGGCGTTGAGAACGGCGTAGGCGCTTGAATTCTTCAAGCCCTCGCTGCCGTTAACCATGATGTAGGCGGAGGCACGCACCAGCACGCCGAAGTTACCAATCGAGCCGAGAACCGGGCCGATAGATTCGCGGCACTTGGTCTGAATCTTGAATTTTTTGCCGTCATAAACAACCCGGGGGTTGGGCAGAAAGGCTTCAAGATGCTTTTTGACACCGACCGGGCCGGCACCCGGGCCGCCACCGCCGTGCGGGGTCGAGAAAGTTTTGTGCAGATTGATGTGAACCAGGTCAAAGCCCATGTCGCCGGGGCGGGTCCAGCCCATGATCGCGTTCAGGTTGGCGCCGTCATAGTAGAGAAGCCCGTCAACCGAGTGAATCAGGCTGGCCAGTTCACCGATGTTTTCGTCGAAGAGGCCGAGGGTGCTGGGGTTAGTGATCATCAGGCCCGCTACGTCAGGCGAAAGCTTGGCTTTGAGGTCATCGATATCGATGCTGCCGCGCTCGTTTGATTTAACGTTGATGACTTCATAGCCGACCATCGAGCACGAAGCCGGGTTGGTGCCGTGCCCGCTGTCTGGAATCATGATCTTGGTCTTGAGATTGCCTTTTTTCTTGTGATAGGCCTTGACGATCAGCAGACCAGTCATTTCGCCCTGGGCGCCGGCGGCGGGTTGCAGCGTCATGGCATCCATGCCCGTGACTTCGGCCAGAGAATCTTCAAGAGATTTAAGCATGGCCAGGGCGCCCTGAACGGTTTCTTCGGGCTGCTGCGGGTGCAGGTTGGCGAAACCAGGCAGTCGAGCCATGTTTTCGTTAACCTTCGGGTTATACTTCATAGTGCACGAACCCAGCGGGTAGAAACCGATATCGACGCTGTGATTCAGCCGCGACAGGCGGGTGAAGTGTCTGACGACTTCGAGTTCAGAGAGTGAGGGCAGCGGCATTTCACGGCGCAGAAAGCGAGCTGGAATATGATCAGCGGCATCGACCGCCGGAACATCGAGCACCGGCAGGGTGTAACCGCGGCGTCCGTCTTTGTGAAGATCAAAAATCAAGGGTTCAGCCATTGATAAACCCTCCTAGCAGGTTGCAATAGTTGTCGATTTCATCTTTGGTGCGTTTTTCGGTAACTGCGACCAGCACGCAATCTTTGAGGCTGGTGAACCAGGTATCGAGCGGAATGCCAGCAAAGACGCCTTTTTTAGCCATGCGGCCGAGCACCTTGCGGGCATTGGGAAACTTGATCACCATTTCGTGGAAAAAGCTGCCGGTGAACGGGAAAGTGACACCCTTAACCTTGGCCAGTTCGCGCTTCAGGTAATGTGCCTTCTGGAAGCAGTGATCAGCTACTTCCCTGATGCCGTCGCGACCCATGACACTCATGTAGATCGTGGCGTTCAGAGCCATCAGCGCCTGGTTCGAGCAGATGTTGCTGCTCGCCTTTTCGCGTCTGATGTGCTGTTCGCGTGCCTGAAGTGTCAGAACGAAGCCGATCTTGCCGTCGATGTCTTTGGTTCGACCGACAATGCGGCCGGGCATGCGGCGGAGCAGGGCTTTTTTGGCGGCGATAAACCCGAGATACGGCCCGCCGAAACTCAGCGGCATGCCGAGTGGCTGGCCTTCGCCGGTGACGATATCGGCGCCAAGCTTGCCCGGTGCTTCAATCAGGCCGAGGGCAATGGGGTTGGCGCTGACAATGCTGATAGCACCTGCATTGTGGGCTATTTCCGAGATGCGTTCGATGTCTTCAATATTGCCGAAGAAGTTCGGGTATTGCATGACGACGGCGGCAACCTTGTCGGTGATCAGTTCCTGCACCCGGGCAGGGTCAACGGCACCGTCTTCGAAGGGCACGGTGACGATATCGACGCCGAGAGCGCCGTTCAGGGTGGTGATAACCCGGCGGTATTCAGGGTTCACGGTCTGCAGAACCAGAACTTTTTGGCGTGAAGTCTGGGCGGTAGCCATGTTGATCGCTTCAACGTTGGCGGTAGCGCCTTCGTAGAGAGAAGCGTTCGACTGGTCCATGCCTGTCAGACCGCAAATCAGGCTCTGGTATTCGTAGATGCACTGCAGGGTGCCCTGCGAAACTTCGGGCTGATAGGGAGTGTAGGCAGTGAAGAAATCACCGCGCAGCAGCAGATGATCTATTACGGCCGGGATAATATGGTCGTAAGCGCCGCCGCCCAGGAAACAGACGTTCTTATCGACGGTTTCGTTGGTCTCGGCCAGTCGCGTAACCTTGCGGGTCATTTCGATTTCGCTCATGCCGGCGGGCAGGTTCAGTTCACCCTGCAGTCGCAGCTCGGGCGGTATTTCGGCGAAGAGGTCTTCGATGTTTTTAACACCGATGGCCCCCAGCATTTCCTGAAGTTCATCAGGAGTGGTGGGGATATAATTGGCCATAAACAGCTCCTGTTGGGTTTATTCGCAGATTTTCTTGTAGTCAGCTTCTGAGAGCAGTTTGTTGAATTCGGCGGGGTCGGCGATGCGCAGCTTGCAGATCCAGCCGGCGCCCATCGGTTCTTCGTTGACCAGAGCCGGGTTGTTTTCGAGGTTGCCGTTCACGTCAGTAACTTCGCCTGACAGCGGGGCAAAAAGATCAGAAACGGTTTTAACCGATTCGATGCTGCCGAACACGCTGCCGAATTTGAGTTTGGCACCCTTGGCCGGCAGTTCTACGAAAACGACATCGCCGAGCTGGTGCGCGGCGTAATCAGTGATGCCGATCGTGGCGATATCGCCTTCAAGTTTGGCCCATTCGTGTTCTTTGGTGAATTTGATACTCATATTTTCTCCTGTTCGGTCTTAAAATTTATAAAAGGGGAATTTTTCGCAGATGGCGTTGACTCTGGCTTTGACAGAGGCAAGGTTGGCTTCGTCTTCGGGTTTGGCGATCGCTTCGTCCATGAGGGAAGCAATCTGCTTCATGACATCGGGAGTCATGCCACGGGTAGTAACCGCCGGGGTGCCGACCCGCAGGCCAGAGGTAACGAACGGTGAAGCCGGGTCATTCGGAATCGTATTCTTGTTGACGGTGATGCCTGCATGATCGAGAGCCTTTTCGGCAGCCTTGCCGGTGATGTTCTTGTTACGCACATCGATCAGCATCAGGTGATTGTCTGTGCCGCCCGAAACCAGCCTGAACCCGCGTTCTTTAAGAGCAGCGGCGAGTGCCTGGGCGTTTTCGATGACGCGCTTCTGGTATTCTTTAAAGCCGGGTTCGAGAGCTTCCTTGAAGGCTACAGCCTTGGCGGCGATAACATGCATCAGCGGGCCACCCTGCAAACCTGGGAAAATCGCCTTGTCGAGTGCCTTGGCATATTTTTCTTTGCAGAGAACCAGACCACCGCGTGGGCCGCGCAAAGTCTTGTGGGTCGTTGAAGTCACGAAATCAGCGTAGGGAATCGGCGACGGGTGCAGGCCGGCAGCGACCAGGCCGGCGATGTGAGCCATGTCGACGCACATGACCGCTTCGACTTCGTCACAGACCTTGCGGATGCGTTCGAAGTCAATCTGGCGAGGGTAGGCAGAGGCGCCGACCATGATCATCTTGGGCTTATTTTCGTGGGCGAGACGTGCCAGAGCGTCGTAGTCGAGGGTTTCGGTATCATCAGTAACGCCGTATGGAACAGCCTTATACAGCAGACCGCTGAAGTTTACAGGGCTGCCGTGGGTCAGGTGCCCGCCGTTCTGCAGATTCATGCCAAGAAAGGTTTCGCCCGGCTTCATGACGACCTGGTAGACGGCCATATTGGCCTGGCTTCCAGAATGGGGCTGCACGTTGGCGTGTTCGGCGCCAAAAATCTTTTTAACGCGGTCGCGGGCAAGATCTTCGGCCTGATCGACGACTTCGCAGCCGCCGTAATAACGTTTTGCCGGGTAACCTTCGGCGTATTTATTGGTAAGCACCGAGCCAAGAGCTTCGAGAACTGCTTCAGAAACAAAGTTTTCTGAGGCGATCAGCTCAATCTGGCTCATCTGGCGTCTTTTTTCGCGGTCGATAATTGCGCTGATTTCGGGGTCGAACTGTTTCAGGGTCTGCATGGTCAACTCCTTGCTCTGCTGTAAAATGGGGTTTCGATAACGGTAGCGGGGTAGTTTTTGCCACGGATTTCAATGTCGAAGGTCGAACCGATGGCGCTGAGGGTCGGCGGCACGTAGCCGAGGCCGATGTTTTTCTGAAGGGTGGGGGCCATGGTGCCAGAGGTAACTTCGCCGACCTTTTTGCCGTCTTTAATGATCGGGTAACCGTGGCGGGGTGCCGGGCCTTTGCCAAGTTCAAAACCGACCAGGGTTTTGCTGACGCCCTGATCTTTCTGCTTCTTCAAAACATCACTGCCGGTGAAGGGGCCCTTGGCAAACTTTACGGTCCAGTTCAGGTTAGCTTCGATTGGCGTTGTAGAATCGTTAATGTCATTGCCATAAAGCATCAAACGAGCTTCGAGGCGCAGGGTATCGCGGGCGCCAAGGCCGATGGGCCTGATGCCAAGTTCTTTGCCGGCTTCCATCAGGGCGTTCCAGAGTTTTTCTGACTGGTCGGCCGGGTAATAAAGTTCAAAACCGTCTTCACCTGTGTAACCGGTGCGGCTGATGATCGCGTTGATGCCGCTGACAGTGCCGGTGGTGAACCAGTAAAACTTGATCGGTTTGAGGCGCTGGCGGGTCAATTTCTGCAGAATGGCTTCGGCATTCGGCCCCTGAATAGCAATCAGGCCAGTTTTGGCTGATTCATCGACGAGCTTGACATCGCCGGTCAGCTGGCTTTTGATCCAGTCGAAATCTTTCTGGCTGTTGCTGGCATTAACGACCAGCATGTATTTTTCGGCGTTAAAACGGTAGATCAGCAGGTCGTCAACGATCGTTCCGTCGGGGCGGCACATCGGGGTATAGGCAATCTGGCGGTCTGAGAGGGCTTCTGAGTCCTGACAGCAGATTTTCTGAATGTTCTTGAGGGCGTCGGGGCCAGTCAGCCAGAATTCGCCCATGTGAAACAGGTCGAACAGGCCGCTGTTGCTGCGAACTGCGTTGTGTTCCTCGATGATCGAATTGTACTGAACCGGCATATACCAGCCGGCGAAATCTACCATCCTGGCACCGGCTTTTTCATGAACCGAACACAATGGGGTCTTATTCATCATTCTCTCCTTGCTGTATTTACGAAAGCCCGGTAATATTACCGTTTTCGTCAACGTCGATGTGTTGAGCCGAGGGTTCTTTGGGCAGCCCGGGCATGGTCATGATCTCGCCGGCGATGGCGACAACAAAACCGGCCCCGGCGCTCAGACGCGCCTCGCGGATAATGACCTCAAAATCACGCGGCCGGCCGAGCAGGTTGGCCTGGTCAGACAGCGACGACTGGGTCTTGGCGATACAGACCGGCACTTTGCGGTAACCGATCTTTTCAAAAGTATCGAGGGCATCTTTGGCTTTTTTAAGAATGGTCACGCCCTTGGCGCCGTAGCAGCAGCGGGCGATCACGTTTATTTTTTCGATGAGCGGCATTTCGATGGGGTAGAGGAAATCGAATTCGTTGGCCTGCGTCGCTATCGTCTTTTCAAGCATTTCTGCCAGTTCGATGCCTCCGGCCGGGCCTTGCCCGTAAATGTCGGCCACAACCGCACCGACACCCATGGCCCGCACCGCATCGACCACGAACTGCAGTTCAGCCACAGTATCGCTGCCAAAGCGATTCACCGCCACCACACAGGGAACACCGAAATGCCGAACGTTTTCGATATGCTTGACCAGATTGTCAAAGCCCTTCTGCAACGCCGCCAGGTTCTCAACGTCGAGTTGAGCCTTTGGCACTCCGCCATGCATTTTCAGCGCCCTGACCGTGGCGACAATCACGGCGGCAGCAGGTTTAAGACCGCCGAACCGACATTTGATATCAAAGAATTTTTCGGCGCCCAGTTCGGTGGCAAAACCGGCCTCGGTGATTACCAGATCGGCCAGTTTAAGAGCCATTTTGGTGGCCACCATGCTGTTGCAGCCGTGGGCGATATTGGCAAAAGGCCCGCCATGCACAAAAACTGGCGTTGAATAGCGCGTCTGCACAAGGTTCGGCTTCATCGCTTCTTTGAGAATAGCGCACATGGCACCCTCAGCCTTCAACTGCCGGGCATAGATGGGCGCTCCGTCAAGATTGAACGAAACGATAATACTGCCGAGACGTTGTTTGAGATCGTTGAGATCATCGGCCAGGCAAAGCGCTGCCATAACTTCAGATGCGGCGGTAATATCAAAACCGGTTTCGCGTGGCACGCCATGTGCCGGGCCACCCAGACCGGTAACAATATTGCGCAGACTGCGGTCGTTCATGTCGATAACCCGTTTGAAAGGGGTCGATTTCGGGTCGATGCGCAGCTCGTTTCCGTGCTGAATGTGATTGGCGACCAGGGCGGTCAGAAGATTGTGCGCGGCGGTAACCGCATGAATGTCACCATTGAAGTGCAGGTTGATTTGATCCATGGGGACAAGCTGGCTTTTGCCACCACCGGTCGCCCCGCCTTTTACACCAAAAACCGGGCCCATCGAAGGCTCGCGCAGGCAGAGCATTGACTTGCGCCCCATGGCCCTGAAGGTATCGGCCAGCCCGATGCAGGTGGTTGTTTTGCCTTCACCGGCAGGGGTCGGCGTCATCGCCGTGACCAGAATCAGCTTGCCATCTGGTTTGTCGGCTAACCGGCGCCGTGTGGAAAAGCTGATTTTGGCTTTGTAACGGCCATAAGGTTCGATTTCTTCGGGCAACAGACCAAGCTCAGCGCCTACCTCTTCGATAAGCCTGATTTCTTCGTTGTTCTTGATATCAGGTTTTGTGCTCGACTTTTTCATGCCCTGAACTCACTCATGATTGAGAAAATATTCCATCATGGCGTTGAGACCCGCGCCAGTCTGCTTGAGGTAACCCTTTTTCTTGAGAATCATTTCTAATAGAGCCAGGGTGCCGAGCAGATCGCGTTCGCCGATCGCGCCGATCGTGGTAATGCGCAGCAGGGTCGCTGCGAACTGTTCTTGCCCGCCGGCGATGAGAATGCCGTATTTATTGCGCATTTCAGCGACAATTTCTTTCGGGGCGATGCCCTCGGGGGCGTAGAAAACGGTCAAAACATTAGAGGTCGCCTTCTCTTCAGTAAAAAGCTTTATGCCGAGAGCTTTGAGACCGGCACGCAGCCCGCCGGCCAGTTTCCCGTAATGCTTAATGCAGTTGTCGAGGCCGACGCGGTCGATCTTGCGCAAGGCTTCCTGAAGCGAAAACATGACGTTGATGGCAGGTGTCCAGGGGTAGGCTGGGATCGGCAGTTCCTGATCGCGCTTGTAGAGCTTGAGATCGAAATAATAGCCATGGCATCTGACGGTTTCGACCTTTTTCCAGGCCCGGTCAGACAGGGCGACCATGCCAACGCCTGGAGGCGCCAGAAAACCTTTTTGCGAGGCTGAAACGGTAACATCGACGTGCCATTCATCCATTTTGTAGGGCAGGGCGCCGAGGCCCGAAACGCCGTCAACAATGAGGATTTTTCCCTTGTCTTTGAGAAAATTGCCGATCGCCTTGATGTCGTTGCAGATGCCGGTTGAGGTCTCGTTGAAAGTAACGGTAACCCCTGAAATTTCGGGGTGCTTCTTCAGGGCTTCGTCGATCTGATCGACGGTGACCGCCTTGCCGTCGTCACATTTGAGGGCGACGGTTTTAAGTCTGAAGGCTTCGCAAATCTGGGTGAAACGCACCCCGAAAACGCCTGTCTGCACGTTCAGAACGGTTTCGCCTTCGTTAAAAAGGTTGGC
>Ga0116170_10005410_pt1 | contig 11446 bp, 11 predicted proteins | sample AD_JPNHW1_MetaG_FD_89797 | JGI IMG/M metagenome (GOLD analysis project Ga0116170, IMG submission 89797) | Active sludge microbial communities of municipal wastewater-treating anaerobic digesters from Japan - AD_JPNHW1_MetaG | ecosystem: Engineered > Bioreactor > Anaerobic > Digestate | place... | reverse complement strand
TACGCTCTGAAATCTTTTGCTGGCGTTTTATCCTATCCTTTGCTGTGCGCCTTGCTCTCTTGTATTCAGGGTCATTTACAACATCGTCCGGCATTTGAGGAATGTTTTTTATTGGCTTGATTTTACCAATTTCAACAGCAATATCATTAGCCATCTTGACGTATTTCCAAACAGCATCAAGCGAACCAGTTGACTGTAGTTTCTTTATTGAAGATTGAACTGCAATCAGTATTCCGACTATTCCAGCAAGTCTGTTGGCAACCTCTTCGGCACTTTTTATAGTATTTAACTCACCTTTGAGGCTTTTAAGCATCTTGACATCTACATCAAGCTCGAACTCTTTTGAGATTTTCTGTTTTGACATTTATCTTCTTCTCCTTGCTCGTCTTTTTCTTGTATCTGGAATGAATTTAGCCATCTCAAGAACATTCTTGGACACCTCCCTGATTTTAGCAACCGTTTCCTTTCTGGCTCTTTCCACAGCATCAGTATATTTTGGCATCAATGCATTAACAACTTCACGAGAAATATGTTCACCGTATTGTCTATATCTTTTAGCCGCGACAGTTTTGTTATTCTTAATTGATTCCATGTTTTCTGATATAATTCTTTCGGCATCCAATATTAACTTAATCTGTTTTCCGGTATCCATTGATTCAGAAAAGTCAAGCAAGCAAAGGGCATCAACTACGCCGGATTGTCCTTTTGATAATTTATTCGCTCGCAACCTTGAGGCAATTTTTGAGGCAAGCTTTCCAGAGCCTTCTTTTGGGTGACCATAAATATCAAAACGTTCCTCAACAAACTGAGCATACTTGTTTAGTATGTTTTCAACATAAACAATTAACCGAGTCTCAAGCAGTTTTCCAATCTCACCTTTTGTTGACTCTACCCTTCGACTTAAAAGCGGAGTTGACAGTTTTGTGTATATTGGCTTAAAGCTGTATTTTTCTTTGTCGCCACTATATTGTGGATAGTTTCCCATAAATACATATTCGCTACCCTTCGTTGGAGACTTTCCCTTTCGTTGACGTTCAATCATCGCCAGCCTTATCTTGTGTGCAATTTCAACTACTGGGTCTTGATAACGTCTTTGTTCATACTGCTTATTTGGAACATGAAACATTGCACCTTCGTTAAGGTGTCTCTTCTGAGCCTGCAACAACATTCTGGTAGTATCATGACGCCTTTCTATTGCATCTATGTTGTCATTAAAATACTTTCTTTTGCCACGAACATATTTGGTCAGCGTATCAAGTGATGGAATAGGATTGTCCGCATCAAGGTCTTTCTCGCCAAGAAGGGCATTTATTAAGCTTCTATCATTAGAATCTATATCAACACTGATTCCAATTTGTGTGGACGTTGATTTCTTGTATCTTTTATCAGCCCTTAAATCTATTGCGGAAAGCTTGATTGAATCATAAAGTTTGCCGGTAGAAAACTTGAGTCTCTTTACCAGCAGGGAATGTATCTCGGAAATAAGGTTCTTGTCATTTTCAATGAAGTGTACAATAGACCCACGAATAATATCTTCATCGGAAGTGATATTTGCACCTTCTTCATCGCTGTATCCACCACCAAGCATGGAAGCAAATCTCATGAAATCGAGTGTGTAGGTCTTACTTATCTTCATTTTTCCTTCTTCTTTTGATAGTCAATATACATTTTGTCAACCTCAGATTGAATGTCAAGAGCAAAAGCACAAAAGTTTGCATGCTTAATAATCCTGCGCATGTCTTCGGTAAATGATTTATAGTCAGACTCAAGTATTGAAAGAATCTCATGCACATTAGACACTACTTGCTGGCACAATATATCCTCCATCAAAATAAGCGACTCTGAAATTGTTAGTTCACTGCATAAAACACCATTTTTCGACAGCAAAAGATAGCATGACATATACTGGTCACCAATATAAATGTCCTTGTTTTCGTTCGCCTTTTCCTCAAGCTGTTCAGGTGTATCGTCAGTATAAAACCCAAGCATTTTTGCGTGCTCTTTACGATTCTCAATCTCTGCATTATATACGTTAAGCTCAGAACCAACATAAAGAAGGAACTCATTGATTACGTTGATTGGCTCAGTTGCTAAATCTTGGCTTTCTTTAATGATGCCAAAAAGCTCGTTTATGGAGTCTTGGCTATTGATTGATGAAAGTGTAATAGCATATGACATTGTGTTTGCCAGGTCAACATTCTGGAGGTCAGGATTGATTTTATTTAGTATCCTTGTGACACGCGACACTGTTAGGATGTCTTTTTTCATTTTTGGCTCCGTGGATTTGTATTATTAGAAAATGTGGCTGAACTAACGAAAGTCAATCCAGCCACACTATTTTTGACGTTATTGATGTTTTAGAGTGCTGCTGTTGTTGCGGACAATACATTGGATGAGCTTGTAACGTATTGACCATTTAACGCACCAAATGCACGAATGAAATAATCAGTTTTCGGCAGTAATCCAGTTATCAGATATGTCGAATTTTTTGGAAAATATTGATTGTTATATCCGGCAACAAGATTTGAAAACTTATTGTCAGTTGCAACGTCAACAAATATTCCATCATGTATTACAGTTAGTTCACATGTAAACGTGATTTTTTCATTAGATGGACTTCCACTAATTATTACATCCCCATTCTGTATAAGTTGAGTCGAGAAAGCAACATCCTTAATCGTTCTGAATCCAGAGGCATTTGATACAGAATCTTCTGCTTTAAGAGTTATTGCCATTATCCCGCCACCAGTATCTTTTTCAGAAACAGAAATTAACTTTCCATAGTCACCTGTATTAAGTGGATTTCCAATAACAATAATCTCGCGACAGTCGTTAATAACAGCCTGAACACCATTATTTGCATCAAGAGGCATACGAGCCTGACGATTTGTGAGTTCGTACAACAGAATAATCTGATGAGTTCCATCAAGAGCCGTCACATAATCGACATTATCAACTGTTGAGTTAATCAATTCGCAGGAAAATGTACCGGATTTACTGATTACTATTTTTCCAGATTCATTACATTCAACAGAGTTGTTATCGGACACTTCGACGTTAAGTGAATCTTTTCTGATTTCTCCAATTGCTACCATCTCCGAAAGAATTGACTCAAGAGATGCGTAAGCCTCCGGATATTCAAATAACGCAAGATGGTTAAGCATTGCGATGTAATTAGCAGATATATCGCCAATATCAGAACTACCATCCGTCATATAGACACGATAGTTGCGCTGTCTGACGCCTTCTTTTCCGTATTTAATAGACATTATCCACCTCCTATGCGTTGGTGTAGTCTTTTATCGTCCTGAAAGCGCTTGCAGAGGCAACATTTCTCTCGATACTGGCAGTTGCACGAATCGAATCACCGCCGGTAATCTTTTCTGTATAAGAAACAACAAAGTTGTTCATGGCAATGACGGTCTTGAGATTTACGCCATGAGTTTCACGTTCTTGCAGAATGATTGTACAAGCAATACCGTCAAGAGCTTCGAGAGCCGCGATATTTTCGACAGTAGTATTGATGAGTTCAACGCTGAATTTTCCGGCTTTGTTCAAGACAATCTTGCCGAGAACGTTTCCGTCAATGCTGTCACCATCGTCAATGCCGAGGTCAATTGAATCTGCACGACACTCACCAAGCTCACATGCTTCCGCACCACCCATTGCGGTAATCAGGGCATTGAAGTTGAGAAGGTTCGGAGTTCCAACGAAGGTCGCAAGTGCAGTAGTAATACCATTTACAGTCTGAGCAATATAGACGCGATAGTCCTTTTGCTTGATACCGGTTGTTCCATAAGTAAAAGCCATTTAAGTTCTCCTTTTAGGCATTAAATCTAATTGCTGTTGTCCAGCCCGTAATAAACGAGCCCTCTCCCTGCGCTATTGATGTAACTGGTTCAATTTCTGACGCAAGGGTGAAATCCATTGTGTTAATTATGCTTTCCAGCAAATCAAATGTACTCTGCTGTTTTGCCAGATAGTCAACCGCATCATCTATATCTATGACATCAAAGACACACAAAATGTAGCTATATTCTATCGGCGCATAAGAGCGAACACTTTTTTCGTTGGACGATATTCCAAGAAAGAGTCCGATTGCAGGGAACGTGGCACTATTGTTCATGGCAATTTCAGAGGCACAAATACTGTACCCCGCAAATGCTGTACCAAGTGCAGTAATAAGCGCAGAATGTTTTAACAGAAAAGAGCTGGTCATACTGTAAATACTCCCAATGTTCCATCTGAATACAGTTCTGATTCGGTATCATCATTGCTATCAGTTGTGGTAGCGAACGACAGACAATTAAATGCCAGTTCCCTGTAATTTTCGGAGTTATTGATAACTTCATCAAATGCGGAGGCATATATGCTGGCTTGACCGGCTGATTCCTGCTTTACATTGACCGAACCCTTGACGAGCTTCTTCAACGCAACAGCCAGATGATACAATCCAAAATATGCCTCAGCATAAATCAGGTTTCGCAAGGCTCTTTCACTGTATGTTGCAGGACTTACAACTAAACTACTGAGCGCATCAAATGACTTGGCATCAAATATCGGATAAGATGTTTCGTCATATACATTGAAATCAGCAATGTAAGCATTATATCCATCTTCGCCAAGGTTCTCCAGTATTTCGCGTCCAGCATTTGACAGAATTTGCGGAGTGATACGCAAGACCGCCTGAGCAGTTACGTTCGCGAGTTCTGTCATTTTAGTTTGTATTGCATTACTGTGAGTGTGAGCCATCTATAACCTTCTTATTTAATGAGTTTATAGCTGTTCTCAGGCAGGTCAGCGAGTCTATCTTCTGGAATTGCATAACGAATGTGTGTTAGCATCGGTTTCAATCCATCGATATACAGGTCTTGTCGAGTAAAAATCTCGACCATTCTCGCCTCTTTCTGAGGTTTCTCTTTCTTTGTTGACTCAATGGTAGAAACTGTTCTTTCCTCTACCACCGAGTTTGTTTCTTTCTTCTTAGCCATTGTTAGCCTTCACTTGCTTAACTAACGGTGAAATTACAGTCAATGCATTCGGATGCAATCATGTTGGGGTGATAGGCACGCAGATAAACGTGTCTGGTAGATCCAACAGTAAATGATGTATTCTGAGGAATCACAACAGCGGCAGTAGCACCAAGAGCCTCTGCAAGGGTATCGTAAGATGCACCAGCCAGATTATCAGTTGACTTTACAATTACTGCATTCTCGTTGTCACAGCATGCGAAGTATTTGGTTGTGGCGGTGGCGTCCGAAATAGTATAGGTTGAGGTTGACAGAGATTTCTCTCCACCCATTCCGGCTTTGCTTCCATCCTCAGAAACGATGACAGGCTGAGACACTTTTGCGCCCTTGAATGCGATGGCGAAGGTATTAGGCTTTGCAACCTGGACATCCATGTACATGTCGTAAGTGTACTCAAACACTGCACCGTTTGAACCACGAGCATTGAACTGCATCGATTTGAGATAGTTACTCTTGTCTGATGCAACGTCAATATTCTTGGGGTCACCAAAAATAATTGCGCCAGGAAGAGTGGTCTTATACTCGTGCATTTCATTGATTGAATCCATGTCCGGCATTGCAACGAGGCGATGTCCCATAAAATTGGGGGTTCTGCCATTTGTGAGATTATCTTCTTTGACGGGGTTAGAAGGATTCGCTATGTCAGAACGAGACTCGATGTACAGGTCAAGGTCAGCCTGAGCCATCATAAACACATTGTTTGGATTGTTGCGATGCTCAGTAGGAAGAGCATTATATGTCTTGCGCAGAAGAGCAATCAGGTTCGCTCCGGTATAGTTGCTGGCAGTACAGCCGGTGGCGTCAACCTTTTGCGGGGTAAGATATCGTCCAAGGTCACCAACAACTGTGATTGTGCCGTAGGTGTTGGTATGCTTGCCGTCAGCAGTCTGGAGAATATTCACAAAACCATTGTTCAGGTCATAGAAGTTCTCGGTGCTTGAATAGTCGCCGTCAACACCGTTTACTATCAGAAGCAACAGGTCGTTGGCAAAGGCAGTAGCGATATCATTCATAACTTCCTGTTCCCATGCGGGCTTATACAGGTTGTTAATAACGGTCTGGAGCGGAATATCTTTCTGCAACTGAATGTGCTTGAGATAAAGATTGATTCCAAAGTTGTGGATGATTCGTCTGTTAATAACAGAAACAGTTCCACCATTTTGTTCGTTGGAAATCAGGTTCTTTTTGGTGATGGCTTTTGCTTCAATCGGCACAACCAGCTTGTTCACGATGCGGGAATTGAACATGCGGATATAGGCAGACTTGTCATAGATGAAGTTGATGGCTATTTCAGCCTGCTCTTCACTGAGGGTGCGACCACGAGTAAAGTCAAGCGTGGTATTGTCAACTTCGCTCTTGGCAATCGGCGTTCCATCCGGCATTTTAAGGTCATCATATCCAGCCTTGCTGAGCAGATATGTAGCGAGCCGACTTACCTTCACATCACCGGATGTTGCTGGTACGGCGCTTTTACTGACGCTTTCCTGCATGATTGAAAGCATCTTCATAAAGTCTTGGGTGTTAATACTAACGTTTTCCATTTCTTAGGTTCTCCTTTAAGGTTAAAGCATTATGACAACAGGGTCATTAACAGGTGATTCAGATTTCGTCACAGGGTTGCCCTCAGTACGAACGCCAGAACCGGTTTCAATAATTTCAAGTCTCTTAACAAGAGCCTGATTTTCAGTTTGAAGTTTTTCCACGACACCACCCATCTCGTCAAGTTTTTTCATCAGAGGTTCATTTGACTTGATGATTATCTCAGCAATAGTTTCCTCTGTTGACTTCTTGACTGGTTCCGGATTTTCAACGACAGGTTCTTCTGTTTTTGTGACAGTATCAGGTTCAGGTTTTACTTCCGGAATTTCAGGCTCAGGTGTTGATTCAGGTTTCTGTTCTGCATTGTTATCACCGGCATCTATGGTTTTTTCAATGACGACACCTACATTATCAGAACCTTCATCCGTCTTTGTCTCAGGTTTAACTTCTCCAGACTTTGCAACCGTTGAAATCTCAGCAATCTTGGAATCAACGTAGTCCGCGGCTTCTCTCAATGACTTAGAAAGAACCTTAAGGTTTTCGGCAGGAATTGCGTTCCAGTCCATTTCCTTGTAAAAGTCCTCTCTAAGCATATCCATAACAAACCATGGACTTTGCGTCATTTCCTCAATTCGAGACTGAACAGTTTCATCAAAGCTCTTGGAGAGTCCAAGTTTCTCAAGCGTTTTTGCAAACATCTTTTTCAACGTGCTTTCTCCTTTGCTCGTTACGGCATTTCTGGCAATACCAAACATGGAATATCCGGTTATGTCTCCATTTTTCCACGCTTCCCACGTTTCGTCACTGGCTTTTGTCGCGAGAATCCAACTACCTTTTTTGATAATTGTTCCCTCGATATTCAGTTCAATTGGGGCAACGTAGCTTTCGACAACCGTTCCTGCACCTGCCACTAAATTGTGTTCGGTGTCAATGTTGCGGTAATACTCAAGAAATTCGTGAGCAGTCTTTTCTATTTGTTGTTCGGTCATAAAGTCGCCATGAGCATCTTCTTGGTCAGGCTCATAGACAATTCCATACAAAAGCTTCTGTTCTTCATCGTCAGACTTGGCAAAGAAGCGTCCATTGAATTCAACTTCCACTGCTCCGTCCTCATTCTTTGCGACAAAAAACTGTTTCTTGTTTGCTCCACGCTTTACATAAGAAACGTGTGTAATAGTTACGTCTTGCAGTTCTTTTGTTTTTGCTACTTTCAAAATTCAATCCCCCTATGCTCGTTCTTCTGCATCGTTATTTTTGTCAGGGTCAAGATTTGATGCATCTTCTCCGTCGCCAATATTGAGTGAACTTTTATCGCTTGTTTTCATCTCGCCATCTTTGGTTGGCTTAATAGATGTATCATCTACGACATCAACTGGAGTATCGTTTAACTTAATTGGGTCAAGATTTAGATTCTTTGAACGAACCTCATTAACGCCAAGAACACGGTTGCCAAATTCGTCACGCATGTTAAAGAACAGGTTTGCAATAACTGCATCGTCCTTCTCGTTGGATATGTTCATTGCCTTAAGAACGAACTCAGGATTATACTTAAACTCAAATTCGCAGAATCTATTGATAAACTCTTCAACGTCAATTTGACCAGGAAAACACACTGTCTCAAGATAAAGCTTTAGGTCACCCATTCCGGCAGAACCTCCACCAAAGTTGCCACCAGTTGAAAGACCGAGCAACTTAGGATGAACCCTGCATTTAAGTGCAATCTTAAACTGAACCTTGTCATTGAGGCTAATAAACTGCTCGTCTATGGACTTTGAAAGCGGAACAAGCGTTATCTTAGCCTTCTCATTTGGAACGCTCAGGAACAACATCTTGTGAGCGTTGCCAACGCCCTTTAGGTTGTTCTCTATAAACTCTTTGATTTTCTCATAAGACTTCTTTGACAGTTTTGAACCCGTAACAAGAACAGCCCACGCTGGCTGACCACCGTTAGAAAAGAAATTGATGTTATACTGGTCAGATAGATACGATTGCTTGATAAGGTCAAACAAATGTGCCGTGTCAGGTTTGCCAAAATATAAATCTTCCTGCGATATTTCTTTAAGGTGCAGGACATACTTAACGCCGTCCCTGGTTTTTCCATCGTATGGATATGGCTCATAGTAAACCGGTGCAACTTGGTCTGACGGCATGTAAACATATTTATCTATCTCTCTTGTGTTAAGACCGCCACTTTTCTTTGGCAGGATATAAACGTCTTTTGCGGGAAGGTAGTAAATTGATTTAGTGCTTCCACTTTTGATGTACTCAAAATAACCATTCTTGAATAACTCATAGTCAGTATAAACAGCCTTGAGTATTTTCAAAAATGATTCATTTGAATTACGATTTGGAAGCCTAAAGAACTCTTTGATTGCCTTTAGCTTTGCGTTATCTTTTGCCCCAAACGTATAGCCAAGACCGACAGTTGTCAAAACCTTTACGTCAATACAAGACTGATATGTAGAATCCAGTGACTTATATTGAAGTATTGTTGCAGGATTATATGGAGGAACAACGCAACCATACTTGTTCAAGGATGTCCTGCTTGCCACCCTGACAGACGACTTAGGTAGCGAAACAGACTTCGATATTGATGTGGAAAAAATCTCGCCAACGTTGGACATTTCTTCCTCTATTGAGTTCTTGCCAATCTCTTTTGAACCAATGACCTTTACTTGTTCGTCCAATCTAATCTCCCTTTTGTACACTAAAAACACATAAACTCTGAATCATCTTCGTCCGTCTCAGTTTCATCAACTGTTTCAGATTGTTTTATGTCAAGTATTTTATCTTTCTCTTCTCCAAAATAATCAACTTCAACGTCATAAAGGTCGGATGTAGCAGACAAAAGACCGGCAATCGAGTCTATGGCGTCGTCCTTTCCATATTTGTATTTGCCGTATGCAGTAAGATTTATGAAAAATCTCTTATAGTCATTGTCCTGTTCATTATCCTCAAGAAAATAACAGTCGTTTTTTATCTCACCAATCTTGAGCATTATTCTGATTTCCTTGTTTACTGTGGCATATTTGACTATTGGCTCAAGACCAAGCGCCTCAAGTGCGTACTTATACTTTTCTGTAAACTTGTCAGCAAACTCACGTCCACCCTGATTGCTTTCAAACGTAAGTTCATCTGGCTTAAATCGAATAATCTTCTCAAGAAGTGGCTCCTCTAACTCTTTGCTGTCCTTGTCTGAGAAAACAACCCCAACAATGTACTTTCTATTGCCATAACGATAACAGAACGGTGCAGATAGATTATCAGTTCCCTTATTTGCGTAGTCACACCAACCTATAACCTCGTCAGGTTCTTTTCCGCGAATGTCATTCATTGAAAAACGCTTCATTGATTTGATGTTTAGCTTTGAAAACTCTGCATCGGACGGAATTCCCTGATAAAGTGCATCATACATCCACTTTTTTCCGTTTGCAATCCAGCGGTCACGAATCTTAATTGCCTTCTCTGCCGGAAACATTGCTTCACAAATACTTGTTCCATCTTCGTTCAAAACAGGAAAGATAAACTTATGCCATTCTTCGTCATTTTCACGCCTTCCAATTGGGTCAAGGTCACACCACCTTGTTTGAATGATTATTTCCGCACAATCTGAACCTATCTCAACACGTGTGGTAAGTGCATACTCAATAAATGTATCAATCTTCTCAAGATAAGCCTCTGACATAGCCTCTTCTGGATTCTTGATAGGGTCGTCAAAGATTGCGGCACGGTTACATCCCTTTCCGGTGATTGTTCCGTTCATTCCGGCACCAAAATATGTTGCTATTCCTGTATCGTCAAGTTGCCAGGACATTTTTGCCGAGGCATGAGGGTCTAACTTAACTTCCGGAAACACATCTTTATATGACTGACTTTTAAGAATATCCAATACAGCCTTTGACATGTCCATTGCGAGCGTATCATTATAGCAGTTCCTCATGAATGAGCCAGCAGGGTCATATCCAAGCCACCACGCAATCCACATGCTGGTAGTTCTGCTTTTTCCGGCACGAGGAAAGAAGGAAATAAGAACCTTTTTTAGTTCTCCAATGGTTACCTTTCTCAAAATCTCAGACAGGTCACGAAGCGGAATCTTCTCATCTGTATAAAATTCAGGCGCATAATACTGCAAAAAGTTCCAAAACCCGAATTCTTTATATGGTGAAAACTCGGTCTGATATTCGTCACACTTTTGTTTTGCGCGCCTTATCTTCTCGCGCTCAAGTTCGCCCTGAGTAAAGGTAAGGTCAGCCATTTTCTTCCTCTTCTTGTTTGCTACTTGGTTCTTTTGATTCCTCTATCTCGTATGTTTTACCACCCTTGATTCTAAGGTCAGTTTCGGCAAGCTCCTCGTCAGTCAAATCCTGCAACCTATAACCACCTTTTTCTGCCTGTTTTCCAGCTAACTCTAACTTAACGGTCAACTCTTTTGCTCCCTCTGTTCCAGATAGTTTATAAAGAGCCTCTGCAACCTTGACAATATCGCCAACCTTCAAATAACCTTTGATTGAGAAATGACCGCCAGCTTCTTCTGCCTTTTTTTGCTGTTTCTCAATCCAATCAAGCTCTCGTGTCAGAATTGTAAATGACTTAAAACCAATATTGTTCAAAATCTTGATATAGTTATTGATATGCTTTTTTGCTTGCGTAATCGCAACATCCTCTGCAACTGACTGCTTCTTTTTTGTAAACTTTTCACGCTGTTCAATCCAGGTAAATCCTTGGTTAATTACATCATTGCGGTCATTTGCCTTTTCTATCAGCAGTGGCTTAGAAATTCCGTACTTCCTGCATAACTCGTCATAGGATGGATATGATGCATCCATTACATAATCTGCACGAATGACGTCCCAGTTTATTTCTTTATAGTTAGGCAT
>Ga0116170_10005406_pt1 | contig 11448 bp, 7 predicted proteins | sample AD_JPNHW1_MetaG_FD_89797 | JGI IMG/M metagenome (GOLD analysis project Ga0116170, IMG submission 89797) | Active sludge microbial communities of municipal wastewater-treating anaerobic digesters from Japan - AD_JPNHW1_MetaG | ecosystem: Engineered > Bioreactor > Anaerobic > Digestate | place... | reverse complement strand
CCGGAACGACAACCCTCGCAGGTAGCGGCGGACCGCCGGGCCGCCCTAGCGCGCAGCTACAATCAGTCTCAAGCGTTCTTAAGGCTTGTCAATGAAACGGATGCGCCCGTCGCTGGCGTTCGAGAAAATGTGCGGTTGACATTCGGTATTAGATAGGTATACGCTATATACCATGGCTTTTGAATTCGATCCGACCAAGAGCGCGGCCAACAAAGTGAAGCACGGTATTGACTTTTTGGAAGCTCAGAAACTTTGGGAAGATCCCGACAGACTTCTCGTACCCGCAAGGACGCAGGGTGAGTGGCGGTTCATGTTGGTCGGCAAACTGAGACAGAAACACTGGTCAGCCATATTCACGTACAGAAGCGAGTCGATCCGGATCATATCGGTTCGCCGTGCGCGGGAAGAAGAGGTAAGCGCCTATGAAAACTGAAGCATTTGACAAGGCCTTTGACAACGGAGAAGACGTGTCAAAGTACCTGAACTTTTCCAAAGCGACCCGTCCCGGAAGAGAGCAGAAACGGGTCAATGTTGATTTTCCCGTGTGGATGATTCAATCTCTCGACAAGGAAGCTCAGCGACTCGGCGTTCCCAGAGAGGCGGTCATCAAGGTCTGGATTGCCGAACGACTGAGAGTCGGCGCTCACGCTTGAAATCGCTCGAACCCGTCTCATATGCCAAAAAAAATGTGTGGTTTTCAGTTGATGTAAGCCTCCATGTGAGGACGTAGCGCTTCGATTTCGAGGCCCCCGTGACGAGGTTTCCGAAGGCAACACCGCAGCCGGCGTCGCAAGAGGCCAGCCACTAGAAAACTCAACGGGCGGGCGGATCGACCGACATGTCCGGTGCCCTCTACGCGATACCTATGGCGACGAATTAAAGACTTACATGTCTGAGCCGTCTGACGCTCAGATTTTCCACGGCTCGCGCATGACGCGCGAACGCCGCTTGTTGGCCTCGTCGTCGCCAATGAATTCCTCTTTGGCGGGATCCCACTTCAGGTTGCGCTTGAGGTCAAGGCAGAGGTCCATCGCCAGATTGGTCGTCATCGTGCGGTGGGCCACCACGGCGGACGTGACGGTGGGCTTCCGGGTTTTCACGCTCTGGAGGAAGTCCCTCACGTGGTTCCGAGGACGGCCGGTCCGCTCCGAGTACGCCTTAATCACGTCCACGAAGTTCTCCAGCAGCTTGGGCGAGGAGACGTCCGGGCGCTCGTAGCCATCGGCGCACGCCACCCATCCCTCGTCGCCCTCATAGCGGACACCGCAGGTGCCCCGCCAGCCTTCCAGCTGCGCCACCAGCTTGACGCCGTTCGCGAACCGGACGGTCATCCCGTCCTTCGTCAGATCGCCGGGCAGTTCGTATTCGACGGCCGAGGTGTCGGCCAAGCCGAGGTCCAGCTGGCACTGCAGAATGGTGTGGGAGCCCCACGCCGAGATGCCGCCCGCGAAATCGTACTGCGTGTACCAGCCCGGCACCGGCCACGGCTTCAGAAAGGCCGAGTTGTAGGGCCGCATCGGCGCCTGCCCCAACCACAAATCCCAGTCCAGCTCCTCTTTGGGCGGCAGCGGCTCAGTCGGCAGAACCGCATTGGAGCGCGGCCACGTCGGCAAATACCCCAAGTGCGCGCGGACGGTGTGAATCTTGCCCAAACGCCCCTGACGCAGCAGTTCGCCCATAAAGATGAAATTGGACTCGCTGGCCCGCTGTGCGCCGGTCTGGAAAATCCGACCCAGCGTTTTCTCGGTCTGAACCAGCGCCTGGCCCTCGGCGATCGTCAGCGTGCCGGGCTTTTCGCAGTAGACGTCCTTGCCCGCCCGCATGGCGAGCATCGCCGCCAGCGCGTGCCAGCGGTCGCCGGTTGCGATCACCACCGCATCGATCTCTTTCTTGCCCAGCAACTCGCGGAAGTCGCGGAACGTCGCGCAGTCCGTGTTGCCGTAGCGCTGGTCGACGGCGGCCTTGGCCCGGTCGCGGAGCGGTTTCTGCACGTCGCACACGGCGACGAACTGCACGTCCTCCTCGCCCATCATCCACGACAAATCCGATGAGCCGCGCCCGCCCACGCCGATCGCGCCCATCACGAGCCGGTTGCTCGGCGCCACCGTCCCGTCGCGGCCCAGCGCCGACGCGGGCACCACATACGGAAACGCAACCGCTCCGCCCGCCGCCGCCATCGCGCCCTTCAGAAACTGACGCCGATTCGAGGCGCCCAGCCCTGCATTTCTCTTTGAAGACATCGCAACCTCCCTTTGGCTCGTTTCAACGCACTTACTTCTCCTGCGGCAACTCTTTCAGAACGATGTTCCTGAACTGAATTTTCATCGGCGGCCCCGGATGCATCTGCAGCGCGATCACCCCTTCGGCCGCCGCCTCTTTCGCGTCGAGATCCGCGAACTGGCACATCAGTGCGCCGTTCACGTACAGCACGATCTCTGAGCCGTGGCACACGATCCGATACGTGTTCCAGTCGCCTTTCTTAAAGGACTTTAGCAGCTCCTGCGGGTCGCCCAACTTCTGCGCGTCTCGTTTTCCGTCGGCAGAAATCGAGACCTTCTCGCCTCGGCCGGCGATGAGGCCGCGCTTGTGGTGGTACACGAACCCCACCAGCTGACCGTCCCCCGTCATGTCGGCCTGGTAGCCGAACGTGTCCCAGTTCGGCAGCGCCTTGGAGCGGATCTGGATGCCCGAATTGGCGCTTTCGCTGAGCTTAAACTCGGCGGTCAGCTCGAAGTCCTTCGGCTGGCCCCCTTTCCAGATGAGGTAGTTGCAGGCCGTGCAGGGCTTCTCCGGCGTGCTCTGCGCCGTGAGCGCCCCGTCCTCCACGGTCCACCATCCCGGCGCACCGTCCCAACCCGACAAGTCCTTGCCATTGAAAAGCACGCGGTCCCCGGCCCAACAGCCGAACGCCGCACACACGAAAAGACCGCAGGCCACCCGCACTCGCACCGCATTCATATGCACCCTCCCCTTTGCCGCCGCTCTTGACCACCTTACCATGCTTCACACTATACAGCACGGGACTCAAAAAGGATTGTAAAATCGCACCCAAAGCTTGTACGATCTCCGCATCATGAAACCCATGCTTTTTCAGCGTCAGTTCCTCTCCCAGATCGGCGACATGGCTCCTTTCCGCCTGCTGATGGACCTCGTCCCCGACGTCGCGTTCTTCATGAAAGACAGCGAGGGCCGCTTCGTGATGCACAACCGGCGCTCGTGCGAGTTCTTTCAGGAAAACCACGAGAGCAACATCATCGGAAAGACGGATTACGACTTTTTTGACCGGGGCCGCGCCGAGCTTTACGTGCGGGGCGACCAAGAGGTCATGACCACCGGCAAGCCGATCATCAACGCCCTCGCGCCCGCGCCGGAGTCCTCCGACAAGATGATCGTCTACAGCAAAGTCCCGGTCTACGGCAAGAACCGGCGCGTGATCGGCGTGGCGGGCATCCACCGGCTCGTGGACGGGCTGCGCGACACACCCCACTGGTACGGGCGTTTCTCGAAGGTGATCGACCACATCCACAAACACTACAGCGAAGCGCTGGATCTCGATACGCTGGCCGCACAGGCGCACGTTTCGCTGAGCCAGCTCGAGCGGCGCTTCCTGCAACTGCTCGGCACCTCGCCCGGCGAGTACGTTCTGCGCGTGCGCATCAGCGCGGGGCGCGAACTGCTCGAAACCACGGACCGCACCATCGCCGACATCGCGCTGACCGTGGGGTTCTACGACCACAGCCACTTCACCCGAACCTTCCGGCGCCTGATGTCCTGTTCGCCCAAGCAGTACCGCGAACACCACCGGCAGCAAGTGACCCAAGGACACGCCCGTCCGAAGGGAAACGCGTGAGTCACTCCACGGACACGAGCGTGCCCGGCGGCACATAGCCCGTGTCGAGCCCGTACTTGCACGCCAGATAGTAGCCGACCGTGTTTTTCTGCGCGCGGCTGAGCGCCACGCCCTCGTAGACGAGCAGCTCGGCAAGAAAGCCGTGCAGGAACAGCCCGTCGCCCCCGTTGCAGTCGTAGCAACCGATGTACTGGGTATCGGCGGTGAAGGCCTGCGAGCCGAAGTCGTACGCGTCGACCACCTCCGCGCCACCGTTGACGGCGACGGCGTTCCGGTCGTTCACGACGTCGAACTGATACATAGCGATGTTGAAAGCCCCGTTCGTCAGCAGGCCCGGCACCGCGATCGTCCGCAGCACGTTGCCGCTGCCGCGCACCTGCAACACCGCGTTCGTTCCGTACTGGAAGGACGCCTGAATGAGGTTGGTTTGCGTGCTGCGGTGCGCGAAAAGCATATTCTGCGCGGCATCGCCGGGAGACTCGCCGAACACCGCAAACACGACGAGCTGCCGCGGATCCGTTGCGATCGGGTGGTCGCGGAGATAAAACCGGTCGGCGCCCCCCAGCTTGAATTCAATCGCGGGCAAGCCGTTCACCACATGCGTCGCCAAGGCGGGTGACCCGAGCGCAACGGCATCGTGGTCATGGGTGGTGGCGTCGCTCCACAGGAGCACGGTGTCTTGGCTTTCGGCGGCGTCGTTCGCAAACCAATCTTCGTACGTGCAGGCGTCGGCCCGTAGCCACAGCGACAGCCCGGGAATCTCTTTGATGGCGTTCACCACCGAGCCTGCATGGCCGACCAGATAGCGGCTCGCCAGATAGTCCCCGACCTTCCCCAGTTCCGCCTCGCTGAGCGCGCGCTCGTAAATCAAGAGTTCGGCGATATCGCCGTCCCAAAACCGGCTGCTGGCCGCGCCAATGTACTGATCGCCCGATGTCAGGTTGCCGTTCGCGCCGAAATCCGCCGATGCGACCGCCTCCGCCGAGCTCTTGCTGAAGTAGATCCGGTTCGTCCAGACGGTGCCCGCGCCCTTGTCCAGGCGCCCCGCGTACATGCCGTAAATGCCGGTATGCGCCGGCGCAAGAGCGGTGGCCGCGCTGGCTGAAACACCCGCCGAATTCCTGACGATGAACCGCGCGTGCCCGCTTGAGTCCTGATCCAGCTGCACCAGCGGGTTGCCGCCTCCCGTACGGATGCCGACTATGGAAACGTCGTCGTTGACGTCCGCCTTGGCCATGGCGATGACCGTGCACCCGGCGATGCCGTTGGTGAGGATGCGGTTGGCGACCGTCATCTTCTGGCTCGTCCCGTTGAAGCGCAGGGTCGGCTGACCGTTCAGGCCCGGCTCGCTGGCGACAAAGACCGGCGCGCTCGCGTCGGTTGCAGCCGCGTGGTTGCCACGTCCCGACTGGTCCGCCCAGCCGGTCACTTTTCCGCTTTCGTTTGTCGCGACGCCCGCGTCGGCTTTCGCCCAGAAAACCAGTCCGGGCAACGCGTCGGGCGGCGCGGGACGACCGCCCGACTCCATCGCTCCCGCTGCAACGTGGACCGTGAAATAGAGCCAGTTGAGCGTCGTGTTGGCACCGCCTTCGGGACGCCCGATGGTCACCGACAGAAGTCCGTTTGTAACCGTCACGGTCGCGTTGCTCTCGCAGTACAAGCCGGCCGAGGTGTCGACGTTGCTCAGAACGCTCACGCCCTCGACGGCAACGTTCTGTCCGGGCTGGTCGTAGCCGGAATCGCCCACACAGAAGAAGACGTCGTAGGTGCCGTTGCTGACGGCGCACTGCCACGTGTCCTGATAGCGGGTGAAAACAAAGGTGTCGCGGATCGTTTCGGAGTACACGTTGCGCTGGCGCGTGTTTGCGGAGAGATCGGCAAGCCACCCGTAGCCGCGCGAGACCGTATAGGCGCTGCCCGTATCCTGCAGGAACGGAGACCACGAGGGCGCTCCGCTTTTCGTGAAGTTGAAACCGCGCCACGTGGCATTCGTCCAAGCGTTGGTTTGAGGCAGACCGTCCATTGACGCGGCCCCGGACACAGCCCAAGACTCGGCGTCCGCGCCGAACGGCAGCGGATCCACGGAATCGGGCACGCCGTCGAGGTCGGCGTCGTCCGCAGCGAGGCGTGTCCAGGAGACGGCAGGCTGTGTCGAGAGCGCCGACCAGACGGCCATAGCGGCCGCACCGCGCGTGGCGGGAACCGGCGTCAGCGTGCCGGGCGGCAGCGCATAGCCCGCGACGGACACGCGGTTCGAAAGCGACAGAAGCCAGGCGGCCGACGGCGCGCTGTTCGCGCCAAAGCTCGTGTCATAAGGTCCCAGCGGCAGCAGCCCGCGCACCGCGAGCTGGTTGACTGCCGGAAACGCGTCGTGTTCCGGCGGGATGTCCGCGAACGGCCACAGCGCCACGGGCACGACACCGCTGCCCCGCAGCAGCAGCCCGCTCCAGACGTCGGCCATCAGCGCGGCGCTCCACGGCAGCTCGCGGACCCGCACACCGTGGCGAAGCGCCACTGCGGCGGCGGCCCCCGCCGCCTGCCCCACGGCCATGCTCTGGTCGTGCAGACGCAGAGACGAGGAGACGATGCTGGTGTAACCGAGGTTCTTCTGAGCTCCGAGCAGCCCATCGACCCGGACCGGGATCAGCGCGCGCAGCGGGAAGACGGCCTTGCCCGTGCCCCCTTTTCCCCACGTCCGATTGCCGACGAAGCTCCCATACCAGGGCCCATCCGACGCCCCGCCGCTCGAGAACGTCCGCCGCGTCGGATGAAAGTCGTATTCAAACTGCCAACACATGACGGCGTCGTGAAACATCACTCGGGCGAAAGCCCGATGGTCGGAGGCCCCGGTCGACGACCAGCCGAGGGTGTCCTGTTGGCGCACGACGTAATCGGCTTTGAGGCGCAGGCTCTCCCGAATGTAGGGCTTGGGAGGGAGGTGGTCGGGCGTGCCGAATTCGTCGCTCAGCGCGAAGTGGAGGAAGCTGTGCGACGTGTCGGTCAGATTGCTGTGCACGGCGGTCTGCAGGTAGAAGAGGTAACACAGCGAGCGCCGCTTGGCGTCGTCGAAAATCACCTGCCGCTGCGCCCGCGTCATCTCGACGATGTTCTTCGACGCGGCCTCGGGCTCGAGCGCCTCGAGCGCCAGAACAACGTTCGTGGGCAGCGGCGTAAGCGGATAGTCCCCGTGTGGGTCGTTGAGCAGAATCACATCGGGGTGAGCGATCTGCGGAAACGCATAGTGATCGACCAACCGCCGCGCCGTATAGGCCTGAGTGAATCCCAGCGAGCTCCACGCGCCCACGCTGAAGTTGCGCGAATCGTAGCCCGTCGGCATGGGGATAGGCGTGTCCTGAGTCTGCTCGACAACGACCAGATCGTATGTGATCGGATTCATGTCCGTCAGCGGAAAGCCGTCGCGCGACGCGGGCGCCAGCGGTTCGCCGTAGTCCGCCTTGAGGTCGGGCCCGAAGGTGTAGCCGGCCCCGGACAGCCGGATCGCGTCACCCAAGTCCGAGGCGTCGATGGTCATGCGGGCGCGGACAAACAACGACGTGCCGCCGGGCGCGACCGGCGCAAAAACAACCCCTTCCAGCGCCGTCCCGTCCGCATTGGTCAGCGCCTGGGCCGGGTAGTATCCGGAGTAGCGCGCGATGCGGCCCTGCGTTTCATACGGCTCCAGCACGTCGCGGAACACGCGCTCGGCGTCCGACGGCAGACAGGTTGTGATCACACGAGTATTTCCCGGACGAGCGACACCCGAGTACTTGTTGCTGTTCACCGCCTCCACGCGGTCAATCACTTCCCGAAACAACCCGCTGCGGGGAATCGGCACGGTCCCGTTGTAGCTCTCTTCGCGATTTTCGTCGATGGCGGCGAGTGCCTCGGCCGAGAACTGACCGCCCAACCACTCGATATCGTTGACCAGCACGATGTTGGTGACGCCCATGCGGGCGGCCTGCACGGCTGCGGCGCAGCCGGATTCCGTCCCGCCCACCACCAGCAAGTCCGCGCGCAGTTCCCGCACACCGGAATCCGCCCAAGCCGTCCCGAAGGCACACAGCAGCGCAACGCCTGCTGCCCGACCCCACGCTGTTGACGGATTCAACACGATCGCCTTCTGTCCATTACTCGTAGACCGGCAGTTCCGCAACGGCCATTTGCTCGCCCCGCTGATCGGGCCCGTTCGGCTTGACGGCGCACACGCGCACGTAGCGAGCCAAGACCGGCGCGAAGGTCGCCCCGAAAGGAGCCCCCTCGAGGTTCGCCGCCTCGCCGACCGTTTGCCACGCCGAGCGGTCAGCCGAAACTTGGACGCGGAGTTCCGTCGCGTAGGCGCTGGCCAGAAAAGACACCGTCACCCGCTGAATCTTGAACGGCTGAAGCAGGTCGACCTCGTACGTCCACGGCCACTCGCCGCTGGCCCGGGCGGCCGTCGCCGGATCGCCGTCCACGCCGAGCCGGGACATATACAAACCGCCGCCGTTCACCGGCAGTTCGCGCGCGCCGTCCAAACTGAGCAGTCGCGTCGGCTTGCGGAAGGCCAGATTGCCCGGCGGCACGGGAGGCTTCGACTTCAGCGCCGCCAAGGCGGGCCGCAGCGACTTCAGCACCTCCAGCTGCGACCGGTCGATCCCACCGTCGCGGTACAGCAGCACGTCGATCGAGACCACGCCGCCCGCCTGATTCGCCGCCGCGATGTACTCGGCCAGTTCCTGCTTGGGATAGCGCACGCCCGGTTCGCCCCAGCCCGCCGCCAGATAGTTGCCCGGACGGTCTGCGCCGAGATAAGAGAGGACGTGCCACTGTTCGCCGTTCAGCCAGCGCTGGGCGGGAAGCTCGTGAAAGCTGTTCTGCTCGCCCGCGGTGAAGTCTTCGTGCCGCGAATAAGCCGTCAGCTCCACGCCGGGGTTGAGGCCGATGATGCACTTGGCGTTTCCGGCTTTGAGCGCGCGCGCCAGAATGCCGAGCTTCTCGTCGTCGTACTGGAGGTTGCCGTGCTTGAAGTAGCAGCCGTCGACCCACCACCCCGCGACTTTGTCGCCGTAGCGCACGGCGTACTCCTCGGTGATCTCCGCCCACTTGGCCAGCCACTCCTTGGCGATCGGCGCCTGCCACCCCATCGCCGCATTGGCCTGGGGATCGGCGCTGGGGCCATTGCCGGTCCAGTAGAGCATCAGCGGAATGTTGTGCTTGTGGAGCGCCTGATAGAGGTCCTCGATCAGGTCGCGCGTGGCGCACGCCTCGCCGGGCTTGTACCCGGTGATCCGGTCGAACGCCGCGTTCGGCGCGATGAGGAAGCGCGTGCGCTGGTGGGTCGTGAAGATCACGTAGCCCGCGCCCGCCTTGGCCATCGCGTCGGCGAAGAGGTTCACATCGAACTCGCGGACGCAGGCGTCCCACGTGGTCGAGCGCCCCAGCCCCTGAAGCGTGTTGGGGTTGTTCTGCAGCTCGTTCAGGTAGTGGACAAACACGCCGTAGCCCGCCTGGCTGAACCAGTCGGTTGCCGGGTTGTTGGTTTCGGCCCGCGCGGCCCAAGCTAACAGGGCCGCGGCGGACAGCATCATCCGTTTTTGCATTGTGTTCTCAACCTTCTCGCCACAGGACCCACACTCCCCGAATCGGCAACGCCTCAATTCACAAGAATGATCGTACCCGACGGCACATAACTCGTGTTGAGTCCGTACTTGCGCTCCAGATAATAACCGATCGTGTTCTTCTGCGTCTTGGTCAAAAACGCGCCCTCGTAGACGAGCAGTTCGGCTAGGTAGCCGTGCAAAAACAGATCATCGCTGCCATTCAAGTCGTAACAACCGATGCGTTGGGTGTCGGCAATGAAGGTTTGCGACCCAAAATCGTAGGTATCGACCACCTCCGCGCCGCCGTTGACGGCCACCGCATTCCGGTCGTTCACGACGTCGAACTGGTACATGACGATGTTGAACGTTCCGTTCGTGAGCAAACCGGGCACGGTAATCGACCGAAGCACGCCACCGCTGCCGCGCACTTGAAAGTATGCGTTTGTGCCGTTAATAAAGGATGCTTGGATGAGCGGAGTCGCCGTGTTGCGATGCGTAAACAACATGTTCTGTGCCATGTCCCCCGGGGACTCGCCGAACACTGCAAACACCACGAGTTGGTTCGGATCCGTCGAGATCGGCGAATCGCGAAGCACGAACCGATCCCTGCCCCCCAACGTAAACGCGATGGCCGGCAAACCGTTGATCTTGTTCGTTACCAAAGTCGGTGAATCGTAGGCCACCGCGTCGTGATTGTTGGTTGTGGCGTCGCTCCACACGAGCGCGGTGTCGGCGTGTTCAGCGGGGTCGTTCGCGAACAAGTCTTCGTAGGTACAGGCGTCCGCCCGCAGCCACAGCGAAAGACCCGGAATCTCTTTTAAGGCGTGCACTTCCGGGCCGTCATGACTCACCTTGTAGCGGCTCGACAGATAGTCCCCAACCTGTCCCAGCTCCACTTCGCTCAGCGTGCGCTCGTAGATCAGGATCTCGGCGATATCGCCGTCCCAGAACGAGAAAGTCGAGGCTCCGACCGATACGGCGCCAATGTTTTGATCGGCGGACGTCAGATAGGTGCTCGTCGTGAAGTTGGCTGACCCCGTCGTTCCCTCCGAAGACGCCTTGCTGAAATAGATGCGATTGGTCCACGTGGTGTCCGTGCCTTTGAACAACCGACCGACATACATGCCATTGGTTCCCGTGTGCCCCAATCCAGTCGCCGTCGCCGTTTGGTTTAAGGAATTTCTGACGATGAACCGAGCATTCCCACTCGAGTCCTGATCCAACTGAACAAAAGGCGTACCGCCCGCCGTGCGGATGCCGATGATCGCCGTATTGTTTTTGACATCAGCTTTGGCCATCGCGATGACCGTGCAACCGACGATGCCGTTGGTGAGGATGCGGTTGACGACCGACATCCGCTGGCTGGTGCCGTTGAAACGCAGGGTCGGCTGGTTGTTCAGGCCCGGCTCGCTGACGACGAGATCCGGCGCGTTCGCGGCCGCCGCCGACGCATCGTTGCCGCGTCCCGACTGATCCGCCCATGCGGTCACCTGTCCGCTGGCGTTCGTCGTGGTGCCCGCGTCGGCCTTGACCCAAAAAACCAGTCCCGACAGCGCGTTGGGCTGCGTCACCGCCAACGCATTGAACGCACACGCGACCGCAACGAACAGACCACTGATCATATGCCTCATTTTCGCCCTCCTTCTTTCCTTTTTCCTGAACCTCACCCTCCACTCACTGGCACGGGGCAACCTGCTGATCGATCTTTTCCCCCATCAGGCGACGGATCTCAGCAGCCTCCACTTCGCGCAGCGACACCTTGTTCTCGCAAGCCAAATGGGCGGCCACGCCCGCGGCTTCGCCGAGCTGCATCATCGTGCGCGAGAGGCGGCAGCTCGACGCCGCAATCGCGCTGAAGCTCGCCCCGCGCCCCGCGATCAGCACGTTCTGCGTGTTGAGCGGCAGCAGGCAGCGGTAGGGAATGCCATAGGCGTCCTTTAGCTCGCCGCCCGGCCCGCTGCCACCGTGGTTGTCCATCGGATGATCGGCGACGGCGATGATGTCGCCGTGCGCCTGCTT
>Ga0116170_10005404_pt1 | contig 11451 bp, 14 predicted proteins | sample AD_JPNHW1_MetaG_FD_89797 | JGI IMG/M metagenome (GOLD analysis project Ga0116170, IMG submission 89797) | Active sludge microbial communities of municipal wastewater-treating anaerobic digesters from Japan - AD_JPNHW1_MetaG | ecosystem: Engineered > Bioreactor > Anaerobic > Digestate | place... | reverse complement strand
TCAACCTGTTCAAGCGCCTCGGCATCGACCCGGCAAACACCACCGTCGCGGTGCAGGGCTTCGGCAACGTCGGCGGGATCGCCGCCAAGCTGCTCAGCGAGGCCGGCTGCCGGATCGTCGGGGTCAGCGATGTCACGGGCGCACTCTACAACGCCAATGGCATCGACATCCCCGACCTGCTCGCCTACAGCCAGAAAAACCGCGGCATCAAGGGCTACCGAAAGGCCGACGCCATCTGCCCCGATGACCTGATCACCTGCAAGTGCGACGTGCTCGTTCCCGCCGCGCTCGAAGGGGTGATCACCCGCGACAATGCGCCCAAAATCAAGGCAAAGATCGTCGTGGAGGGCGCCAACGGCCCGACCACGCCTGAAGCCGACCGCATCCTCACCGATCGCGGGGTGACCGTGGTGCCCGACATTCTCGCCAACGCCGGCGGCGTCACCGTCTCCTACTTCGAGTGGGTGCAGGGCCTGCAGGAGTATTTCTGGAGCGAAGCCGACGTCAACGAACGGCTACGCCAGGTCATGGATTTCGCCTTCAGTGAAGTGTGGGAGCGCACGCAGCAGGAAAAGGTGCCGATGCGACTCGGCGCCTACATGGTCGCCATCGGCAAAGTTGCCGAAGCGCTCAGGCACCGCGGGATTTACCCCTGAGGTTTGCCCGACAAGCAACACACCCGGACGCGCCGGCCGGTTGCCGGCGCGTCCGTCAGTACAACCACCATCATCAAGGAGATTCACTCATGAAATCACTGGCTGTTTTCCTCCTGCTGCTCACCGGTTGCTTCCTCATCGGTTGCCAACCCGACCCGCCGGCCGCACCGGCCGCCGCGACCCCCCCGGCCCCCGCAACGCCGGAACATGTCGCCCGCGCGCTCATCGTCACCAGCGCGGGCCAGATCGAAGTCGAGCTGTACACCGACCAGGCCCCGCGCACCGTTGCCAACTTCATCGCGCTGGTCAAACAGGGGTTCTATACCGGCCTGATTTTTCACCGGGTGGCCAATCTCGACGGCGGCGGAATCAGCCATGTGATTCAGGCCGGCGGTTTTGACCAGGAAGGCCGGCAGAAACCGTCGCCGCTGGGGCAGGTACCGCTGGAGATCAGCCCGTCCCTGACCCACGTTAACGGCGCGCTGGCCATGGCCCGCGGCTCCGATCCCAATTCCGCCTCGTCGCAGTTCTATATATGCGATGGCCCGCATCCGTTCCTCGACCGGAATTACGCCGTGTTCGGCAAGGTCACCCAGGGCATGGATATCGTCCGCGCCATTGCCACCGCGCCGAAAACCAATCGCGGCGGCGCCTTCACCGACCTGCCGGTGCCGCTCATCGTTATCCGGGAAGTGCGGATCATCAGCGAATAATGCCGTTGTTCCCGGCACGCCGGGTGGTGGTCTGCCGGCTCAAGCGCTATACCGACGCGCTCCCGACGGCAGAATACCTGCGTCAATCCGGAATAACTGCGTTTGTGCAGCAGGAATTAATCGGCGGGGTGATGTATGCGTCGCTGCCGTCGCCGGCCAGCGGACCGGGAATCGACTACTCGGTCTTGGTGCCCGAGCCGCAGGCTGAAAGCGCGCTGACCCTGCTCGCGACCTTTCCCCCTGCTGCAGCCCCCGACGATCCCGGACCATGGGGGTTTCTCGGCGGCAATCAGCGTCTGCGCCGGTTCTGGCGCTGGGCGGTACGCTGCGCCCTGCTGGTGTGGTTTGCCGATGTCCTGCTGTCGTTGCTGGGATGGTTGGCCGGCTAACGCCCGACCGCGCGCAGCAGCTGCGCGACCTTCGCCATATCCTTGATCCCCGGGGCTGACTCCACTCCCGACGCAAGATCAAGCACATCGGGATCAGCCGCCGCCACCCCCGCCGCAGCGTTGTCCGAGGTGATGCCGCCCGCCAGCAGCAGGGGGCGCTGCCGCGGCACCGCGGCGAGGCGCGACCAGTCGAATGTCTGTCCCGTCCCGCCTGCCAGCGCGCTGCTCCCCGCATCGAACAGCCACGCCGCCGCACCGGCGTAGTCCTGCGCCTGCGCCGCCGTGAATGCCGCGTTCACCTTGAATGCCTTGAGGTATGGCAGCGCGAGCGCCGCAGCGTAGGCCGGCGTCTCGCTGCCGTGCAGCTGCACGAAATCGAGCCGGCAACGGTCCGCAAGATCGCGCACCCGCCCCGCATCCTCGTCGACGAATATCCCGACCGTGCGCGCCCCGCCGGCCCGCGCCGCGGCCGCCACCTCCGCCCCGCGCGCCGCAGCCACCGACCGCGGCGACGGCGCATAGAAATTGATGCCGATATAATCCGCGCCCAGCGCCGCGATGGCCTGCGCCTGCGCCGGCTGCGTCACCCCGCAGATCTTCACCTCGACCCCGGACCCGCGCCGCAACCGCGTCAGCGCCGCCGCCGCATCGGGCTGCCGTGACAGCGCGGTCCCGATCAACGCCGCCCGCGCCCCCGCGCGCCGCACCCGGGCAAAATCCGCACCCGTCTCAATCCCGCTTTCGCTGATCAGCAGTGTCCCCGCCGGCACCTGCGCCGCCAACTTCTCGGTTGTCGCCAAGTCGATTTTCAGCGTGCGCAAATCGCGGTTGTTGATGCCGATGATCGCCGCCCCCGCGCGCACTGCCCGGTCGAGTTCTGCCGCGTCATGCACCTCAACCAGCGCGTCCGCACCCACCCGCTGCGCCGCAGCGAGCATCAGCGGCAATTTGTCCCCGAGCGCCGCGACGATGAGCAGGACCGCGTCCGCGCCGAGCAGGCGGCTTTCCAGCAGATCGAGCGGGTCGAGCATGAAATCCTTGCGCAGTACCGGCAGCGGCACCGCCGCCCGTACCGCGCGCAGATGGTCGTCGCTGCCGCCGAACCATTGCGGTTCGGTCAGGACCGAGAGTGCGTCCGCGCCGCCGCACTGATAGGTGCGCGCCAGCGCCGCCGGGTCATAGGCGCCCCGGATCAGCCCCTGGCTGGGTGACGCGGATTTGCATTCAGCGATGATCGCGCCGCGCCGCGCGCGCAGGGCGCCCGCCCAATCGCGCCGCGCCGGCAGATCCGGCAGGCGCTCGGGCAGCTGCCGGTTTCCCGCCCCGGTACGCTGCGCCCGCGCCGCGCAAATCTCCGCAAGCTTGTTCATGAACCGGCTGTGCTTACGCTTGTGCCGGGGCGGGCGCCAGCGCCCGCAGCTGGCCCAGCACCCCGCGTGCCGCGCCCGACGCAATGCTCTGCCGCGCCAGGGTCAGGCCGTCGGCTATGGTTGCTGCCCGGTCCGCCACCAGCAGGGCCGCCGCCGCGTTCAGCAGGACAATATCCCGCTGCGCCGCCGTGCCGCTCCCCGCAAGGATTTCCGTGATGATTTGCGCATTGACGGCGGCGTCACCGCCGCGCAACGACGCCAGTTCCGCGCGCGCCAGGCCGTGCGCCGCCGGATCGATCAGCAGTTCGCTCACCGCACCCTGCTTTACTTCCAGCGCGCGGGTCGGACCGGCCAGCGAGATCTCATCGAGACCGTCGCCGCTGTTGACCAGCAGCGCGTGCCGTGTATCCAGCCGCGCCAGCGCTCCCGCCATCAGGTCCTGCGCGGCGCGGGAGTAAACCCCGACCAGCTGGCGTCGCACCTGCGCGGGATTGCACAACGGACCGAGCAGGTTGAACACGGTGCGCACCCCCAGTTCGCGCCGCGGGCCGACCGCATGCTTCATGGCGGGATGAAAGGCCGGGGCAAACAGAAACGCGATTTTCACCTCGCGCAGCAGCCGCTCGACCGCCTCCCTGCCGGGGTTGATGTTCACCCCCAGCGCTTCAAACACGTCCGCACTGCCGCACAGCGACGATACCGAGCGGTTGCCGTGTTTGGCCACCGTGGCCCCCGCCCCGGCGGCGACCAGCGCCGCAGCGGTCGAAATGTTGAAGGTGTGGGTGCCGTCGCCGCCCGTGCCGCAGGAATCGATTGCATCAGGGGTTCCCGCATTCACCGTGACCATGGCCGTGCGCATGCCGCACACCATGCCCGCCAGTTCCGCAGCGGTTTCGTTCTTCATGCGCAGCGCCACCAGCACGCCGCCCACTTGTGCCGGCGTCGCCTCGCCGCGCATGATTTCACCCATGACCGCGCAGGCCTCGTCTTCACTTACATCCTGCCGTTCCAGCCAGCGCTTCAGCGCTTCCTTGATCACGGTTGTCCTCCCGCCCGCCGATGTTGCCACCCGACGGCAAGCATTACCCCGCACCAGTCCGCCAGCACATCCGCGATTTCCGTTGACCGCCCGGGCACGAAAAACTGGTGGATCTCATCGGTGACGCCGTACAGCGTGCCGATCGCGATTGCCCCGGTCGCGCCCGCCAACGTGCCTGCCGGCAGCGCCAGCGTCAGCAGGCCGCCCAGCACCGCATACAGGACGGCATGCGCCAGTTTGTCAGCCTGGGGAAACAGCTGCGGCAGCGCCGACGGCGGCAGCGCCGACAGCTGCCAGATCACTCCCGCCCACACCAGCGCCGGGATGGCGCGCCGTGCGGCTGTCACGCCGGCGCTTAGCGGCTGATGATCTCGTATTCGATGCGGCGGTTGAGCGCCCGCCCTTCCGCGGTGGCGTTGTCCGCCCGCGGTTTCAGCTCGGCCAGCCCCTGGACAATCAGCCGCTCGGTGGTGATCCCGTACCGCTGCATCAGGTGGTCCTTGACCGCCTGCGCCCGCCGCAGGGAAAGCAGCCGGTTGCCCATCGCAATGGGAACATTGTCCGTGTGACCGTTGATGCGCAGCCGCACCGTCGGATTGTCCTGCAGGTACTTGCCCGTGGCCTCCAGCGCCGGCGCATACTGCGGCAGCAGTTCCCAGACGCCGTTCTCGAAGTATACCCCCTGCAGCACCGTCGCCTCCGCCACCCGCTCCTCGCGCGGATAGGCCGCCGCACGCACCAGCTCGCGGTAGCGGGCGATATCGCGCCGCAGCTGCGTCTCGCGCTCCGCATCGACCACCTGGTCGAGATAGTCGAGATAGGTTTCCGCCGCGGTCAGGAATGCCATGCAATCGTAGTAGTTCTCCAGATCATACGCCACGCGCGCGGCATAGACATTGTCCGTTGCGGCGTCCAGCAGGTTGCGGCTCTGGTCGAAGGTCAGCTCGCTGCCGACCTGACGCACATACGGCGCCAACCGCACTTCAAACTGCTTGACGAATTCACCGATAGACGCCTCGATAATGATTTTCTGGTTGGCCGCCGTCACCGGCCGCATCTGATAGTAATTGACAAAATCCACCCCATGCTCGTCTGTTCCCTCGAGCAGCGATTTGGCCCGGCCAAACTCTTCCGGGATGACGTGGTAGCTCAGCTTGACATCCTCCACCGGTTTGCCGTTGCTGGTCACGTGGAATTTCAGCTCCTGCACGTTGGCGGCATGCGCTGTATTGTCTTTCGCCACCTGCTCCATGCGGATATCGAGATTGCGCTTGAACATGTCCGTGTATTGACAGCCGGCCAGTGTCAACAGCATCGCCATAATCCCTGCCGCTTTCAGCAATAAGCGCATAGCCATCTTCTCCGGTATGCCGGCCCGCTGCTGCCGGCGAACTTGCCAATCATTTCAGCTTATCACAGCACCCCCAGGTTGTCAATAATTCCTTGACGATGCGCCCGGGGAATAGTATCATCGGTTTATGACCCATCCGCATGCGCCGCTTGAGGTGCCGCCGGTATTTCCGCGCCGGAGCCGGGCGGCGCGCACCCGCCTGGTTGTCATCCTGGTGCTGGTTGCCGTTGCCGTCGCCGGCAGCCTGTGGTGGGGCCTGCGCCGCAACGCTGCGCTCCCCGCCGGCAATGCCGGGAGCGTTCTCCTAACCCAGTCAACCCGCTGGTGCGGTGATGCGCAGCAGCCCGCCCGTGCCCCGGTGTGGCTCGATGCTGCCCGCGTGGCCGTCGCCCTGGGTCGGCCCGGCAGCAGCACGCTGGTCGCTATCGGGCCGGACGGCGGGCACCAGCCGCTGGTACCGTCCGCCACCATCGATCAATGGCAGTTCAAGGCCTTTCTCCCGGCGCCCGGTTGCGAACAGCCGGCGATCCGCGGGAAGTTGCTTGCCTTCGTCCGCAACGGCGATATCTGGCTGCAGCGCGAGGCCGCGGTCGCCGTTCAGCTCACCCGGGACGGGCAGGCAGGCCAGCCGGCCTTCGCCCCGGATGCCGCGCGCCTCTACTATGTCAGCCGTGCCAGCGGCCGTTTTGCCCTCTGGTCGACCGCCCTTGACGGCGAACAGCCCGAACTGGTGCTGGGTGACGATCATGCCGATTACGCCGCACCCGCGGTTTCCCCCGACGGGAACTGGCTCGCTTTCGTCAGCAATCGCAGCGGCACCCCCGACCTCTGGGCGATGCGGCTTGCCGACGGCGAGCTGTTCCCGCTGACTGCCGCCGCCGCCGTGGAAACCGCGCCCGCCTGGTCGCCCGACGGCACCATGCTTGCCTACTGCGCCGGCGACGATCGCAACAGCGATCTGTGGGTGGTCAACGCCGACGGCAGCAGTCCGACCCGCCTCACCGCCACCGCCACCTGCGAATACGCGCCGGCGTGGTCGCCCGACGGCACCCGCCTTGCCGCGCAGGTTGGCGCCAATGCCGGCGCCACCGTGTGGTGCTACACCCTGGGTTTCGCCGGCTACAACACCCCCGTCGCCCGCTAAGCGCGCATCACCTCAGCAGCATCCGGTGCCGCAACCCGCGACCTTTTCCGGCGCACGGCCGTAGTATTTCCGCCCGAACCAGAAAGCGAGATGCACCAGCCCGAGCATGACCGGCACCTCGACCAGCGGGCCGATCACCGCCGCCAGCGCCGCGCCGTGGTTGATGCTGAATATCCCCACCGCCACCGCGATGGCCAGCTCGAAATTGTTGCTCGCCGCGGTAAACGACAGCGTCGTCGCCTGCCCGTAATCCGCCTGCAGCTTGTGGCTCATGATAAAGCTGAAGACAAACATGATCACAAAATAGAGCAGCAGCGGAACGGCGATCAGGCCGACGTCCAGCGGCCTGGCGATGATATTCCCCCCCTGCAGGGAGAACATCACCACGATGGTGAAGAGCAGCGCGATGAGCGTCAGCGGGCTGACCGTGGGGATAAACGTATGGTCATACCATTCCCGCGTCTTCACTTTGAGTAGCAGGTAACGGGTCAGCATCCCCGCGATGAACGGGACGCCGAGGTAGATGAACACGCTCTTGGCTATCGAACCGATCGTGATACCCGACAGGTCGACGGAACCAAAATCGAACCCGAACCACTGCGGCACCACCTTGATGAACAGCCACGCATACACCGAATAGAGGAACACCTGGAAGATGGAGTTGAAGGCGACCAGCCCCGCCGCATATTCCCGGTCGCCGTCGGCGAGGTCGTTCCAGACAATGACCATTGCAATGCAGCGCGCCAGGCCGATGAGGATCAGCCCGATGAAATACTCCGGCTGCTGCCGCAAGAACAGGAACGCCAGCACGAACATCAGGATCGGGCCGACGATCCAGTTCTGGATCAGCGACAGCGTGAGCACGCGGGTATTGCGGAACACCCGCGGCAGTTCCTCATAGCGCACCTTGGTGAAGGGCGGATACATCATCACGATCAGTCCGATGGCGATGGGAATTGAGGTCGTGCCGACGGAAAACCGCTGCAAAAACTCGTTGACACCGGGGAACAGGTACCCGCCCCCGATACCGATGGCCATGGCCAGAAATATCCACAAGGTCAGATACCGGTCGAGAAACGACAATCTGCCGCTTACCTTCGCCATGATTTCCTCCTCTGAACTCCGGGCCGCCGCCTGCGCGGTTCGCTCAGTTGCACCCGGCACCGGAGGCGCCGCAGCCGCCCGACGACCCGCAGCCGCTGGTGCGCAGGGTGGAGATAAATGCCTGAAATAATCTTTCCGCAGTGATCTCGCCGGATACCACCGCCATGCCTTTGCCCTTGGACGCCACGATCACTGCCGGCGCCGAAATCTGGCCGGCGATCTGCGCATAGCCGGCAGCATGCACCGGCAGCGTATACGCTCCGGTCAAGAGTTCATACGATTTGAGGGTCTGCTGCACCGCCCGCACGGCGCTGCCAATCGTGTCGCTTGCCGCCGGCGTGTCGGCACCGGGAACATACACGAACACCGCATCATGCTGCAGGGCGCACGTATTCAGGTCAGCCAGGGAGGTTAGCATCGTGCCCAACCCCGCTGTGTCAGCCGGCACCCCAGCCACGATGGTATCCGTGCCGGTGATCATAACCGCCGGCGCTGTCACAACCGGCAGCGTATCCGCCCATGCCGTGGTGAACAGCAGCCCATTGGCACACAGTGCCGCCGTCACCACGGCCACCGCCTTCCTTCGCCAATCCCGCCCGCGATGATTCATGGTTCTCTTCCCTCCCGCCCTGGTGCGGCTATGGCTTCGTTTTGTCCCCGCAACCGCAGGAGCAGCCGCACGCCGGGGCTTCCGGCTTGCCGGGCGTGGTTCCGGTAACCGCCGGTTCGCTTTCTTTCACTTCTTCGATCCGCAGATCACAGCAACCCTTCTTGCTGCCGCCAAACAGCCAGCCGAATATGCCCTTCTTTTCCTCAGCCATACTCCACGCTCCTCAGATGATGTTGAAAGCAAATCCCGCCGCCACTGCGGTCGAGAATACCATTGCGACAAACACCGCCACCAGCCGCGTTTTGAAAATGGCCGCCAGCATCCCCATCTCCGGAATGCTCATGCCGGCCCCGCCGACGATCAGGGCAATGACCGCCCCCATGCTCATCCCCTTGCCCGTCAGCGCCAGGGCAATGGGAATGACCGTTTCCGCCCGGACATAGAGCGGAATGCCGATCAGCGCGGCCGCGGGAATGGCCAACGGATTCTGCGGACCCGCCAGCCGGACCACAAAATCGCCCGGCAGGTAGCCGTAGATGGCCGCGCCGATGGCAACCCCGATAATGAGATACAGGAACACCCCGCGAAAATCGGCCCACGCGCCGGCAAAGGCAACGCGGCACTTGCCCCTGAACTCCGGCTGCCGCGCTCGTTCACCCGGACCGCCGGTAACGCGCACATGCCTGACATCTTTCGCCAGGCCGAGCATTTCCAGCAGCATGCCGCAGACCATCGCCGCGACGAAAGTCACGCCGCCATAGACCGCCGCCGCCTTCCAGCCCAGCAAGGCTACGAACATCGTCAGGATGATCGGGTTCAGCAGCGGCGAGGCCAGCACAAAGGACATCGTGGCGCCGAACGAAACCCCGGCCCGCAGGAACCCGAGCGTCATGGGAATAGTGGAACACGAACAGAACGGCGTCAGTGCGCCGAACAGCGCGCCCATAAAATATCCCAGCCAGCCCTTGCGCGAAATCCACCGCCGCAGCGTCACCTCCGGCACATACTGCAGGATCAGGCCCACGATGGTGCTGATCCCGAGAAACAGCACCGTCAGCTCAAGCAGAATCAGAACAAAGAACTGCAGGGTGTCAACCAGTGAATTCATTGCCGCCGGCCCGCGGCCCTTTTCGCTGTGCGGGGCGATGCCCGGCGGGCCGCTTCCGGCGCAGCGCACGCACACTGCAGCAGGCGCTTGCGGTCACGAGTAACCTGTGCCTGCCGGTTCAGGCAGTCCCGGAAGCATTCCTGCAAGCAGTGTTCGAGCCGATGCCGGGGATCCACCAGCCGGTAATACATCCACGTGCCGTGCCGTCGCGCCCGCACCATGCCCGCTGCGCGCAACACACCCAGGTGGCGCGAGATCTTGCACTCCGGTTCGGCCACGGCTGACGCCAGTTGGCAGACGCACGTTTCGCCATTGCCGGCCAGCAGCACCGCCAACCGCAACCGGATGGGATCCGCCAGCGCCTTGAATAGTGCCGCTGCCGCCTGCATCGCCCGCCTCCTTTATATGCGTATCTGCGCATATTATCATATGGCAGCGGCGGGATCAAGGCAATGCGCGGAAACCCTCATGCACGGCTGTCCGCCGCGCCGCCGCCCGGGAGCGGACGGCACCATGCCTCCGGCGCCGGTCGCACCCCGTTCACGACTTGACCGCCACCACCGCCGCCACGAACAGGAACACCACGCCTGCCCCGCGGCGGAAGACCAGGGCAGTAACGCCCAGGGCGTTGGCCGCCAGCAGACGCTTGACCAGCGCCACACTCGTGCCACCGATGATAATGGGCAGGCAATGCGCCAGCGCAAAGATTACCGTCAGCACCAGCCCGCGCCAGAACGACGCCTGCACCGCGATCAGCGCGAGGATGGGCATCATGAACCCGAACAGGCACGGCCCCGAAACCGCACCGTAACCGAGTCCGAGCCCGAGCGCGCCCAGCAGGCCCTTGCGCCCCGGCTTCGGCTGCAGGCGCGACAGAAATCCAAGCGGCAGCCGGTCGAACAGCGCCAGCGCCACCAGTACCAGGATCGCCACCAGCAGCCATTTCCAGCCGCCGCCGATGTCGCCCATCACCCGCCCGAGCGCGGCGGTAACCAGGCCCACCGCCGTGATGGCAAGGAATATGCCCGAGCTGAACACCGCGGAAAACCAGAACGCGCGCCTGGTTTTTCCCTCTTCCTCGTAGCCGCCGACATAGCCGATAATCAACGGGATGCTCGCCAGTGAGCAGGGGCTGAACAGGATGCTCACCAGCCCCCAGAGAAACGCCGCCCAATAGGCGGCATAACCGTCAGCGGTCAGTCCGGTGGCAACCCACAGGAGGCACTCGTCAAGCATTACCGCACGCCCAGCTGCTGGAAGATTCGAACGATGTCTTCCTTCGGCAGGAACCCCTCATGCCGGCTGACCTCATTGCCGCTGGCGTCGAAGAATATCTGGGTCGGGATCGAGCGGATGCCGTACTGCTGGGCCGCCGCCATGTTCTCCGACAGGTCAATGACCTCGACCACCACCCGCCCCGCGTATTCCGTTTTCAACTGCTCCAGAATGGGCGCCATCATCTTGCAGGGAATGCAGGTCCCGCGCCCCAGATCGACCAGGCGCGGCAGGCGGGCCGGCGCCGCCGGCGTTACCGTTGCCGAACCCGTCGTTGTCGTGGCGGGACGTGCCGGTGCCGCCGCCGGAGTGATTGCCGCCGTCGCTGTGCCCGGCACCGGGTCGGGACAGGTCTCGCCCGTTGCCACTGCCGCCGCCGGGGTAGCCGGCGCTGCCACCGACGCGCCGGGGTCAGCCGCCTGCTCCTGCGGTGCTGCCGGGCAACCGGTAATTATTGCCGCCATGACGATCAACGCCGCAACTGCAATTCCGTTTTTTACCCGCAGCATGACGCACCTCCCACGCGCGGCAGCGCCCAGGCCAGCGCCTGTCTGGTCTCCGCGTCGATATTCGCATAGTCGTGCGCCTTCTTGACACCCGCATCCGTAACCGTCAGATGCACCGCCGGCGACAGGTTGTGCCGCGCAAAAGCCTTTTTGCCGCACGCCACCGGGCAGCCGTCAATGACCACC
>Ga0116170_10005403_pt1 | contig 11455 bp, 6 predicted proteins | sample AD_JPNHW1_MetaG_FD_89797 | JGI IMG/M metagenome (GOLD analysis project Ga0116170, IMG submission 89797) | Active sludge microbial communities of municipal wastewater-treating anaerobic digesters from Japan - AD_JPNHW1_MetaG | ecosystem: Engineered > Bioreactor > Anaerobic > Digestate | place... | reverse complement strand
GTTTATATTGGCGAACCCGTCGAACTTAGGATTGCTTATCTCGCCCTTTATAACGCCTTCCAGATCTATATTTCCGGAAACTTCCCTGAACACGTTCTTCGTGTACAGTTTGAGCACCTTCAGATCGGTTTCGTCTAACTTGACTTTCAGTCCGACCTCGCCGGAGCCTAAAAAGTCTATAAAACCTTCGACCGAAAGCGAATGATCGTTCACGCCGACATGAAAGCTTTCAAACTCGAGCCTGGTTTTCTGGTTTTTTATTTTTATGGTAGAGGTATTCTTTATATTGAGGGTTTCGTATTTAACGTCAATATTCTTTATTTCAGCGGTTGTTTTTACGTTTTCGAGGTGCTTGAAATTGCCGTTCAAAACGACCGAGCCAGAAATTTTTCCGGCCAGTTTTGAAAAAATATCCAGATTTACGAACTTTTTAACCTGTGAAACGCTGACCTCGTATAAATTAAAGGCGAGGTTGAAATTGTCGTCGGCATCGATATTGCCCGAATTCAGAATAATGTTGTCGTCGATCTTGAAATTGGCGAATTCAAACCCCGAGCCTTTTTTCACCACGACGCCCCGGACTTTTTCAACCCCCACAGCCGCGCCGCCGACCTTGACCTGTTCGACATTGACCAGAAATTCGACCTTCCTGGAATCGCGGCCGCCCTCGAGCTCAAAGCTGAAAGCGGCAAGCCCGGAGGCCCTGGCCTGAAATTTTTTTAATTCTTCGATATTTGAAGCGTTAAACACAAGATTTTTCCCCGAAAAATCATACCTGCCGCTTGAAATATTATATTTACCGGATATCTCGTTTTTATGCTCGGTTCCTTCCGCCAAAAGCCTTATGGAAGGAAAAACGATTTCGCCGTTATGCATCCTGAAATTAACGCCATCCACGGTTATTCCTTCGGAAACGATGCGGCAGCCGGATATTTCGGTCGTTCCGCTCACGTCATAAGAATTAACGTCATGAAGTTTTCCGGAAAAATTAAAGGCGCCTTTTTTAACTTCAAAATCTTTTGCGGCCGCAAGCGTAAAATCATGAAACTTTCTCATGGCTGCGGTTTTCAAATTTTTCACTTTTATATTCCCCGAAATCCGTTCGGAAGGAAGTTCAAGTTTTGAAAAGGCCGATATTTCTCCGCCGAAACATGACGCACGGAGATCGTTTAATTCAACGCTGCGCGAATCGACGACGATCGAAAATTTAGCGTCGGCAAATTGCGTGTTTTTATAGCGGATGCCCGGCGAATTAAGGTCCAGCGAAAAGACCGGCTCGAAAACGTTACCTGAAAGAACCGCGGTTCCGTTGATTTCAGCCTCGGCCGAATCGAATTTTTCCGGCGGAAGCTTTATTCCGTTTCCCGAAAACAACATGTTCATGCGACGGGTTGAAAGATCCACTTCGCCGGTTATCGCAACGCCGGTTCCGTAATATTTTCCTGAAAAATCCTTGAAGTTAAGGCTCAGTTTTCCGGAATTAAGCGCTACGGTGCCGTTAATTCCCGTAAGAACGGTTTCGCCGATGACTGGCGTTTTAAAGACGACCTCGGCCGACGATATCTTGAAATCGGCGTTGCCTATAAGATATTCAGAGCTTTTCTGGTTGAGTTTCGAAAGAAAAAGCGTGAAATCATAATTGCAGGAATATACTCCGTTGAATTTTATGTAGTCGCCGGAAATTGAATTGAGGTTGGAAACCAGTCCTTCATTGATGAGGGCGTTTCCGCTCAGAAACAATTTTTCGGTGTCAAGCACGCCGTGATAGCCTATTTTTTCAAGTTTAAGGAAATCGTCAAGATAATCAAAATTGCTGGCTATGTTGAATTTTTTAGCCGAAGAGTTATCCGGCCATAGCCTTCCCGAAAAATTACGCAGGTTTATCGTACGCACCTCGCGCGCGAAACCTTTCTCACAAAGCACGAATTTTATATTGCAGGAATCGAATATGACCGAGCTGAAAATATTCAAGGAAAAAAGGCCTTTTGATTTGAAGTTAACGCCTTTGAACCCGAGGCATTCAGGAAAACAAAGCTCCTCGCCGTCGGATTTTATAGTGAGATCCAGCGATGAAAAATTAAGATTGAACGATGGCTTTGAAAACGCTGCATTTATTATGGACCCGTCAAGCTGAATGGATGCAACGGACACTTCAGCCGTATTTATCGAAGACGCGAGAATGCCGCTGGATGCGGGCTGCGCCACGCGCACGTCTTTTACCGTCACGTAGGACATGAGATCCGAAGAAAGGTAGCCGATCTTAAGCTCTCCCGGAAAAAGGTCCTTCAGTTCCCTGAAGAGATAATACTTGAGAAAAGTATTTGAAAAAAGATAAGCCGAAAAAACCACGGTTAAAAATATAAAAAGCGTGGTCCCCAGAAATAATTTAACGAGTTGTTTTGGCGTTTTCATGTTCTTTATTTTTCCTCTTTTTAAAAGCGTTCTTTATTTTTTTCATTGTAATACCGGGAGCCTCGACTATGAGTTTAGCGCCGCCCACTATATCGACGAAACCAAGTTCTCTGTCGTAGCGCGGAACGATATGCATATGAAGATGGGCTATCGATGCGCCCGAGCAGGCGCCGATGTTAAAACCTACGTTATATCCTCCGGGACTGTATAGTTCATCGATAACTTCCATCGCTTCGTTGGCCAGTTCGTACATTTCAACTATCTGATGTTTCCCGAGCCCTTTAAGCGTTTCAACGTGCTTGACCGGAAATATAAGCAGATGCGCCACGTTGAACGGATAAAGATTCAACGATACGACAAAATTTTCGCTCCTGTGGACCTCGAGAGAACGGACCTTTGCATCGCCGGCGGTTACGGCGCAAAGAATACAGCCTACTTTTGGCCTTGACTTGCCAGTGACATATTTCAGCTTATCCGGCGAGAACAGATTTTTATAAATCATGATTTCTCTCACTTATATTTTATTTTAAATTTATGACTTAACATCTAATGCCGTATTATTACATATTTTTGAATAAAAGTCAAGCATTCGCAGCTTAACGGACAAGACGGCGGTCGCATTAAAATTAGCATTAATTTTTTCCAGTTTAATGCCGAAATGGTTAAAAATGTCTTTTAAAATTTAATAAAACGCATCAATTTTTTTGCCATAGCAAGTTAAATCAGTCGCAGCATCATTTATATTTTTGTATTAATAACACGGACGCAGCAATTTTCAAAGGATGTGATATTCCATGTCTTATCAGGACAAAAGCAATTTTTCAGATCAATTGGTCGAACAATATTTCTCGGATCTGAGGCAGACCGAAATGCTTTCCGACGAAGAATTTTTAACGCTTTTCACTCTCGCTAAAACTGGCGAAAAAAGTTCTTTCTTAAGGATCATAGAGGCCAATCTCAAACTGGTCATTTCCATCGCCAAACACTACGCCCACAATAAACTCATGTTTCTCGACCTGGTCCAGGAGGGAAATATAGGGCTCATAAAAAGCATAAAAAAATTCGATCCGACTCTGGGCTATAAATTCTCGACTTTTTCTTCATTCTGGATCAAGCAGGAAATAATACGCTCCATCGAAAATAAGGGCAGGATCATCCGCGTTCCGGTCAACGTTTCCAAGACCATACAAAAGCTAAAAAAACTCGTCAACACTGAAGTCAACGCTAAAGGCGAGATCGACAAAAAAACCATAGCCGCGACCGTAAAAATCCGCGAGGAAAAGATCGAGGACCTTATGCAGTATTTTGACGACAGCTGTTCGATCGAAAAACTCATAGATAAGAATTGTTTCAATATCTTCATAACCGACGCCGAAAACCTGGAGCCGGAAGATCTGGCCGTGTCGCATATCGCTTCAGAGCAGATCCAGAACCTTCTGAGGCAGAATCTCACGACGCGCGAACGCGAAACCATAACTCTGCGCTTCGGTCTGGGCGACAACGTTTATAAGACGCATCAGCAGGTCGCCGAAATGCTGATGATATCGCGCGAACGCGTAAGGCAGCTTGAAATGTCGGCGCTCGGCAAACTGCGCGGCGTGCTTTGTTCAAATCCCGAATTTCAAATGTTGTTTTCAGCCTGATCAGGCTTTTTTTACGGCAAAAGCGCCCTTGATATCCTTCGGAATGTGATTTTCAAGGGCGGTCGAAACGATCTCGGACACCTTATGGACGTACTGAACGTCGTCAGGGCTCAAAAGCCCTATATTCCGGAATTTCGCGATCCCTACGACCGCGTACAGGCTGCCATGCGCCAAAAGCGGAATGGACATCTGCCAGTCATTGGATTTTTCGGAAGCGGTGTCGTTTAATATGACCTGTAAATTAACGGCCGATTTTCCTATTATTCCTTCGCCGTAGTTTATAATAACTTCTTCGATGTTTTCAATGTGAGCGAGATTTTTTTTAAATTTCCCGGCGAGCGTTCTGCCTTTTTCCGCTACCATAAACAGAGCGTACTCTTTAACCCCGTAATCAACGGCGAGCGTCTTGAAAAATATCTCGAAAATTTCATCCGCCGATTTTCCCGTCACTATAAGTTTCGAAAATTTCAACAAAAAATTATAAAATTTTATCGAGGTATCCACCCGCTGAACCGGCGCGGTCGCCAGCTCATTCTGCTGGCCCGTATTCGCCGCGGGCGCCGAGGAAGCCGACTGCAGTTTTTTCGTCATTTCGGCGACGCTTTTATTCAAAGCGAGGTTCTGCCTTGCCATAAGTTCATAGCCAAAACCTGATATCAGTCCCATAAGGGTAAAAAATATCAGCTGGACGTTATAATGTACCGGAGCCGAATTCGTGCTATAATACGCGGGATTTACGTTCAAACCCAGAACATGCAATATGCAGATAAAGGTCGAAGTGAAAAAACCGCCCATCATGCCGTATTGAATGCCCGCGAAAGTTATGACGAGGATATATAAATATTGATAATAAGCGAGCGCGAATATCACGCTATGGTATTTATTCCCGAAGAACCCCACGACAAAGGCGAGGATGACGAGCAGAAAACCTATTTTAAATGAATAATCGAAGACCAAAAATTTTTTCATGGCAACATATTATAAATTCAGCGCCCTGATTTGTCAATAAAAAACTTAATGCTGAAAAAAAACCTTGCAGTTTTAACCGTTTTTAATTATAATAACTTGGCAAAATATTGATTATAGGGTGATACAATAATGTACGATTTTTTTACCGAAGAAACTAAAAAACTTCTTAATACAGCAGAAGAAGAAGCGCGCAGCCTTCATCACAGCTATATCGGAACCGAGCACCTGCTTCTGGCCATCGCTAAAAACGAAAGTTTCATAGCCGCGAGAGTTTTAAAGATGTTTCAGATCGATTACCAGACCATAATAGATGAGGTAACTCATATAGCCGAAGAGCGCCCCCAGCAATACCACACTTCGCTCGATCTGACCCCTCTCGCCAAGCTCGTTATAAGGCTGGCCGTCGAGGAAGCGCAGGCGCTGGGTCAGCGTTTTATAAGCCCGGAACACATACTTCTGGGCCTGCTCAAATGCGAGGAAGGCATTGCGGCCCGGGTTTTTTCGAAACTTAAAATCAACGTGGTCCAGGTCCAGAAAAAGATACGCCCTATACTTTTATCCCACAGGTCGGCGGCGCCGGCTTCATCACGCGAGAACATCAATGTTTCAAAGACTCCGATGTGCGACGCATACGGCGTCGACCTCACTCAGAAAGCTATCCAGAAAAAACTCGATCCCGTCATAGGCCGCGAGAATGAAATATCGCGCGTCATTCACATACTTTCAAGAAGAACCAAAAACAATCCCTGCCTCATAGGCGATCCCGGAGTCGGAAAGACCGCAATAATAGAAGGGCTTGCGATTAAAATAATAAATAACCAGGTTCCTGAGACGCTCGCCGACAAGCGAGTCCTGCTTTTAAATTTCTCCTCCATCATCGCCGGAGCCAAATTCCGCGGCGAATTCGAGGAACGGCTTAAAACTATAATCGAGGAAATCAAGGAGTCGTCAAACATAATCCTTTTCATAGACGAGATTCATACGATAGTCGGCACCGGCTCTTCCGAAGGCTCGATGGACGCCGCCAACATATTAAAACCCGTCCTGGCCCGCGGCGAACTGCAGGTCATCGGCGCGACCACGCTCGACGAATACAGAAAATACATAGAAAAAGATACGGCTCTGGAGCGCCGTTTTCAAACGGTCTTCGTAGCGGAGCCTTCCATCGACGAAACCATCCAGATCCTTCACGGACTCAAGGACCGCTACGAAATGTTCCATCGCGTAAAGATATCCGACAAGGCCATCGACAGCGCCGCGAAATTTTCGGCGCGTTACATAACCGGGCGCTTTCTGCCTGATAAGGCGATCGATCTCATCGACGAGGCCGGCGCTTACGTGAGGCTTCAAAACCTCGTCGCCCCTCCCGATATCCATGAGATCGAAACGGATCTCGCCAACGTGAGGCTCGAAGAGGAACAGGCGATCTCCCGCCAGGACTATGAGCGCGCGGCAAAAATGCACTGCCGCGACCTCGAACTTCAGGCCAAACAGAAATCGATAAAATCTTCCTGGGAAGCTAAAAAGGCCCAGATATCAGAAACCTCGGTCGTTAACGAAGACGATGTCGCCAGAGTCGTAGCGCGCTGGACAGGGATACCGATCGGAACTCTCACCGAAAACGAGATCAGCAGGCTTTTAAAACTCGAAGATTCGCTTAAGCACCGCGTCATAGGCCAGGAAGAAGCCATCGGCGCGATATCTCAAGCCATAAGACGCGCCCGCGCTGGACTTTCAGATCCAAGACGCCCTTACGGCTCGTTCATTTTTCTCGGCCTCACGGGCGTCGGAAAAACGGAACTCGCTAAAGCTCTCGCCGAATTCATATACGGCGACGATAATGCCATGATACGCGTCGATATGTCTGAATTCCAGGAAAAGCACGCCGTTTCTAGGCTCGTCGGAGCGCCTCCGGGCTATGTCGGCTATGACGAAGCCGGCCAGCTTACCGAAAGGATAAGACGCCGCCCATATTCGGTGGTCCTTCTCGACGAGATCGAGAAAGCCCATCCCGACATATTCAACATTCTCCTTCAGGTCCTCGAAGACGGCCGTCTGACCGATTCTCACGGACGCGTCGTAGATTTTAAAAACACTATAATCATAATGACATCTAACGTCGGAGCCAAGGAATTCACCGACGTAGCGAAGATCGGCTTTATCGAAAGAACTAAAAATGTTGAATATGAAAAACTTGAAAACAAGATACTTGCCGAATTGCCGAAACTCTTCAGGCCCGAATTTTTAAACCGCATAGACGACACTATAGTTTTCCAACCGCTTACGATCGCAAACGTCAAAAAGATATGCGCGAATCTCATAGACGATCTGCAGAAACGTCTTGCCTCCAGAAAGATCCAGCTTGCCGTTACCGACCGCGCCATGGATTATCTCGTTTCGATAGGATACGATATAAATTACGGCGCCCGGCCTCTTAAAAGGATCATTCAGAAAAATCTCGACAATGAAATAGCCAACAGGATATTGACCGGCGAATTCAAGGACGAACTCATGCTTAAGATCGACAGCGACGATTCAAAGCTGCTGTTCGAACCGGTCGCCCTTGAAACCGCCACCACCCCCGAGCCGGTATTAAATTCCGCGGCCGATAAAAAATCTTCTTAAGGTGTGACATTTTTGGAAGCCCTGAAAAAAATAATCTCAAAACCCGAAGGCATCTTTTGGGCGCTCATAATCGGCGTCATATTTTTCGTTTCGATTTTTTCAACCTCCCTGGCGCCTTACGATATAAACCAGAGCAACCGTGAAAAAAGCCTTGCGGCGCCGGATTCATCTCACTGGTTCGGAACCGACAGGCTCGGCCGCGACGTTTTTTCGCGCACGATAGTCGGCATTAAGCTTTCGCTTTTCATAGGCTTTTTCGCCAGGAGCATCGCACTGATAATAGGCGTCGCACTTGGCGTTCTGGCCGCCTACTACGGCGGATTCATAGACAACGCTATTTCCCGGCTTATTGATTCCACGCTGGCCTTCCCGTCTCTGCTTCTGGCGATAGCGATATCCATATCGATCGGCCAGGGCTACGCCACCATAATAATTTCGCTTTTCCTGGTAACATGGGCCCCTATCGCCCGGCTTATACGAAGCTCCGCCTCCCAGGTCGTTAACCTGCCGTTCATCGATGCCGCGAGATCTTTCGGCGCATCGGATTTCAGAATTTTATTCTTTCACATATTACCCAACTGTTCTTCGACAATAATAGTTTCATTCACATCCGGTCTCGCCACGACAATAATGAGCGAATCCACCCTCAACTTCCTGGGCCTCGGCCCGGACGCCTCCGTCCCAACGATAGGCCAGATGATCTATTCAGGAATGCGCGACATAAATTCACCCTGGACCTTCCTTTTTCCATCCGTATTTCTGATGCTGATAATATTTTCGTTCAATATCCTCGGGGATATGCTCAGGGACGCGCTTGATCCCCGCGAGAATTAATATTTATGTTTCCGGAAATAGACAAGATTCTGCCATTTATAGTCTTCATAATTTCATATTCATTCGGCACGTATCTTTTCCTGCGAGAGCCGAACCTGGTTATCAACCGTCTTTTTATAATAATAATGCTGGCGCCGTTTCTTGACGACCTGATAAATCTGGTTTACTGGCTCGACATAGCCGGCGCCGGTTTTTTTTCCGGCACGCGCGATTTTTCGATGTGGCTTCTGCCTCCGCTCTATTATCATTTCATTGAAAGCTTCGAGGAGCGAAAAATTTCCTGGCCTAAATTCTTCGGACTATATTCGGTATGCGCCATATTCTGGGCGGCATATTTACAAACATCTTCAACCAACCTCCAATATTTTTACCTCGCCGTTTCGTTGATCTGGCTTCTGACTAAATACTACAAGGCTTTTTTGCAGATAAGGCGATTTCATCGTTTTTATCAAAAGATCCAGTACTTTTTCATATACACCGGATTCACGCTGAATCTGATACTCATATTCCTGCTCGACTTTTTCTTTTCAACTGGTTATAACCAGTTTGAAATGCTTTCCCCTCTGATCGTCGTTTCGTTCATCGCCACGGCTCTTTTAAAAGTAAGATTCGCCAACATTTTTTATATCCTGAAAAAATCGACGATATACGCCATATTTCTTTTTATATTCATTTTTTCTTATATTGCTGCGGCGGCGTACCTGTTCAATTTTTTCCAGATAATAAACAACATTTACGCCACTTATTATATGGCGATTTTTTTCGTTATCTTCGCCATAATATTCAGGCCCATAGTCGATTTCATAAGAAACTTCATCGATCAGCACATCTTCAAAACGGCTTTCAACTATAAGATGATCGTCGAATCTTTCTCTCAAAAAATATCCAACTTCGTCGAATTCACCGACGTCATCACCGCGATATCGACGCTTTTCAATGAAACCTTCAAGCCGGCCGCGATATATTTCCAGGGCATCGCCGAAAAACCAGCATTCGCCCTGGACGATCTGGACGAAGTGAAAAAATATCTGATAAAAATATTCGAATCCGCGAGTCCGTCAAGCATCATAGACCCGATATTCGTAGAGTATCTGTCGCCGGAAACCATATCGGAACAATCATATGATTTCTTTTTAAAATCGGGCATTTCCATAATAATTCCAGTTTATCAGCAGGACTCTCTTTTCGGATTTTATTTTCTGGGTAACAAGTTCATGAAGGACGCCTATAACGACGACGATATACAGCTGATCAACACGATTTTAAATCAGGCGAAGGTCGCTCTTAATAACGCCGGCATGTATAAAAATCTCGTGGAAGCCAACAAACGTCTTGAAGAAACGATCATAAAGCTCGAGAACACTCAACTGGAACTGGCAAAGAAAGAAAAATTCGCCGCGCTCGGACGCCTTTCGGCCAATATCGCCCACGAGGTCAAAAACCCTCTCGGAATAATGAAAATTTCGGCATCCTCACTTTCCGACGCGCTTTCCGAAAAACCGAAGCTCAAAGAGGTCGCTAATTTCATTAACAAGGAAATAGACAAGCTCAATAATTTCGTTTCCGAACTTTTAGATTTCGCCAGGGACCGCGAAATCCAGTCAGTGCCGTCCGATATATCCAATTTACTCAATGAACTCGTCGAACGCGGAAACCTCTACGCCAAAAGCGAAGGCAAGAACGTAGCGATAATCCTTTCCATGCCGGCCTCCAAAATAACGGTAATGGCCGACCCCGATCAGCTTTCAAGGGCGCTTTTAAATATCGTGATAAACGCGATAGATTCGATATCTAAAGAAAAAGAAGGAAAAATAGAGATCGGGCTTTCCGAAAAAAAGGACCAAACGGTGGAAATAACGATAACCGACAACGGCTGCGGAATAGACGAATCGCAGATAAAAAAGGGGATCGAGCCATTTTTCACGACTAAGAAAAAAGGAACCGGCTTAGGGCTCGTCGTTACGCAGCAAATCGTTGAAAAACACGGCGGAAAACTTGCTATAAGCTCGAAAATAAACGAAGGAACGAAACTCGGCGTATATCTGCCGAAAAAAACGGCGTAAGGAGTTTTTAAAATGGCTTTAATTTATATCGTCGACGACGAAGAAAACATGTGCAAGGCGCTTAAGTTCTCGCTTGAAAGCGCGGACCATGATGTCGAGGACTTTACGGACGCCAGAGCCGCCATTTCCAGAATTAAGGACCCGGCGGCGGCAACCCCCGACATTATAATCTCGGACCTTAAAATGCCTGAAATTGGAGGCATCGAATTTTTATCGGAAGTTAAAAAGATCGACATTCATATTCCATTTATAATAATGACCGCGCACGCGACCGTAAAAAACGCCGTAGAAGCTATGAAAGAAGGCGCTTTCGACTACATATTAAAACCCTTCGAACCGGACGAACTCAAGATCCTCATTAAAAAAGCCATAGAACATTCGCGGCTCGAAGCTGAAAATATAGCGCTTAAATCATTCGCCGAGGAAGTTAATTTTATCGGTTCGAGCCCTTCTATCAGTTCGGTACTCGATATGCTCGATAACGTCGCTCCCTCGAAAACAACGGTTTTAATAACCGGAGAATCCGGGACCGGCAAGGAGCTCATCGCCAAACTCATCCATCTTAAAAGCGATCGCGCGCGAAAACCCTTCATAAAGATAAACTGCGCGGCCATACCTGATAGCCTTCTTGAATCAGAGCTTTTCGGTCATAAGAAAGGCTCGTTCACCGGCGCCATAAGCGACAAGATAGGAAAATTCGAACTCGCGGACACCGGCACTATATTTCTCGATGAGATCGGCGATATGAACCTTAACCTTCAATCCAAGCTGCTGCGCGTGCTGCAGGAACGTCAGTTCGAAAAGGTCGGCGGCAACCGCTCGCAAACGGTAGATGTCAGAATAATCGCCGCGACGAACCAGAACCTTCAGAAAATGATATCCGAAGGCCAGTTCCGCGAAGACCTTTAT
>Ga0116170_10005399_pt1 | contig 11458 bp, 9 predicted proteins | sample AD_JPNHW1_MetaG_FD_89797 | JGI IMG/M metagenome (GOLD analysis project Ga0116170, IMG submission 89797) | Active sludge microbial communities of municipal wastewater-treating anaerobic digesters from Japan - AD_JPNHW1_MetaG | ecosystem: Engineered > Bioreactor > Anaerobic > Digestate | place... | reverse complement strand
CTTTCTGCTTCTTCTCCCCGTTTACCTGTTTTTCATCGCGTACTTTCTGTTCTACACCTCGCGCCGAAAAACGATGTTTTACACGCTCGTCGTCACGGGGGGCATCGGGGTGACCTGTTCGCTGTGCGCGTTTTTCGCAAACACGAACATCGCGGTGCCCAAAGGCCTTTACTCCATATTGCTTGTAAGCTTGACCCACTTCGCCTCGCACCACTACCACGAACTTCTCAGTTTCTTTCCGAGGACGGGCTGGGTTCTGATCTTTCTTCAGACGGGAGCACCGGCGCTTATCCTCCTGTTTGGCGCCGCCCGGCTCTTTTGCCCCAACGCATACGGCAAGCTTTCAACCGTTCTGATGTTGACTGCGTTTGCGGTTCCCAGCCTTCTGAACCTCTCCTTTGCCCCTTACGCCTTCTATCAACACATCGACCGCCTGCCCGTATTTGCCTGTGCGTTCGCGGCGGCTAGCATAGGCTTTGCCCTTGCAGCCTGCCTCAAGCTCCTCATCGCGCCACCCGAAGAAACCGCCGGCGACGACGAGTCGAACGACCCCGTGTTTCTCAGACGTGAACGCAAGAGAAGATTTTCATCCGCTTTTGCGGTGGTCACCTTGGTCGCGATCGGCGCACAGCTGCCGTTTGTGCCGTGGCGCAGCTTCTTCGATGTCGATAGCCGGGCCTGCTCTTTCGCCGATGCGATCTCGCGCGAACTCATCCAAACCATGGGCAACCGGACGTGCCTCGTTTCGAACGGCTACCTGGACAGCCACCTTTTGATTCAGTCGTTTTTGACCAAACACCCGCTCAAGTTGGTCACGATAGCTCCCGGCAGCCATAGCACGCACGACCTGTCCGCCTGGATTGCGAAAGACCCCATCTTCTCGGACTTGAACCGCGTCCGACTTCAGAATGCGCTCTCCATCAGCACCGTCCGTTTCATCATGGAGTGGTTCAAGAATGATCCCCGCGTCACCGAGCACGTGCAGGCTTTCGCCTCCCCTGATCTGTGGATTGCATGCGGGTATCGCGCGATCCCCGAAGGGCTGGGTTTCGGTGGCATTGGGCAATCAAGCCCTCTGCCAGACCCTAAAGCACTCGCAAACCTCAATCTGGCGTTCGCGGAAAAGATTGCGCCCCTGCTCCAGTCCCCAAAACGCGAAAACCAGCAACTGGCCAGTCTTCGTCAAGTCCTTCGCATGAAGGCCAGTTTTGCCGCCAACGAACTGGGGGTCCTCCTCGAAGAGGCGAACCTGGCTGAAGATGCTTTCAAAGCGTACTCGTGCGCCAGGCAGATCGACCCCATGAACCTCAGCGCCAACATCAACTGCTATGCTTTGGCCAGCGCAAAAAAAATTCACCCCGAATCCATTGATCGCTTGCGCAGAAACATCCGCTCGCTCTCCGGCGACAACCAGACTCACAGCTTGTCCCTGATGGGCGTTCTGCAGACCTACGGCACCATCCGGCAACCGGACTTTTATCGACAGCAGGCCGCGGCGTGGTCGGCGAAAGGGAGCGCGTCTGTTGCCGAGGATAAAATTGCCAAAGCGATGGATTTGTCCAAAGAGGCCGGCGTTTCGGCGCTCGCCGACAACGCCATGTTCTATCTTCAGTCGGGCTCTTTAGAAAAGGCCGAGGCGTGCTGTCAAGCGGCGTTGGAAAAAGACCCGGCCAATGCGGCGGTCATGGCCACCATGGCCACTCTGGCCATTAGCGCCAACAAGGCGGACGAGGCGGAACAATGGCTTAAAAAAGCCAAGCAGAACGGTGCCCAGGGAAATATGGTTCTTTACCAGACCATCGTTCTGGCCGTGCTCAGGAACGAAAAGGCCCAAGCCCAACGTTTGCTCGTCAAAGCCACAAAAGACAATCCCAACGACCAACGGTATTGGCTCCTGTATGCCGACCAACTGTTAAAGGAGAACGCCACACAGGAGATCGAATTTCAGGTCCTTCCTGCCATGCAGAAAGCGCTCAACTCTCCCAACCATTATCTGGTGCACACCGTGCGCGGGTTCCTGTTGCGGAAAAAAGGGCCAAAGTATTTCAAAGAGGCCCGGCTGGAACTTCTCCGGGCTCTCAACATGAACACCCTGTTGCCCGACGTTTGGCAAGTCGTATTCGAGTTAGACTTGGCCATCGGCAATCCCGCGTTCATTGAAACCGACGCCAAGAATCAACTGGCCGTCGAGCCCGACAGTGCGCTGGCAAACTATTTCATGGGATCGACCTGTCTGTCTCGCAACTCCCTCAAAGAGTCCGAAGACTTTTTCCGACGAAGCATTGAAAAACATCCGACGGCGCCGGCCTGCAACGATCTGGGCGAGAACCTCCGGCGGCAGCAGCGTTTGATCGAAGCCGAAGCGTTCGTGCGCCAAGCTCTGTCCATTCAGTCCAACTTTGCTCCCGCGCTCGATACGCTGGCCTGCATTCTGGTGGACGGCGACAAGGCAAGCGACGCGCTCCCGTTCGCGGAAAAGGCAAACGGGATCGCGCCCCGAACCCCCGCGTTTCAGCTCACCCTTCTGGCCATCCGCGTGAAGCAGAGCGATCAGCCGGAAGTCACCAAGCTGATGAACGAGCTCGCCCGCTCAAAAACGCCGATCCCCGAAAAGCTGAAAAAAGAAATTCAGGACCTTAACCAAAAGAACGCCTCAAAGCCTTCGGCCAGAAACACGTAGCCGAAAAAAAACGGCACGCTTGAGAAACCAAGCGTGCCGCCGGAAACGCGAATTATTCCCGTTTCTTACCAGCTGGCCATGGGCCGGGTCGACTGCTTCGAAACGTCCACCGTGCGCTGCCACACCGTGCGGCGGGTCTTGGGGTCGTTCAGGCGCAACTGGAAGGTGTAGGTCTTCTCGCGCAGCCGACCGTCGCGTGCGGCCAGCACCATGATCTCGCCCTCCAGGAAGAAATCGGCGCGGCCGGTCTTGTCGTTCTTGACGTCCTTCTCAAACGCCTCGAGCTTCTGCTGGTCGACCGCTCCCGCGTCGTTCGCGATCAGCTCCACCAGCCCGCTGTTCAGCAGATCCTCGTTGATGCGGCCAGCGAGCTGGCCCATGTCGAGGTTCAGGTCAGACTTGTTGACGATCACCCCGCGGTTGAGCGCGGGAAGACGGCCACGCTGCGCTTTGAAGCCCGTAATGGCCGGATGGGCCAACAGCTCCTTCACCATTTCCCCCGCCGCAGACTTGAAATCGGCCAGGTCCACGCCCATGCTCGTCACCGCCGTGGGTCCGCCGGCCTGAATCCGCGTCACCGCAGGCGACGCGCACCCCGACAGATACAGACACCCACAGCCCACCGCCGTCACCGCCAAAGCCCGTGTGATACGCTTCATTTCGTTGCTCCTTTCTTCGAATTTACCGAGGGTCTTCAACCATCTTCACGACGAAATCCTTCGCCTGCTGGTTCGGCGCCGTCAGGGTGATGAACAGGCTTTCGCGAGGCAGAATCTGCTGCTCCGTCCACCCGCCTGTGGCCGTCTGAACCCGCATGCCGTTCGCATCGAACCATTCGACCGTATAGAAGAAGTGCTGAACCGTGCGCTTCAGGTTGTACATCTCCAGCTGAATGCGCAGGAAGCCGGCATCCGTCTGGGCCTGATTGATGCCCACCAGCGCGATCCGGTTCTCGAGCGTGCGGTCCGTCACCACGCGCCGATCGCTGACCATCTGGCGAACGCCCGCCTTTTCCGCGTTTTCAACCGTGTTGACGGTCGTCGCGCAACCCGACACAAACAGGGCACACGCCAGAACGGCGATGCCGAAACCCGTAGTTTTTCCCATGGTGTACTCCTTTACTTCAAGGTGAACTGGGTGACCGTCATCTGGCTCGGCTGATCCACCGTCTTGGCCCAGACCACGACCACGCGCCCCTCGTTAAGCGTCAACTCCTGCCGCCATCCGTACTCCGGCGCCGACAGCGCGATCCGGCGGTCAGCCGGTATCGTCACTTTGCAGACCTGAAACTCTTTGGGCAACGTATTCCACGTGCGGGTGTCGGCCACGTTCATGACGAGCTGGTAGCCTGCCGTCAGGATCTGCGCCGCCAGTTGCGCGCCCTCTCCTCCGGCCTGCTTCGCCGCCGAGTTGAGCGCATACGCCGTCGCCGCCTTGGCCACCGCCGAGGCCGTCGCGTGCGCAATGATGCTCGGCAGTTCGTTCGCGAAGTCCTTCGCCACCACGGCATCCATGCTCGCCACTCGCTGGGTTTGCCAGCGCTCGCCGCCCTTCTCCACCGTGAGCGACTTGACGTACAGGTCGTGCGTGACCAGCTTGGGGAACGAGATCCCGACGTACGACACCTTCGTCACAATGATCGGGACGTCGATGCGCACCGCTTCGCGGCTCGGCGCCGAGCCCGTCTCAAACAGAACGTAACAGACCGGCGCATCGAGCTGCCCCGGCGCCGCCGCCTTCGACGCGAGGGCGAAGTCGTCGCGCACATACGCGTTGTCCGGCGCAAAGGCCAGCACCCGCTCAAAACACTTCTGGGCCCGCTGCAAATCCGACTGGTCTCCGCCCGCATTCCAGTGGAAAACGCCGTCCAGATACACCGCAAACGGGTTGACGTAGTCGGCGTAGGCCGCCACGCCCTCCACGGGATGCTCCAAGTTGGCGAACGCGTTGGTGAACGAAGGGTCTTGCATCGTGCGCGCCACGTTCGCGTCTTTCTGGAGGCTGGCGCTCTCCTTCTCAATCTTCGCCGCGTGCTCCGCCACCGCGTCCTGCTGTCGCTCGTACGTCCGGTTGATGAACACCCGCGCCGCGTCCCGATCGCCCTTCTGCAGCGACTCGAGCGCCTGGTACACGCTGATCATGATGCCGTCGTAAGCCCGCCCCCGGTACGGCAGCTTGGCGGGGTTTGTGAACAGCGCCAGGCTTTCGCTTCCGACTTTCAACTTCGCCTGTTGCGCATAATTCTCGTAGAGCCGGTCGGCGGCATCGAACGTTCGGACGCTGTCGTCGAGGCGCCCGGCGACCCGCATGAGCGTTGCGCCCTCGAGGCTCCAAATCAGCTCGTCGCGGCCGCTGCGGTTGTTCTCGACCTGCTTCGCCGCGAGATCCGCCGCACGAACATACTGTCCGGAAAGGTACGCGAGGCGAATGTCGCGCACCTGCTGGTCGTACGTCCTGCAGCCGCTGAGGACCAAGAGACCCAAAGTGCACCCGGCGGCCCATCTTCCGCCTGCGCTCAGGGTCTCTCTGAATGAATGTGCCAACGCCACCACGGCTTTATTCCTTGGGTACGACAAGCTTGGAGGCCTGGCAGCCCACCTTAACGCCATTGTTCTCGATCAGCTCGGCCTGACTGTAAGCCGGCTCGACGCTCGTGATGCGCGCCTTGCCGATCGCCTTGCCTTTGCGCTTGATGACTTCTCCGGTGTCGGGATCGGTCACAGTCTTGCTGGGCCCGAAGATCTCCACCACGTCGCCCTCGGCAAAGAGGCTGGCGCCGCGGTTGAGCGTCAGGGTCTTCTCGTCCTCAACGTCGATCACCTTGACGGGATACACGGACGCGACCGTGATGGCCGCGATCTTCTCCGCCAGCTCGCGCGCCAGAATCGGCATCAGCTCGTCCGTGCGCGCGCCGATCTGCGCCTCGGTCACGTTGGCGGGCAAGTCGACGATGTCCATCTTGTCGAGCTGCACGTTGGCGGTGTCGAAGACTTCGCCCGTCGTGGTGTCGACAATCACGGCCTGAGCGGAGATCTGGAAGCGGCGCTTCATCTTGCGCCCCTCCGCAAACGAAGCGACTTCGCGGTTCTCGAGGAAGCTGTCCATTGTGGCGGTCAGCGTGTATTTGGCGCCTTTCAATTGCCCCGCCTCGGGCGCCGTCGCCGCGTTCGCCAGGCCCGACTGCGCCAGGTCCTGCTCGCCGACCACATCCTTCAGCAACCCCTTGCGGCCCACGATCGTGAATTTCCGCGTCTGGGCGAGGCTGGTCACCAAGTGCTGGTCCAGCGACTCCAGAACACGCGCGAACGAAGGCCCCATGCCGCGCTTGTTCATGTCGTCTTTCAAGGCCGTCGTCGCCCCCACCGTCGCAACCGCCAGCGTCTCTTTGCCGCCGTCGGCGGCGAACAGGGTGCCTGCGCCAAGCAACCCGGCCACTACTACCATCACAGTGCTCTTCATTGCTCGTCCTCCTAGAACTCAGACCCGAACACGCTCTTGTGCAGGTGGATCGCCGGCATCTCTTTGGCGTCGACCTTCACGTCCGCCTTATGCTCCACGCGGAAACCGCTCTGACGGAACATTTGCGCCATGCCCTTGAGGCGTTCGGCCTCGGCGTCCGTGAGCTTGCGCGTGATGTCCAGCGCGTTCAGCGTCTCGCGAATCTGCTGCCACCGCGCGAACCCGTCCGCGCTCATCTGCATGCTGACAACCAAGTTCATGCCGTCGGAGGCTTTCACCGTCATTTCGACGGGGTCGAAGCCCACCCGCGTCAGCCGCAGCTTGTGCGGTCCCGCTTTGATTTTGACGGTTGCGGGCGTCGAGCCCATCACCATGCCGTCGAAAGCCACATTCGCGACGACCTGCAGCGGAACGGGGTTTGTCCCCTTGACGACGAGGTTGTCCTCCGTCACCGCGATGTCCGTCAGCGAGATCTCGTTGCCCTGCAGATCGCGCGCCGAACACTGGATCGTGACGGGGATTTCGCCGATGGCGGACGCCTCGCGGAACGCGTCTTTCTTCTTCATCAGATCCTGCACGACCTGCTCCGCCAGCTTCTCGATCAACTCGTCGGTCACGTCCGTGTTCGAAACGCTGAGGTTCGCGCTTTCGCGGATGGTCTTCGAGGCCTTCACGGCCTGCCCGCCCAGCGCCCCGCCCGTGGTTCCGTCCAGCAGCTTGTAGGTTCCGCGCAGCGTGAACACGCGGTTCTGGACGTCGATGTCGGCCGTCTTGTAGTGTTTGGTCTCCGCATTGAGCGAATCGATCGCCACCATGAGCAGATAGTCCGCGCCGATGTTCTGCGACAAGCGCAGCGCCGACGAGCCGTCCGTCAGGTTCCGGTCTTCCGCCGTGCCCAGCGCGTTGCGCTCGCCGTCGAACAGCGCCTTAAAGACCGTGCCCCCGTTCTCCGGATACTGCTTCAGGGCCTTCGCGACCTCTTCCTTGCTGACGACCTCGTACGCGTCGCCGCCCAGCCGAGCCGCGACCTGGTCCTCCATCCGCAGCACGACGGCGTTGACGTCGGCGCCGGCGCGGTTGTCGACGAAGATCGCCGTTTTGCGCGCCGCCTTGGGGTGCTCGTTCTTCTTCTCCGTCACCTCCACCTTGACGCCGGTCTTGACCTCCACCGTATTGCCGTTGGCAAGCGTGATGTTCTGAACCGTGTCGGGCAGTTGCACGGCGGTCTTCTCGACCTTCTCTTCCGCCGCCGCGCTGCACGCGGCCAGGCAAGCCCAGGCCCCCGCCGTTCCCGCCGCCATCCGAAAAACATGCACCGTCTTCATTCGCCACCCCCTGCCTCAGGTTAGAACGCACAGTTGACAATCGGCAAGAACGGCGCGTCGTTGTCCTGAATGACATTGACCAAGCCGATCTGGACGCCAATCATCGTCTTCGTGACGTTGATCAGGCCGATCTGAACGCCCTGAATGTAGTCGGAGCCGTTGTAGAGCAGGCCGATCTGAAGCCCCTGCATCTTCTGGGCGTAGTTGACGCCGCCGATCTGTAGGCCGTCGTACTCGCCTTTGACGAAGCCGACCAGCCAGTTGGCCTGAAGGCCCAGACCGTCGCCGTCCACAATGTTGATCGCCGAAGACTGCAGGCCGTTCGCATGCCCCGTGGCGCGCGACGCAAGGCCCAAGTCCAGCCCGTCGAAGTTGTGGCACTCGCCGTAGATCAGGCTCAGGCGCAGGCCGCCGACGTCGAAGTCCCTGAACGGCACTTCCAGCGGAGACGCGAAACTCAGCATGAAGGGCGTGTAGCCCCCGCCGTCTTGAGCTCGAACCGACGATGCGCCGCAGAGCCCGAGAACCGCCGCAAGAAAAACCGAATACACCGAGAACTTCATAACGCAAAACTCCTTTCAAAAGAGGGGCGGCCATGGGCCATTCCCCAACGAGAACACTTGGGTTCCCGACTCCGAACGAGCCGTCATCCCGACCGTTCGTTTGAGTGTTTGTAAGTATGCGCCTAACTCTCCAAATATTCAAGCCCGATCCAGCGGCGCCGTGGACGATGGGTCCGCCATGCGGAAAAAACGAAAGCGAAGGGGGTGTTCCCTTCCGGAAACACCCCCTTCAAGTCCTCGTCGACGCGAGCGCTACACCTCGCGGCACCAGCCGTGCGTGTCCGGCAACTCTCCGTACTGGATGCCCTGCACGGTTTCGTACAGCTTCTGGAGCACCGGGCCGCAACCGTCCGGCGAGCCGATCTTGATGACCGTGTCGCCGCGCACGATCTCGCACACGGGCGTCACGACCACCGCGGTGCCGCAGGCGCCGATCTCGGCGAAGCTCGACAGCTCCTCGAACGGCACCGGGCGCTCTTCGACTTTCAGGCCCAAATCCTTGGCGATCTGCTTGAGCGTGTTGTTGGTCACGCTGGGCAGAATCGAGCGCGAGTGGGGCGTCACGTACCGTCCGTCCTTGGTAATGGCCAAGAAATTGGAGGTCGCGAACTCTTCCACGTACTTGTGCTCTTTGGCGTCGAGGTAGAGCTCCACAGGGTACCCCGCGTGCTTGGCGTACTCGTGCGCATAGAGGCTCGCCGCATAGTTGCCGGCCACCTTCACGTCGCCCATGCCCAGCGGCGCCGCGCGGTCGTAGTCGTCCAGAATCATCGCCCGCACGGGCTTCAGTCCGCCCTTGTAATAGGGCCCCACCGGCACCACCAGAACGATGAACGTGTACTCCATCGCCGGAGCCACGCCGATCTGCGCCCCGGAGCCGATGAGCAGCGGGCGCACGTAGAGCGATCCGCCCGTTCCGTACGGCGGCACGTAGTCTTCGTTCGCTTTGATCACGCGCGAGACCGCCTCCACGAACATCTCCTCGGGCACCACGGCCATGCAGGTGCGGCGCGCCGTCGCGGCCATGCGCTGCCCGTTCGCCTCCACCCGGAAGGTGCGGATCTTGCCGTCCTTGCAGCGGAAAGCCTTCAGTCCCTCGAACGCGGCCTGCCCATAGTGAAGGCAGGACGCCGCAATGTGCATGTTCAAATAAGGCTCTTCAACCAGCTCTCCCTTGTCCCACGCCCCGTCGCGCCACACGTAGCGAATGTGGCAGCGCGTATCCAGATATTTGAACCCCAGTGATTTCCAGTCGATGTTCTGCATTTCTTTTACCTCGCGCGGGTGCCCGTTAACGCAGACACCCGATAGAAACGACTCATTAACATAGCGTTTTTGCGCGAAGTTGCAAGCCTGTACTCGCGCAAGGCTTGCCGTGCGCCGCGCTGTTCGCCTATACTGACGGACATGCCTTTTGATTTGAAATCCTACCTTGCGGCGAGGCGGGCCACCGTCGAATCCCACCTGTTGGCCTGTCTGCCCCCCGCCGATGTCCGGCCGCAGCTCCTGGCCGAAGCCATGCGCCACGCCGTGCTCTCCGGCGGCAAGCGCCTGCGCCCCGTCCTCTGCCTCGCGTCAGCCGAAGCCGCCGGCGGCCGCGCCGACGACGCGCTCTTTCCGGCCTGCGCCGTCGAGCTGCTCCACACCTATACGCTGGTGCACGACGACCTGCCCTGCATGGACAACGATCTGCTGCGCCGCGGACAGCCCACCGTGCACGCGAAATACGGCGAGGCCCTCGGCGTGCTCGCCGGCGACGCGCTTCAGACCCTGGCTTTCGAAACGCTCGCGCGCACGCCGGAGAAGCGCCCCGGCACCGCCGCCCGCCTGGTCGCCGAACTCGCCTCCGCCACCGGCGCCGCGGGCGTCATTGCCGGACAGGTCGAGGACATCCGGCTGGCCTCGGCCCCCACCCGCGAAGTGATCGACTACGTGTTTCAGCACAAAACCGCCGACCTCTTCCGCGCCTCTGTCCGCCTCGGCGCCATCGCCGCCGGCGCAGGTGAACCGGACCTCGCGCGCCTCTCGACGTTCGCCGACCACCTCGGCTTTGCGTTCCAGATCGTCGACGATCTCCTCGATGCGAAAACGTCCAAGGCCGACGACAAGCCCGAGCTCTCCTGCCTCGACATCCTGTCCGAAACCGAGGCCCACGACTGGGCCGTCCAGCACACCGACCTTGCGACCCACGCGCTCACAGGCCTGCCGGGCGACACCGTTCCGCTTGCCGAGCTCGCCCGCGAGATGCTCGGCCGCCTCGCCTGATGATGTCCGGGCGCGGCTTGCCGTGCCCCCCAACCACTGATAACACGGCTCAAACATGCACACCACGCCCCCCCACATCCTCATCACCGGCGCAACCGGTCTCCTCGGCCGCCCCGCGATGCGCGCTTTCGCGGCCCACCCCGAGTGGCGCGTCACCGGTACCGCGTTCCGTCGCACCGGCCCCGGACTCGAGCGCATCGACCTTTCACACGTCGAGCGGATTCCGGAGTTCCTCGACCGCCTGGCGCCTTCGGTCGTCGTGCACTCCGCCGCCGAACGCCACCCCGACGTGAGCGAGAAGGATCCGGCCGGCACCCAGCGGCTGAACGTGGGGGCCACGGCCGCGCTGGCGAACTGGGCGGCGGCGCACGGCGCCTTCCTGATCTACCTTTCAACGGACTACGTGTTCGACGGCACCACGCCGCCCTACCGCCCCGGCGACGCGACCCACCCGATCAACGCCTACGGCCAAAGCAAGCTGGACGGCGAGCGGGCGGTTCTCGCGGCGGGCGGTCAGGCGGCGATTCTGCGCGTGCCCATTCTTTACGGAAAAGTTGAAACGCTCGACGAGTCGTCGGTGACCGTGCTCGCGAAGAACATGCTGAACGCGCGCCCCGGCCAGCGGCTGGCCATGGAGCACTGGGCCACGCGCTATCCGACGCACACCGACGATGTGGCCGCCGTTCTGCGGCAGATGGTGGAGCACCGCTTGGCGCACTCCGGCTTCGGCGGCATCTTCCACTGGAGCGGCAGCGAGCCCATGACCAAATACGACATGGCCCTTGTTTTTGCGCGCCAGCTGGGCTTCGACTCCGAGCGGCTCATCGCCGACGCGACCCCGCCCAACGGCGCGCCGCGGCCCAAGGACTGCCACCTCGACTGCTCCGACCTGGAGCGGCTCGGCATCGGCCAGCGCACGCCTTTCGCGGCCGCGCTTCCCGCCCTTCTCGCGCCGCACCTGCGCCCCGCCTGAGCGCGGCGACCTATTTGGGGAACGACCAGCCGCTGCGCAGAACCGGAGCCACCAAGCCGTTCGCCTCCGGATTGTTGGTGATGCGGCCCTTGCGGCTGCTCCACGCCAGACGCCCCGCAACGCGCTGGGCCACGCAGCCCAACAGCACGCCCTCCATGAGCGGGGCCACCGAATCGACGGCCGAGTACGGGCG
>Ga0116170_10005397_pt1 | contig 11459 bp, 10 predicted proteins | sample AD_JPNHW1_MetaG_FD_89797 | JGI IMG/M metagenome (GOLD analysis project Ga0116170, IMG submission 89797) | Active sludge microbial communities of municipal wastewater-treating anaerobic digesters from Japan - AD_JPNHW1_MetaG | ecosystem: Engineered > Bioreactor > Anaerobic > Digestate | place... | reverse complement strand
ATCCAAAGAAATCCTCCTGAAATTCTGTCTTTTGAATCTCCAAAGCAGGAGATGCAGAAACATATAAGAACAATTAACTGCCTGCGCAAAAAAATTCAAATAAATGTTTCCGGAAAAAATCCGGAAAAGACAGTTACGATACTATAATAATATTAATTAGTTTTAAAAAAAAATTTAAGTTACAGGGAAATAAGACTGACAGGATTATATAAAATTATTAATTATTCTGAATTTTGTGAGGGATTTTATTCAAAAATTCGTTGCCGGATTAATATAAAAAATTTTACTTTTCCGTTAAGCCTTCGAACGTAAAAAATACTTCTATTTTGCTGTTTCTGTTATATTACGAATTGAGTATAATTAAAAAAGCCGCTCTCTTCAGAACGGCCATTTTTAATTTTAAATATGGAGCTGCATAATTCTATCTGACAATACTCCTGATTATCTTTGCTGCAAATTTTGAATATGGTGCATATATTAATGGATTATCAATCAGATTAAGATTGTAATACACACTCTTGTAATGGGTAAATGTATCAAAACTGCTTTTACCATGATATGACCCCATTCCGCTCCTGCCGACTCCCCCGAATGGTATGTGGCCGTTGGCGAAATGTTTCAGAGTATCGTTTACGCATCCTCCGCCGTATGACGTTTCATTGATAAATCTTTTAGTGTTCTTTCTTTTTGTTGTAAAGAGGTAAAGCGCCAGAGGTTTAGGCCTTTCGTTTATAAAATTTATTGCATCATCAATAGATGATATTGTTATCACAGGGAGAACCGGGCCGAAAATCTCCTCCTGCATAATCGGGTCTTTCGGTGATATGCCATCAATAATTGTCGGAGCTATATATCTTGTTTTCTTATCGGCATCTCCGCCTGTAATTATTTTTCCTTTATGAAGCAGCTTTTCAACTCTTGCCCAATGTCTGTCATTTATTATTCGTGCAAAATCATGGCTTGCTTTCGGATTCTCTCCGTAGAATTTTTTTATCTCTTTTATTATCGCTTCAAAAAAAGGTTTCTTCGCTTTTTCTGTAATTAGAAGATAATCAGGTGCAACACAAGTCTGGCCGCAGTTGAAAAATTTTCCCCATGCTATTCTCCTGGCCGCAATAGTAAAATCAGCATCATCAAGAACTATACTCGGGCTCTTCCCGCCAAGTTCAAGAGTGACCGGAGTAAGATTTACAGCAGCCTTCTCCATTACCATTCTGCCCACATCAGCCCCGCCGGTGAAAAAAATGTAATCATACTGAAGATCCAGCATGAAGTTTTTTACCTCTTCTTCCTGGAATACCGCAACCCACTCAAAAGAAAACACACCGGAAAAAATTTTATAAAGAATCTTTGAAGTCATGGGTGCAGCGGATGAAGGCTTCAGGAATACCGTGTTTCCCGCAGCAATCGCACCTATAACAGGAGCCATTGCAAGATTGAATGGATAATTCCATGGTGAGATAACAAGCACTGTCCCATAAGGTTCAGCATAAATTCTAGACCTTCCCGGCATGTGACTCAAAGGCGTTTTACCCCTTTTAGTTTTAGCCCAGCTCTTCAGATGACCAATTGTATGGCCAAGCTCGACAAGAACAGTCCCTATCTCTGAAACATAAGTCTCAAATGGCGCTTTTCCGAAATCGCTGGCGAGAGCATCGCAGATAGCATCCTCATTATCCTTTATTGCCTGCTTCAATTTTTTTAAATGCTTTACTCTGTTTTTTACATCCTTCGTTGTGCCTGTTGCGAAAAACTGTCTCTGTTTTTTCATTATTTCATCAAGATCGGATTTTTTTACCATAGAAAAATTACCTCCTTATTATATGTCTTTTTTGACATATAATAAATTATAAATCGCCCGAATTTATAAATCCGGACAGATAAATATAATTAATATATTCATAAGTATTTATTTTTATAAGCAAAAAATAATCTCATCCCCCGACACATTCGGCAGCTGGATTAATAATTCAAATCTAAGAATAAGCTTACAAAACTGAATTTATTTTTACTAAACTTTTCCGATTAAAATGAATATTTAAAGAATTTCATAACCACCTTGTACGACACAGGGAAAATAAGTACAAAAAATAACAAATATGGTTGACCTTAACATTTTCTCAAAAAAAATAAAATTATAAATCAGGAAGGTTGACAGAACATTATGGAGATTCTTGTAAGCATTGACGATACAGATAACCTTGAGAGTAAGGGTACCGGGCACCTTGCAGAAATACTGCGGAGTGATATTGAAAAGCTCTACGGAGGGCAAACCTCGCGCATAACACGCCATCAGCTTTTTGTATCTGAAGAAATACCATACACTTCCCACAACAGCGCCATGTGTTTCAAAGCTGATATGGATGTAAGATACCTCGAAGAGATGATTGTCTATGCAGGAAAATTTCTTGAAACTCACAGCGCGGAAGGTTCAGATCCGGGTCTTTGCGTAGCAGTAACCGATTATATAAAAGATAGAGAGAGACTTGTAAAATTCGGTCTTGATGCAACCAGAATAGTGCTTACAAAAAAAGATGCCATGAAGCTTGCCGGTGAATTAAAAATTCACTTATCAGAACATGGCGGCACGGGAGGCGGAATTATCGGTGCTCTTTCGGGAGCGGGACTTCGGCTGTATGGCAGCAACGGAAGATTCAAAGGATGGCTTCCGGTAAAAAATACAGACAGAAAAATTACTGTCGAAAAGCTTTTGAACGATTACGAAATAGATGAAGTGAGAGATATCTGCGGCGGAAATCCTGATCCGATGGAAATTATTACTCTTGATGAGAGGATTAAAACTGTTCTGCTTGACGGGAGGGCGGTTCTTCCTGTAAAAAAAATTGAAGGAAAAAATCCATATTTAATAAATTTAAGCAAAGATGAAATAAGAAAATATTGAATTATAATATCTTGTTACAAATACTCCGCTTTTACAACAAGATAGTGTCCAATTAAACTTTGAGTCATTATAACTTCCTCAATATATGCGATAACAAATAGTTGACTATTTTCTTTTTATATAATACATTTAACATAATAAGGAGAAAAATTATGGCAGGAAAAATTTTTTATAGAGAAAGAAGACAGGTTGAAAAGGGTGAAGAGAAACCCAGATATACAGTTGCTGCAGTCTATAATTTGGAGCTCGCTTTTGTTTCTGAACATTTCAGAAAGTCCGAGCTTGAACAGATCGCTGAAGCAACAGGAGCAGAACTTGTACTTCTGGCCAATGATAAAAAGACAAAAAAACATGGTGATGAAACAAAATAATTTTAAACAGTAATAATCGTTTTTATCAGGTAAGATTATTCTAACTCAAAATTTTGTGATGTCCTAGAGTATATCTGTTAAACTGTCATTCCGGTTTTGCAGCTTCATTAGAATGCAAATACCAAATCTGAGGGAATAAATTTTCAACACCTTCTCTGTGAGATTCCGGTACTACACTATCGCTTCAGCCGGAATGACGAAAGCAAACTTTAAATAAAACTTCCGGAGTAATAAAATGGCCCTGATCAGAGAAAAAGACGGAAAGCGCCTTCATATAAAAAGTAAGCTCATGGGTGAAAGCCTTGTGAGTAAAACGCTGCTGAATGATCTTAATGTTGCTCCGCAGCAGCGGTTGTTTCCTGACGTTACTATTATGAAAGTCGGAGGCCAGTCTATCTCCGACAGAGGGGCAAAAGCTCTTCCACAGGTAGTAAAAGAAATCGGGACAAACAGGGATAAACACAAAATGCTTGTGACTACCGGCGGAGGTACAAGGAGCAGGCATATATATTCAATTGGAATGGAACTCGGTATGCCCACAGGTATGATGGGAAAATTCGGAAGTGCAATTTCCGAGCAGAATGCCCTGCTGGTAGCAACGCTTCTTTCACAATGGGGAGGAATAAAAATCGGTGCTGATCAGATTCTTGAACTCTCTCTATATTATGATCAGAAAGCAATACCGGTAATCGCTGCAATGCCTCCGTATGATCTGTTCTCAGTTCCATCGAAAAACGGACGAATACCGCAGCTCAGAACAGATTCAGGAACAATTATACTCGCTGACCTTATCGGAGCGAAAAACTGTATATTTATAAAAGATGAAGACGGCCTGTATACTGATGATCCCAAGAAAAATCCCGATGCTGTTCTGATTCCGAAAATCAGTGTTGAAGAACTTATAGAAAAAGACCTCCCCGACCTTGCAGTTGAACGATCGTGCCTGACAATTCTTCAGGACAGCGAAGTTGTAAACTCAATACAGATTATAAATGGGCTTAAGGAGGGAAATCTCACCAGGGCGCTTGAAGGAGAACATGTAGGGACAATAATATATTGTGATAAAAAGCAGGAGTTGACTATTCCTGTTTAATGAATTTTTAACGCCATCAGTCACAACCGGTTTAATAAGATACTTTGTTTCTGCTGCTCCTTCGAAATTCGATGAATTTAACTTTTGGTTATTTTTTGGCACGAACGTGATATGTTAAAAATGATATGTTAAAAAAAACAGAGCCAATATATTTAATTAATTGACTTTTTTTACAGATTCTATATGGATTAGCAATATAAAAAAAGAGCCGCTTATAAAAGCGGCCCAAATTGCCTGTTACATTAAACAAATACGATTAATTTAACATGCCATTAATGGCATAATAAATTTAAAGAGTCAACACTTTTTCTACAGCTTGTCCATAATTTTAAAATTAATCAGTAATAATTCCTAAACTTTTTTATAATAGAAAATACACTATTATCCCCGCCGCCTTCGGCGGCGGGGATATATAATTATTTATTTTATACTAAAATATATGTTAAGGAATTAGCATTGAAGATTAATATAAAAAAAGGTGTCCTGAAAAGAACACCTTTTTTTATTCAAAATATAATCTGATTTAACAGACTCTGAATTTACCAATTTCTTTATCACCTTCAACAACATGAATAGCACATGCCAGACACGGGTCAAAAGATCTTACAACTCTTGCGGCTTCAATAGGATTCATATTATCAGCAATAGGAGTTCCGATAAGCGCCTGCTCTACCGGTCCCCTTCCCCCTTTATCATCCTTAGGTGAACAGAACCATGTTGTCGGAACAACCGCCTGATAATTTTCAATTTTCCTGTCCTTTATTACTATCCAGTGACCAAGACCGCCTCTTGCAGCTTCAATGAGGCCTTCACCCTCTCCCTGATCAGGAATAGTGTATGAATTTCTAGGATTTGCGCCCGGCTCAAGATCATCGATCCATTTCAGCATTTCGCTGCCGATAATTTTAGACTCAATTGCCCTTGAAGCATGTCTTCCGAGAGTTGAGAAAGCAGCTGGAACTTCAGAATTAAAAATTTTAAGAACACCGTTGAGTTCCTTTTTAACCTGCTCATTTCCTGAAAGGTAAGATACTACCATTCTTGCAAGCGACCCCACTTCCATAGGCCTGTCGTCATATCTCGGAGCTTTAACCCATGTATAGGCGCCGCTCTTATTGGGATCTGCAATAGTTTCGCCTTTTAACGGATGGAGATTTGAACCTGATTTGTATCTCGCGTATTTGACCTGCTCTCTGATTTTTGAAGAATCAAACTTCTCAAGTTTCCCTGCGTCAACGATACCCTGCTGAAATGTAAAATTTTTGCGGTCTTCATCTTTGTCATAAACTCCGTATGACATAAATCTGTCATATCTCCCTAATTTAAAATATTCAGGGAATGCCTTTGCGACAGCAACAACATGAGGGGTATATGTTTCAGTTACAAATTCATTAACTTCTTTAAGAAGTTTTTTGAACTGTTTGATTTTATCCCTTGTGGGTATAGTTGTTATGCCGCCCGGGACAAGAGCAATCGGGTGAGGAGCTCTTCCTCCGAACAGAGCAACCATCTGGTGAGCTTTCTGCCTTATATCGAGAGCTTTCACATATCCTGCTATTGCATCAAGATTAGTAGCAGCATCTTTTATATAAAAATCTTTTCCTTCATATCTCGGCAGGAAAGGTCCGCCTGCGGTAATCTCGTCTTTTCTTCCTTTTTTAACAGATATTTCATTTTTTACCCAGTCTCTGATTCTCACCATTCCGTCATCTGAGCCTTTGTATTGGAGAATCGCAGTAATATCAACAAAATCAAGAGCAGCCAGATGATAAAAATGCAGAATATGCGATTGGAGAGTATTTGCTCCTAAAATCATATTTCTTAAAATACGTCCGTTTTTTGTAGGTTTAATATTAAATGCGTCATCAAGACATCTGCTTGAAGCCTCACCGTGAGAGACAGGGCATACTCCGCAGATTCTCATGACAATCTGGTTAGCATCAACGGGATTTCTTCCCTGCAGAATTGTTTCATAACCACGAAACATATCACCACGGCATTTTGCATCAACAACTTTACCATTCTGAACATCCATCTCAATTGATAGATGCCCTTCTATCCTTGTTAACGGGTCTATATATACCTTAGCCATTGATTACACCTCCCTTCACACCTTTGCTCAAAATACCGGCTAATTTAGGCTGATCAGTTACTTTATCCGCATGAAGATTCTGATAAATACCTCTTGTCCCATAATCGGGGAATACTTTTTCAGTACATCCTATACAGCCCGAACCGCACTCAGTACATGAGTTGGCTCCATCATTCCATTTCCTTTTAGGAATATCACATCCTGAATCCATTCCGAGGCACCCGAGATTATAAAGGCAGCCGTCTCCATCACCCCATTCTTTTGCGAAGATTCCCCGTTTGTAATAATAAAGTCTTTCACACTGTTCGTGAACTGTTTTGCCATAAAACATTTTAGGCCTGTTATATTCATCAAGTTCAGGTATACCTTTTAAAAGTACATGAAGAAGAGTCCCCACCATCCAGTCAGGATGAGGAGGACACCCCGGAACATTAAGCACCACTTTATTTTTGAGTATTTCTGAAACAGGCACAGCACCGGTCTGATTGTCGCCGAATACAGGACTTTTTCCTGCAGGAATTCCGCCGTATGCAGAACATGTCCCTACCGAGACAACGGCAATTGCATTTTTACCGAGTTCTTCCACCCACTCTTTTACTCCAACGGCTTTCCCGTTAACTTCACCTATTGTACAGAATGTATCATTCTTTGTCGGTATTGCACCTTCAACAATAAGGACAAAATCTTTTCTCTGTTTCTTTACAGCTTCTTCAAGAACCTTTGTCGCTACCGAACCGGTTCCTGCCATAACAACTCCCTGATAATTAAGACTGATATGCTCAGTGATTACACTAACTATATCGGGGTTAAGCTTATTTAGAAGAGATACAGAACATCCGGAGCATGACAGCCCCTCCAGCCATATAACATTTGTTCTGGCAGTCGCCTGTTCAAGCGCTTTCTTACACCCCTGAATCATTACTCCAGGGAAAGCAAGGGCAGCAGTAGTACCGCCCATAATTTTCAGGAATTCCCGTCTATTCAATGCCATAAAATCCTCCATCAAATTATTTTCCCGGTTGTGATAATATTGTCCCTGACCTGCGGGGCCCTTTTACGATGGTCTTATAAGGAAGCTCTTCCTCTTGAGCCATTTTTTAAAGGAATAATATTCACAACAGGCTTTTTAACTGCGGCGTCTAAAATATATTCCACAGCTTTTGGTATTGATTTTTTTACAGAATCACTTATGCCTATCTCCAATGAATTGATATCTTCCGGTACAACTCCGATTATTTCAATCTCCGGATTCTCACCAGTCAATGAAAGCATATCTATAATTTTTTTTACGCCCATTTCGTGAAGAGAAAACTTGTTATTGCTGTCTATCAGATATTTAGCGGGGAATTTATAAACGCTTCCCGGTTTATCATCAGCTTTCAAAGCATCAACAATAACTATACGTTCTCTTCCCGACATCAAAGACAGAAGGTCGTACCCCAAAACTCCTCCATCTGCAACTTCAATGTTTTTCGGTAGATCTTTAACGGAATTAATTATTTCATTAACGATGAATACCCCAAGCCCGTCATCCTTATGAAGAATATTTCCGATCCCCAGAATAAGAACTTTTTTTGATTTAAATTTTTTCATTACAGCCGGTCCCTGTCAATGACACTCCATGCATTTCTGAGGCCCCTTCCCTTTAGCAATATGGCAATCAACACAAAGACCATGCATAGTTTCATAACCAGGCTGCCCGTTATGACATTTTGCACACTGTTTAATACGCGCATCATTGCCTTTTTTATGATGGCAGTCTATGCACGCCAGACCCTGTTCTGCATGTACCTTATGCGATATGGTAACCGCACCGACATTCCCCTTGTATGGAGACACTCCATCGGCCTGTTTTCCATAAGCGGTAACCTTGGTTATCACTACTTCATCAGTATCAACCGGATTGCCTCTATTAACCCATGGATCGGAATCACAGGCCAGCATCACGAGAGAAAAGATACACAATAACACAGGGAAAAGTTTAGAAATTTTCACATGACTTCTCCTTTTATTTATTTAACTTACACTGGCAAGTTCATTAATATTATTAATACTTTATATCGATAAAATTAATAAATAATATCTGTCAACAACTTTAAACATCATGCTTTGCATAATATAAACTATCAGTTAATGCTTTAATGTGTCATATTTAACATATTAAAGCGAATAGTCAACTACATAACATATCTTTTTTGACATAAAAATTATTAATAGTCAAATATTTATCCTGCAGTCATAAAAAAAGAAAAACATATTTTGTGATACCAGTTGGAAGTATAACAAAAAAGATGCGGTTAATTGTGAACAGGATTAGAAACTTAAGAATATATAAATAAATCAGAAATCCGTATTGAGCGATATAATGAAGGATTTGCAGAGAAAATTACAAAAGTGGTAAGAATTTTCTGCCGGAACAGGGTAAAAATAAGACGCGAAGAATAATTATTCCAGCCGCATCAGAGCGCAGCTGGAATGTATTTACTGCAGATCTATGGCAGTTGCATTACTATTTTTCAATTTTCATTTTAGCATTTTTCCAGTCAGCTAACAACGTTTGATTGATGTCAGGATAAGCAAGCGATATAAGTTTTCTATAGGACAGGTAACTTCTGCTTCCGGTATTACAGTATACGATAATTTTTTTATTTTTCGGCAGTATTCCTGATTCTGAAGCAAACTTCTCTGAAGGGATGTTGATAGCTGTGGGGATATGGCCCTGCCTGTATTCAGATGCATCACGTACATCAACAAGAACGTAGTCTGATTTGTTACCGTCAATTATTATTTTGAGATCATCCGGTTTGAGCATCCTGGTTTCTATTTTCTTTCCATACTCGGAGCCGGCAACGATGGGAAGCACTCTTTCTTCCCACACAGGAAATCCCTCACTATAAACCGAGACATTAGTATAACCGAGAGGTATAATTTTTTCGGCAAGCTTCTTGCTCTTACCGCACTGAACTCCGTTGCAGTAAATAACAATGAGCGTTGATTTATCAGCAGGAAGAAGTTTTTTGTTTTCATCAAAGTTCTTTTCAGGGATACTGACTGCACTTTTTATGTGTGCTTCCTGATACTCCTGAGGTGATCTCGCATCAATAAGCAGGAAAGTTTTTTTCTGCGCGAACAATTTTTTTAACTGATTTGTATCAATAATTTTAAATTGAGCTTCAGCAAATAAAGCCGTAGTAAAACCTAAAAACAGTAAACTTATGAAAAGAGTGAAAATAAAGTTCCCCTTTTTCATGTAATTTTTTATCCTCATAATAATCTCCTCCTAAAATTTAATTAATCGATACATTATGATTTTTCCCTGTCAATAAAATTAAATTTATTAATATTCAATATCAATATTGTTAAATAAACTGATTCTCTTTTACCGTAAAGTTTCTTTTCATTTATCAAAAAATGTCAGTTAACCGGCAGAAAATTTTCGGGCAGCACAATATTAAAACGGTCGGGGCCAGAATTAAACCAGCAGAAAAATAAATCTTCTTAACCGTTCTGCAGTAAACGCAGAACACCGGCCTCATTTGCCGGTTATAATAATCAGAAAAGATTTTTTTTAAATGCAGCAGAAGTTAAAACTCTGGAACAAGATGCAGAAGAATTATCAGATAATTTAATTTTCAATCACAGTTGCTTTAACTACAATTTTTATCAGTTTATTATTAGGATCATTTGTATACACCCTGATTGTTCTCATCATTTCACCAAGGTTCGTTTCAGTGTTAAGTTCAATTTCAAGTTTACCACTCTCCCCGGAAGGAATTTCTCTTTCCGACAGAAGAGTACCGGTGCAGCTGCAGCTTGCTCTTACTCTTTCAATCACAAGAGTATCTTTACCGGTATTTTTAAAAATAAAAGTGTGTTTCAGCACTGCTTCTTTGTTCACTTTCCCGAAATTGTAAGATGTCTCTTCAAATACAATTACTGATTTTGCTTCACAAAATATCACCGGCAACAGCACAATAAGCAATATGCAGAACAGATATTTTTTCATTTCAAAATCCTTTTCTTTCGGAAATTTTCATTAAAACAGCAGATAATCCTATTAACCCGCCGGCGGTAATAAGGTACACTAAAAGTATTATCAGGTAAAACGGGGCATTATTCTTAACAACTTAAAAATCTGGGTTGCCCGGGGCTCGAACCCGGGACCTACTGATTAAGAGTCAGTTGCTCTACCAGTTGAGCTAGCAACCCGTTATGCTGAGGCACAAGGATTCGAACCTTGGATGACGGAGTCAGAGTCCGTTGCCTTACCGCTTGGCGATGCCTCAATAATCTTGAGTCCCTCAAATACAAAAATAAATGTAAAGAATTTACCGGGAGATATGCCCCTTGACCCCGTATAAAAGTCAATAACCATAATATACAGATTAAAAACACACCAACAAAAATCAATTAAATTAATATATTAAATTCATATTTTTAAATAATTTTCATGTTCTTTACACATGTTTTAAATTAAGGAGTGTCAGTCATCCTGTCAAACAAATTATTTGCAAGTCTGATACAATTTGCCCCCCACTCTAATAAAACGTTGTCCGGGGTATATAGTCTAATGGAAAGATTGAATTGATTATTTATCAAATACTGACTTGTAAAACAGGAATGCGGGAATATGTGACAACGGAGAAGGCTATCCTTTTATTAAGAATATTTTCTTTTTAATCTGATAATTGAATTTTTCATGCTGTCAACTACACTCCGGGTCATAATAGAACCCGGAGTGTAATTTTATGCTATATTTTTTCGATCTTCACTGAACACGCCTTGTATTCAGCGGTTTTTGTTTCAGGGTCAAACACATTGTTGCAGAGCCAGTTTGCATTCCCTTCGCTGAAGTGAAATGACATCCAGACCATTCCTGCAGGAATTTCATCCGTAACCTTCGCTCTAACTTTAACCGATCCCCGGCGTGAGCTTACCTGAACATACTCTCCATGTACAACTCCGAGTTTCTTCGCATCAGCTTCGGACATATCCACTCTT
>Ga0116170_10005395_pt1 | contig 11461 bp, 11 predicted proteins | sample AD_JPNHW1_MetaG_FD_89797 | JGI IMG/M metagenome (GOLD analysis project Ga0116170, IMG submission 89797) | Active sludge microbial communities of municipal wastewater-treating anaerobic digesters from Japan - AD_JPNHW1_MetaG | ecosystem: Engineered > Bioreactor > Anaerobic > Digestate | place... | reverse complement strand
TTATACCTTACTTATTGGTGGCTCATCCGATGATGTGAAGCTTACAGGCAACCTGCAAGTGAAGTAATAACCAGCAATGCCGGCCTTTTCGCTATCGAAGTCAACATACATCAGGGGATTGCAGTGCCTGAAATCATTGTACCTGAATAAGCACAGATCATTTCTTCGCGACAGGCTAAGTGAGGAGCAACTGGCAAAGTTTGCACGGGGACATGCTATCGGTAAGGTTGCCCGGCAACTATTTCCCGGTGGCGTCGAAATACCTGCACCATCCGAAGCATCAGCCCGGAAAACACAAAAGCTCATTGCCGAAGGGTACCCGGTGATCTATGAGGCTTGCTTTATCCACAACGAAGTGATCATTGCGGTTGATATTCTCGTGAATGATGGCAACGGTTGGTCAGCATACGAAGTTAAAAGCAGCGGTTCGCTGAGCGATACATATTATAATGATGCTTATCTTCAGAATTATGTGATTACCGGAAGCGGCCTCAGGCTGAACAGATTCTTCCTGGTTCACCGTGATGCGGAGGTGGAAGTATCAGATTACAAGGATGTTAAAGCGCTGTTTGTCTTCAGGGAGATTGAGCAGCCGGATGAACTGAAAACCTCAAAGATTGAGCTCTCAATCAAGGAGATGAAAAAGGTGCTCTCACAACATCATTCCCCCGCAATATTGCCCGGCTACCAGTGTATGCACCCATATCCTTGCGATTTCAGGGGATTTTGCTGGAAAGATCTCAAAGACGATGAAAGAACAAAACTGCTCAATGGCTAATTAACAAGGAAATCATATGCCGAAATATATTGACCTGACACGAACGTTATATCACGAGATGCCTGTGTATCTGGGTGAAGAGAGCCCGTCACTCACGGTCGACAGGACAATTCAAAATGATGGTTACAACAGCGTACGGCTGGAGTCCAATATGCATTCCGGCACACATATGGATGCTCCCATGCATGTACGTGATATTGATGCAACGATTGATAGATTTGATGTAGGATTTTTCACCGGCAAGGCTTGCCTGATTGATGTCAGCGGTCAGAATCCGGTTCATTATCAGTCCGGTTGGGAACAGAAATTCAGGGATCACGAAATTGTGCTTTTCCGCACAAATCACGATCGCACCTGGAACACACCAGATTACTATGCCGGATATCCTGATTTTGAGAACCTTATTGCTGAAAAACTGGTTGAGAATGGTGTTCGCATCATTGGCTTCGATTCACCTTCGCCCGATCGCATGCCTTACGACTTCCACATGACATTTCTCAATGGCGAGAGATTTATGCTCGAGAGTCTTACAAATCTCATAGAATTACCTGCTGACAGGAGTTTCAGGCTGTACGCTTTTCCCCTTAAGATTAAGGCTGAAGCCTCCTTGATAAGGGTGGTTGCTGAAATTTAGTAAACCTATTTGAGCAGTTCTGATACTTTCTTCTCGAGTGCATCACCGCGTAGCTTCTTGGCAATGATAAGGCCTTCACGGTCAATCAATACACTGTATGGGATTGCTGTCACACCATATATTGCGGCACCTGCTGAGTTCCAGTATTTCAGATCGCTTACATGGTCAGGCCATGTGAGGTTGTCGGCCGAGATTGCTTTCAACCAGGCTGCACGGTCCTTGTCCAGTGAAACGCTGAATATCTCAAATCCTTTTTGGTGGAATTGGTTGTAAACCTTAACAACATAGGGGTTTTCCTTACGGCATGGCCCGCACCACGAAGCCCAGAAATCCAGTAATACTACCTTTCCCCTGAGTGATGAAAGACTTTTCATGTTACCATCAGCATCAGGAAGTGTAATATCAGGAGCAGGCTGGCCTATAGCAGTTTTGCGCTCCATCTCCACCTGGTTGTGGTATTGTTTCACAAAAGCGTTTGCCGGGTAAGCCTTGGTTAAAGCTTTGTCAAGCTTGTCAACAAAGGCAAAATCCGTTGAGATATCGAACTTGTCAGTGAAAAACATCCAGGCAAGTGAGCCGGGCTCTTTTTCAATAAGCGTTATAAGGGCGACTTTCTGCAAGGAGTCATTGGCCGTAAAATCGCGGATAATGAGCGCCGAAAGCGAATCGTGAGCAGGCAGGGCTTGTACATTATTATATGCCTTATTCAGGCTGTCACGTTTCTGATCAAAGGTTTTGCTTTTGCGCAATGCAGTATATAAAAGTTCAGAGTGGTGCGAGCCTTTGACTGTAGCGTCTGGGCCAAGTTTACTGCCTGCCGGGATGATGGATAATTTTTCTCCGGGTGTAAGGATCAGCCACATGAAATTGTTCTGGTCAAAACGAAGTTTGTACAGGTTCGGGTCGGAAATTGGCGCTGATAATACAAAGCTGCCATCAGCTTTTACTTCTGTATTTATAAATTCTGCTGTGCCTTTTGCTGCCAGTGTGTCAAGATAAACCTTTGTATAGCTGATTTTTTCGCTTGGTTTTACAGTAATGGTAACCGGCTTGATAACCTGGCTGAACGATAAAGTGCTGATCAACAGGAATGTGATGACAGTCGAAACAGAGAAAATTCTCATTGTGATGAAATGATTTGTTATTTAATAGAGACGCCAAAGATAGTTTTTTGTTCAATCGGAATTGATCGGGCACTTTGGATGAAGGCACCTGTGACAACAATCATGCCGCGATGTTCATAACTTAATACAACGAAACGTGGCGGAAACAGATGCCAAAATTCATACTTTTGGCTTATGGAAGAAAAAGGAAACGGATTACCTGAAGTGGCCGGACGCAAGCGTGTTAAGCGGCCAATGACATCCCAGCAGGCGTTTATGGAACATGGTAAGTTGCCACCCCAGGCAATCGATGTTGAAGAAGCTGTGCTGGGTGCTATGATGCTCGAAAAGGATGCCCTGGCTGCAGTGATAGATACACTGAATCCTGACGCTTTTTACAAAGAAGCTCACCAGGTAATTTTCAATGCAATACTTACTTTATTTAAAGATAATCAACCGGTTGATATTCTTACAGTTACAAATCAGTTAAAATCTGATGGCACACTTGACCTGGTAGGAGGGCCTTTTTACATCACACAGCTTACCAGCCGTATTGCTTCAGCCGCCAATATTGAGTTTCATGCCGGTATTCTGATGCAGAAACACCTTCAGCGTGAATTGATCAGAACATCCACGGAGACTATCCGCGATGCTTTTGAAGATACCACCGATGTGTTTTCTTTGCTCGATAATGCAGAGCGTAACCTTTTCGGCATCAGTGAAAACAACCTGCGGAGGCGTACCCAGCAAATGCCCGACCTGATCCGCGATGCATTGGTCCAGATAAATGTTGCCATGAAACATGATGGCAGTTTCACGGGGGTACCCTCGGGCTTTACCGATCTTGACCGGATAACCGGTGGGTGGCAGAATTCTGACCTGATCATTACAGCAGCACGCCCTGGTATGGGTAAAACGGCCTTTGTGCTTTCAATGGCCCGAAATATGGCTGTTGACAGTAAGAAAGCGGTTGCTATTTTCTCACTTGAAATGACCAGCCTGCAGTTAGTCACCAGGCTTATTTCATCAGAAGCTGAAATTTCTTCAGAAAAACTGCGCAAAGGCGACCTGGAAGGCTACCAGTGGGAACAACTCAATTCCCGAATCAGGCCACTCATCGATGCGCCAATCTATATTGATGATACTCCTGCCCTGTCTATTTTCGAACTTCGTGCAAAGTGCCGCCGTCTTAAAGCTCAGTACGATATTCAGGTGATCATCATTGACTATATCCAGTTGATGACTGCCGGAGGTGATCAGCGCGGAGGAAACCGCGAACAGGAAATTTCGACCATATCGCGATCGCTCAAAAGCCTGGCAAAAGAGTTGAATGTACCGGTAATCGCACTCTCACAGTTGAACCGTTCAGTCGAGCTAAGGCCTGGTAACAACAAAAAACCGCAACTTTCCGACCTTCGTGAGTCGGGAGCTATTGAGCAGGATGCCGACCTTGTGAATTTTATATATCGTCCTGAATACTATCATATTACAGAAGACGAAGAAGGGAATTCGACAGAGGGAAAAGCCATGATTATCGTTGCAAAGCACCGTAACGGGGCTACCGGAGAAATCTGGCTCAGGTTTATCAGGAATTATGCCCGTTTCGAAGACCTTGAGTCAACAATGATCAGCCAGCAACAATCATTCGGGATGTCACCCAATACAATATTTGAACAACAGGGCAATTTCCGGACAATACCTTCGAAGCTCAACGATATGGATGATGATTCGGACATGATTGCCGATAATGAACCAAACTTTTAATTTCCTGTTGTCATTTCAATATTTGGCTAAAGGCAGCGTTAATAACCTGTCCGGTTACGTCATAAACATCGGAAGTTCGCGAGATGAGAAAGCTTATCGTGTTGATATTGATAGTTTTACATGGCTTTTCGGCTGAGGCTGCCTATGTCCTCATCCCGATGAATCAAACCCAAAAAAACCATCTAAAGGCTTATGGTATCGCGTATTGGGTGTTGAAGAACAATGTTGAAGTAAGCTGGCTGCTCAATTATGAAGGCGGCAGTTTCATGTGTAAATATGACAAACTTATTGAGAATGAATGCGTTATTCGTGGTGTAAGTTACCAGGTAATTGCAGATGCGCAATCCACAGCCATTCTCACCCAGATAGCTGATCCTGAGGTAAATATGGATGAAGTAAAGCTGTTTAAAGCTCCGAGGATCGCGGTATATTCTCCCAAGAACAAGCTTCCCTGGGATGATGCTGTTACACTCGCACTGCAATATGCCGAGATACCATATGACGTGATCTATGATGAAGAAGTAATCAATGGCGTGTTGCCGATGTACGACTGGCTGCACATGCATCATGAGGATTTCACCGGGCAGTATGGTAAGTTTTGGGCAGCTTATCACAATGTCGCCTGGTACAAGGAAGATGTCCGCCTCAATGAGGAAATGGCAAAAAAGCTTGGTTTTGCGAAAGTTTCGCAGATGAAGCTGGCTGTTGTGAAGAAAATTCGTGAGTTTGTTGCTGGTGGCGGTTACCTGTTTTCAATGTGTTCGGCACCTGATTCGTATGATGTGGCGCTGGCTGCCGATGGTGTTGATATTTGCGACGTTATGTTTGATCATGATGCAGCAGATCCGAATGCACAATCTGAATTGAATTTTAATAACTGCTTCGCATTCAGGAACTTCAAACTGGTGACGAATCCTTATGAGTACGAAATTTCATCGATTGATGTGTCGGAATCCAGGAAAGTCAGCCCAATGAACGACTACTTTACGCTGTTTGATTTTTCGGCCAAATGGGATCCTGTACCGACAATGCTATGCCAGAATCACGAGCAGATCATTCATGGATTTCGCGGCCAGACAACCGCTTTCCGCAGTGAATATATCAAACCTGAGGTAGTTGTGATGGGTGAGACCAAATCATTGGGCGAAGCCAGGTATATTCATGGTGACTTTGGAAAAGGTACCTGGACTTTTTATGGCGGACATGATCCTGAAGATTATGAACATCGTATCGGTGATCCTCCAACTGATTTGAATCTTCACCCGAACTCACCTGGTTACAGACTGATACTCAACAATGTACTATTTCCGGCAGCTAAGAAGAAAAAGCAGAAAACATAATCAATGGACAATGGACAATTGACAATTGACAATTGACAATTGTCAATGGACAATGGACAATGGACAATGGATCCCGATAGCTATCGGGATTGAAAATTGAAAATTGACAGTGTGTAATCGAATAATCAAGCCTGTCCGCCACTCGCAAGCAATAGTGCGGCAGGCAGGCTATCAAACTATCAAACTATCAAACTATCGAACTTAACTACAAATCCTTCACCCTGTTGAAGGCCAATGAATTGAGTATCCATCGCGGCAATGATTTCCGGGGATCGCGTTTCTGCAGGTTGAGATACCAGCCCAATTTCTTTAAAACAGGTACCCGGTGCGTTTCCACAAATTCGATCAGCGTTCTGTCAGGATCTTCAATATAGGAGAAATGACCCGTAGCCTCACCCATGTCGAAACTGGTGGAGCTGTCAACTGTAAAGGGATGTCCTGCGAGAGCGCACTTTTCCCGGAGCGAACTCATTCCGTTAATGTCGAAGCATAAGTGGATAAACCCGAGGTCGCCCCACAGCCTGTCTTTATAAATGGTAGAAGGTTGACGATCAATGGCTTGAAGAAGTTCTATCTGGCTATCACCAAATATCGGGCTGAAAGCACCTTGCCTTTTTTCTTTGTGGTGCAAAAGCACTCTCCGGAAATTATTTTCGCCGCCTTTGAGATGCGACAGATCAGGGAAAGTCCCGGTTTCGTCGTAAACAACTTCATTATATCCCAGAATTTCATTGTAAAATGCAATCGACTTATCCATATCTGAAACGCCAAGAATTGCACCATAGGCAGCGCCTGTCAGCTTGCTTTCGTTTTTAAACCAGGAGTTACCTTCAACAATCTGAAAAGGATTTCCATAAGGATCTCTGATAAAAAAATTATCACATCCTGCCGGGTCTTTCTGAGGAACCGAAACTGCATGACCTTGCGACAAATATGATTTGTAAAGCGCTCCAACATTATGGGTCTTGATTTTAACGGCAAAAATCCCCAGGTCGCCTGGCTGTGGCTTAAACGTAGGAGGCTGAGGGATGCGGTCCTTGTACTGCCATATTTCAAAACCTCCGCCGCCCTGCATATTGATGGCCAGGGCGGCTAGCCGTTTACGGGGTTTACCATCAGTATATGGCAGCATGAGTCCGGCAACAGCCTCATCTTCAAAAATTCGGATGTCGGTGCCAAATTGGTTTTTATACCATTTCCAGGCTTCGCGCATGTTTGATACACCAATCCCTACTTGCTGAATTCCTGAGATAATATACCCCTTTTGATTTGTCATTGTTTTCTGATTATTCTGATGGTTTAATTTCAACAAATTCTATTTCATCTGCCGGAGATTGTTTTTACCTGCTAAGTTTAGCTGAAGCCTCAGGTGGGCTGAACTTTGGAAACCAGCTTGTAGAAGATAAATGGAATGTACTTTTTAAAGAAAATCATGAGCCATTCCTTTCCAACGATCGTAATCATGACTTTTTTCTTGTGCACACCTTTAAGTATTTTATGTGCACAGGTTTCAGCAGTTATTCCCTTATCCTGGCCATGATCCATAATTCCGTAAGGTTTTCCGTCGCCGGTAACCGCTTCAACACTTACGTTGGTCCTGATTCTGCCGGGACGGACAACACTCACATTCATGCCTTTATCATGCAGTTCAGCCCAAAGTGTTTCGTAAAAACCGTGGAGCGCATGTTTGGCTGCTGCGTAACCCGAGCGCAATGGAAAACCGAAGATGCCTGTAATACTGCTGATTGCGATGATGTGGCCGTAGCCCTTCGCTAACATGCCGGGAAGAACTTTCTTGGTGAGAATCACCCCGCTGAAATAATCAATCTCCATTATCTTTCGGTCAACCTCCACCGCAGTATCCACCAAATAAGAACGCTGGCTTATGCCGCCGTTGTTGAAAAGGATATCAATATTTCCGATTTCGGAAAGTACTTTATCGGCTGTAGTTGTAACGTTTTCAGGATCAGCAAGATCTATAGGGTATATCGAGCAATCGCAGCCAAACCTGCGGCATTCGGCGGCTACCTTCTCAAGCTCCCCGATTTTTCTTGACGAAAGGATCAGGTGTGTTTTGTATGAGGCAAGTTCAAGCGCTAATGCTTTGCCTATGCCCGATGATGCGCCGGTTATCCAGATCGTTTTTCCGTCGAAAGTTTTTTTCATCTCTTTACTTGCTTGATTGGTGCGCTGACCGCTGCTATTTCCTTTTCCTGGAAGGTTTTCGTTCCAGGTTTATAAATGAGTAGTTGAATTCCTCAGAGCTTCTGTCTTCGCGAAATGTCTCTTTCCATTCCTTAAAGTCAATTGGATCAAAGAAAGTATCCGCTTCAAAATTTTTGTGAACCACCGTGAGGTAAAGTCTGTCAGCTTTCTGCAGAAACTGGCTGTACACCGATCCGCCTCCAATGATGAAGTTCTCAGCGCCTTTTTCCATCTGGCTGATTGCGTCGTCAATGGAATAAGCCATTACACAACCTTCAATTTTTTCATCCATTATATCGGTGATCACAACATTGCGGCGGTTGGCCAGCGGACGCTTGGGCAGCGAATAATAAGTTCTCTTGCCCATAACTATGGTATGTCCTTCAGTGAGGCGTTTAAACCTCTTCAGATCATCGGACAAATGCCAGAGCAACTGGTTGTTTTTACCAATGGCATTATTTTGGGCAATAGCAACTATGATTGAGATAATTGGTTTCATGGAGTTGATTATGAGATGTTTATCTGGACTCAGGTTACACGGCAACCGGGGCTTTTATATGGGGATGAGCGTCATAACCAGTGAGTTCGAAGTCCTCAAACCTGAAATTAAAAATATTGGTGATTTCAGGATTGATTTTCATGACAGGCAAAGGCTTAGGCTCGCGTGTAAGCTGTAGTTTGGCCTGCTCAAGGTGGTTAAGATATATGTGTGCATCGCCAAAGGTATGGACAAATTCTCCCGGTACCAGGCCTGTAACCTGGGCAACCATCATGGTAAGCAGCGAATAGGATGCGATGTTAAAAGGCACGCCTATAAATATGTCTGCACTTCGCTGATACAACTGGCAGGAAAGTTTTCCGTCGGCCACGTAGAACTGGAAAAGCAGGTGGCAGGGGGGAAGCGCCATTTTTTGAATATCACCAACATTCCAGGCACTTACAATGAGCCGGCGGGAATCAGGATTCTTCCTGATCATATCCACAACCTGGCTTATCTGGTCAATGATTTTTCCATCGTTCGACTGCCATTTTCTCCATTGGTGTCCGTAAACAGGGCCGAGATTGCCATCGGCATCAGCCCATTCATCCCAGATGGTTACATTGTTTTCGTGCAGATACCTGATGTTTGTGTCACCCTGAAGGAACCAGAGTAACTCATGAATGATTGAACGCAGATGCAGTTTCTTGGTGGTGAGTGCAGGAAAGCCGTCAGCCAGGTTGAACCGCATTTGATAACCAAATACACTGATTGTGCCTGTGCCGGTACGGTCGCTTTTTTTTACACCATTCTCCAGCACATGCCTCAACAGGTCGTGATATTGTTTCATTTAGGAGTAACTGGTTAAAATTTAATGCTTTACGGTGGCCATATCAGCGGGATTGTGCTTGTGCCTGAAGAGGATTGCAAATAATATTGCGACCACTAAAGAATATGCTGCAAAGGCAATCCATATACCATGCCAGTCAAACGAATCGCCGGTTTTATAGAATTTATCGATGACAATGCCACTGATACGGCTGCCCAGGAATGCGCCGAAGCCGTTTGTCATCATCATGAATAACCCCTGTGCGCTGGCTCTTATCGATGGTTCACTCTGCGTTTCAACAAAGATGGACCCCGATATGTTGAAGAAATCGAAAGCCATACCATAAATAATGCAGGAGAGAATGATCATCCACAGTCCGTCAGCCGGGTTACCATAAGCAAAGAGGCCGAACCGCAAAACCCAGGCGATCATGCTGAACAGCATAACCTTCTTGATGCCGAATTTCTTCAGGAAGAACGGAATTGCAAGAATAAAAAGCGTTTCCGAGATTTGCGAAATAGACATGATGATGGCAGGATATTTCACTGCAATGAGATCCTTGAATTCCGGGACTTTGGCAAAGTCGTGGAGAAACGTGTCACCATAAGCATTCGTTAACTGTAACGAAGCACCAAGCAGCATGGCGAATATAAAGAATAGTGCCATCTTGCTGCTCTTGAATAGTTTAAAAGCATTGAGGCCAAGTTCACTTATCAGGTCTTTTTTATGTCCTTTGGCCAACGGAGGGCATTTGGGCAGCGTAAAAGCATAGACACCAAGCAGGATGGAAGCTGCTGCTGATACATAGAATTGTCCGGCAGAAGTTTCGAGTCCGCTGAGGCTGATAATCCAGAGTGCAACGATAAAGCCGATTGTCCCCCACACCCTGATTGGCGGATAATCTTTCACAATATCAAGGTTATTTCTTTTGAGTGCTGAGTAGGCAACAGTGATGGCCAGTGCTATCGTTGGCATATAGAAAACCATGTTGAGGAGCATAAACCAGAACATGGTGTCAGGGTTATTGAGAGTTGGTATGATGAGGAAAATAATGGCTGCACAAATGTGAAATATTCCATAAAGTTTTTCGGCGTTTATCCACCTGTCGGCAATAATGCCTGCAATGGCAGGCATGAAAAGTGAGGCAATTCCCATGGTAGAGAAAATTGCTCCGAATTCGGTTCCTGACCATTGTTTTGTTTGAAACCAATATGCACCTATTGTGAGTAACCATGTGCCCCAGATAAAAAACTGGAGGAAATTCATCGCTATTAATCTAAGTCTCAGGCTCATCGCTTAAGTTTTTATGAGTGATCGGATAGAGTATTACCGGTTATTTTCGTTTATTTATTTCATCCCTGATCAGGGAAGCGCGTTCATAATCCTCATTTTCAACAGCTTTCATCAATTCTTCCTGCAGTTCATCATCGGCCATGCTGCCAAACTCGTTATCGGGTGATCCGATTATGTCTTCAGTATCCTCATTTGCAGGTTCATCGCCTTCATATTCTATGCCAGCCTCTTGCAGTACCGATTCATAAGTATAGACAGGGCACCTGAAGCGTATGGCCAGTGCAACAGCATCTGATGTACGCGAATCAATCTCACGGGTTTCCATGCCATCGGTACAAACCAGTTGAGCGAAAAAAATGCCGTCCTGGAATTTGTTAATAATAACCTCGGTAATTGTGATACTGAAAGAGTCGGCAAATGTTTTGAACAAATCATGCGTCAGTGGCCTTGCCGGCTTCATTTTTTCAATCTCAAGAGCAATTGACTGTGCTTCGAAATGCCCGATCACAATCGGAAGCCTCCGCCGGCCTCCTTTTTCCACCATGATAAGGGCATACGAATTCGCTTGAGCCTGGCTGTATGATATTCCCTGTATTTTTAACTCTATCTTCTGCATTTAATCCTGTCCTGGAGTGATTTACGCGCCGGCCGCATGTGATGGCTGGCCTGGTTCTGGTGTTTGCCTATTGAAAAAGTAAAAATAGAAAGAAATAGCTATAAGCGGCTATGTTCGTGAAAGATTTAGGTATTAATCAGATTGCAGCTGCCATACACCCGTTCCAATGAGCACGTCAGGTTAACGCGTCTTTTAAAAACAGGCAGTATAACAAGGACTGGAGAACCAGGAGTAGCCGTTACTTTTTATAAAACGGATGGTGACTCATGATTTCATCCCTAAGGTAATCGCTGTTTAAATGTGTGTAAATCTCTGTTGTTGTGATGGAGGCGTGGCCAAGCATTTCCTGGACAGCACGAAGATTGGCACCTCTTTCAACAAGATGGGTTGCGAATGAATGTCTCAGCGTGTGCGGACTGAT
>Ga0116170_10005394_pt1 | contig 11462 bp, 8 predicted proteins | sample AD_JPNHW1_MetaG_FD_89797 | JGI IMG/M metagenome (GOLD analysis project Ga0116170, IMG submission 89797) | Active sludge microbial communities of municipal wastewater-treating anaerobic digesters from Japan - AD_JPNHW1_MetaG | ecosystem: Engineered > Bioreactor > Anaerobic > Digestate | place... | reverse complement strand
GCCGGCCAGTTCGCGCAGGTCGCCGACATAACTGACCCCCGCATGCGTCAGGACCACAATCGGCGAAACGAGATAGGGCTTGGTGAAGGCCAGAGCCGCCCGACGCTCGTCGGTCTCCGTCAGGCACACCGCCACGTCGATCTTTCCCTCTTTCAGCAGCTGATAGGCTTCGCCCCAGCTCTTGCCGATGGCCCCCCGCTCGAAAGCAACCCCCAGGCGCTGTTCCACCAGTCTCAGGTAGGCCGCGGCGATCCCGACCGGCCGATGCTGCGCGTCATCGAATTCGACCGGCGGCCAGGCCGGGTCCTGCGCCACGCGGATGACGGGATGCGCGCGCAGCCACGCCTGTTCCTCGTTGGTGAGATTCAAAGCGGGTGCATTTGTCCCCGAAGGGCGGCCGACGGGATTCGTTCCGTCCGGCTTATCGCCGTCCGCGTGAAACAAGAACCAGACCCAGCCAAACAAAAGCACCGGAACGCCCACAATCAGGCTCATCCGAAGCAAACGGAACATCTGCGACAGGTAGCGACGCCAGCGCGTCTGTCCCCGGACTTCTTTGTCTTTGACCGCTTCGTTCATTTCACAACATGACAATCTCATCGCGGCCTGAAACACCGCCGTCCGAACACTGTCTCTTGCGTTCCACCGCTGATCCATACTCTACACAGATCTTTATTGCATAGGAGTTTAGCCTTTTATACCGCCGTGCGCAATACTTTATACGTGCCCGCGCCGCGGAAGCCACGCGCCGGGCAACTATCGGATTGCCTGGGAACGGATTCTCTTTTATGATGTCCGCTATTCGATATGTCACTCTGTGCTACACTGTTACCGCCGGTCTGTGAAAAGGAGCTCCAGCATCTCGTCGCGCTCATCTCCAACTCTGATTTGTCGACGCTTGTCGCGACGGAACCGGCCTTCAGGTCCGGAGGGTTCCGCGCCAGCAACATCCCGGCCCTGCGCGCCCGCCTGCAACAGATCGCCTGCGGCGCCGGGGAGATCTCGGATTCCCTGCGCCGCGTCATCGCCCGCCACTCCCGCTCCCACACCCTGACCGGGCTCCTCGCCCCCGACGCCCTCTCGGAATCCCGGCACGCGCTGGCCGCGCTTCTGGGCAGCCACGTGTTGCTGGTCGCGCTCCTGCTCGACCCGCGCCCGGAAGTCCGCGCGAAGGCCGAGAGCTGGCTGCGACTGCCCCAGCCGTTCCTCGCCCTCGATCCGAAGGAGGCCCTCGAACGGTTGCGCGAAATGTTCGCCGACCTCGGCGGCCTGCTCGGCAGCACGCCCGCCGACCGACCTCTGCTCACGCGCGAAGCCTGGCAGGACCAGAAAGAGAAGCTCGAGAATCGCATACGCGATCTGCAAGCGGAGAACCGCAGGCTCAAGGGCGTGGACGACCGCCTGTCGAACGTCGCCGCCCAACTGAAGAAGGGCGAGGAAGCGCTGGCCGCCGCCGCGCAGAAAGTCGCGGCCACCGAAGCCGCGTTGCGCCAGAAGACGCGCGAGCTGGAGAAGGAGTCCGCCGAGCTTGCGCGCGAAACCTCGCGCCGCGAGGAACGGCTGATGGCTGCCGTCGACGTGGCGCTCGCGAAAGAGTTCCACGGCTGGCTCGCCAGCGCCCGCGCCGTGGAGAGCGCGGCGGTCCACCCAACCCCGCAGGACGACCTCCTCGCGCAAGCCGAGGCCGCCCTCCAGAAACAGGGCGAGTTCGATCGCCACAGCGGCAACCGCGCCATACTCGCCGAACGCCTGGAGCACCTCGAATCCGCCCTCCGGAAAGTCAGGTCCGCCCTCCGCAACGCCCTGCGCCAGACGCCGGAACTCAAAGCGGTGGAAGTCTCCCTCACCGCCGAGATCCGCAACCTCTCGGCCCTGCTCGAACCCGACGCCGCAACGACGCCGCTGGAAGAGGCCGTCCTGACGCGGCTCCATGCCGCACGCGACAACGACTTGCCGCGCCTGCGGGACCTTCCCGACCTGTTCGCTTCCCTGCAGGTGCTCGACGACGCGGCCATCGCGCGGCTCCGTCAGGGGTACCAGAAGCGCTTGGCCGCCATTCAGGCGGTCGGCGTGCCGCCGCCCCCGGACGGCGCGGAACGGCAAACGTCCTGCGCGCTGCTCGGCCGCGCCCTCGCGGGGCAGGAACCCTCCATCCTTTTGGTCGACGGCCACAACGTCCTGTTCGGCCTCCCCACCCGCTACAGTCCCGCGCGCGGCACGGCCCTGACCGAGGCCGAGAAGCGCAAGCTCCTGACCGACGACATTGTGCGCATCGCCGCGCCCAACCCCTCCCTCCGCGTCTGGATCGTCTTCGACGGCCCCACCCGCAGCGACACGCAGGCCGCGCCGAACGTTCGGATCACCTACTCGGGCGGCCAGGGCGAACACCGCGCCGACGGCGTGATCCTCGACAACATCCGCTTTTTCAAGTCGTCGTCGCCGGACATCCCCGTCATCCTGGCCAGCAACGACAACGACCTTTGCGTCTCCGCGCGCCGCCTTGGGGCGCTCGACCTCCCCGTCCTGGCCCTCGGGGCCTTCTTCTAACCCTCCGGGAAATTCCATGCGCACGATCCACATCACCGACCTGCCGACAAAAGAAGTGAAGACCGAGTCTTTCCTCGGCGGCGACCTCCGCGTCGTCTCCCACTCGGGCCTGCACCTGACCGAGACCCTGCTGCTGGAAAGCCTGCCGCGTTTCGCGTCCGCGCCCGCCTCGCTCCTCGTCGCGGGCAACCGCACCGGCGCCGCCGCGATGGCCGCGGCCATGCGCTTCCCCGACTGCGCGATCACCTGCCACGCCTTCGACCTGCACCACGCCCGCGCCATTCTCCGCAATCTCGCGGCCAACCAGTTCTCCTTCGCCTTCACCCACGACCCCTTCGTCAGCACGTTCGGCGCGAAGATCACCAATCCCCTGGCCGACGTCCCGCCGCGCTTTAACGTCGCCTGCACGGCCTCGATCCCCGCCGGACTTTACGAAGCCGCGCTTTTCATGGCCACGCCTGGCACCATGACCGGCGAGCTCATCCTCGACCAACTGGAGGAGATTCACGAGGGCCTCGCGGAAGGTGGCACCTGTGTCATCGCCTGCGAAGCGGAGAGCGGCCCGCTGCTCAAGCAGATCCGCGCGCTCTTCGGCAAGATTTCAGTCCACTACGACAAGGACGGCGTCTCCTGCGCCACCGCCCGCAAACAGGGCCCCCTCGCGCGCCGGCGCAATTTCAGCGCCTCCTTCCCCGCCTCCCTCCCCGGCGGCGAAGCCTGCACGCTCGTCTCCCGGCCCGGCGTCTTCTGCCACCGCCGGCCCGACACGGGCGGGCTGGCCTTGGCCGAAGTCGCGGCCCGCGAGCTCCAGCCCAACCAGCGCGTGCTGGACATGGGCTGCGGCTGCGGCATCGTCGGCATCCTGCTGTCCAAAAGCCAGCCCAACACCCGCGTGACGTTCATCGACTCGCATGCGCGCGCCCTCGCCGCCACGCACAGCAACCTCACGGCCCTGGGCATCGAAAAGGCGGAGCTGGTCCTGTCCGACGAAGGGATCGCGAAAACGGGCTTCCATCTCTTCGTGGGCAACCCGCCCTACTACTCCGATTTCCGCATCGCCGATCTGTTCTTGCGGACCGCGCATGCCACGCTGCGGCCCGGCGGCGTCTGCCTGATGGTCGCGAAAGCCGCGCGCGCCATGGAGGAGTTGCAGAACGAGCGTTTCGGCAACGCGGAAATCATCGCCCGCCGCGGTTACGGCGTGGTGAAGAGCACCCGTTGAACGCCGGCCTCATCCGCCCGGCCTATGGGCCGCCGGCTGACGTTCATGCGTTTAGCTCACGTTGCGCAGGGAGGAAGGCCATGAACATACGATGGGCATCCGCATTTTTCGCCGGTCTTTCGCTTGGCGTTCACGCCTTCGCGGCCGACACGCAGCCCCGCCTGAACATCCTGTTCGTCTTCGCGGACGACTGGGGCCGTTACGCCAGCGCCTACGCGGCGGTCGACAAGGCCCCCTCGCTCAACGACGTGATCAAAACGCCGCACGTGGACCGCGTGGCCCGCGAAGGCGTCCTCTTCCGCAACGCGTTCGTCAACGCGCCGAGCTGCACCCCGTGCCGCAGCTCGCTCTTCTCCGGACGCTACTTCTTCAACACCGGCCGCGGGGCGATCCTCATCGGCGCGGTCTGGGATCCGGCCATCCCGAGCTTCCCCCTGTTGCTGCGCGACGCCGGCTACCACATCGGCAAGAGCTACAAGGCCTGGAGCCCGGGCACACCCGTCGACGCCCCCTTCGGCGAACAGCGGTACGCCTACGAAAAGGCCGGACGCGCCCCGAACAATTTTTCGGAGGAGACCGAGAAACGTCTGGCCGCAGGGCTCGACATCGCCGCCGCCCGCCGCGAGATCCTCGACCAGGTGCGCGCCAATTTCGATGCGTTTCTCGCCGGCCGCGGCCCGAACCGGCCCTGGCTCTATTATTTCGGCCCCACCACCACGCACCGGCAGTGGGTGAAAGGGTCCGGCAAGAAGCATTGGGGCATCGATCCCGACGCGCTCAAGGGCAAACTCCCGAAACCCATGCCCGACGTGCCCGAAGTCCGCGAAGACGTGGCCGACTACTTGGGCGAGTGCCAGTCGGTCGACGCCTGCGTCGGCGCGCTGATGCGGCGGCTGGAGGAATCCGGCGAACTCGGGCGCACCGTCGTCGTCCTCAGCGGCGACAACGGCTTTCCCGGCGTTCCGGACGGCAAGTGCAACCTTTACCCCTGCGGCACCGCCGCCCCGCTGGTGATCCGCTGGCCCGGCGGCCGGCCGGGCCGCGTGATCGACGATTTCGTGTCCCTTCCCGACCTCGCGCCGACCTTCCTGGAGATCGGCGGCGTGGCGCCGCCCGCCGGCGTCACCGCGCGCTCGCTGCTGCCGCTGTTGCGGTCGGACAAGGAAGGGCAGGTCGATCCGGAACGGACCTGGGCGATCACCGGCCGCGAACGGCACGTGGCCGAAGCGCGCGAGGGCCGCCTCCCCTATCCCATGCGCGCCCTGCACACGCCGGATTTCCTCTACATCCGCAACTTCGCGCCCGACCGCTGGCCGATGGGCGCCCCGTACGCCGCCGACCAACCCGGCGCGCTCTCCGCGGCCGGGCTGGAGAACGATACCTTCTGCGCCTTCCCCGACATGGACGCCAGCCCGACCAAGGCGTGGCTGGTCCTGCACCGCAGCGACCCGGCCTGGCGCTGGCACTTCCAGCGCGCCTTCGGCAAACGCCCCGCCGAAGAACTGTATGACCTGCGCAACGACCGCGACCAGACTCGGAATCTCGCCGACGACCCCGGCTACGCGGCCCAGAAGACGAAGCTGTCGTCGGAACTCGTGAGCCGCCTGAAGGCGGCGGGCGATCCCCGCATGACCGCCGATCCCGTTCCGTTCGAGCATCCGCCGTACACGGACGCGCCCGAAAAGAAGGCGCGAAAGAACAAAAAGCCGTAAACGCAAGGCACCCTTATCCTGCCCACGAACTCACAACAAACGAAAGAGAGCTCCCCCATGCTTCCAAAAACGTTCACGCAGACAATCCTGATCGCGGCAGCCGTCGCCGTCAACACCGCCCTGAGTGCGGCCGAGACCAACCAGGTCTCCGCTATGGCCGAGCCGAAGGTCGTCGAACCGAGATACGACGGCATGCCGGTTACGGCGCCCCAAGGGGCCACGGTCCTTTTCGACGGAGTGAACGCCGCGTCGTGGAAGCAGGTGGCGAAAGCGAAGCTGCCGAAGGCGAACGACGCGCTCAAATGGAAGGTCGAGAACGGCTACATGGAGGTGGTGCCGAAAACCGGCATGATCGTGACCCGCGAGCCCGTCATCACCGCCGGCCGCCTGCACATCGAATGGGCCACGCCAGCCGAGGTCAAGGGGAACGGCCAAGGCCGAGGGAACAGCGGCGTCTTCATCGAAGGATTCCCGGAACTTCAGGTGCTTGACTCGTTCAACAACAAGACCTACTTCGACGGACAGGCGGCCGCGCTCTACAAGCAGCGCCCTCCGCTGGTCAATGCCTGCCGGGGCCCTGGCCTGTGGCAGTCCTATGACATTGACATCCGGCGCGCCAAGATGGAAGGCGGCAAGGTTGTCAAGCCCGCCTCAATCACCGTCTATCACAACAACGTGCTGGTTCAGGACGGCGTCGAGTTCCCCAATCCGCTGCAGGCGGGCACGCTGAAACTTCAGGACCACAGCAACCCCGTGCGCTACCGCAACATCTGGTTCAAGCCGGCAGACTAGAGCATCCCAACTTTTCGCACGGCCCTTCACAGGCGACAGGGGTGGAATTCAGCGCTCAGATACCCGCCGGCGGCGTTGGCTTCGGTGACGAACTGGGGAACGCCGTCGACGCAGTCGAGCGACTGCTGATGGGTGTGGCCGGCGAAGACGCCGAGCAGGTTGGGCGCGGCGAAGACCTCCCGGCGGAAAGCCAGCGTGGTCGCGCTGTGTCCTTCTGCCGGCCACTTCGGACGACGCTCGATCTGCCAATTCTTGTCGCTCTTCGCGCCCCAGTCGGGATGACCGCAGCCGAACCCGACATCCCGCCCCGGCGCGTAAAGCGGGATGTGCATCAGCAGCATCAACGGGAGGCCGCTCGCCACCTGATCCCGAAAAAACGCCAGCTGTTCCGGCAGGATCTCATACGTCGAGTCATCGATCGCCACGAACCTGACGCCGTTGATTTCGCTGACGCTCATGAGCGGGTGGCTTCCCTGATAGAGCGGCCGGAGACGCTTTTCCGTCCACTCCGCCCGCAGCGCCATTTCGCTCCCCGCCATGCCCTCGTAGTGCCAGTCGTGGTTGCCCGCGACGTAGAGAAAAGGCACGCCGCACGCCTTCAGCCGCGCATGCGCCCATTCGATGCCGGCCTGAGACGGGAAGCTGACAATGTCGCCTGCCAGCGCCAGAAGGTCCACGCGGCTCTCCTTCGCAAGCCCCAGCGTTTTCTCGAAGCTCTCCTGCGGATTCGTCGGCGCGCCGGTCTTGAAATGCCGGGTTTTGTTATACCCCTTCGCCATCCGGCCGCTGTAGGTTTTAAACGGCTCGCCGCGCGCGTCATCCATGAACAGGTGGGTGTCCGCGATCACCATCACGTTCAGCGGCTTGCGAATCGCCGGGCTGAAAAAACGCACGCGGTTCGCGTCGAGCGCGAAAGACCCGCTCACGCGCGCGCTTGCCCCCCCTTGCCGCGCGGCATGGGCGCACCCCATGAACGGCAATGCTCCGCCGGCCAGAGCGGTCGCCTGCAGAAAAACGCGGCGGGTCGATGATGTCCTCATACGCATCTATTCGGTCCTCGATATCCGCGTTTTTTCCGCGTCGAACCAGAGCAGGCCATCGTTGAGCCGCGTCACAAAACGTCCGTCAATCCGGCCGTCGTCCGCATCCGGCAACACACCGGCGATCAGCCTCGCGTCATCGGCCAATCCCGGCAAGAAGAGGGTCTGCCCTTTGCCGACAGAACGCGTGAGCGGCCGAAGCTTCTCCTGATCAACGGCCATTCGCAGGGCCGCGGGCGCCGCCACGTCCCGTTCCGCCCCGGACCGGAACAGCTCCACCTGTCGGACCGACACGCCCAGAGCGCGCGTGTCGCGGTTGCCGGGATCCCGCTCCGAAGGCTTCCACACGGTCACCGCGCATTCGAGGAACGCCACAGAATTTGTGCCCAGCATGGCCGCGGGCACCGTGAACGAGCACGCTTGCCGCCCCGCCTTCGAGATCCGCCCAACGGGCCGGCCGTTCACCGCGACCGCGATGCCCGCCGGGCCGAGCGCCGCGTCAGGGACGGAGAGGCTCAGCCGTAGCGTGTGGTCCACCCCCGGCTTGACCGGCAGCCACACCCCGGGCCGCGCGCCGCTCCAGCGCATGGTGGCACCCGGGATCTCCGACCACTCGCGGCCCTGCTCGCGCGAATTCCAATCGCCGGCCAACCAGCCCTCGTCCTCGCGGTGGCCGACGCGAAGCGTCCAGTGCGCGGGCGCCGCAGTCTCAAGAACCGGCTTCAGTAACGCCCCATCCGGGATCGCCTCCGAAAAAAGCCGGGCGCGCCACGCCGAATGGTCGTAGAGCCGGCCGCCCAACGTTTCGCCGGGACGCGTAGCCGCGACAAGGAAACCGCCCTTGCGCACCCACCGCTCAATGGCCGCCGCGCTCTCCGGTTCAAGCACCGGCGATGCGCCGATCACCAACACCCGATAGTCTCGCAGATGGCCGTCCGCGAGGCTGCGCCTCGTGACGAAATCCAGATCGGTGGCGTCGCGCAGCGTGCGCGACAACAGCAGCGTGCGACCGACCGCCGCAGGCTCCAGCGCCCACGTCTCGCGCGACAGGTAGAGCGCCGCAGAAATGCGCGGGCGCCGCGGCGAGAGCCAAACCGCATTCGCGCGGAAATTGTTCAAAGCCCCAGCGCCCTGCCCGAGCGTGTTGGGCGTGTAATCGTGCAGTTGCCGCGCCCCCGAAGCCGTGGCGTTGTAAATGCGGGCGACCACGCCGCCTGCGTCCACTTTCGATGCGGGCTCGAAGCCGCAGAACGTGCCATAGTGGCGCGTGGCCGTGCCGACTTCGCGCGTGATTGAGAAGTTGTGCGCATAATCGCTGCCCTCGTTCGTAATCCGCACGCCGGCGCCGTAGCGTGCGATCGCGGCCGCCTGCGCCGTAAAGTCCGCGCCCAGCGTCGGGCTGCCGTCGCCGCCCGTGCAGAGATAGATCTCGGTCCTCGGGAACGCCTTGCGCGCGGTCTTGACCCAGAAGACCGCCCAATCGGTCATCGCCTGCTGATACCACTCGACAAAGTCCGCGCGGGCGCGGTCGTTCGGCGCCTTCTCGGGCAGAAAGGTCGCCACGTCGTCGAACGAGGCGTAGACCGTGCCCCACGCGGCGTTCAGCCGTTTGACGCGCCCGTACTTGCGATCCATCGCGGCGCGGAACGCCGCGACCGCATCCGCGTCACCCGCCCACCACCCGATGTGGTTATGATAGTCGCCCGTGAGGCGGGCCGTCCAACCGCCTTCCGGCCCCGCCGGATAGATGCTTTCGCCGTAAATGCCCGTGATGCCGAGCAGCACCGATTCGATGACCCCTGCATCGCGGTAGCGGTCGGAAAAAGCGCGCAGAAAACGTTCGATCTGCGGACGCAGCGCGGGGTTGAACAGGCTCTGCACCTTGCCGTCGTGACCGTGTTCAAGGCAGCGGTAAGGACGCGAATCGGGCGACTTCTGGAACCACAGCGGCGTGGCGTAGGCCGGCCCCGCGATGAGGAAGGGGACCCACTTAAGTCCTGCGCCCTTGAGCGTCGCCACCTGCTTGTCCCACTTGCTCCAGTCCCACTGATCTTTCACCGGCTCCACCCCAGCCCAATCGACGTAGCTCTCGACGCTCGAGACGGAAAGCGCCTTGAACAGCGCCGCATCGGCGCTGCCGGCATCGTTGCCGAAAGTCAACTCCATGCCGGCCGGGCGCGTCACCGCGAGAGCCCGCAGCGCCTCGGGATCGACGGCCTGTTCGGCGCTGAACCCCTCAGGGCGACGCGCGCTGACCCTGATCGTCCGGAAAGCCACGCTCGGCGCGGAGAAGCGGAAGTCCGCGCCATGGTTCTGCCCGTGCCCTAGTCGAACGTGCGGCAGATAGAAAGACAGCGTGCGCCAGCGGCCCGAGCCGACGAGCAGATAGGTCGTCTCGCCCGGCGTGTACGCCGTTCCGAGGTTCGCCGGTTCCGCGGCCCGGTCATACTGCAGGGTGAGCCGTGACACGCAGTCGTCGAACACCTCCGCCGACACATAGAGGTCAACCGGCCCCTGACGATAGGCCGGATGATCGATCGCGACGTAGAGATACAGAGAGCCTTTGCCTGTCACGCGCCGCGCCGCCACGCCCTGCACCGTTTCCGGCACATTGACGCCGTCCCCGCCCGACGGCACGATCAAACCGACGCTCTCGTTCCGCTCTCCGAGTGCGACGCTCAAATCCTGCCTCGCCTCATCGGCAAACGCCATCAGCCCCGCCACGATGACCGCTCCCGCGCACACCCACCCTCGCCGCATACATCCCCCGCTTTGTTTTTAGCGATCCAAGACAGAAGTAATCTTATGCTTGTTACCCCCAAGCGGCAAAGGACGTCGTCCCTCACGATTCCTGAACGCCAGAAATCCCGGCAGATGCGATCCTATTCCCAGCGCATCAGTTATGGGAAAGCTTGCCTTTCAGATACTCGGCCGTTGCCGTGCAAAACATCTCTCGCCACGTGGAAAAGTCAGAGACGCTGGCGATATATTTATTCCACATGTCGTCCGGAATCGCCCTCATATCGGCTTTCGTTACGATTTTAAAACCGCTGTTGTCAAGAAACGCCCGAACGTCCGCAAGCGTTGTGTGGTCCCGCATAAAAGACGGGGTGAACAGCTCCACCAATTTAACCTTGCCGCTGATTCTCCCCGCATTCTTCTTAACGAATAGCCGCTTCTGCTGCAAATCTTCCGGCACGGCGACTTTTGTTTTCATTTTGTCTTCCCCTTTTTTCAACTGAAGTTGGAAATCAGTTTACTAGTGGAAGTATTATAACATTTTTATCATCTTCTTGTCACGGCCATCCGCAATTAGGGTTGGGCGGTTTCTCGGACCTCATGGACAACGAAGGGAAGAACGGCCAACCGCCTTAGAGTGCGACCACGAGACGACGCTTGTCCGTTGGATCGAGCGCGGCCGCAAAGCGGTTCAGCGGTTTCCTGGACGGGCCCCGCTTCAGCTTGCCGTCCGCGCCGAAGCGGGAGTGACCAATGCTGGCGCACCGGAACTGCTTGTCCGCGTGCCGGTATTCCACCTCGACGCCGCGGTGCGGACAGAGCAGCGAAACGACCGCATACTCGGCCTCGCCCGTCCGCCCGATGATGAGCGGAGCCGGAAGGCGGGAGTCGATGATCTTGACCGAACCGCCAACGTTCGCCAACGCGGCCGTCTTGTCGAGCGAGACCTTCAGCGTCTTCGCCTCAATGACATACGCGTCGGCCGCAATCGCGGGCGTTTTCCCGACTCTGCTGAACGTGGCGCAACCGCCGCCCAGCCCGCATACGCACGTTCCCGCGCCGGCCGCACCGATCGCGGCGACCACGTCTCTCCGGGTCATTTCCTTCATGCCGTTCCTCCTTTATCCTCTCGGGAACGCCCCGCGCCTCGGCGCCGAGCCCCCCCCCCTTCACCCCAGCGTCAGCGCCCGCACGATTTCGCGGAAAGACCCCGCCGCAGGCGAGCTCGCCGCCGACTCGACAAAGGCTCGGCCCTCATCGCCGGACTCGGCGATCAGCGGATCAATCGGAATCGACCCGAGGAACGGCACGTTCATCTCCTTGGCCATGACGCGACCGCCGCCCGCCCGCAGGATCGGCGTGACTTCGCCGCATTTCGGGCATGCGAACCCGCTCATGTTCTCGATCACG
>Ga0116170_10005393_pt1 | contig 11464 bp, 12 predicted proteins | sample AD_JPNHW1_MetaG_FD_89797 | JGI IMG/M metagenome (GOLD analysis project Ga0116170, IMG submission 89797) | Active sludge microbial communities of municipal wastewater-treating anaerobic digesters from Japan - AD_JPNHW1_MetaG | ecosystem: Engineered > Bioreactor > Anaerobic > Digestate | place... | reverse complement strand
TGTGCTCTTCATCATTGATCTTGACCTGATAGCCGCCTGACACCTGCATCACATCGCCCACATCCTTCACAGTCAGCGGCGGAATTCCGGTGCGAAGCAGGCCGTAGACTGCGAAGAGTGGCTTGGAGATATCGACGTAGACATAGAGCCTGCCTATGGACCGGATGACTCCCAGGTCCTGGAGGATGTCCATGATGATCTCCCGGTACTTTTTAGCGCCGAACTCCTCGCTGCCCGTGACCACTACCTTGAAGACCTCCAGTGGGTCCATCTCAGCCCTCCAGCAGCCCCGAAACCAGCAGTGCCGCGCCCACCGCCCCGATGTACTGGGCATACTTGGGAACGGAGACCTTGATCTGAAGAAGCTCTTCCATGGCCTTGGGCAGCCCTTCGATGAGAGACGTCCCTCCCACCATGATGATGGGCTCTTTCACCTCCACCTCTTGCAGTTGCTGCTCGTAGACCTGCTCAGCCACGGAGTGGCAGGCGGCCATGGCCACGTCTTCAGGCTTGTTGCCCATGGAGAGGCTGTTGACCAGGCTCTGCGTGCCGAATACTATGCAGTAGCTGTTCATGGCCACATTCCTGAAGTCGCCCTTGAGTGCCAGCTTGCCAAGTTCGGTGATATCCACTCCCAGGCGTCTGGCCGTCAGCTCCAAAAACCTCCCTGAGGCTCCGGCGCATATTCCGCCCATGGTAAAGCCGCCGGGGATTCCGTCCTGCACGGAGATGGCCTTGTTGTCCATTCCTCCGATATCGATGACCGTAGCCGGCCCCTTCTGGGTATCGGCCAGGAATACTGCTCCCTTGGAGTTGACTGTGATCTCCTCCTGAATCAGTTTGGCATCGACATGCTTTCCAACCAGGAAGCGGCCATATCCGGTGACTCCCACGGCCTGCACCTGTTCCTTATCAACGCCCGCCATCTTCAGGGCGGCGGCGTAGGCGTCATCGGCGCTCTTGAGGACCTCGGTGGTCGGCACCCATCCCGTGCCTATGACCTGGTTGTCCCTCATCACCACCGACTTGGTGGTGGTGGAGCCGGAGTCGATTCCCGCAGTCAGGCCCTTCTGTTTCTCTCTGGCTAAGAGCCCGCGGAACTTGACTGTCGTGACCAAAGCCTCCATCCTGGTGAGCAGGGTCTCGGCCTTGGTCCTCTCCGTGAAGGAGTAGCTGAGCACGGGGATATTGGAGCGTTCGTGAATGAACTTTCTGATCTCGGAGCGGATGATGGCCGCCTCGGCGCAGCGGAAGCAGGTCATGACGATCACAGCATCGGCGAGATCCGGGTTCTCCACTATGCGCACGGCTCTGGCCATGGCCAGGTTTAGGTCGCCGGAGGAGACGGACACTCCGAATTTGCTCTCCACATTGAGGATATCATCCAGGGAAACCTCCGGATAGACGATTTTGGCTCCCACCGTCTCGGCAGCCCTTTCGATCTCCGGTTGGATGCCGCTGTACTCCGAACCGCAGGAGAGTTGAGCAATGCGAATCACTTTAAGCCCTCCAGAAAGGCTCTGATCTTCTTTACAAAGGCCTTCGCCTCAGCATCATTATTGGGATAGGAGAGGTCCAGCAGTGGGACTCCCTTGGTTCTGATGAGAAGCCTCACCAACTCATTGGTTCGGGAGCATCCGGCGCATCCGGTCAGCCAGCCCGGGTCCTCCACGATGATGGCAGCTTCTGCCTCTTCGATGATCGGCCCGATGAGAGCCATCCGGCCCCGCACGCCGGAGGGGACATCCACCGCCGCATAGCGCAGCCCTTTCTTGGGCTCCTCGGGAGTGACATTCAGGGGAGGGGACTGGATATCATTGGCTGTTGCCAGCTTTCGCACGGCTTCCGGAACCACAAGAGCCTTGTGGCCCATCCTGTCCACAAGGTCTGAGAGTATCATGCTGGTTGGAGGATAAACTATAACTTTTGCCATTGATTTACCTCAGGATAAATCCTCTTTTATAATCTCTTCCAATCTCTTCAAATGGAGGGGTTTTTCTTTATCAGGAACATCCGGGGCATCACCCTCAAAGGCCAGCGCCCTGGAGATCATGGGCAGGAGTTTGGTCTCGGACTCGATCATATAAAAACCCGGCCTGGCTCCTCCGCCCCGCCGGCCCCGGCAGCGTCTGGGATCACCGGGCGGAAATCCCCGATCCTTGATGAAAATGCCGGGGGGATCCAGCATTCGAATATCCTTCACCAGCTTTGCTATGACATCCTCCTCTCCGTTAATCACCACTCCAAAGCAGGTCTCCTTGACATTTACCTTGTGACCTGACCCGTAGATCTTCATGGCGATATCCGAGGGAAGGATATCTGATTCCGGGGATGTAATCACATACTTAGTGACCAGCATCAGCGCGCCTCCTTGATGTATATCGTCTCCCCTTCCTTGACGTCTTTGAGCTTCTCCGGCTCCAGGATCCGGCCTATGAGATTGGTGGCCTCAAACTTCTCTCCGGAGGGACCATATCTTTTGTCCTCCTTGAGCTTGACTCCCACCAGGCCGATCTTCTTGGAGACCGTATTGGAAACGGCTATCGATCCGGCAGGAACCGGCCCGCAAGGCTTGTTTTCGGGCAGGAGTTCCTTGAAGGCCATGGCATCGATCTCCGGCTTGAAGAGCAGGGTATTCTCATAGACGAAATAGACGGGCAGGGGCCCGACTGGCCTCTCCTTGAGGCCGGTAACATGCCGGAAGTAGTCCAGCGTCTTGGGGGCCAGGTGGTCGTCCAGTTGTATGGCCACCAGCCGGGATGAGGGAATGGATGTGACGGCAACTCTCTTATTCTTCAGAATGGACATCGTCGGTGCCGGATCCTGGCCCACCACCACGGCGTCTTCTCCTGTGTGGCCCTTGACCTCCACCTCAATTCCCCTCTCTTTCATTACAGAAATAGCATCGCCCAGCTTGCTGCCCAGCAGCATGATCCTCTCCGGCCGGACAACCACTGTTATCGCCTGGCCGGGGCCTGCCAGCTTGATCATGTCCATCCCGGATGTGATCCTGGCCACTGCGGAATGGGCGGGATTGGAGGTTCGATCCTTCTTGTAGATGAATATCCGGCCAAGGCCCCTGCCGCTGGTCCTCACCGTCACCAGCCCTTCCAGGCGGGGCTCGCGGTGCTCGAAGGCTATAGGCACGGTGAGAAGCTTGTCGGAGGATATGTAGGAGCTGGAGACGGAATCGACAGTGAATGTTCCCTCGCGAGTGAGGGAGAGGAAGAACTCTGCCCCCACCGGGGCGTCTTCGATCAGCTCCGCCTCCACTTTGGTGAATATCTCCATGCCTTCTTCCAGGGGCATGGCCAGGTCGTGGGTGGCCAGCTTCTCGGTGATGTCCTGCCACTCCACAATGGGCTCGAGGCTGAGTATCTTGTCGCCGGCTTTCAGCCTGTCCAGGGTGTTTTTGCCTCCCACCACATGGGCCAGGACGCCTCCTTCTTTGGATGTGCCGTAGGCAGCCGTATGCCTCCGCCTGATGAATATGAGATGGGTATTCTCGGCCTCAAATCCGGCTGCACCGAGAAGTATCTCCCAGCGGTTGTATTCCCTGGCCTCGCGATCGAATTCCATGTCAGCAGAAAAAAGACCGAAGGCCGCGCCGTCTGCTGTGGCCCATCGCGCCGCCAGGCCCGCGATTTTATCGATATTATCGTGCCAGACCTTTTGCAGATCGCCCTCGGATAGCTCGATTCTCAGTTTGCCTTTGCTGGTATTCAGCCAGTAGGAGTTGGTCTGGCGGGACTTCTCGCCCCGGCCCTTCACCACACCCACGATGGCCCCCTCCAGGGGATGGGCCTTTGCCCCTTTCAAGGCATCGGCAAGCTGCGAGCCGGCCGGCAGCTCTATCTCGTTGCCGTCTACAAACACCCTCAAGTTTAACTCCCCAGCATCTCCTTCTCTTCCTCTTCTGTGATCTTGGCCAGCACTTCATCAGGAAGGCCGTTGAATATCGCCTGTCCGTTGCGCATGAGCATAGCCCTGTCGCAGACGTTTTTCACGAAGTCCATATCATGGCTGACTATGACGAACGTCTCGCCAAGCTCTTCGCGGGCATTTAGTATGGATTTCGTGACTTCGATCTTGGTTATGGCATCCATGGTTCCGGTAGGCTCATCGAGGATGACTATTCTTGGCTCTTTTATAAGTACCTGTGCCATAGCCACGCGGTGCCTCTCTCCCTCGGACAGTTCGTCCGGCATTTTGCTCAAAACCGCCTCAGCCTGCTCCTCGGAGAATCCCACCGTCTCCAGGGTATGAATGGCCTTTCTCTCCGCGAGTTCAAACGGCAGGGACAGGCCGATGGCCTCGGTCAGATTCTCGATGACGCTTCGGGATGGATAGAGGGTGTACTCTTGATGCAGAATGCCGATATATTTGGTGGCCCGGCCCCGGCCGTTGGACCCGAGGACGGTCATGTCCACCCATTCGTCTCCCACCCGCACGGAGATGCTGCCTGCTGTAGGGGTGATGATGCCGCTGACCATCTTGGAGAGGGTGGTTTTGCCGCCTCCGGAGACGCCCACCAGTCCGAAGATCTCCCCTTCATGAACATCGAAGCTCACATTATCCACGGCTTTTACCACGCCCCGGTCGATGCTGATATACCTCTTGGCCAGGCCGCCGGCCTTGATGATGGGCTCTCCGACCTCCGCCTTTTCGCGCTGGCCTAAAGTCCCGGCCATGGCCAGGAATTGAGCAGCCACGTCCTTGGGGTCGCCCTCCGCCTTGATCTCGCCTCCGTCCAGCAGAATGGCCCGGTCGGCCAGCTCCACCATCACATCCTCCCAGTGGCTGGTGATGATCAGAGTCATGCGGAAATCATGGACTGCGCGCTTGATCGACTCGTGCACCACCTTGGCAGTGGCCGGATCGAGGGTTCCTGTCGGCTCGTCTGCCAGGAGGATCATGGGCGACTTGGCCAGTTGCCGGGCCAAGACGACGCGCTGCTTCTCTCCCCCGGACAGCTCCCTGGCGACGTGCATCAGCCGGTGGGAGAGGTTTACCTCGTCCAGCAGGTCCGCGGCATGGTGAACGCTCATGCTGGTGCCCATCTCCTCCACTGCTCTCATGACGTTGGTGATGACCCGCTCGTCGCCGTAGAGGGCAAATGTCCTCTGCAGCATGATTGCGATGCGTCTCGCTATGTCGCGTCGTAGAGGATCGTTGACGTCCAGGACGGCAAAATCGGCCTGCTGGGATTTTAGCACTCCACCGCACTTGCATTTCTCCCCGGCGTGGCTGGGCGGCTCAGTGCGTCGGCATTTTTCGCATCTGGCCACGTGAAAGATCACGCTTCCCGTCATGCCGGAAAATGCCTCCACGCCGCGCAAAACGTGCATCAGAACGCTTTTGCCGCAGCCGCTTCTGCCCAAAATCCCCACTGACTCGCCCTCATTTATGACCAGGTTGATATTGCGAAGGGCTACAACGTCACCGAAACGAACTGTCAGATCCCGTATCTCTATAAAAGGTGCCAAATCTATCATGCCCCATAAGCTCAATGTAATGTAAGGTTCATCCGGTATCAATCCTGGCATAATGCTACTTAAGTTTATCCGACGCTTTGAATACGTCTCACCGATAACGATTGTTACAGGCATCTCACCAAAAAAGATAGGAATTGGCAATACGGATTTATAAGATCAAAGACTACTTTTTTATCATTTGAAGGGATGATGGATGGATACATTGCATGCCATTAGGACTCGGCGAAGCATAAGAAAATTTTTGAATGAGCCCGTCTCCAGTGAAATCGTAAGGCAGATTTTGGAGGCGGCCATGTTTGCACCCTCTGCCGGAAATCAGCAGCCCTGGCAGTTCGTAGTGCTGGATGACCGAAAGATACTGGATGAGATTCCCCGCATGTGCGCCACGGCATCCATGTGCCGGCAGTCGCCTCTGGCTGTTTTGGTCTGCGGCGATGCCTCCCTGGAGAGATATCCCGATTTCTGGGTGCAGGACTGCTCGGCAGCGGTGGAAAATATGCTGTTGGCGGCGCATGCGCTGGGTCTGGGGGCCGTCTGGGCGGGAGTCTATCCCCTCAGGGACAGGATAGTCGCCCTGAAAAATCGCCTGGCTCTGCCGGAGGAGATAACGCCTCTGGCTCTTGTCGTCCTGGGGTATCCGGACGAGGTCCCCGCCGCTCCCCAGCGTTTCCGGGAGGATCGGATTCACTTCAACGGATGGTAGGCGGCGGCTGCCGTCGGGCAGACTTCTCCGCCAGGCGGCATTGGTTAGCTCCAGCGGTCTATGTAGGCCTGTATATCGAACTTGCCCTTGGCGCCGTTGTAGCTCATGTAGCGCACCTTGCCGAATATCGCCCTCTCCTTCCAGGCGCGATCATGCAGGCCGCCCTGGCTCCAGGCTATGCCCGCATAGCCGTTGGGGTCCCGTCCGTCCAGCTCGTGGCTGTCGTTGAGGTATATCGCGTATTGGAGCGCCATGGCGGGCGACGCCGTCCACTCCAGTATCTTTTTGGCCCAGTACATCCTGAGGTAGCCGTGCATCCGGCCAGAGAGAAGCATCTGCCTTTCCGCTGCGTTCCACAGTTCGTCGTGGGTCCGGCCCTCCTCCAGCTCCTGCCGGGTGTAGATGTACTCCCTGGAGTCTGACTGGTGCTCTGCAAGGCTCTTTTTCGCCCAATCGGGATAGGCCCCCACCTCATCGTAGCCGGCGTTGTAGAAGCAGAAGTTTTCCGCCAGCTCACGCCTCACGATCAGCTCCTCCAAAAATGCGCCGGCATCAATCTCGCTCTTCAATGCCTCCAGGGCAATCCTCTGGGCGGAGATCTGGCCGAAGTGCAGGTACGGGGAGAGTCCGGACTGGCCGTCCAGGTTGGGATCGTTTCTGCGCGTCGCGTAGCCGGCCAGGCCGGAGATCAGGAAATCCTTGAGGACGGATGTCGCGGCATGCTCTCCGCAGGGCGGCAGCGCCGCGAGAGGGGCGGATTGCGTCCCGGTGATTTTGGTGATGCTCTCTTCATCCGGGCCGCCGCCGGCGGGATCGAAGTCAAAGGCTAAAAGAGAACTCTCCGGCATTTTTGCCGGCAGGGGAAACTCCTCCAGGAATGCGGGGAGAAGGCGGCGGACCTTGGGGCGGAAGCTGTAGGCAGCCCATTCCTGCTTTGGGGAGGCATTCCAGCAGGGCAGGATGTTATGGGCGTCGACCTCATAAAAGGGAATATGGTTCCCTGAGCCGGCCAGCTCCTTCGCGGCCCGGCTCCGCCACTGCCGGCCCTGTCGCAGGGGAGAGAAGTCGGTGACCAGGGCTCCTGCACCGCATTCTCCTGCCAGGCGGGCCACTTCTCTGCCGGGATCGCCGGAGAGCATCAGGAAGGGGATGTTGAGGGCTAAAAGACTGCTCTCCAGTTCTCTCAGCCCATCCAGCATGAAATGGTACTGGGGAGCTCTCGCATCAAGAAAGCGAGGGGCCAGGCAGAAGGCCACCGCCATCGGGGCATTGCGGCTTTTTGCCAGCTCCTGGGCGTAGAGCAGCGCCCAGTTGTCATGGACTCGCTGGTCGCGGCTCATCCAGTAGATCACCGGGCCTTTCTTGCCGGCGGCATCCAGCAGCGTTCTGACTCTCAGGGGATTTACAGGCATAAGCATCACTATTTTATCTTCCCCATTAATCCTCTGCCCAATCTAATGCCGGGATGACATCGTTGCCTTTCCTCCGTGTGGGAGACGCGAGGGAAATGTTAAGGATAGATGGCAGAAGATACTCTATCATGCAATATAGCGAGGGAAGCTTTGGCCGGATCTTCGTCATAAGGCTGGATCATGGGGAGGATTTGATCGAGTCGCTGCAGAGGTTTGCCAGGGAGAAAAATGTAGAATGTTGTGCGGCTCTATTCATGGGGGCCCTGCGCGACGGCCGGGCGGTGACCGGTCCGGTTGTCCCTCAGGTCCCGCCCGCTGCTCACTTCGAGGATTTCCAGAGTGCCTGGGAGGTCTTCGGCATGGCCAGCATCTATCCGTCAACTGATGGGCCGAAGATGCACATTCACTCCGCCCTGGGGAGAGGTCGGGAGGCACTGCTGGGCTGCCTGAGGGAGAAGGTCGAGGTCTACCTGGTGGTGGAGGCGATCTTATTCGAGATCTGTGGCACGGGAGCTGAACGGATCTGGGATGAGCAAATGCAGCTTTACCTGCTCAATCTCTCAGGCCGAACCGGACCCGCCCCCGTCGCTGTTGAGGTGAAATGATGATCAAGAGAATTATGGTTGCTACAGACGGCTCTGATGCCGGTCGCAGGGCCTCGGATGTCGCGGTGGACATCGCCCGGAGATCGGCAGGCAGCATAATCGCCGTTTATGTCATGGACATCTACCGGCTGGCACACCTGCCCGGATATGCAACTCTGCCCGGGCTCAAGGACAAGATCCTGGAGCTGATGGAGGATGAGGGTCAGATGGCGACGGACTATGTTGAAGCCCGGTCAAGGGAGGCAGCCGTCCCCTGCAAGAAGATCGTCTCCCAGGGGAGCCCGGCAGAGGAGATTTTGAGGGTCTCCCGGTTGGAGGGAGCAGACATCCTGGTCATTGGAAGTCACGGACGCTCGGCTCTGGAGAGGGTTCTGCTGGGTGGGGTGGCCGAAAAGGTGGTCTTGCAGTCTTCCATCCCGGTGTTATTGATGAAAGGGTGAGCATGCCGACATGCGGCATGAAAAGCTCATGTCATCTCATGTCAGCTCGTGCCCTGCCCCTTCCTGGCCGGGATCAAATGCCAAGCCTTGTGGAGTTAAAATCGACGTATACTCCGGTCATCCTGCCGTTTTCAAAGTATGCGTAAACAGGATAGCCACCCGGTCCGGGCGTGAAGAGGAGGCTCGATCCGGCGTCACCGGCGATGATCAGGCCGCTGGAGACATTGATAAAGCCTATGATCCTGTAGTCCGGCCTGGGGCTGACCGTCCTGGCGGCCGGGCCGCTGACTGCCGATCCTCCGGGGAATGGCTCGCCCCCTGACCAGGCTGTTCCCATGCCTTTGTTGTAGAGGTTCTCCATCGCCTGCTCCGCAGGGCGCTTTTCTACCTGATCGCTCAAATTTGCCGGCACCTGGGCAAAAGCCGTCCCAATAAAAGGCAGCAGTAAGGCCGCTGCCACCAATACCAGTATTGTCTTGGATAGCATCTTCATCTGATATCACCCATGGGATATCTTCTTAAAAGGATTGATGCATTCTATATTATATTGGTTTCCCTGTAATTCGCAACTGTGATGCAGATGGAGAAGGCCTCAGGGAAGGTTTATATCCCGGCCCCATCATTGTCAACCAAAATTTAGGTCAAGGTTTACAATGTCTGCGATTCAGCCCGCCCTGGTAATAGCCATATACCTTCTCATCATGCTGGCAGTGAGCGCCTGGGGGCCGCGGCGAAGGGGGATCGACGACTTTCATCTGGCGGGCAGGAGGCTGCAGTTCATCCTTCTCACTGCCACCTTCTGCGCCACCATTGTGGGGGCCTCCTCCACCCTGGGCATGGCCGGCCTGGGCTTTTCCAAAGGCCTTACCGGTGCCTGGTGGATGCTCTCCGGGACCCTGGGGATGCTGGTGCTCTCCCTCTTCTTGGCGGAGAGGATCAGGGCCTCAGGATGCTACACTCTGCCGGAGCTGGTGGGCTCCTTTTACGGTGAGCATGCCAGATTGGCCGCCTCGCTCCTAATTGCCATATCCTGGGTGGGGGTGATTGCCGTGCAGATCCTGGCCGCGGGACGGGTTCTGTCTGCCGTGTTCGGGGGATCGGGCGAGGGATTCATGATCGCCTGCACGGCCGTATTTGTGCTCTACACGGCTCACGGCGGTCAGAGCTCAGTGGTCCGGACCGACCTGGTTCAGCTATTCATAATAATAACCGGAATGGCGATACTGTTTGCCAGAGGCTGCAGCTCTGCCGGCCCGGCCCTGCTGCTCGCCCAGAGCTTTCCCACATCGGCGGAGATGGGCGGATGGGATGTGATCTCCATGGTGCTGGTGGTGGGATCGGCCTATCTGGTGGGGCCGGACATGTACTCCCGTATTTTATCAGCCCGCAGCCCCGGCCAGGCCCGGGCTTCGGCATTCCTGTCGGCCATCCTGCTCGTACCCCTGGCCTTTCTCGTCACATCCCTGGGCGTATTCTCCCGGTCGCTTTATCCCTCCGCCCAGCCGGAGCAGGCGGTGTTGATGCTCCTGGGGGATCTCTCTCCGATCATAGTTGGGATGGTGGCGGCAGCTCTCCTGGCCGCCTTCATGTCCTCGGCGGATACCAGCCTCATGACGGTCACTTCCATTCTGACCCTGGACATCTACCGGAAGGCCAGACCCCTGGCCGGGCCGGAGCGTTTGCTGGCCGTGTCCAGGGCGGCGGTGCTGGTCACGGGGCTATTCGCCCTGATCCTGGCGATTCTCATGCCCGGCATCATCAAGACGCTGCTTTCCGCCTACACGGTATTCACCGGAGGGCTGCTAGTGCCGGTTGTGGCCGGATTCTATCGGGAGAGGCTGGCCCTCACCTCCGGTGGGGCTCTTTCTGCCATGCTGGGCGGGGGGGGTGTAGCCCTGCTATTCGGCCAGAGGTATCCTCTGCTGGCCATGTGCGTGTCAATGGTGCTTCTGCTGTCTGTGAGTTTTTTGCAGAAACGGATTCTTGCCGCTCGATTGAAAAGGGAGTCCGACGGCGTTTTCACCACAGAGCACTAGAAGCGCACAGAGGATGCACAGAGGCACAGAGATGAGAATAAACCTGTTAGACAGAGTAATCCCGTTTAGCCACAGGAGATAGCGAAGAACCAACTGAGATGAACTGACAAAGTAAAGTTAATTATCGATCAAGCCCATCGGCGCAAGTATGACCGACACCGCCGATCGCCTCACCCTGCCTGCCGCCTCACCCCGCCAGCCGCCCTTTTCCGTCCGCATCAGAAATAACCTTCTGCCCGGAGACGTCGGCTGCATCACCTACCTGCATTCCAGCCTCTACTGTCCTCAGCAGGGCTGGGACCACACCTTCGACTGCTATGTGGCCATGCCCCTGGCCGAGTTCGCCCTGAGAAAGAGTCCCAAAGAGCGCATCTGGATTGTGGAGCAGGAGGGCCGGGTGAGGGGCTCGGCGGCTATTGTCAGGTTCGAAGACAGGCAGGCGCAGCTTCGCTGGCTGCTGCTGCAGCCCGACCTGCGCGGCAGGGGCCTGGGCCGGCGGCTGGTGGAGGAGGCCCTGGCCTTCTGCCGGGAGAGCGGATACGAATCGGTCTTCCTGTGGACGGTGGAGGGCTTGCCGGAATCTGTGGCTCTCTATCGCTCGGCGGGCTTTGTGGAGACGGAGAAGGTGACTCACGAGATGTGGGGGCGGGTAGTGACCGAGGTCAGGTATGAGATGAAGGTGACGACGACGTTTTCACCACAGAGACACTAGAAGCGCACAGAGGACGCACAGAGTCGAGCTAACAAATGAAAGACAGAGTGAAAAAAGGATG
>Ga0116170_10005392_pt1 | contig 11468 bp, 9 predicted proteins | sample AD_JPNHW1_MetaG_FD_89797 | JGI IMG/M metagenome (GOLD analysis project Ga0116170, IMG submission 89797) | Active sludge microbial communities of municipal wastewater-treating anaerobic digesters from Japan - AD_JPNHW1_MetaG | ecosystem: Engineered > Bioreactor > Anaerobic > Digestate | place... | reverse complement strand
TCGCCCGGATTCCCCAGCGACAATCTTCGGATACGAAGAATGATCCGTATTCGCGTCTCACGATCACGAACCCTCTCGAACCATTTGGAGTAGGTATCCGTCTGCCGAATCTCGACCATGCCCGATTGTATCCCACGGGATACAATCGGGCAAGAGAAATATTTCCCAATATTTCCCTATTGGCAAGCCTTCCGCCATCCCTCGCCTTCCAAAGAAGGGAGGCTCGGAATCCACAGGGGCGGGTTTGAAACCCGCCCCTACGAAAAATCCCGGCCCGGAAAACCCCGAGCCGAGAAGATCTGAACGGTTCCCTCCGTCTCAATTTCATATCCCGATAGCATTCTGGATCTTCCGATCTTTCGTCGCATCAACCGTGTTGCCGGGAAATGCGGTTGAAAATCTCGCATGGCCGGGGTACCGTGCTGGTGCCTTGTTCTGGGTTGATAAGGAATGGGGAGGGGCGCCGGGACAGAAAAACGGCGCTTTCTCGATCTGCCGGAAAGAAGATAACGATGATGAAATATCGTGTTATGCGTTGGGTGGGTCTGGCCCTGTTTTCCACTCTTTTCCTGTGCGGATCGGACGCCGCCGCGGAGGCCGATCCCACAACGGCATCCCAACCGGCAAAAGCATCCCTCACCTCCTTCGACGCGGTCGTGCTGGGGGTGATCGAGGGGGTGACCGAGTACCTGCCGGTCAGTTCGACGGGCCACCTGCTTCTGGCCGAACGGTTCCTCGGGCTTTCCGACTCGGAAGCGGCCAAGAACGCCTCGGATTCCTACGCGATCATGATCCAGGCCGGGGCCATTCTGGCGGTGCTCGGGTTGTTCTGGAAGCGGATCGTCCAGATCGTCCGGGGGGTCTTGCAACGCGACGAGGCGGGGTGGCGCATCGGCATCAATGTCGTCCTGGCGTTCCTGCCCGCGGCGGTCGTGGGGTTCGCGCTTCACTCGACGATCAAGAAAGCGCTCTTCGGGCCGTGGCCGATCGTGGCGGCCTGGGTCGTGGGCGGCGTCGTGCTGGTCCTCTGGCGATGGAAACCGGGAGAAGAATCCGATTCCTCGGCGACCGGCGACGCGCTGGCAGCCATGACGCCCCGGCAGGCCCTGTTGATCGGGCTGATGCAATGTATCGCGCTGTGGCCCGGTACAAGCCGGAGTCTGGTCACGATCCTCGGGGGGCTTCTGGTGGGCCTGCCGACGGCGGCGGCGGTCGAGTTCAGCTTCCTGCTGGGGGGGATCACCCTCGGTTCGGCCACCGTTTATGAAGGTTTGAAAAACGGGCGCGAAATGCTGGCCACCTTCGACCTGGGCCCCACCCTGCTGGGCTTCGGCGTGTCATTCGTCGCGGCGGTGCTGTCCGTCAAATGGCTGGTGGCCTACCTGCAGAAACGCGACATGGCGGTGTTCGGGTACTACCGCATTGCCCTCGCCCTGGCCACGACCGTGTACCTGGTCTGGGGCTGAGATTTCCGGCATTCTCCTGAGCCCGAAAACCGCCGTTGAGTGCCTGTCGTTCGGTTTTTCTTTCAGGCGGGCGAGGACGTCCGCGCTCCATAAAACGCCCCTTTTTATGGGAGGAGAAAGCGGTTCCCGGGACCGCCAATCTCCCGATTGGCGCAGTTATAGCCCTTGCCCAAAAGAATCTTCATTCTGACACGGAGTCAGGTGTTCCAGATCCAAGTCCCGTCAGGGACTTCTGACAATAGCCCTGCGCTTCAGCGCCGGGTTCCGGAACACCCGTTTTCCCCGTCCCGGAGGGACGGCTGTCGGTTCCCCCGGGCTTTTCAGTCGTCCCTCCGGGACGGAACGACTGATCGTCAAAACCGACAGTCGGAATAATGAGGTTCTTTCTGGCAATTACTCTAACCTGAAAACCGCGGTTGAACATCCCAGCCCCGGCTTTCCTTTCAGGCGGGCGAGACGCCCGCCCTCCCAGAAATGCCTATTTTCAGGGGGAAAAAGCTGTTCCCGGGAGCGCCAATCTCCCGATTGGCGCGCTCAAAAGACTTCACCCCAAAGATGAGGGAGCCAAAACAGTTTTCAGCCGATAAAATATGGACAAAAGACTCATTTCTGTTCTCAACTGCGGTTGAAACACAAAAACACGAACCACCGGGCGAGGAATCCTCGGAAGATCGTGTTTCCGTGACGTGAAGGGGCGGGGTCTTTCGGGCCGCCCCGCCTTACTTGACCGGGGCCGGGTTGGCTTTTTCCAACTGGTCCACCCGTTTTTCCAAGTCCTGTACCTTCTGTTTGGTTTCTTCCGTGTCGTGGTAGTGCGTGTGATGGCTTTCGAAGAGGCTCAGGCCTGCGCACCCCGTTGTCAGGGCCGCCGCCAGCGCCAGCGCCACGCCCATCGCAATGTATTTTTTCATGTCGCGTTTCCTCCTCCATTCTTTCGGTCCTATCGGACCGGTTTTCCGTCCGCAGAAGGACCTCATTGTGCCGGCGGGATCAAAGTTCCCTCCGCCTGACGGCTCTCGAGCGCCTCGACCCGTTTGGTCAGATTTTCCACCTTCTGGTCCGTTTCTTTGTCGCCATAGTGATGCGTGTGGGTGCTGCCGCCGATACTGAGTGCCGCGCATCCCGACACACTCAGCGCCAGCAAGACGATACATACCCCTGCGAGAATCCGTCTGGACATTACGTCCTCTCCTTTCGCCCGAAGACCCGTGGATCGGAAACTGTCCCTCAACCGATCTTGATCAGTACGCAACCCGCTGCGCCCACCGCCAGCAGGACGAGACCCACTTCCAACAGAATCTTCATAAACATGGTCTCTCTCCCTTTTCTCGATTAACTGCCGATGTACATGCAACCCGCTGTGGCCAGGACCGACAGGACGGCGCTCATTCCCAGCAGAAGCCGAATAAACATGCCAACCACCTCCTTTCATCAATTTGCGCATAAGCCGGTACCCGGAAGGGGATGGCCGCTTTGAAGAAACAGGACGATCACTTATCGCAGATAAAAATACAACCCGACGTGCCCAGGGCCAGCAGGACGGCGCTCATTCCCAACAGGATTCGAATCAGCATGGTGTCACCTCCTTTCGTCCCTCCGGGAACCGCTTCTGGGGCCCGCAGGGTAAAGCCTTCCCCCTTGGGGTTTTCCGGTCCCGTTTCCGAGCCGGACATACCCTGTTCTCAGGCTGCCACATCCCGATTGTTTTGCGATCCGGAAACGAACCCGTGGGTCCGTTTCTCCCCTACAGACAGTCCCCGAAATAGAATGTTCCCTGAGATCTTCAAAAAAAATGAAAAGTTGTTTTCGGTGATCGAATTTTCAAGTACCGGCAAAAGAAGATCCCCGTCCGGCCTTTCTTCGGCGGACGGGGATCTCTCAGTCGAAACGTCGGAAACGGGGACACTCAGTTCCCGGTGTCTTGCGTTTTTTCCTGGGCGGACCGGGAAGGATTGTCCTTTGACGGTTCCGGCTGCGGATTGCGCAGGGTTTTCAGCAGGGCGTCGGCCTGAGCCCGAACGTCGCTCCTGGGATAGTCCTTGAGGAGTTGTTCCAGGTTCTGCATGGCCGGTTCGGTCTGACCCAGCACCTTGTGGGCGCAGGCGGTGAAGAAGAGCAGGTTGTCCTGGCTGTTTTTCGGGAGGTACGGCGCGGCCTGCGGGGCATCGGCGAGGGTCTTTTCGGCATCGGCAGTCTCAAGGCTCAGATTCTTGTATTGATCGGTGCGCTCCACCATCCAGTCCCAGGTCTGACGGGCCAATTGTTCATGGGCTTTCTGGGCGGTGGCCTTGAGCGCCGCCAGGTCGTCCGGTTCCAGGTCGGTCATGCGCAGGACGGAACGGCTCAGTTCCACGGTCTTCGCGTAGTCCCTGGCTTTGTAGGCGGCGCGCAGGTCGTCAATGGCCTGCTGATCCTTGGGCAGCGGTTTGTGGTCTTCGAGGTCTTTCTGGAAAGCGGCGACAGCCTGAGCGGCCCGGTCGGGCGCGGCCGCTTCGAGCAGGCGTTTCAGGGAATCGAGCGCGGTGGCGGCGTCGTCAAACCGGTTGGCCTTGAGGGCCTTCTGGAATTCATCCGTGAGGCTCTTTTCCGTCACGACGGCTTGTTGCGCGGTCAGCGAGGTGATTCGGTCGTCGCTGGGATACTCTTTCTTGAGCGCATAGAGTTCCTCGAAGCAGGTCAGGGCGGTGACCCTGTTTTCCTGGAAATTCTTCAAGACTTTCTCGATGCGTTCGTTGCGCGCGGCCTGAAGACGTTCGGTCACGATTTCGACGATGCGCCGGTCGGCCTGTTCAAGGAATTCCCCGTGGGTCCGGCCCTCGGGGGATTCCTTCCCGTCGGGTCCGACGGCGCGGCACAGGTCCAGCGCGTTCTGGGCGTCCGACTGCGCAATTTCGTTCGCCTTGAAAGCGGCCAGGGCATCGGTGACGCGGTTGCGGGCGGTTTCGCGAATCCGGAGTTCCAGGTCCAGCGCCTGCTGCATCCGTTCCGGGGAAGGAACAATTTGGATGAGTTCCTGAACCGCCTGGTGGGCTTCCCGCAGGGCGTTTTCGGCCAGTTGCTTTTCCGCGGTGGCCAGCAGGCTCTCCTGATACCCGTTTTCGATCTGCTCGTGCAATTTCATGGCCTGCGAAAGTGTGGACGAAGTGGGTTGCCATTCCAGAAGCGAGCGGAGTTGCGTGCGGGCCTGGTCGAAGTTACGAGCCTGCACATCCTGTCGGATGGATTGGAGGCTGCCGGTCTCACGCTCGATGATGAGGCTCTCGATCACCTCCAGGTCCGGAACATAGCGGCTGTTGGGGCGTAGCGCTTTTTCTTCCTCGATGACGGCAATCACCTTGCCGTGCTGGTGGTCGCGAGCCGCCTGAAGCGCTTCCTGATACATCTGGTAACTGGGATTGGGCAGCAATTTCCAGATGAGGAAAACCAGACTCAGCGCCAGGGCGCCCCCCAGCGCCTTCAGCAGGTTCCGCTGGCGGCTGATGATGGGCAGTTCACGCTGCGCGGTCTGAATTTTCTCGAGATAAAGATGGGCCTTCTCGAGTCGGGGATCGAGCGCCAGGGCGCGGTTCCAGTATTCTTCAGCCCGGGGCTGGTCCCCCATCTTGGCGTAGAGGGTTCCCAGCACGACGTGGCTGTTGATGTGCGAGGCGTCGAGGTCCAGCGCATGGTGGAGTTCGGCGATGGCCTCTTCGTTGCGTCCGCGTTCGGCATACTCGAGGCCGAGGTTGAAGTGACTCTTGGCCTTGTTGACCACAGCGCGCAAGGTCGAGAGATCCTTCTCGCAGCTGTAGCAGGTATCGCGGTCGTCGCGGTTTTCGGTTCGGCAGAATGGACAGCGCATCGTGGAGGTCTTCGCTTCTGGTTATGGTAGGAATTCGGAAAGCGGAGCGGGGCGCCCCCTTCCCGAAATCGGGCTTCTGACTCGTTCGTAACAATCAGAGACACGCCGCGCCCTGGGGAAGATTTCCGACGGACGGGCGCGTCCCCGTGTAACAGAACCTGTATGCGGGCGTCTGGCCCACTCTTTTCCGGCCCTGTCAGCCGGGCGCCGTTACCCGGCTGAACCGCGGGCAACGGGAACGATTTATTTGACCGCCGCCGCTTCCACCTGAGCCAGAAGGCGCATGGCTTCCATCGTCAAATCCTCGATCTCATCGAGTCGGTTGCTCTGGAGACACTGGCGGATGTTGTGGATGGTCTCGGTGAGACGGAACGCCTGGGGATGGTCGGGACTGGCACTGATGGCCATTTCGGCGCGGCGAATCGTCTCGCGCGCTTCATCCTCGATCGAGTCGGCCACGTGGCTCTGGAGAATCTGGGCGACACGATCCTTGGCTTCACCCACCATGCGCTGCTTGTCTTTTTCATCGAGTTTGGCCGACGTGGCCTCGATGGCGATGACCTTTTCCAGACCGGTGGCCAGGTCTTCGGCGCGCGCCTCAAGGATCCGGTCGGGCGTCAGACGGAACGTCACCTCGATGCGGGGAACACCCCGGGGCGCCGGGGTAATCCCCTCGATGCGCAACAGGTCGAGGAACGTGTTTTCGGAAGCCAACGGCGACTCGCCTTCGTAGATGGGGAAGCTGATGGCCTCCTGAAAGTCGCGCGTGGTGGTGAAAATGTCCTTCTTCTCGACGGGATAGGTCGAGTTGCGGTCAATGATGACGCCCATCTGGTCGTTCTCGAGCCCCACACCCAACGCGAAGGGGGTCATGTGGACCACGACCATCTTCTCGCGGTCGTAGTGGGCGGCCAGCGTGCTGTCCACCTCGTGGCCCAGCGGGGTGAGAACGGTGGTCTGGACGGCGGCGCCCATCGCCACCACTTCTTCGGGCGAAATGTTGCGCTGGAGGTTCTTTTTCAAGTGCTCGCGGACCAGTTCCTGCACCATCGGGATGCGGGTGGATCCACCCACCATGAGGACGGTGTCCACCTGATCCGGCGTCAGGGCGGCGTCCTGGAGGGCCAGATTGATCGGCTGGCGGGTGCTCTCGACCAGGTCGCGGATCAGGTCTTCGAACTTCTCGCGCGTCAGCGTGGTCTCGAGCGTCAGCGGCCCCTTGTCGGTCATCGTGATGGCTTCGCACAGGATATGCGTTTCGCGCACGTCCGACAGGTCAATCTTGGCTTCTTCGGCCACTTCGCGCAGGCGCTGCATGGCCAGGGGGTCCTGCGAGAGATCAACCCCTTCGGCTTTCATGAAAACGTCGATCAGGTACTGCACGATCCGCTGGTCGAAGTCGTCGCCGCCCAGCAGAGTGTTGCCGTTGATGCCCATGACGCGGAACACGCCCGACATGATCTCGATGATCGAGACGTCGAAGGTCCCCCCGCCCAGGTCGTACACCAGGAGGATCTGGTCTTCGCCCTTGTCGAGGCCATAGGCCATGGCGGCCGAGGTCGGCTCGTCAATGATACGGCGGACGTTCAGGCCGGCGATTTCGCCCGAGTCCTTGGTGGCCTGACGCTGGGCGTCGGTGAAGTAGGCCGGCACGGTGATAACGGCCGAATGGATCTCCTCGCCGAAATACTCCTCGGCGCTCTGTTTGAGCTTCTGGAGGATCATGGCCGAGATTTCCTGGGGCGTGTACTCTTTGCCGTCAATCTTGGTGCGCCAGCCGGTCCCCATGTGACGCTTGACCGAGAAAACGGTCCGTCCGACGTTCATGATGGCGCCGCGGCGGGCCTTCTTGCCCACCAGGATTTCCCCCGATTTGGTGAAGCCGACCACCGACGGGGTGAGCCGATCGCCCAGGTTGTTGGGGATAATGACCGGGCCATTCTTGTCCATGAAGGCCATGACGCTGTTGGTTGTGCCTAAGTCAATACCGAGAATCGGTGCCATGAGGTCTTTCAGGTCCTTTCGTTCTTGGCGACCACCACACGGGCATCGCGCAAGATATTGCCGTCGAAGGTGTAACCTTTCTGGCGCACCTCCACTACTGTTTCATCCGGAACACTGTCGGTGTGAACCACCTCGACCACTTCGTGACAGTCGAGATCTACCGGTTGTCCAATCGGATCCATTGCGCGCAAGCCATGGCGCTCGTATAAGCTTATCATCCGAGTCTGAATAGCCGCAACACTTTTCAGCCAGTTCAGGACCTCTTCGGAGGGGGGCAGGGCTTCGGACATCTGGGCGATGCGGTCGAAACTGTCAAACAACGTCACCGAAGCGCGGAAAAAGCGTTTCAGTTCTTCCTTGCTCGATCCGCCGGTCTGGAGTTTCAACTCTTCGGCGAGGCGTTGCAGCCGGTCGTGCTCGCGCATGAGGAGGGAAACTTCGGAAACCAGGTCCAGATTTTTTCCGCCGGCGGTTTCGGCCTCCCGGGAGGGCTCGGAGTCCCACACGCGCATCTCGCGGGGACCGACCTGCACGTCCACCACTTCCTCGCGCGGTTCATCCACAAGAAATTCGTTTTCGAAGTATCGGGCAAAGCGTTTCGGCATGGCGGTGACTTTCAGGACCCCGGGCGTTGGACGGGAGGGTCCGGGAACTTGCAGGAGGCTCAGCCGCGCAGTTTCATGTCGGAAAGCCGCTGACGGGCCGTCTTGTTCTTGGGATCGAGCTCCATGACCTTGTTGAAGGCCAGCGCCGCCGAGCGCTTGTCCCCCTTGGCCAGGTACGTCTCGCCGATTTCCATGTGGACCTCGGCGCTGTTGGGCATGAACCGCAGAAGCGCCTTGAAGTGAACGAGCGACTGCGTCAGCATCCCCTTGTTGCGGAACACGCGCCCCATGGACATGCGCCCCTTGATGATCGCCTCGCGGGTGGAATAATTCTTCGGATCGAGCGCCAGACTGTGGGTCCAGATCCGGAACGCCTCCTCGATGTGGCCGGAGTTGATGTTGGCCCACCCGAGCAGGTTGAGCACCTCGATGTTGCGCGGGTACTGCTCGATGATCTTGTGGAGCATGACGCTCGCCTCGGCCCACTTCTTCTGCTCCATGAGCACAGAGGCAATCTTGTACTGCGCTTCGAAGTCGTTCGGGTTGATCTTGAGGATTTCTTCGAACTCTTCGATCGAGGAGGGCCCCTGGCCTTCCTCGCCGATCTGGCCGCCGTGGTGGCGGCGCACCTCGATGATGCAGTTGCGCGTGTAAAGGTCGTCGGGGTCGGCGTCCATGCGAGCCTGCCAGCGCTTGAGAGTCTCGCTCCAGTAGCGCTTGGCCTGATCCATCCGGCCCGCTTTCTCGCACGCGATGGCCAGGTTGTGGATCAACTGGTCGTCATCGGCGTTCATGTGGAGGGCTTTTTCCCACAACTCGATGGCCTCGGGCATCAGGTCGTGGTCGGCGTAGCTGTAACCCAGGGTGATGTAGGAGAACAGGAGGTTGTTTTTGGCGCGCTGGTGGGCGGCGTCGCACTCCAGCACACGCTTCCAGTCCTCGATGGCCTTGGCCCACTGACGCTTGCCCACCTTCTTGAAACTGCGCTGCATGAGATTCTTGACATACCGGTTGCGGGCTTCGGTGTCCGTGGGCGTGGCGGCGTACTGACTTTCGGATTCCTGAACCCGCTGGTCCACGGTTTCGTCCGCGTCCTCGGTCCGCTCATCCTCGGTGAACAGGAACCGCCCGGCAATGTAGTTGAGGACCAGAAAGTCTTCCTTGGCGCGCTTGCGCGGATCGCGCAGCGACTCGTAGGCCGCCTGGATCACCATGAACTTGTCGGTGTGCTTTTCCGGGTCGAACTTTTTGACCAACTCGACGTACGCCTGCTTGATGTCTTCCTCGGAAGCGCCCTTGCGCAGTCCCAGGACACTGTAGGCATTCTGATCGCTCATAGAAATCCACCCGATTCCGCCACAGAAGGATGAGGGTCTCCCCACGGAAATGGTTGTGCAATCCGGCCGCAAAACACCCCCCCGACGAGACTGAGAGGGCCCGGGAGGGCGGCGTGCAAGAGACTAAAACAATAACCTTCAGTTCCGGGCGGAACCGAAGCAAAACTACTCTACGCTGCAAAAAAGCGCATTTGCAAGCAGAAAAACGGCCGGGGGGGGAGGTTTGCCGCCGTTTCCCTTCCGGGTTGGATTTTAATTGCATCTAAAACCCGAAAGGACGATTCTATACCATGGGATGGACCTCGGTTTGAGGCCGAACGGGGAAGTTTCCTCTGCCCCGTCGGGGCGCCGTCCCCTTACTGTCGTTCGAAAGGAACCGCACGCGATGTCCGTTGTCCGTTTCTCCCTCCTGCGTTCTCTCTTCCCGTGCCTGTTGGTTTTTTCTCTGTTGTCCAGTATAGTCCCGGGTCAGACACCGCCCGCCACGCCAGCCCCTCCTCCCGGCAAAGACGTTGAATTGAACACCGTACGCGCCGGACAGGCCGAGCAGACGCGCATCGCGATCCCGACCTTCGATGTGCCCCAGGGGCAAAGCGGCGGTCAGACGCCCCCCGAGTTCATGCGCGACGTCATCTACCGCGACCTGGAGTGGTTCGGCCAGTTCGAACGCATTCCCAATCAGCAATTGATTGATCAGACGCACCGGCGCGACGAACGCGACAGCAAGATCAACGTGCGCGAGTGGCAGATGCTCGGCGGACGCCTCGATTTCGTCCTCAAGGGACGCTACTGGACCGAAAACAACATGTACACGGCCGAGTGCTTCCTGTACGACATGAACTACGGCACGAAAACCTTCGGGCGGCGCTACCGCAACACCGACCCGCGCGCCCTGGCGCACCAGGTCAGTGAGGATGTCATCAAATTCGTCTTCAAGGACGCCATCGGCATCTCCCGCACCCGCATCCTGTTCGTTTCGCAGCGCGGCGGACTGAAGAACAAGGAAGTGTTCCTCATGGACGCCGACGGGCAGAACCAGAAACAGATCTCTTCCGGTACCCGCGGCGCCAGCACGCCGTGCTGGGGGAAAAACGGCACCGAAATCTATTACACCGCCTACAAGGATGTGAATCCCGACCTGCTGGGGTTCCAGCTGGGCACCAACAACGAGTGGTACATCTCGCGCCGGCCGGGGCTGAACTACTCCGCCGCCTGGTGCCCGCGATCCGAGCGCATCGCGCTGACCCTGGGCCTGAACGGAAATGACGAGATTTACACCATGGACCGCAGCGGCCAAACCCAGTCGCTCAAGCGCCTGACGCAATCCGCGGGCATTGACACCTCGCCGTGCTGGAGCCCAGACGGCAACCGCATCGCCTTCAACTCGAGCCGCACGGGCAATCCGCAGGTCTATGTCATGAACGCTGACGGGTCCAACGTGGCCCAGCTGACGCGCCAGGGCAACTACAACACCTCGCCCGCCTGGTCGCCCAAGGGCGATCGCATCGCGTTCGTCTCCCGCAACGGCGGAGTCATAGACATCTACACCATGAATCCCGACGGCAGCGACCTGAAACGCCTGACGCAGAATCAGGGTAACAACGAAGATCCCTCGTGGGCGCCCGACGGCCTGCACATGACGTTTGCCTCGAACCGCACGGGCGACTCGCAGATCTACATCATGCGCGCCGATGGCAGCAATCAGCATCAGTTGACCTTTGAGGGCAACAATCAGTCGCCCGCGTGGGAACCCCTTGTGCGATAAGGGAACGCGGGTAACCGGAAGTCCATACTTCAATTCAGGAAGGTGTGTGAGGTAATCATCAAATGAGTCCCTATTGTAAACGTATGATTTCGGTGTGGGCGATCTGCGGAGCGATTCTGGCGATCGCGGGAATGAATACGCCATCCGTTCTGGCCCAGGACGACGATATCAAGGGAGTGAGCGTTCAGGGCATCAGTGGGCAGCAGCTGACCCGAATCGCCATTCCGGATTTCGAGGCCGTGGACGGACGCAACGGAGGTCTGACCCCCAATTTCTTCCGCGATATCATCTACAAAGACCTGGAAATGCTCAGCGATTTCGAACGGGTGAAGAACCAGCAGTCTGTCGAAGAAGCCCACAAGCGCGATCTGGGGCAGAAGGAAATCAACTACGATCAGTGGAGCCGGGTCGAACCGGGGCTGGCCTTCGTGCTCAAGAGCCGCTACTGGG